>Ga0351872_1004_pt1 | contig 135819 bp, 115 predicted proteins | sample TotcelFGM3001N10_FD_206788 | JGI IMG/M metagenome (GOLD analysis project Ga0351872, IMG submission 206788) | Enriched cells from coal bed in the Powder River Basin, Montana, United States - Total cells FGM rep2 HSBNCT.FGM.300.1.N10 ... | reverse complement strand
CTGACGCCCTGTCAGCCACGTCTCGTCCGTGCATGGCGACTTTTCGTAACGTAAAATCTGCGAAGTAGTTCCGATTTCTGAAGGGTCAAAAAAAGCCCCGATTGCCTGCTATCCGCCGCTGGCTCGTCTCGAAAGGCTGAGCACGGACGTTTTTGCCCTCAATCCTTCGTTTCCTCGGATGCCACCCCGAAACACCGCGACCCGGCAATCCCACCACGCAGCACAGTGTGCGCTGTGCTGCTGCATGGTGGTCCAAGTCTGAATGCACCAAGCTTCGCCACCCCTCTCCAGAAGGGCAGGATCGTTTGCCCGCCCCGTCCGCCAGCGTCGATTCCGCGCCGGACAGATATACCTCCGGTATAAGCCCGATTTGCCTTTACGCCCCGCCGGGATTCCTACATGCTCAGTTCATAGCCACGCTGAGCAGCACATCAACCGACGCCCAAGTCCTCGCCGCATACGACGACAATGCTTCGTATGAAGAGGACAGCAGCCGCGCGAAGGCCGACGCCTTCATCAGGACCAGCCTGCCAGTGCAGCCTACGTTGGAACTGGTGCCTCGGCCCACCAGGAACCTGCCGTTCCCGATTGGCACGATGCCCAGCGAACAATCGAACTCATAGCGGCCTTCGCAGCGGACGCTCCAAAACTCGGATAGAGGCTGCGGCTCGCCCGCTTGGACGCTACAAGCCACCAGAATCAAGACCGGTAGGAAGCGAATCATGTTGTCTCCTCGGCAGATTGGGATCGCTGGGCGAATCGTTGCCTCACGTGCGTTTGTCGAGGTCTGTTGGTCGTCGTAGCCGGGCCGTACCTCTCCGTCCGCAGGCCCCCAAGCCGCAATCCCACGTAGAACAATGCTTGGCATGATGATCGAAAGGGCAGGGCCATGAACGGAGCCGGTGTCGTGCTGCATCAGAACCGGCTATGCGAAGGTTTCAGGATGCCAAGGCAACGGAGCTGGTCGTCCGCAGTCGTCACATCTTCAACTGGCGGCTCTCGAACACCGACCGGAAACGAATCGATACGGCCGGCAGCTAGATGGCCGACTTGCAAGCCGTGGACTTTCAGGAATACTACCAGCCGCCGCAAATGGCGACACCGTCCGCCGGCAACGAAGCGGGGGGACCTTCGGCTAGGATGTGGCCCGTTCGATGCCGCGTTCGACGGCGTGACAGATGCGGTCCAGTTCGTCCAGCGTGATGGCCAGGGGCGGCATGATCACCACGACGTTGCCCAAGGGCCGCAGCCAGACGCCCTGTTCGAGCGCGTGATCGCAGACCCGGTACCCGCGTTTCTCGGCCCAGGCGTAGGGCCGCTTGGTCTGGCGGTCCTGCACCAGTTCGATGCCGGCCATCAGGCCGCACTGCCGCACGTCGCCGACGTGCGGGTGGTCGGCCAGACGCGACAAGTGCTCGGCCAACCGGCTGACCTTGGGGGCCAGGCCCAAGAGCGTCTGTTCGTCGTCAAACACATCCAGCGTCGCCAGGGCCACGGCGGCCGCCAGGGGATTGCCGGTGAACGTGTGACCGTGGTAAAAGGTCCGGCTGTCGGCGTAACGGCCCAGAAATGACTGCCAGATCTCGCTGGTGGCCAAGGTGGCCGACATCGGCAGATAGCCGCCGGTCAGGCCCTTGCCCAAGCACAGCAGGTCGGGCGAAACCTGCTCCTGCTGGCACGCGAACATGCGGCCGGTTCGGCCGAAGCCGGTGGCCACTTCGTCGGCGATCAGCAGCACACCGTAGCGCTGTGTCAATTCCCGCACGCCGCGCAAGAATCCAGGCGGGTGGGTCACCATGCCGGCCGCGGCTTGAATCAACGGTTCGATGACCAGGGCTGCGATCTCGTCATGCTGCTCGGCCAGCGTCGCTTCCAGCAGGCCTAAGTAATGTTCACACGCTGTTTCACGGGTCACGTCCGGCGGCAGGCGGTAACAATCCGGCGCCGGCAGGCGGATGACATCGAACAGCAGGGGGCGAAACATTTCGTGAAACCGTGCCACGCCGCCAACGCTGACGCTGCCCAGGGTGTCGCCATGATAGGCTTCGACAAACGCCACATACTTTGTTTTGGTGGGGCACGGGTTTGCGCACTGGCGCCAGTACTGGAAGGCCATTTTCAACGCCACTTCGATCGCCGACGACCCGTCACTGGCGAAGAACACGTGCCGTAATCCGCTCGGAACAAGTTCCGTCAGGCGTTTGGCCAGCGTGACCGTGGTCGGATTGGACAAGCCCAGCGAGGTGACGTGGGCGACCCGGTCCAATTGCTCGCGAATCGCCTGGTCCAGTCGCGGGTGCCCGTGCCCGTGGATGTTGCACCACAGATTGCTGACACCGTCCAAGAACTCGCGGCCGTCGATGTCCACCAGCGTACAGCCGTGTGCGCGTTCGATCAGCAGCGGCTCGTATTCGGCCATTTGGGTGAACGCATGCCAGACGACCTCGCGGTCCCAGCGTTCGAGGGCTTGCCGCGCGGCCGTCATGCCCATTCCACCAGCACCTGCCGTCCGACGCGAATCCCTAGCATCAAGCTTGCATTTTCGCCGACGATTTCCAGCTGCAAGGGCCCGGATTGGCCCAGGACCGCCAGGAAGGTCATTTCGGGTTCGCCGTGATTCGGCGGAAACAGCCCTTGGGTGAAATGTTCGTCACAACGGATTTGAGTGCGTTCGTCGCGCGGCGCCTCGCGCAGCTGGTCGGCCGTAAGATCGGTCACCAAGCTGCCGGTAGCGGTAATGGAAACCACGCTGCCCTGAATTTTTCCAGCCACAAGAATCCCTCCGTCTCACGCAAGGCGGCATTGTACGGGATTTCCCCGCATTCGCCAACGGGCAAGGCGAAGGGCGGGAAAAGGACCGCACGGTCAGGTTCGGCCCGTAATTTCCCAGATGTTGTTTCTTTCTTTCCGCTCCCGGCGTAGCTGTCAGATGGCAACAATCCTATAATATCGCAGATGACACCGGCAACCAATCTAGCTGTAGCAGCGGCCGTTTGTATCATTTTGGCCGTTTTTCTTCGTCCGCAGAGCGGGCTGCTGTGGCGTTGGCTGCGCGGGCGGCGGGCTACGGAACGGGTGCGGATCGAGGATGCGCTCAAACATCTATATGATTGCGAATACGCGCGGGTTTCCGCAACCCTGGACAGTCTCGCCGGGGCGCTGGAAATCGGCCGCGACGCAGCGGCCCGCTTGACCGCTCGGCTCGAAACTCTGGGCTTGTTGGTCTCGGAGCACCGCCAGTTAAAGCTGACTCCCGAGGGCTGCAGTTACGCTTTGCGGGTGATTCGCATCCATCGTTTGTTGGAGAGCTATCTGGCCGAGCGGACGGGAATCAACGAGTCGGAATGGCACACGCGTGCGGACCAGTTGGAGCATCGCGTGACGGCGGCCGAGGCGGAACGTCTGGCGGCCCAGTTGGGCAACCCCAGTTACGATCCGCACGGGGATCCGATCCCGACCGCCGAGGGCGTGATGCCCGCCCGGCGCGGCATGCCGCTGTCGGAATTAGAGACGGGGACCATTGCGCGGATTCTCCACGTAGAAGACGAGCCGGACGAAGTCTACGCCCAGCTGGTTGCGGCCCGCCTGTCACCGGGCGTCATGCTCCGCGTGTTGGAAAGCAAGCCGGAGCGGATGCGGATCGAGGCGGAGTTGCAGGAGCATGTGTTGGCGCCGGTGGTGGCGGCGAACTTGACAGTCGAGCCGATCAGCGACGTCGCCGAGCGGATTCTGCCGGACAGTCGGCTGTCGTCGCTGGGCCTCGGCCAGCAGGCGACGGTGGTCGATATTTCCCCCGCTTGCCGCGGGGCGGAACGTCGTCGGTTGCTGGACTTGGGCGTCGTGCCGGGCACAGTGATTCGCGCCGAACTGGTGAGTACCAGCGGTGATCCGGTCGCCTACCGCATTCGCGGGGCGATGATCGCACTTCGCAACGCGCAAGCCGACTTGATCCACGTCAAAATGCACGCCACGACGCACGCCACGATGCACGACAGCGCCGCTCCGAGCGAGGGCGACGACCTGGGAGACGGAAGGATGAGAGCATGACCGAGTCCGCAGCCGCGTCTTCTCCCGAGGCGCCTTTGCACAACCGCAGCCAGTTGGTCCGAATGGGCGTCAATGTGTCCGCCTCGGACTTTGTCGTGGCGTTGGCGGGCAATCCCAACGTTGGCAAGAGTACGGTGTTCAACAGCCTCACCGGACTCCGCCAGCACACGGGGAATTGGCCCGGCAAGACCGTCACGCGGGCCGAGGGTGGATTCGTATTTGGCGGGCGAAGTTACAAACTGGTCGACTTGCCGGGAACGTACTCGCTGTTGGCGACCAGTGTGGACGAGGAGGTGGCGCGCGATTTCCTGTTGTTCGGGCGTCCGGATGTGACTGTCGTCGTGGCGGATGCTTGCCGCCTGGAGCGGAACCTGAATCTGGTCCTGCAGGTGCTGGAGATCACCGATCGGGTCGTGCTTTGCCTGAACCTGATGGACGAGGCCCAGCGGCGGGGGATCTTGGTGGACGCCCTGACGCTGGCGGGCGAATTGGGCGTGCCCGTGGCGGCAACGGCGGCGCGGCGGAACGAAGGCATGGACGGGTTGTTGCGGCGACTCGATGCCGTCGCCTCGGGCCGGCACGTCTGCCAGCCGCGTCGGGCAGTGGTACACAATCTGCCGCTCAAGCAGGTCGTCGATGAACTGTCCGAAACGGTCTCGGCGGCCTTTCCCGGCTTGCCGAACGCCCGCTGGGTCGCTCTGCGGCTGCTGGACAACGACGAGCGGATCATGCATGCCGTCTCGACCGGCGAATTGGGCGATTTGTCCGGCGACAAAGCGGTGGAGACCGAATCGGCCGGCGGCGGGCGGACGAAGCAAGCCCCTGCCGACCAGGCGGCACGCGAGGTGCTGGCCAAGGCCGAGCAGTTGCGCTGGCAGGCCGGTCCCGATTTTCATCAAACGCTGGCCGAAGCCATTTATGTCGAGTCGGCGTCGATCGCCGATCGGGTCGTGCGGCGGGACCAGACGCGGCGCGGCGCCGATTGGGACCACAAGCTGGATTGGCTGCTGACCAATCGCTGGACCGGCTATCCCATTATGATCCTGATGTTGGCCTTCGTCCTGTGGCTGACCGTCGCCGGCGCCAATGTCCCGTCGGCCATGCTGTTCGACCTGCTGTTGGGCAACGGTCATCCATTGCTCAAATCGGCCGCGGCCGCCATCGGGTTGCCGTGGTGGCTGGACGGTTTGCTGATCGACGGCTTGTACCTGGCGACAGCTTGGGTGATCGCGGTGATGCTGCCGCCGATGGCGATTTTCTTTCCCATGTTTACGTTGCTCGAGGATTTCGGTTATCTGCCGCGGGTGGCATTCAATTTGGACAGTACGTTTCGCCGCTGTGGCGCGCACGGTAAACAGGCGCTGACCATGTGCATGGGTTTTGGCTGCAATGCTGCCGGGGTGGTTGCCACGCGGGTGATCGACAGTCCCCGCGAGCGGCTGATCGCGATCCTGACCAACAATTTCTCGCTGTGCAATGGTCGCTGGCCCACTCAGATTCTGATCGCCACCATCTTCTTGGGTGCGCTCGTTCCGCCGTATTTGTCGGGCGTGGTCGCTACGGGCGCGGTCGCTGGAATCGCCTTGCTGGGGGTGGGCTGCATGTTCTTGGCCGCGTGGATCTTGTCCCGGACCGTACTGCGGGGCGAGCCGTCGTCGTTCCACCTGGAGTTGCCGCCCTACCGTCCGCCGCGGCTGATGCAGACGCTGTACACCTCGCTGATCGACCGTACGATTTTCGTGCTTTGGCGGGCCGTGCTGTTCGCCTTGCCAGCGGGCGCCGTGATCTGGCTGATCGCCAACATCCACATCGGCTCGTGGTCCCTGGCCGAATGGGCGATCGACTTCTTGAACCCCGTCGGCCTGTTGATCGGTTTGAACGGAGTCATCCTGCTGGCTTATGTCGTGGCGATCCCCGCCAATGAAATCGTGATCCCCACCGTGCTGATGCTGACCGCGCTGGCCGCCGGCATGTCCGACGTCGGCCAGGGACGAGGGGTGATGTTCGAGGCCGAATCGGCCGGGGCGACGGCCGATATCCTCCGGGCCGGCGGTTGGACGGTACTGACCGGCCTGAGTCTGATGCTGTTCAGCCTGCTGCACAATCCCTGCTCGACGACGATCTATACGATTTGGAAGGAAACCGGCAGCGTCAAGTGGACCGCGCTGGCCACGCTGATGCCGCTAGCGATGGGGGTCGCGGCATGCTTCGTGGTCGCCCAAACTTGGCGGCTGATTCTGGGAGGATAGCGGGGTGGGCGGCAGATAGGGCTTCGGTGTCCAAGATTTGTTTTGCTGGGCATTGTTTGTACCACATTATTATTCGCAGATTGCTCGGCAAAAACGAATTCTGGACGTCTGAGCCTTGAATTGCGAAAACGCGGATAAGACCCTGGTTGCGTTAGGCGGAATGCGGTAGAATCACGGGGTGAGTCCGGTTGCTTATCCGTTTTTCTTGATATCCTCGACGCAGAGGTTCCCTGAGATGTCTAACCGTTCGAACCGAAAACGGCGTCACTCTGGCAAATTGGCCTTCGAATCGCTGGAGCCGCGTGTCGTTCTGGACGCCCAATTCGGGGCCGCGTTAGCGGGTAATCTGGGCATTTCCGATGCCGCCGCTACCGAGGCGGGTGCGGTCTCCGAGCCGGCACGTTCTCTGGAGCGATTCACGTCGGCGGACGAGTTGCAGCAGTTCCTGATTCGGGATGCAAACCAGCGATACGGCGATCTGTTCGGCCGGGAGGCTTGGGGATGGTGGTCTTGGCTCGATGTGATGATCGGAGGCGATCCGAAGCTGAACCCAGACGCTCTCGTCGAACACCGTGGCGATTACTCGACGACGAACATCCAGGTCGCGGGCGTGGACGAAGGCGATCTGGTCAAGACGGATGGCCAGTACTTGTACATCGGCGTCGGACCGGAAGTGACCATCGTCGACGTCCAATCGGCGGCCGAGATGCGAGTCTTGTCCCGGCTTGGAAGCGAAGGGCAGACGTCCGCGTTATACCTGAGCGATGAGCGGTTGACGGTGATTTCGCAATCCACGTCTTGGTTCCGCGGACCGATGCCCTTGACCGATGTCGCGCTGAGGTATCCTTCCTGGGGGGGCGAGCCGAAGTTTCAGGTAACGGTCTACGACGTCTCGTCGCCCGAGACGCCTCAGTTGATCAGTCGCTTGGAGATCGAAGGCAATTACGTCGACTCGCGGATGATCGGCCAGACGGTGTATCTGGTTTCGGGCCACTCATTCCACCTGCCTCCACCGGAGATCGTTCCCGTTCGTCCCGTCGTGAACGACGACGAGCCTGGCAGGGCGCTGCCCGAACGCGATCCCCAAGACGATCTTGCCGTCGGCATCCTGCCGTGGCCGGGTTCGGACGGCATTGAATCCGGCTGGGCCTACGAAACGCAAGAGCAGTATTGGCAGCGGATCGGCGATCGGGTGCTCGACCTGGCCCTGCCCAACTACGCGATTCGCGACGCCGCGGGCAACGCGATTGCCGAGGGCCTGTTGAGTGCCCCCGATGCCACGTATCGGCCGCTCAAGGGGCAAGCCGATCAGCTGGTCTCGATCACGGCGTTCGACGTCGCCGCAACACAGCCCGGAATTCTCGCCTCCACCAGCGCTCCGGTCGGTTGGACCAGCACGGTCTACGTGTCGCCACAGAATCTGTACGTCGTATCGGCCGACTGGTCGTTGTCGCAAGCGACCAGCGAGATCTACAAATTCGCGTTGCGCCCCGAGCAGGGGCAGATTCCACTGGTGGCAACCGGCCGCGTCCCGGGGCAGGTGCTCAACGCGTTCTCGCTTGACGAGCGGGGGAACTATCTGCGAATCGTCACGCAGAGCGGCTGGCGCGAGGACGCCACGAGCGCCTTGTACGTGCTGGAACAACAGGACGAGCGGCTTGTGTTGAGCGGCCAGATTGAGGACTTGGCACCGGGCGAACACTTGTTCAGCGTCCGCTTCCTGGGCGATCTGGCCTTTGTCGTCACGTTTGGTCCTCAAAGCGGCGTTTGGTACGACCCGCTGTTCACCATCGACTTGTCCGATCCCACTTCGCCGCAGGTCATTGGCGAGTTGGAGATTCCGGGATTTTCCAATTATCTGCAGAGCATCGAAGGCGAGTTCTTGATCGGCCTGGGCCGCAATGCGGACGAGGCGAACGGCCGCCAACTCGAACCCCAGGTATCCCTGTTCGATGTCTCGGATCTTGCCAATCCGCAGTTGACCGACCGCCTCTCGTTCGGCAGCGAGTCGGCTTGGTCCGAAGCGTTCTTCAATCATCACGCCATCAGCTACTTTCCTGAACAAGGGATCTTGGCCGTCCCGTTGGACAGTTGGTTCCCCAACGGGTTGCCGATCGTGCGAGACATCGACCGTGGGGGCGTGGTCGAGACCTCGCTTCCCCGCTGGCTGTCCCAGTTGTGGGTCTTCCGCGTCGACACCCAGGCCGACCCGCCGCAGCTGCATGTGTTGGGAACGATCGAACACGACAGCACGATTCTGCGCAGCGTGCGGATCGGAGAACAGTTGTTCTCGATTTCCGGCGAAACGATCCGGGTTCACGACCTGTTCGACCCGGGCGTTGCCTTAGGCGCCTTGTACTTTGGGCGTCCCGCGGAAGATGACTGGTTCTCGGTGGATCTTGGCAGCCAGGACAATCTTCTGGACGTGTTGGCCAACGATCGAATCCAATCCGCTGGCGGCGCGTGGACCATCGCATCGGTCACCCAGACGCAGAGCGGCTTCGTCACGATTGCTGACGACGGCCTTGGCCTGCGGTACACCCCCGCCGCCAGCTTTGTGGGACAGGCATCTTTCGTCTATACGATCGCCGGGCCCGGCGGCATGACGGACGAAGCGCAGGTGACGATCGACGTCAACCCTTGGTCGGTTCAGCGGCGAATGACCCAATTGGCTCGGCGAGATTTGGCCGCTCGGTTGTCGGTACCCATCGAAGAGATCCGCGAGCGATCGGCCGAAATCGTCCGCTGGCCGGACAGTTGCCTGGGCGTTCCGGTACCCGGTCAAGCATGCCTGACCGTCATCACGCCTGGGTTCCGGATCGTGTTGCTGCATGACAACGCTGCCTTTACGTATCACACGGACACCAGGGACACGGTGATCCTCGCCAAGACCGCGGATGGGGATCCCGTTCTGTCGCAGCCGGTGGTTCGCGTGCGGTTGGAAGCGACGGATGCGGTCGGCCAAGTCGTGACGACCATCAAGGCGGGGGAAACGTTGACGCTGAATCTGTACGTCGATGATCTCCGCGATTCGGGCGATGGCGTCTATGCGGCCTACGCCGACATCTTCTATCCGGCCCGGCTGCTGAGCTTGACCGAGGATCCGATCGTGTTCGACGAGATCTACGCCAACGGCCGATCCGCTGACGTGAAACGCGCCGGATTGCTGAACGAACTGGGAGCCTTTGCCGGCTTGCAAACCCTGGGAGACGGCGAACGTCTGCTGGCCCGTGTCTCGTTTGTTGCTCAACGGTCGGGCACGGCTGCCTTTGTCGTGACGCCCGCCGGCGCGATCGGGCACGAAGTACTGGTCTATGGCGAGAACGAGGCGGTGCCGGCGCGATGGGTGGATTGGCAGGGAGTCGAGGTACAGGTTGTCGGCGGTTGGCGAAACATCGCCTCGCCAACGGACGTGAACGACGACGGCCGCACCTCGGCCTTGGACGCGTTGCTCGGCATCAACGCCATCAACACGCACGGCGTGTTACGTCTGGAACAACCGGATCCAGAGCCGGCGGTGGCAGCGGTGGCCGAGATGCACTACTACGACGTGAATGGAGACGGCTACCTCACGCCCGAGGACATGCTGCACGTTATCAACCGGCTGAACGCGGCGAACGAGCATCTCGCTGGTGGTGACAGCGTGCCCGTCAGGCCGCTGGCCGCGTGGGTCGACTGGAAATCCTTGCACGATTTGCTGCGCGAGGACCGCTGGCAGCAGCCGTTGCAAACGCTGCACTTGAGCCCCGAGCGCACGATGCGTTTGGTCCACGAAATCCTGGTCACGGTGGATGCCGATCGCCTGGACGACTTGGTGCGGAATCGCGTGCCGTTCGAGCCCGCGCAGTGGAAAGATGCGATCGGTCCGGTGCTGGATGCGATCCGCTCCCACGTCTCGGTAGATCAACTCCTCGACTTGGCCGACCAGTTGCAGGCGAACTTCGACGACCTCGACCTGCCGGCGATCTTGCCCGGTCTGGCGCCGCAAATCAACTTGACCGCGGCCGGCGAAGTGTTTCACGACGCATTCTTCGCCAAGCTGTCCAATCCCTTGTTCTTGTTGGATCTGTTAGATTCCTGACCCCCGGATGCCACAACCATGAGTGAGCCAACCTCGCAACCCAGCCCCGTTCCGGGGTTGGGCACCCGTGCTTTACATGCCGGCCAGGTGCCGGACCCGACGACGACGGCCCGCGCCGTGCCGATCTACTCGACCACCAGCTACGTGTTCCACGATACGGAGCATGCCGCGAACCTGTTCGGACTGCGCGAGTTCGGCAATATCTATACCCGCCTGATGAATCCCACGACCGACGTGCTGGAAAAACGCCTGGCGGCGCTGGACGGCGGTGCCGCAGGCTTGGCGTTTGCCAGCGGCCAAGCCGCGATCACTGCGGCCCTGCTGACGATCACGCACGCCGGGCAGAACTTTGTCTCGGCCACCAGCCTGTACGGTGGAACCTGGACGCTGTTCACGCAAACGCTCGCCAAGCTGGGCATCGAGGTCCGGTTTTTCGACTCGAAAGACCCCGAGTCGATCAGCAAGCTGGTGGACAAGAACACGCGGGCGGTGTACCTCGAGTCCATCGGCAACCCCAAGAACGACGTGCCGGACTATCGCGCAGTGGCCGATGTGGCGCATCGCCACGGCTTGCCTGCGATCATCGACAACACCGTGCTGACGCCGACCCTGTTCCGCCCGATCGAACACGGCTTTGATATCGTCGTCTACTCGACGACGAAATTCCTCGGCGGCCACGGCGTCCATATCGGCGGCGCGATCGTGGACAGCGGCAAATTCCTGTGGGCTGACCAGCCGGAAAAGTGGCCGGAATTCACCGCGCCCGATCCGGCGTACCACGGCATGGTCTTCGAGGAGGCACTGCGGCCGATCGGCAACATCGCCTATATTCTCCATATCCGCACCCACTGGCTCCGCGACACGGGGGCCGCTCCGAGTCCCTGGGGCTCGTTCTTGACGCTGCTGGGCCTGGAGACGCTGCACTTGCGGATGGAGCGGCATTCCCAAAACGCGCTGGGCGTCGCCCGGTTCCTCGAACAGCATCCCGCCGTGACGTGGGTGAACTACCCCGGTTTATCCAGCCACCCCGACCACGCCCAGGTCGAAAAGTACCTGCCGGACGGCCAGGGCGCGATCATCGGGTTTGGCATCAAGGGTGGCAAGGAAGCCGGCGCCAAGATGATTGACAACGTCAAACTGTTCAGTCATCTGGCGAACATCGGCGACGCCAAGTCGCTGATCATTCACCCAGCCACCACGACTCATTCGCAACTGACCGCCGAAGAGCAGGTGCGGACTGGAGTCACACCCGAGTACGTGCGTCTGTCGGTGGGCATCGAGGATCTTCCCGACATCCTCGCCGATCTCGACCAGGCGCTGCGTGCCTCGCAGGCGTCAGGATCGGGAAATTAAGGTGTCACACTGTCAAGAACCGTTTCTTGCGAGAAGGGGCTGGTGTGGCGACACTTGGGACATGAGAAGACCGAAACGAGCGGCCAATGGTGGATTGATTTACCACGTTCTGAACGGTGCCAACGCGCGGAGGACGATCTTCGAGGACGACGTTGAGCGGAACGCTTTACGAGCAAATCTTGCCCCTGTCGCGGAACGCTGGCGTTGGGGCGGTCTGCAACGCTGGAAACATGGTACGGCGAAAAAGAGGCCGTTGTTGGCGGCTTGGCCATTGCCCCGCTGGCCGGACTGCGTCGAGTACATCAACGGACCGCAAACCGCGGCGGCGTTGGCGCGCAGCGTCGTGGCGTGCAACGCGGCAGTCCGTTCGGCGAAGGAGCTTGGTGCGACCAGATCGTCCGCCGACTGGGAATGGACAGCACGCTACGCCCCCAAGGCCGCCCCAAAAAGCGAGAAAACGGTTCCTGACACCTTTTCCGGTCCCCGTCGGTAATCGGGTCGAGGATATGCATCTGAACAATTCGGATCAAATGACGGCACGGGCTGCAAAAAAAGGATCCAAGACATGAAGTGGCAAGACAGGATCAGCATCAAGCCGGACGTATGTCACGGTAAAGCGTGTATCAAGGGAACGCGGGTGATGGTGTCGGTGGTCCTCGCAGACGTGGCGGTCGGCGAACCGTTTGAGGCCATCATGAGCGGGTATCACATCGAGCGTGAAGACATCCAGGCGTCGCTGTATTACGCGGCCGAAATGGCTCAGGATCGCTACCTGCCATTGCCGGAGGTGAGTTGAAATGCGGTTCAAGGTGGATCAGAACCTGCACGCGGAAGTGGCGGACCTGTTGCGTCAACACGGTCACGACGCAGTGACGGTGTACGACCAACAAATGCAAGGTCAGGTCGATGACGCTGTGGCCGCCGTCTGCCGTCAGGAAGGGCGCGTCATCGTCACGCAGGACCTCGACTTCTCGAATATTCTGACGTATCCACCGCAAGACTACGCGGGCCTCGTCGTTCTGAGGCTGCATGACCAGAGCCGTCCGTCCGTCGTCGCAGTGGTCTCGCGACTCATCCCGCTCCTCGCAACGAGATCCTTAGCTGGCTGTCTTTGGATCGTCGATGAAATCGGCGTGCGCATTCGTCAGGGAGGCACTCCATGACCGTGTTCGACGCCCTGCTGGCTTCGATCCAGAAGGCCGCAGAGTACAACCAGAACGACACCGTAGCGCCCGCTGCTGTCCTGTGGAACGATGAACGGCGGGAATGGGAACGGCTTGTGCCCCGGCTCCGCACGATGCTGCCGCACTTCCTGGTGTTCGGTGCCTATGACAAGGCCACGCGGACCGGTCCGGCGATCTGGCTTCGCTGTGTTTTGGCCGGCAAGATCCCCGACATTTCTTGGGTACCCGGCTCCAAGAATCAAGAGAGACAAGGGCTTTGGCGACTACCTTGAAACGGGACGTGAGTTCGAGATTCCGATTCACAAGCTGTTGTATACCGAACCGGTTCCACCGACTTGGCGTCATCAGGGAATACCGGCGTATCGTCAATTGATTGAACGCGGCCGGGCGATTGCAGAGAAGCTCTAGGCCGGCGAGCCAAGCGAGGCCGGAAAAGGGTCGGGAAATAAAGGTGTCAGGGAAAGCGCCGGTCAAAACCGGCTGAGAGGTGTGGATGAAAGAGCCATACGAGAAAGGTCTAGCCAACCGTCTCGGCCCCGCGTCCTGCGCTGGCGATGGTAACATCGCGGGTGTTGCTGGGATAGGGGTACACGCAGGCCAGGTATTGACCTCCGAAATCACCACTCCCGCGTGCCGACCTTGTCCTGACATGGGGAAGGCCACACGTCAGCTGGCGCTCTCTGGCGAGCCAGTGGACGACGCGGCGGAGTCTGAGACCCTGCGCATGCATGGAAGCTTTCAGCACGGGAACCGGGAGAAGAGCGAAGATCTCCTCGGCCGAAGCACGACTCTCCCCCATAGGAGTCGGCCCGCACGGTTGTACCGTGGGGCGGCAGGGAGCGGTCGGACAAGGCGTGTGCCGAACAGCCGACGCGAACGTCTTCGGGGAGTCGGACGATCTCGTAGTACCTGAGAAGCAGGCGAACAAGGCTAGCCCGACGGTGGCCACGGAGTCTGTGGAGGAAAGGGGATCGACCAAGGGGAACGTCGTCCAGCAGGCCACGGACCGGACGCAGCGCCGGAACTCCGTGTCGTTCGGTCTGGGCGGCGTACGGGAAGCAGCACGTCGGGACAAACGGATGCGGTTCACAGCCCTGCTGCACCACATCACGCCGGAGCTGTTGCTGTCGAGTTTCCTGGACTTGAAACGTCAGGCGGCTCCCGGCATCGACGGGGTGACGTGGCAAGACTACGCGAAAGATCTGGAAACGCGGATCGCTGATCTGCATGACCGGATCCAACGCGGCACGTATCGAGCTCAGCCGTCGAAGCGAACCTGGATCCCGAAAGCGGACGGACGACAGCGTCCCCTGGGCCTTGCGGCCGTGGAGGACAAGATCGTCCAGCAGGCCACCAAGACGGTGCTCGAATGCGTGTACGAGGCGGACTTCCTCGGCTTCAGCTACGGGTTTCGGCCCGGACGCGGATGCCACAATGCACTGGATGCGTTGTGGGTGGGTCTGACGAGCAAGAAAGTGAACTGGGTGCTGGACGCAGACATTCGTGGATTCTTCGATGCGATCGACCACGAATGGCTGCTCAAGTTCGTCCAGCATCGGATTGCTGACCGTCGGATACTTCGCCTCCTCCGGAAATGGTTGCGGGCGGGAGTGTCCGAAGACGGACAGTGGATGGAAACGAAAGTGGGGACACCTCAGGGTTCGGTGATTTCGCCGTTACTCGCCAACGTGTTCCTGCACTACGTGTTCGACCTGTGGATTGAGGATTGGCGAAAGGGCCACGCAACGGGCGACGTGATTGTCGTGCGTTACGCGGATGATTTCGTCATCGGGTTTCAGCACCGCTCGGATGCGGAACGCTGTCTCGGTGAACTCCGAGAACGCTTTTGCAAATTCGGGTTGGAGTTGCACCCGGAGAAAACCCGCTTGATCGAGTTCGGCCACTTTGCGGCGGAACGCCGAGCCCAGCGGGGTCAGGGCAAACCTGAGACGTTCAACTTTCTCGGCTTTACGCACATCAGCGGCAAGATGCGAAAAGGAGCGTTTACCATCCAGCGCCAGTCGATGGCGAAGAAGATGCGAGCCAAGTTGCAGGAGATCAAAGCGAGTCTGGCTTGCCGCCTGCATGAGGACGTGTCGGTTACGGGCCGCTGGCTGCGGTCGGTGGTCCAAGGCTGGTTCAACTACCACGCCGTGCCGGGCAACTTCCCTTGCCTCGACCAGTTCCTGACGGACGTGCAACAACTGTGGCGGCGCGCCCTGCGCCGCCGCAGCCAACGCGGCCGTCGCTGGAATTGGAAACGTCTGAAATCGCTGTTCACTCGCTGGCTCCCCAAACCCAAAATCCTTCACCCGTATCCTAACCAACGTTTCGCCGTCACCCACCCAAGGTAGGAGCCGTATGAGGTAGTTCCTCACGTACGGATCTGTGCGGGGGGTGGCCCGCAAGGGCCATTCCTACCGCGACCCTTGTGTTCGGTGTTCAGGCCGAGTGTTGCTTCGATTTCTTGTACTGTCTTTCGCCAGCCAGAGGGGTAGCCTAACGATCTCGCCGGCAAGCGACGAGGATTCGAGCAGTGCGGGTAAATAGGAGAGTTGGTGGTGGACGCCGTTCGTGGCCTGCTGGCCTAACAATCTCGCCGGCAAGCGGCGAGGATCTGGCGGGACATCGCGCCGCCGCGAATCGAGAATGAAAACGGGATCACACGCATGGGCCTTGACCGGGACACACTGAACATGCCAGGCGTAAGGCGATCGGATTGACGGGAATCCGCTCCGTCAGTCTGCCGCTTTGCCGCCCCAGCACGATACGACGCCGTCGGTCGTGGTGATAAACAGCCGTTGTTGGGCGGCGATCAGTCCGTCGAAAACGGGCGGCGAATCGAGTGGGTATTCGGCGAGCTGGCTGCCGTCGGTGGTCGACACGGCCCACAATCGTCCGCCCTTGCGTCCCTCGAATGCGCCATGCGGGTCGTCCGGATCGATGACGTCAGGTGGACCAGCCAGGAACAACGTGTCGCCCGCCAGGACCATGCCTCGCGCCCGCACGGGAATCCTGACGGACCATTTCGGCGGCCGCGCTCGCGACATCGAGCCCCGTTCCCGCCGGGCTGCAACGTCCGTCAACACGGGCTCGTTGACGTTATCGTCGGCGAACAACTCGTGGCCTTCCGTGCCAGGCGCAAAGTAGGGACTCCGACTGAATGTCGTGTTGAAGGTGTGCAATCCGTACGTGGTCGTTTCGTCGAACACCAGAATCTGCCCGGCCTTTGACGCGTTGTCGGCAACGTACAGGCCGGGCCAGCGCTGCGCGTACATCCAGTACAGGCGATCGAATCCCGAATCGTCCAGAAAACCGCCGGTGGCGACCAGGTGCAGATCTGTCTGCCTGGCGCCCCACTTGGCGATCTGGGGGGCTTCGAGCGGATTCAGTTCCCGATCGAAAACGTTTTGCGTCAAGAACAGTTTTTCGCCGTTGCTGACCAAAATGTCGTTCTTGCTGCCGTCCATCTCATGGGCTCGATCACTGGGGACGCGGAGATCGGGCGCAGGACCGTCCAGATTCGTCTGGTGGCGGACTTCGCCCGTAACGACGTCCAATCCGTACAGATGAATGCCACCGTCCAGATACGAAGACCGTCCCGCGGCGAGGTAGACGATGCCCTGCTCGATCAGCACGCTTCCATGCACCGGCCAAGCCGACTCGAGGCGACCGTAGGATACGATTCGCCGGTCTGAGCGAGCGGCATGGAAACGCCAGACAAGTTCTCCGTCGCTCGCCCGCAGGCAGTAGACGGTCCCATCCGTGCAGCCAAACACGACGCGACCGTCGTGGATCGTCGGCGGCGAGTCGACGGGGCCGTCCGTCGTGTAACTCCACAACCGCGATCCGTCGCGGGCATCGAGGCACGTCACCTGGTGCGACTCGATTTCTGCGACGAACAAACGGTCGGTCGCGACGACCGGCGGGGAGACCTTGCCCTGCAGTTCGGTCTGCCAAAGCGGCGCTATCCCGGACGGAACGAGTGTCCCCGCCGATCCGCTGCGCGCATTATCGCGGCGGTACGTGGGCCAGTCGGAGGGCGCGCCGACGGCCGCAGGCCGCTGGCCGTGCGTAGCGGAGATTTTCGCGTAGGCCGGTCCTCGTTCCAATCTCGCTGCGGTCGCAGGCGGTGCTTGAGCGTCTGTCGTCGTCCCTGCCCCGGCCAACGCATTGAACCCCGTGAGCTTGACACCGGGATAGCAGAAGCAGGGGTCGGGCGGTGCGTACAGCAAGCCGTTCGCCGGAATGAGTCCGTAACGGCATGTGCCCCGTACCCAGTCGTGCCGCTGGTGGCCGTCGGAATGTAGATCGAGGAACTCGACACCCCGCTTGGACCACAGCAGATAGTTTTCGGTCGCTTTGCCGCGGTAACAGCGGGCGTGATGCCCACCGGTGAAAAGGTGGCCGGGATCGATCTGCCGCGCGACGTCGCCGGTGAGCAGATCCAGGCCCGTCGTGGTGAGCGTGCCAGCCCAAGCCAGGTCCTCGATCACGAACACATCGGGCATCCCGCGAAAGCTGGTATTCGTCTTGGTCCGCCAAAGCAGCCGGCCGTCGGTCAAACGGCGGGCTTCCATGTCGGGCCCAGCGGCGAAGAGCACGGTATCCTTGGCCATCACCAGAGTGCCCGCCGTGACCTTCCGCGGGGCTGCCGGTCGGTCTTCCGTCTGCCACAGCAGCTTTCCCGTGCGAAGATCGACCGTCATCAAGCCGTTGGTGTCGTGGAAGCAAACTCGCCCGTCATGGACTGCCAGGGTGAGATCCGCGACGGCCGGGACCGGCCTGCGCCACAGAACGTCTCCAGACTCGATCCCAATCGCCACGATCGACTCGCCGCTTGCGGTGGAGGAAGGCTCGCGAACGCGTGCCACCAGGATTTGTTGGCTGAGTACGATTTCTTCCGCCGCAAGGGTCGGTGGGAATTCGCGTAACGTTTTCCCCGTGGCCGCATCCAGCTCGGAGACACAGGCGCGGAAGCCCAAGGTGACGTAGAGCCGGTCCCCGTCGGCCACAAGCCGCCGCGGCAGGGTCAACGGCGAGGACCACAGTTGATCGCTGGTGCCCCATCTCCAGCGGGCGCCGTCCCACGCCGCGCTGCCCCAATCGGGCAGCGGCCGTTTCCAGAGTTCGATACCGTTGAAGGCGTCGCGGGCCACCAGCGAGCACTTGTCGGGCAGTCGCCGTCGCTCGCGCGGGGTCTCGTGGACGCCGATAGGTCCCTCGTCCAACGTATGAAAGATGCGCCCGCCCGAGGTCACGGCCGCAGTCAGACTCATGTCGGTTTCGTGACTCCGGCTCCAGCGCGGCCCGCCATCCCACTGCAACCGCTGCGGCGGTCCGACCCGGCGGTCGCGGGATACGGCGTTCCCGCTCGCGTCGTACAGAAAGTGGGTCCATTGGTCGAGTTCCTCCGGCCACGGCTTGACCGCCTTGCGCCAGCCAGTACCAGCGTCCGACGCCGGACCTTCGGCCTTTCGACGCTCGATCGGGGCTTCGTACCAGGCCACCCCGCCCGGACAGAGCACCCGCTGAATCTCCTCGTCCAGCACCTGACTTGCGCCCGCTGACACCACGACAAGATTGACCAAATTATCGGCGTAGGGAAGTTGTTTGCCATCGAAAGCAGCGACGGATACTCGCCCGTATCGCCCCCGTTGGCGGATATACTCTCGGGCTTGGGCAACCACCGCTGGGTCGAAATCCAGAGCCTGGACAACCGCCCGGTCTGCGGCACCCAGGGCCGCGGTCAGCCGTCCGTCGCCACAGCCCAGATGGACGATCAGGCCGCCTTGATAGTCGGCATCGGCCAGGATCCTCGTCGCCCGGTCGGCATCGCCAGGCTCCGTGCCAGGCAAGTCGGCGGCCCAGGTCACCCAGAACAGAAGCAACGTCAATGAACAGAACGGCATGGATCGAGAACGACGGGTGAGAAAGGCCCCAGTTTGCACGGCGTTACCCCACAGCCAAGGAATTGCGTCAAGTGGCAGCGAACACACAGTCAGGCTCCGTAGAACATTCCATGTCGGCAAGTCACTCCTTTGCACCACCTAAGTGTACCAGCCCCAGCGGACGATTCCACCACCAGCACACCGCTGATTCATGCCCGTCAGAACATGGGGGCGGAGACAGCCGGCGAGGTGATTTCCGCGCGGACGCTTACGGGGCGTTGCCTTGTTTCCGCAGGCAGTCGCGGCACTTGCATTCGGTGGTCTTGGTATCGAACACCACCCAGTCGCGAGTCCGTTTGCCGCACAGCGTACAGGTACCTTCGGGCTCTTCGGTCACCGGGGGCGTTTCGGGCCGGCTCAGCCACGAGGCTCGGGCGGCCAGGAAATCGAAGGCGTTTGATGTCGGCGCCCGGCCGCGGCCGCCAGCAGGAGACGGCGATGGCTGGACATCCGTGACGGCGCGAGCGGCGGCGGCTTGAGCCGCTGCCGTACGTTCGGCTTGGCGGCGTTCGGCGGCCGCTTGCGTTCTCCGATGCGATTCTTCCTGCCGACGCAGCTCGTCCCGCACGATCTTCAGGCGTTCGTATTCGCCAGGGTGGACGAATTCGCCCGTATTCGGCATGACCAGCACTCGGCTCAATTCCGTTGTCACTTCCTGCCCTCTGTAGTACTGCGGCGACTCGATGCACACCAGCGCGCGATAGGTGGTTAGCATTCGCGATTCGGGATCCAAGCAGTGCAAGGAACCCGCCGAGCAATCGCTGTGGCACGAGATCGCATCCAACTCTGACGGCGTGATCAAGTCGCGTTCCGTGGGCGACAAGATGACGCGTCCCGGCGATCGTCCGCGCCGGGCTTCGCGCGGCAAGGACACCCAGTTCAATGCCGCTCCGTGAGCCTCGGCGAATCTCCGCACCTGAACTCGGTCTTCGAGGTCCATCCTGCCGCCAACGAGCCAATAGGCCAAGCTCCGTTTTCCCGGCCTCTCGACCCAGCAGTCCACACCGCGGGGCAACTGGTTTTCCTCCTCCAGATTTGCTTCGGACTGTTTCTCTAGCGTGACCCCATCCGAGAACTTTGTGTTCAGCCAAGCGTACAAAGCCGCGCGGCCCGCCAGCAACTCCGCTGACTCGTGGTTCAGCGGGCACTGGCTCTGATCCTTGTGCGCGAAATGCCGCCGCATGATCTCGCCGGCTCGCAGCAACACGGCCTGGCGGCAGACCGGGCACACCAACCGACCGGCGCGACCCCATTCGCGCAGCATTTCGACCTGCTCATCCCGCATCGGAACCAAGCTCACCACATGCTGGCCGAGTTCCATATCGAGGGCTTTGAACATGGCTCCTCCGGGTTCGAATGCATCGAGTTGCCGCTTGCGTTGCCCAACGGCGCAGAATTTGCCCCGTGCTCAGACTGGCAGAGTTGCTACAGACGGGGCGGTTCGCGCTTCGGCGGCTTGGATTCGACCTCACGGCGCATGTCGTCCCGCCCCATGCCTCCGTGGCCTCCCGTGCCCTCGCGGCGCGGCGCCAAGTCGGTGTACGTTTCCGACCAATTCCAGCTGAGCGGGGTCTGCAATTCGTGTTTGGCCAACAGTTCCCACGGCGTGCCGGGGTGATATTGGATCACGCGCTCGAGGTACTCCTTGGCCTTGGCCGCCGCGCCGGCCAGAGGGCTGTCGCCAGGGATGTCTTCGGACGGCATCAAGATCCAGGTATTGTTGTTTGCGGCCTTGAATGGCATCCCGCGTTTGGCCTCGGCCAGCAGGGCTTTGTAGGCTTGCACGCGGACCAGCGACGCCAGCACGCGGCCCATCGCCAAATCATATCCGGCTTGCCACCGCGGGGTCGTCTCGCGTGCCCGGTCGGCTTCGCCCTCGTTGAGGATATTGTACAGATCGAGCAGCGCCGGCTCCGCTTTGGCGGCTACCTGCTGGGCTTCGTTCAAGCGGTTGGCGAGTTCCGCTTCGCTGCGTCTTACAAATCGCAACACAGGTTCGTCCAGGGTCTGGACCCAGGACTTCTTGGCCGCCATTAGCAGCGTCGCTCGGGCCCGGTTGCTGTCCGCCCGTCGCAGGTATTCGTCGGCCGGCACGTAATCCGGGCGATAACGCCGCATGATCTGTGGATCAAAGAAGTACTTGAGGTGCGCCGTCAGGGCCGGCGTTTCGTCCCGACTCACTTCGCGGTGGACGTTGCGACTGGGATGGACGGAAAAGTAGATCCCGCCTGTCTCGTAGCACAACCGCGTCAGGGCAAAGGGGCCGAATCCCGAGTCCATTGGATCCGGGCCGCGGTCGCCGGTTTCGCCAAAGCCCAACTTGATCCGCTCGGGGAACAACGTCTCGGGGCCTTGATTCACGCGTCCCCATTGCGGCGTCTGGTCGTAGTTTGGGTCCGGATCGATCCACTTGACGTGCGTTTCCTCTTGGCCAAACGGCGCCGGCACGCCAACCACGTATACCGGGATGGCAAAGCGGCGGCAGATCGAGATCGTTGTGTCCAATCCTTCCAGGTCGTCACCACGCTCGTCGGTAAAAGCCACCAGCATCACGTTACGTTCCGGCTCGTTCTTGGCCGGATCCCGGATACGAAACGACTTGTAGCGGTCCGCCGCCAAGTACACCGCCGAGAAAATCTTCTCGATCCCCGAATTGTCTTCGGAGATTGCGTCCACGGCCGCTTTGATCTCCGGCAGACTGTCCGTCGGCTGTTTGGTCATCAACTTGATGTCCTGCCCAAAGGCCATCACGGACGTCAACAGCGGTTTGTCTTCGTGTTTGGCGAATGCCGGATTGCCCGACGCCTCGATCACCCCCAGCTCTTCGTAAATCCGATCAAACCGTTCGTTGATCGCGACCCGTTCGCGCGCCAAGCTGGGCGACTGGTCAAACAGCCAGACCACCAAGGTCTTGCGTTCTTCCAACGACCGCAGGATCTCTTGCGTCAGCCGGTCGATCGCTCCAGCCGCTCCGGTGACACCTTCGCCCGTGGCGCCCTTGACCGTCAGATTCTTGCTGAAATTCTGACCCGTCGCGACGGACACCTCGAAATTGAGTGCGACTTGCCCCACGGGCTCCACGGGCAAGTCCGTCGGGCTGGGAACAACTGATACGTCCGAAACGATCTGCGCCAGGGACATGGCCATCCCGGTATCGCCCACGCTGTTGGCGCCAATGTCCTCGGCGATCAGCGGACTGTCAGCGAAATCCTTCGGGATCATCAAGTCCGGTTCTTCAAATTCCTCGTTCAGGGGCGCAGCAATGGTGAGAGACACGTTGGGATTGTGGAAAACAAAGGGCACGAGCCCCAGCACAATCAACAGCATCATGTGAAACAGCAAGCTGGCAAAAAATGCGGAAGAATCCCCGTCAAACGGCGTTTCCTCTTCCCCCGTTTTTGTTTGCCACCACTGCTGAAGATTCTTCGCAAGACTCACGAGACTGGCTCCTTGCTGAGCGCAAACCCAATCGCGGTTTGGTTGAAGACCCATTTATCGGCTTCGAGCTGCTTGTACTATTCGAGCGTGTTCATCATTCTATTGCATTAACAAGCAAAAGGGGACATTGTACTCGGTTTTCGTTGACGTGAGGCGGCGATGGACTTAGGATGAACCGTTGATGGACGAAGCGTTGTGAGTTGTTCGAGCGCAGGATCAAGCGATGGTTAGAACGATGAATTCCGCAAATCGAAATGGTGTTGTTCGTCGAGGACTAGTGGGCTTGGTAGCGGGCACCGCAGTCGGGTTGATTTGGCTCGGTGCAGCGTGCTCGCAGGCCCTTGCCCAAGCCGCCCCGCCAGCGGCCAAGCCGGCGGCCACAAAGCCGGCGGCGGCCACCCAACCGGCGGCTACCCCGGCGCAGGTTCCGAAACCCGCGACGGCGCCGGCGAAAGTGGCAACGCCGACGAAAGCCGATACCGCCAAAGGTGATCCAAAAGACGAGCCGCCCCCGGCGCCAGAGAACCTTTTTCTGCGGACCAAAGACGGCTGGAACATCTTCTACACGTTTTATGGACCGAAGAAAGGCGTGCGTCCCGGCAAATCGGTGGTACCGATCATCATGCTGCACGGCTGGCAAGGGCAAGGCAGCGAATATGCCGAGTTGGCGACCATTCTGCAATCCTGGGGGTTTGCTTCCATCGTCCCGGACCTGCGCGGACATGGCCGTAGCGTCAACGTGATCCGCCGCAAGCCAAACGGCGAGGAGGAGGACAAGGTCGTCAAGGCCGATGATTTGATGCCGCAAGACTTGGAGGGCATGGTCAACGACGTCGAGGCGATGAAGCGAGTGCTGGTGGACAAGAATAACAAGGCCGAGTTGAACATCGAGATGCTGACGGTGGTCGCTGCGGAGGTCGGGACCATCGTTGCGCTCAACTGGTCCGCACTGGACTGGAATTGGCCGATCATGCCCGCGTTCAAGCAGGGGCAAGATGTCAAGGCCTTGGTGCTGTTGACGCCTCAACAAACCTTCAAACGCCTGAATGCCAACACCGCCCTGACGCATCAGGCCATCAGCCGTCGGCTGTCGATCCTGATCGCGGTGGGCGATCAACAGAGCCGTGATTTAAGCGAAGCCAAACGCATCCATAGTCGTTTGGAGCGTATCCGCCCGCCGGTCGTGGCAGAAGATCGGTTGCAGAAGCAGGATTTGTTTCTGATCCCGGCTCCCACTCCGCTGCAAGGCACCAAACTTCTCGATCGGGCGCTTCCCGTCGGCGGCAGTATCATGAAGTTCCTTGAATTGCGGTTGCTGCGGAAACAGGAGGATTTCCCCTGGACGGAACGTCGAGACCCGTTGGGCAGAAACTGACGCGATTGGGGAACGGGGCGGACAGAATGGACGGACTCGCCGACCACATTAGCCTGGCGTGCCAACGAGGGAGGCTTGGTGCCGCCCTTCGCTCGGTGTCGTTGGCCGCCATCAGCGTTCTGGTAGCGGCTTCGGCCTCCGCCCAAGTCTCGCAACCCCTGGAAGCTCACCCTGCCGCCGTCTATGCGCTGGCCTTTTCGCCCGTCGGCGGGCTGTTGGTTTCCGGCAGCGCCGATCGCACGATCCGGTTTCATCGGCTGGGCGCCGCGCCGTTGGCGGAGGCCGAGCAGCAGCGGCGTCAGGCCCTGCTGGCGGCCCTGGACGACGAACGTTTTGACATCCGCCAGCAGGCTTTCGTCCAACTGGCGGCGCTTGGCGACGAGATGCTGCCGGCGCTGCATCAGACGCTGGAGATCCCTCCCTCCGCCGAAGTACGGCTGCGCGTGCTGCGGCTGTTGCAGGTGTTGGCGGTGCCGGCCGGGATCGGGCATCAAGGCGATGTTCGCAGCGTGGCCGTTTCCCGCGACGGCCGGCATGTCGCCTCGGCGGGCCGCGACAGCCGGGTGATTATGTGGAGCGTCTCCTCGGGCCGTCCGTGGCGAATCCTGGAAGGCCATTCCGAGGGCGCCTGGTGCGTCGCCTTTGCTCCCCACGGGACACTGCTCGCTTCCGGCGGCGGCGATCAAGCCATCCGGCTGTGGTCGGCGGAATCCGGCGAGTTGCTGACGACTTTGACCGGTCACGGCAGCACGGTGCATCAAGTGGCTTTTTCGCCGGACGGCAAGACGCTGGCGTCGGCGGGCGGTTTCGACAAGACCTGCCGCTTGTGGGATGTCGAGACAGGCCGCCTGCAGGCGGTGCTGGACCGCCATGCGGATGCCGTGTTGTGCGTTGCGTTTTCACCCGACGGCCGCCGCTTGGCTTCCAGCGGCTACGAGGGCGCCGTCTACCTGTGGTCCGTGGCCGACCGCCGTTTCGAAGCGGAACTGCGACTGGGCCGAGAGGTCGTGCGGAGCGTGGCGTTTTCCCCGGATGGCCGCCACCTGGCGTGCGCCGGCGACGATCCGTTGGTGCAACTGTGGGACGTGGCGACGAAGAAGCAAACCGATCTGCTCAAAGCCCACACCGACGCCGTGCATGCCCTGGCGTTTTCGCCGGATGGAAAACGCCTGGCCAGCGCCAGCCGCAACGGGGCCGTCCTGCTATGGGACCTGGCAACACATGCCCCGGCGGCACAAGCTTACCTCAAGTAGCCATCGTCCAGACAGCTACGTCCAGCGCTGAGCGTGCTGAGCCTTCATAAACGCCAAGCCGTCGCGGGCCAGTTGCTCTTCGCTTTCGTACATCCGCCGCCAGATCTTCGTCGCGGCGACCAGTTCGGGCAGGGCCAAGCCGAAGGCTTCGATCATCAGCCAGCCGTCGTAGCCCACCTCCTTGAGCGTATCAAAATTCTCGGCCCAACGGACGTTGCCCTTGCCCGGGGTGCTGCGGTCGTTCTCCGAGATATGCACGTGGCACAGCACGGGAGCACAGTCGCGAATCGCCTGCGGGATACTCTTCTCCTCGATATTGGCGTGAAATGTATCGTACATCGCGCGGCAGTTGGGATGGTTCACCTCGCGCACGAAGCGGGCCGTGTCGGCGTGAGTATTCAGTAGATAGCACTCGAATCGGTTCAAGGCTTCCAGCCCCAGCGTCACGCCCGCTTGCGCCGCATATTCGGCCACCGGACGCATGCTCTCCACGCCCCATTGCCATTCATCCGCGGTGGGACCTTGACCTGTGAAGTACCCTAGCGCGGAGTGGTACGGTCCGACCAGCGCTGTGGCCTTGGCGGCGAAACAGCAATCGATCGCACGTTTCGTGTTTTCGATGCCCAGCGCCCGCACCGCCGGATCGGGACTGATTGGATTGTCGGCTTCGCCCCGAACCGTTACCGCGGTCCGTTCCAGCCCCAAGTCGTCCAGTCGCCGGCCCCAAGCGGCATAGTCCAGGCCGGTGTTGAACAACGGCAACTCGACGCCGTCGTAGCCCATCGACTTGAGCGATTCCAGCACGGGCAACAGGCTTTCGTTCAGCTCGCCTGTCCACAACAACAGGTTCATACCGAATTTCATCGTTTGGCTCCTTCTAAAACAGGGTCAGTGGTCAGTGGTCAGTGGGCGGTACGCGGGCTTCCGGCTTCCGCCCTTCTGCCGGTCGCGGTGCTGCCAGCAACTCTTGGCAGCGGCAGCCCACGGCGTGCCGGGCACTCGGCAGGATCGTCAGGAACTCGTCGGGCAGCATCGGCAGCTGGATCCGCCGCATGACGCGGTTCAATCGCGACAACAGTTTCGCATCCTCCAAGTAGTCGTACAAGAACGGCTCGGCACAAAAACGCGGAATGAAGACCGGCCACAGGTCCGACGGACGGGTCGCCAATTGGTTGACAACGCGACCGACCAGTTGCGGGTCGATACTTCGCAACGCTTCGTAATAAGCCGCCAACCGGTCCGGCGAGCCGACAATCAACGCGGCGTCCAGGAGAATCTCAACAAGGATATGGCCCAGGAAACTGGGCCGAAAGCCGTCGTCCTGCGGCAGCACCTGACGAACCGCGGCGGTCAGCTGCAGGGTCAATTCGGCGAATGCGCGGGTCTGGTGAAACCAACGATCGTCGTCATGGTGCCGGATGATACCTTGGGCCACATCGGCGACGCGGGGATCCTCGTCCTTGACCAACGTTTGAGCCGTCCGGGAACGCACCCGCATCTTGCGATCGATCACGCTCAGCCAGTCGGGCACCGAGGTGCCCGCGACGAAATAGGGTCGATCGAGAAACGGCAAGGCGTGGGCGAAATAGTTCATCAGCGGACCGCGGCTCTAGGCGGAACCGTTCCGCAACTGGCCGACGATGACCGACGCATTGTGACCGCCGAAGCCAAAACTGTTGCTCATCGCGACCTTGATGTTCCGCTCCCGAGGTTGGTTGGGCGTATAATCCAAATCGCAATCGGGATCCGGCGTTTGCAGGTTGATTGTTGGCGGAATGACGCCGTGCTGGATGGCTTTGATGGTGACCACCAACTCGATTCCGCCACTGGCCCCCAGCGTATGTCCCAAGTTGCTCTTGGTACTGGAGATGCTCAGCGACTTGGCATGCTCTCCGAAAACATGCTTCATGGCAGAGGTTTCCGCCTTGTCGCCCAAGGGCGTGCTGGTGCCGTGGGCGTTGATGTACACCATCTCCGCAGGATCCAAGCGGGCGTCGCGCAACGCGCATTGCATGGCCCGAGCGGCCCCCAAGCCATCCTCGTCCGGCTGGGTAATGTGACCGCCGTCCCCACTGGCTCCGACCCCGAGAATCTCGGCATAGATTCGCGCACCGCGGGCTCTGGCATGTTCCAGTTCTTCGAGCACCAGCAAGCCGGCGCCCTCGGACAGCACGAATCCGTCGCGATCGACATCAAACGGCCGACTGGCCCCCGGCGGGTCGTCGTTCCGCATGGAGAGCGCCTTCATGTTCTGAAAGCCGCTCAACCCCATCGGCGTCACGGCCGCTTCGGTTCCCCCGGTCACCATGATGTCGGCGTCGTCGTACTGAATGGTCTTGAACGCATCGCCAATCGCGTTGGTGGCGCTGGCGCACGCGGTGGCGACCGTGTAGTTCGGTCCGCGAATGCCAAAGCGAATCGAAAGGTTGCCGCCCGCAGCGTTCAACATCAATTTCGGAATGGTGAGCGCCGAAACGCGGTCCGGCCCTTTGAAAAGCAGACGCTCCATCTGCGTTTCGATTTCGTTCAGTCCGCCGATGCCCGAGCCGAGGATCACGCCGCAACGAAAGGGCTCTTCCTTGGAGAAATCCAAGCCCGAGTCCCGCACAGCATCGGCTCCGGCCACCAACGCGAATTGCGTGAAGCGGTCGATCCGTTTGGCTTCTTTCTTGTCGATATAATCGCCGGGATCCCAGTCGTAGACGTCGCCGCCGAATTTGACCTTGAAATTCGTTGTGTCGAACTGGCGAATCGCATGGATTCCGCTCTCGCCACGGCACAAGCGTTCAAACAGGTCGTCGACCTTCAGACTCAGCGACGTAACGACCCCTACACCGGTGACGACAACCCGTCGTTTCATACTGGCGGCTCACACTTTACTAAGAGGCCTGGGCTTCTTCGATGAACTTGATCGCCTGACCGACGGTCTCGATTTTCTCGGCCGCGTCGTCCGGGATGTTGATGTCGAACTCTTCTTCCAACTCCATCACCAACTCGACCGTATCCAGCGAGTCGGCGCCCAAATCGTTAATGAAGTGCGTTTCCGGCTTCACTTTCTCTTTGTCGACACCAAGCTGCTCGGCAACAATATCAATGACTCGTTCTGAAACTGAAGACACTTCTGCGATCCTCCCACGTATCTGGAACCAAAAAGTCGAAACTTGTTTTTCGTTAAAGGTGCGGGACTGTAATCAATCCCCAATTCGGAACGTAAACCGCAAGAACATAAAGGATTTTGGCAATTTTGGTCAAGGTCGGGTCGCTCGAAAAGCGATCCGCTCACCCCGTCATGCCCCCGTCCACTACGATCACCTGCCCCGTGACGTAGGCGGCCGCAGGACTGGCCAGGAACAACACGGCCCCCGCCACGTCGTTGGCCGTCCCCAAACGCTTGGCAGGAATGCGTTTCTTGGCATCCTCCAACAGCGCCGGCCCCAGCGCCTTGGTCATATCACTCTCGATGAAACCAGGCGCGACCGCGTTGATCGTCACTTTTCGGCCCGCTAACTCGCGGCTCAAGCTGCGGGTAAAACCGATCAGCCCTGCCTTCGTCGCGGCATAATTCGTCTGGCCGGCATTGCCGATCAGTCCCGTCACACTGGAAACGTTAATGATTCGCCCATACTTGGCCATCATCATGTGTCGCGAAGCCGCTCTGGCGAACAAAAATGCTCCGGTAAGGTTGGTGGAAATCACCTCATCCCACTGCTCGTCTGACATCCTCGGCAACAAGGTGTCGCGAGTAACGCCCGCATTGTTGACAAGGATATCTAAACGCCCCCATTGACTGCTGATATTGTCTACGAGCTGATCCACCGACTTCCGTTCCTGGACATTGCAGGCAAAGGCCTCGCCCTTGCCGCCAACCTGCTCGATCGTGGCGACCGTCTCCGCCAACTTGGCCGCGTCCCGGCCCACGCAGGCCACTCGTGCGCCGTTGCGCGCCAACTCGACGGCGATGGCCTTCCCCAGGCCGCGGGACGCACCGGTGACCAACGCAACTTGACCCGTCAAGTTCGCCGAGAGGCCGATCGTAGGTTGTTCCGACATCACGATAACTCCTTCGCTGTCCCGTTTCGCGAAAAGGGGCAGGACCCTCTTCGGCGAAAAAGGCCCTGCCCGCTTCTCGAGCAACGGTTCCTAGCAGGACACATTCTCGCAGGTCGCCCGGCGATCGATCCGCTTTAACAAACCCCGCAGCACCCGCCCCGCACCAATCTCGTAAAACAGGTCGTAGCCTTCGCCCAACAAGTATCGCATCGAATCTTCCCAACACACGGGCGAAACGACTTGACGAATCAACAGTTGCCGCATTTCCTCCGGATCGTCGTGGGGCTGCGCATCGACGTTGGAAATGACCGGAATCCTCGGCTTTCGCAGCGGAACAGCGGCCAACGCCGTCGCCAATCGCTCGACCGCGGAATCCATGATCGGCGTGTGAAATGCACCCGCGACCGCCAACGGAACGACTTTCATCGCGCCCGCCTTCGTGGCCGCTTCGGCAATCCGCTCACACGCCGCGTTGTGCCCGGAAACGGCAATGTTGCTGGGGCACAGAAAGTTGGCACATTGCAGGATCTCTCCCGCTTGACGAACTTCGTCACACAACCGCTGAACCTGGGCCCGCTCCATTCCCAGAATGCTGACCATGCCGCTGGGCGTTCGGTCCGAGGCATCCTGCATGGCCTGGCCACGCTGCTGAACCAGCTTCAACCCGGCCTCGAACTCCATCGCGCCGGCAAACACAATCGCCGTGTACTCGCCCAGGCTGAGCCCCGCCGCCGCGGCACAAGCATCTACCGTCTGCGGCGACTCCTGTCGCAATAACTCCAAAGCCGCCAGGCTGGTGACGAACAACGCCGGCTGACTGTATTCCGTCGAATCCAGCATTTCCGCGGGACCGTGAAAACAGATTTCCGCCAAGTCGTAACCGAGCACTTCGGCCGCGCGCGCAAACAAACTGCGCGCCGCCGGGATCTGCTCTGCGAGCTGAACCCCCATGCCGACGGTCTGCGCACCTTGACCAGGAAATAAAAAGGCGATCTTGCTCAAAGCCCGTTCCTTGCCAATCTTCTCGCCTACTCCTCAGCAGACTCGACCACGACCCGCCCCATGTAGTAGCCGCATTGCGGACACACCACGTGAGTCGGAACGGCCGTGCTGCACTTTGGGCAAAATGTCAGCTGTTTTGGCTTTTTGTGATGATGCGAACGACGTTTGCCCGTTCGCGAATTCGACTGCCTTCTCTTGGGAACCGCCATAGCCTCAATCCAACACTCGAACAGGGACTCGAAGTCAACAACCTGCCAAAGCGGCGCGCCAAGCGCCGCGGCGGCACGTAAAGCGTTGCTGACAAGGAACTTAGCGTCAACGATCAGCGCGAAATCAACGCCGTAGCGATGCCGCTGAAATCCCCATGAAACAACTTCGGTTTACGATCTTCCACGTGAAACACCTTCGGAAGACTGAGCATACTACGGTGGCGATGGTCTTGTGTCAACAGCCTGGTGGAGCCGCGACCGAAACCCTGCGACGTGGAACAGGGATTACCCACAGGCTGGAGTCGTCATTTCTCTCGTTCCGGCTTCGCCGTCAAGTCGCCCCTCGGCGCCGAGAATCGGAGGCTTGGGTCGATGACAAGCGAATTCATTAGCCAGGCTCGTTGTATTCCTCATTTCCTACCAGTTGCTGCAGCTCGATGTTGGTAGCGGCCGATGAAAAGCAGGCTTTCGTAACGCCCGCGTCTCGGACGGCGCGAAGCGAGGAAAGGAAGGGAGTCTGTGATGAATCTTCGCATCGTGACAATTGGCAGCGTCTTGTCCTTGACCCTGGCGGTTCAGCCACTGGTTTCGACGGCTGACCAGCACGGCATCGCAACCACTCCGCTGCGCGGCTCGGCCCTGGAAAATGCGCTCGACAGCGAGGTCCGACTTTATGCTACCCCGCCGGAGCAGGCCGCATCGCCGAGGTCGCCACCTGACATCTGGCGCAACCCGGGCTCCTTGCGGACCGCCGCGTCGCTGGATCGCCCCAATACGCATACTCCGACGAACACCGAGCCGATGTCCGCAAACTCCGCTGGCCATGACCCTCATCCGGCGTCGGTCGCCCAGCCGTCGCGGACGTTGATTCAGCGAATTCGCGATCGCCGCTTGGCACAGTTGCAAAAGCAAGCCGAACGATTGCGCGAGTTGTCGCAACGCGACGGTTTGCACGCCAGCGAGGCTCGTCCCAGCAGGAACTTAAACGGTCCGGAAAACCCGGATTTGCAAATCGACCTCGGTATCCCCACCGAGGCCGCGAGTTCGACCGAGGATGTTCTCCCGCTGATCGGTCCGTCCGCGGCGTCGCGCGTCATGCAACCGGGATGGACACCTAACCGCCCCGAGCAGGGTAATGTTCCCGACTTGAACTCGCCTGCCAGTCCACCGATCGAGATCCAAATCGATCTGCCCGGCGACGGCGAGCCCCAGCCACCAGCGCAGAGCCGACTTCGCAACTGGTGGGGCGATCCCTTGCGGTAGCCCGGATGATTCATGGAAACGCAGAGAGGATTCGGCCCGCGTTGCTACGGGGGCCCCTTGGGCAGCATCTCCCGCTCCACGAACGGCAGTACCACTCGAATCATCGTGCCTTGGCCCTCGGCGCTGTCGATGGTCAGCTGACCGCCCAGCATCCGAGTACGCACCCGGATGCTCTGCAATCCAAACCGATGCTCGACCACCGCCTCCGGATTGAAACCGATGCCCGCGTCGCACACCTCCAATCGCACGGTGTCGCCGTCTTGCACCAGGCACATCCGGACCTCCGGACTGCCGCTGTGCTTACAGGCATTGGTCAGAGCCTCCTGGGCGATCCGATAGATGATATTCTCTAGGATGGGCGGCAGGCGGCCAAACTCGACTTCGCTCTCGTAGATGATCCGTGCCGTTGCGGTCAGCGATTTCTCGTTGGCCAAGACGGCCAGAGCGGCGTCGATCCCGTATTCGTCCAGGATCGGCGGCCGCACGCCGCTGATCAGCCGCCGGGCTTCCAAATGCGCCTGCCGCAGGGCCGCCATCCCCGCGGCAAAAGTCTCGCGAGCGCGATCGGGGTGCAGTTCCCTCTGGTACTCGTAGCTCTGGAACTGCAGTAGTGCGCCTGCCAGCTGCTGGGCCAATCCGTCGTGGATCTCATAGGCGATCATTTGCCGCTCCTGATCGCTCGAACGCAGCATGTGCCAGAGGCTCTCCTGTTCGCGGTTCAGGGTTTCCTGGGCGACCCGCAGTCCCGTGATATCCGCGATGACCGTGGCGAATCGCTGCGTGTCCGCTTCCGTATCGTGGACGAGGAACACGTGCTGCCAGGCTGCGATGCGAACGCCGGCTTCGGTTGCCAGAGACAATTCGCCGGTCCATTTCCCGTCCGCCAATACGCGCGGAAGGATTTCGTGTTCGAGCCGCTGGCGATCTTCGCCGACATAGAACCCCAACAACGAGGCGCCGACGATGTCGTCCCGCTTCTTGCCCAGCAGTTGGCAGCCGAAGGCATTCACATAGGTAATCCGATGGTCCCTCCCGGCCACCAAGAAAATCTGCCCTGCCTCCTCGACCAAGCGTTGGAAAATGGCCTGCTGGCTCTCGGCTTGCCGGCGGAACGCGATTTGGTACTGAAGTTGCGAGTCGATCAGCCGCTGATGTTCCGTCGTGTCGCGGGCATAGCCGACGCAGCCGGCAATCTGCCCTCGCCCATCGCGCAGCGGTTCCACATGGACCTGAAACAGCCGCTGCATCCAGCGGATATCGAAGTCGGATGCCTCGCCCTGCAGGGCACGTCGGTGGGACGCGATGCCGGGAAACGACTCGTCGGTCGTGGCAAAATACTCGTACAGCGTCTTGCCGACCACCTGATTCGGCAGCAGATTCAAATCCCGCAAGGCCGCCCCGAACGATGCCGTAAAACGCAACTCGCTGTCCACCGCCCACAGGACGCCGGGAATGCGGTCCACCACCATCCGGAACAGCGCGGGGGTCTCCGCCCACGCGGTGCCGTCGAGGTTCACCGAAGTTTCCTGCGAATTCCCTTGCCCCATCACGTTTCGCCTCCGGCCTAAGGTACGGGCGTCAGCAGCAGGTAATCCAACCCCACCATGTACGAGCGGATGGCCTGGGGATTCGCGCCGACGATCGTGAAGGAGATGGTGTTCTCGCCCGGCGGCAATTCCAAGGTCCCCAGCGCGACGGGGCCCCACAGGATCACGCCCGCGTTGAAAAAGTCGATCGGCTCGCCGAGCTGGACGCCGTTAATGGCGACTTGAGCGATGCCGTAATCCACGGCCTTGAGGAACCGGGCTGTAACCTGATAGCGGGCGGCCTTTTCGACCGCGAAACCCAGCTGCAACGTATCGCCGGGCTGCTGACCGCCGCGCCACCACAGATGGTAACCGCCGCTGGTCCCGTCCCATTCCTGCGGCTCGATACTGCCCGTCTTCCGCAGGACTTTCAGCGCCTCGCCTTCGATCGCCCCCGGCACCTTCGGAACCTGGAATTCCGTCACGGGACGCAAGGCGACGTCAGCGGCCGTCAGCGGCGGAAACGCGTCCGTCCCGCCCGGCATGGCATACCAATAGCTGGTGACGGCCAGGTTGACCAGGCATTGCTTCCAGTGCCACAACTCCATGTCGAAGCGCAAGTCGCTGGTAAAAGGGATGCGGTCCAGGATGTGCCAGCGGTTGACGCTGGTACGGCCATAATTGCCCGGACCGTCACAGCGAGTTTGGTTATGGAAGGCGTGCGTGAACAACTCGGGAAAGCACCAGGCATAGCCGAAGTAGTCCTCCGTGCCCGTACCAAAGTGGCTGGGAAACGTCTCGCCGTCGACGTAGATCTTCTCGTCGCCTTCGCCCCACCAGGTTCGCACGGGATTGTCGATGGCAAATGCTGCGCCCGCGAACACGCCTCGGCCTTGAGCGGTCAAATAATTCCAATCGATCTTGGGCTCGGTGGGAACGTCGAACTCGGCGCGCCACTTGGCGTGGAACTGCATCGTCGCCTCCGTCCAGGTGTAGGGCTGCGTCGCCAACTCGCCGCGCACGGTCACGGGCGCCGAACCGAGATTGCGGACGCGGATTTCGGCGGCGGTCCGAAACGGCATGACCCAGCGGGACTCGAGCACGCCGTCCCCCGTCACGCTGGTCGGTAGCGACTGGTACGCGTTCAAGCCCGGCGCGGTGCCGAAAAAGTCGCCCAGCGGCGTCGTGACGGTCGTCTGGCCGTCAAAGGTCATCTCCAGCAACGTGGACCGCAAAGCCGCTTCGTCGCGGTCGTCCGTCGGTGTCCAGTGAACGCGGAAGCGGCGGATCGCGCGGGGCCCGGTCAGGGTGGAGAGCGGCACCGACTGGCCGGGCCGAACCTGGACGTCAAAGGCCTTCAGATCCGCGTCTGCCGCTAGGGGCATCGCGTCCGGCTGGTTCATGCGGGCAATGGCCGCCTCGATCTCGGCCGCCAGCACCGCAATCTGGTCCGTCGAAAAGGAGGCGACCGGCGTGTCCTGCGGGTACGTTCGATAATTCACGTGGTAGTAGAAATTCCCCGCGTCGCTGGTCACCTTGCAGTGCCTGGCGTAGGGGATCGGGAAGTACAAGTTCCAGCCTTTGCTGCGTTCCCCAGCAAGCGGCTGCGGCAGGCCGGGAAAGTTGCCGCCCAACAGATCGGACATGCCTGCCTCAATCGCCGGGGTGTCTGCTCCGTCCAGGTATATCCGCAGCGTGCCGGCGGGATTGGCGGACCAGATTCGGACGATCGCGCCGGGGCCGTCGGCGTCCATCATCACATGCTCGTTGCGGCCGTCCCGCTGCTCGACGCGCAGGTACTGGCCACAGTCCGCGTTGGCGAACCAGCTTTCGTTCGGCGATTTCGACGCCCGATCGTACGACGAGAACTGCTTGCAGGTATAAGCCGGCGCGGGAAACTCGGCCATGCTGGCCAAGTCGGTCATCTCAGCTAACAACGACCGCGTGGTGATGCGAGCGGAATCCGCCGCGGGCAAGGCGTCTCCAAACATCACGGCGATGGCCACCGCCGCCAGCAGGAAATCGAAGCCAAGTTGTCGGTTCATGGGGGATCTTCCTCGTCGTGTACAGGTGGGAATCTCGGACAGGCGAAACAGGAACCTCGATTCGAGCCGCGGGATGCAACCGCGGAACGAATGTGGTAGATTTTGACGGGTATTTCGCTGCGGATCAATGGGCAGTGCGACGAAGATGGCGACGAAGATGGTTGTGACGAAGATCGCAACGCATGCACAATGCCGGGGGCGGAATGCGGAAGAATCCCCTGCCCACGTGACCGTTCAAAAGGCGGGGTGAGCTGGCCGATCATGGGCCGATGTGTCATGCGATGGCTTGCAAGGCGGTTGCCGAGCGACCACAATTTGTTGTGATGCGGTGGAGGGCCGGAAAAATAGCTTCCGGCCGGGGCGAACCCGAGCGGATTCCTCCAGCGGCCCAGGGCGGAGGATTCGAGTTTGTTTTTACGAAACGTGCAGCGCTCATGAAGGTCCTGATCGTCGAAGACAGCCTGGTGACGCGGCGGTTGCTGCGGTCGTCGCTGCAGAAATGGCAGTACGAGGTGACCGAAGCCGCGGATGGAGCGCAGGCCTGGGAGCTGGTCCGCCACGAGCACTTTCCGCTGGTGCTGACCGACTGGCTGATGCCGGAGATGGACGGCCTGGAACTGATCCGCCGGATCCGCGAGCGCGATCTGCCGAGTTATGTCTATATCATCTTGTTGACGGCGAAATCGGAAAAGGAAGACCTGGTGACGGCCATGGACGCCGGCGCCGACGATTTCCTGGCGAAACCTTTCGATCCGGACGAACTCCGTGTCCGGATCCGCGAGGGCCAGCGAATGATCACGCTGGAACGTAAACTGGCCGAACAGAATCGGCAATTGCGGATGACGCAAGCGGCGCTGGTGCAGAGCGAGAAGCTGGCCAGTCTGGGCCAGTTGGCGGCAGGCATGGCGCACGAGATCAACAATCCGGTGTCGTACGTCACCAACAACCTGGCGGTGCTGAATCGCGACGTCCGCTCCGTCATGCAGGTGCTGGGGGCTTACCGTCGCGCTGCGGTCGCCTTGACAGCGGCCGATCCGCAGCAGGCCGCCGAACTGGCCGAACTCGAAACCGACGCCGATCTGCCGTGGATCGAGGAGCATCTGCCGCACCTGTTCGCCGCTTCTCTGGAAGGCCTGGCTCGCGTTCGCAACGTCGTCCAGAATCTGCGCGAATTTGCCCGTTTGGATAACGCCGAACTGGACGAGTTGGACCTGCAGGCGGCCCTGGCATCGACGCGGGACGTACTGGCCCGCGAGATCGAAGAAAAACGACTCGCGGTGCAAACCGCGTTTGGCCAAGTTCCCCCCGTGGTCTGCCGTCCCGGCAAGATCCATCAGGTATTCCACAATCTGCTGCTCAACGCCATTCAGGCCAGTTCGCCCCAGGGCATCATCGAATTGCGGACAGCGGTCGAGCGGGATCAAGCTCTGATCGAAGTGCAGGACCACGGCAGCGGGATCGAGCCGGCTCATTTGCAGAGGTTGTTCGAGCCCTTTTTTACGACCCGCGCCGTGGGCCACGGTGCGGGCTTGGGGCTGGCGATCTGTTACGGTATCGTCCGCGATCACGGCGGCTCGATCGAAGTTGACACTCAACTCGGACGCGGCAGCACATTTCGCGTCCGGCTTCCGTTCAGCCCCCAACCGGAACTGGAAACGAAACCATGACCCGAACCAAGAAGCATCCGATTCTGCTGGTGGACGACGAGCCCGAAATCCTGTATTCGCTGCAGGGCTTGTTGCGCCGCGAGTTTGAACTGTACACGGCCGAAAGCGGTGCCCAAGCGTTGGAAATCCTGCAACAACACCCCGTGCATGTGATCATGTCCGACCAGCGGATGCCGGAGATGACGGGGGTCCAATTGATGCATCGCGTCAAGGAATCGCACCCCGAGGCGATCCGCATCGTGTTTACGGGTTACGCTGATATCCGGGCCGTGATCGATGCCATCAACAACGTGGGCCTGTACCGCTACATTACCAAACCATGGGATCCGGACGAATTGATCGAAGTGTTGCACCAGGCGGCCGCGAGGTACGAAGAGATTGTCGAGCACCAGCAGCTGTTGGCCGATGTTCGGCAATACATGGAACAGGGCCAGGACCTGGTGCGGGAACTCCGCGAGCATCCGCCGGCCGCGCCGCTGGGAGCGGTCAACCTGGACGAGTTGGCGGCCCGGGCCAAAGAGTTGCTGCAGCGGCTTGATGAAGCCGTGTCCGCCCTTTCGAAACCGGCCGAGGATCAATGAATGCCCGACAAGGAACCTGTCCTGCTGACCGTGCTGATCGAAACCGACGAGCTGCGCTGGCATGTGGTGGGGATCGATCTGGCGGGTGAACCGCTGCCGCTGCTGGTCTCGGAGCCTGGCAATTTGAGTTCCTATCTGGGCCTCCCATTCGACGACCAGGTTAGTTTTCTCCGGCATCGCTTGTCGGGCGTCCTGCAGCGCGGTTGCGACCGGCTGTGGGGGCGGCAGAAAAAGCCCTGTCAGATTGTGTTTGTCGCCGATGGGCCGTTCGCCCAGACGCCCCCCGAATTGACACCGCGTGTGGCGACGCACTTGGTCGAATGGATGACCCGTCCGCCGGTCGTGTTCTTCATCACAAACCGCGGGTTCGGGACGCAAGAGCCGCCAACACTGGACCGCGTAGCCGGGGAACTGGACGCCCCCCTGCGCACGGCGCTCGATGCCGGCTTGTCGGCGCTGGGAGACGTCTGGGATCGGCAGGACGCTTGGGAATTGGTGCCGACCAAAGCGGCGTCGTAATCCGCCATGTTTTCGCCGCGAACCCGCGAGTGGATCGAGGTCCGCTGCGCTCTGATCGCGTCCAGCGGCCCTCCCCTACCGTCGCGGAGCCAGCAGATCCACCAGCATTACGGCCAGCACCACGCCCGCAAATCCGAGCAGCACGCTACCTGCGATATTGAGTAGTGCGAACAGCAGGTTGCCGTCGCGAACCAGCCGGAATGTCTGCCACTCGAAAGTCGAAAACGTCGTGAACGCGCCGCAGAAACCGGTGCCAACCAGCAAGTACCATCCTCGTTGCGACGGCGGGAGTCGTTCGAGAATAAGCACGGCCGCCAGCCCCAGCATGAACGAGCCGCTGAGGTTGATGAACAACGTGCCCCATGGGAACCCGCGGGACCAAGGGGCTTGGCTGATCCAGCGGTCCAGCCAGTAGCGGGCATGCGTGCCAAGCGTGCCCCCCAGTGTCAAAGCGATGAATTTGTTCGTGAGGACGGCTTGCACCCACGTGCCGATCGTGTCGAACGAGTCTTGCAAGCGAAGCTCCTTCGCACTGTCGTAATTCAGACGTTCCTGCCCGATCGGCGGTCGGCCGAGAAGTTCGGTTCATGGGGTACGCATCGGGTCCGGAACCACGGAATGTTGGGCGAGCAGGTCCACCAGATCGCCCACCGTGCGAGCGTCCAGCAGCGCGTCGCCGGGGATTCGCCCCCCGCCCAATTGCTCGACCAGAACGGTCATCTCGGCCATGACCAGCGAGTCGATGCCGAGGTCGAGCAGCAGGTCATCTTCCAGGCGGATCGTCCGCGCCGGCTTCCCAAGCTTTTCGGCAAACACTTCGATCACTTTTTCCGCGAGAGCGGAATCAGGCTGGCATTTCGCATCGGTATCTATCACGTTCTCTGCTCCATGGCCACAGTATACCTATATCCTTTCCCTTGCAAAGGAAGGAGGCAATGCCTTTCTTGGCGGATGGTGAATCCTTTTGGACTGCTGCGTTGTCGGATCGGCCTATTCCGCATATTTTGACGGACATCGCGAAAAAGGCTTCTTGCGTTGACCGAACCCGTTGATTTTTCTATAGTTGGGCTTGGCGAGGTGTCCGGCAAGAGGGGGCCGATCCCCCCGGCCTGCAAAACTCCGCTTAGCTGAAAGGCGCACGGGCAGATGAGTATCGGAGAAGGTGCTGCAATCGACTTTGCAACAGCGCGTGGCCGCGATTATCCGACCATTCGCCAATTTACGATTTTTCTGGAAAACCGTGTGGGCCAATTGCTCGAACTAGTCCGGCGGTTCGAAGGCGGTCATGTGACCATCGTCGGCCTGTCCATCAACGACGCCACGGAATGTGCCTTTGTGCGGATTATTCTCAGTCGTCCGGAGCAGGGCCGAGAAATCCTCGAACGGGCCGGACTGACGATCATCGAAAGCGATCTGCTGTGCGTCGAACTGCCGGAAGATCCCCAACCGATGGTCCAGGTCTGTTCCGCGCTGCTTCAGGCGGAAATCAATATCATCCAAGCATATCCGTTGATCGTGCATCCCCGCGGTTATCCGGTCATGGCCCTGATGGTGGACAACGTCGAGGCAGCGGTCGAAACGTTGGCCAGCAAGGGCCTGTTGATTATCAACGAAGACGATCTGGCGGAATGTGAATAACCTCCTGTGAATAACCTCCTGTGAATAGCGAACCCCGCGTATGGCCATCCCGGTTGTTTGCCCAGGCTGTAAGAAGAGCTTCAACGTCAGCGACAAGTTCGCGGGCAAGCAAGGCCCGTGTCCTCAATGCAAGACGATCATCCAGGTTCCTGCCAAGGGCGAGGAGATCGTCGTGCATGCGCCCGAAGGCTTCGGGCCCAAAGACACCAAGGGCCGTGCGGTCCTGAAGCCGATCGCCCGCAAGGAAACCAAGGTTTCACCGCGTTTGACGGCGATCATTCTGGGGGCCATCGTCGTCGTGCTGGGGGTGGCCTGGATGTTTCGTTCGCCTACGGGGGACGTGCCGACGCTGTTGTTGGTTTTCGGTGCGTTGGCGCTGGCCCCGCCGCTGGCTTGGGCCGGGTACACGTTTCTGCGGGACGACGAACTGGAACCATTCCGGGGAAGAGAGCTTTGGCTCCGCGTCGGCATTTGCTCCGCGGTCTATGCCGCCCTGTGGGGCCTGGTCGCACTGGTTACCGGCTACGTTCTGGGGGGAGCCGACGTGGAGGTCGTCCACATGGTGTTCATCGCCCCGGTCATGGTCGGCATCGGAGCCTTTGGCGCTTTCGCCAGCCTGGATTTCGAGTTCAGCACCGCCGCCGTGCATTGCGCGCTGTACCTGCTGGTCACCATCGCCCTGCGGCTCATCCTGGGACTAGACGCGTTTTAGCGGACCATGAAACGCCGCCAAGGCAACACGTGATGGTTGTCGCCCGTTGACTTGCGGATCGGCAACACGGGGAGTTTGAGGCGGTGGCTGCGGCGGCACTCGGGTGGCATGAGCAGGCCATTGCTGGGCGCAACGCCGAAGCCGTATTCTCGCAGAATCACTTTTTGGAGTTTCACCTCATGCCTGACACGCTGCTTGCTTACGACTTGGGAACCGGCGGCAACAAGGCGTCGCTGTATGACGCCGAGGGACGCTTGATCGCGTCGGCGTTTGTCCCCTACGACACGCAGTATCCGCAAGCGGGTTGGCACGAGCAGCGGCCGGAGGCGTGGTGGGAATCGGTGGTGCGGAGCACTCGGCAATTGCTGGCCGACGACGCTGCCGATCCGAGCACGATCCGCGGTATCGCGATTTCCGGGCACAGCCTGGGCTGCGTCCCGCTGGATGCTGCAGGACGGTTGCTGCGGGATGCGACGCCGATCTGGTCGGACAAACGGCCGGCGACGCAGGCGGAGCAGTTCTTCAAACGGGTTGATCCGACGCGCTGGTATCGGCTGACCGGCAACGGTTTTCCGGCACCGCACTACACCGTGTTCAAGATCCTGTGGTACCGTGATCACGAGCCCGAAATGTTCGGCCGGATCCACAAGATCCTAGGAACGAAGGACTACGTCAACTATCGGCTGACCGGTCGGATGGCGACCGACCCTTCGTATGCTTCCGGCAGCGGAGTGTACGATCTGTTGGGCTGGGACTACGCCGACGAACTGCTGGCGGCGGCGGATCTGCCTCGCTCGTTGCTGCCGGAGATTGTGCCGGCGACAGAGATCCTGGGCGGCTTGACCGCCGGAGCGGCCGCAGCGTTGGGCCTGCCGCTCGGCGTCCCGGTCGCCTGCGGCGGGGTGGACAACTCGTGCATGGCGCTGGGGGCCAGGAACATCGCCGAAGGCCGCCTGTACGCCTCGTTGGGCTCGTCGATGTGGATCGCCGTCTCGTCCCACCGGCCGCTGTTGGACGACGCCGCCAAGCCGTACGTGTTCACGCACGTCATTCCCGGCATGTTCACCTCGGCGATCGGTATGTTCTCGGCCGGCACCTCGCTCCGCTGGGTGCGCGACCAGCTGTGCGTGAATCTGGCTGCCCAGGCCCATTCCGAAGGCCGCGATGCATACGACCTGATGACGGAATTGGCCGAGCAATCGCCGCCGGGATCGCGGAAGCTGTTGTTCAACCCCAGTCTGGCCGGCGGCTCGTCGCTGGATCCCAGTCCTCAACTCCGCGGCGCGTTTCTGGGGCTGGACCTAGGCCACACGCAAGCCGACGTGATCCGCGCCGCCTTGGAGGGCATCGCGCTCAACGCCCGGTTGATGCTCGACGCCCTCCGCTCGTTGGGCAAAGTGGGACACGAGATGGTCGTGGTCGGCGGCGGCAGCCGCAGCCGCTTGTGGCGGCAGATCCTGGCCGACGCGCTGGAAATCGCGGTACTCAAGACGAACGTCGGCCAGGAAGCGGGTTCGCTGGGAGCTGCTGCCGTGGCGGCCGTAGCCAGCGGCCTGTGGCCGGACTTCAGCCCGATCGACCAGGTTCACCAACTCGAATCCACTGCACAGCCCGAGCCGGCCGGCGTCGGCACGTATCGGCAACTGTTGCCGCTGTTCGACGAAGCCCGCCAGACTCAATCGCGCTTGGGCGAACGGCTGGCGCAACTGGATCGCTGATTGAAGCCGGCGGCTTACCACTGCACGGAAAACCGTGTCAGGAACGAATGGCACTGTTGATGGAGACCAAGGAGGGCCTCATGTCATTTTACCATCCTGACCGTTCCTTACCACGTCGATTTGGCTTGGTTCAGGCCTCCTTCCTGCAGATCGAAGGGTTGCCCTTTGCGGAGGTCCTCTCGGAAGACGAGATCCAACAGGCCTTCGCGGACGAAGGAGTGGACTTCGCGCAGGAAGAGGACGAGATCTACACCCCGCCGCTGACCCTGTGGGCCTTCCTCTCGCAGGTGCTGCACAAGGGCGAGCAGCGTTCCTGTGTGGCGGCCGTCTCGCGCGTCCTCGTGTTGCTGGTGGCCCCGGGACGAGAACCGTGTTCCAAGAACACCGGAGCCTATTGCCGGACCCGCGCCAAGCTGCCGGAGAAAACAAGGAGACCGGCCAGACCGCGCTGCTCCGAGAAGTGCTCGATTAATTCGCACCGGGTGACATTCTGCTGGCGGATCGCTGCTACTGCAGCTTCTTCATGATCGCCCTGTTGCTCGACCGAAAGTGCGACTTCGTGACGCGGCTGCACCAGCGCCGCAAGACCGACTTCTCCCGCGCTCAGCGTCTCGGCAAGGGAGACCATTGGGTCGTTTGGAAGCGTCCTGAGAAACCCACCTGGATGGATCAGGCGACGTACGAACAGATGCCGCTGACGCTCACCTTGCGACAGGTCGAAGTTCAGGTTGACCAACCTGGCTTCCGCACCGAGTCGTTGGTCGTCGTGACGACCTTGCTGAACGCCAATCTGGACCTGCCTGTTGGCCTACCATCTGATCCGCAAGACGATGCTCCAAGCGGCCCGGCGAAACGAACTTTCACCGCGACGGTTGAGCTTCGCGACCGCGGTCCAAACGCTGGCGGCTTCTTGGATCATTTTGCCCATCGCCAGAGGAACGTCTGCCGTCGCTGTGGTGATCGCACAACTGGATCGTCTCGCCCAACAGCAGATCGGCGATCGTCCCAACCGTGTCGAACCTCGCGCTGTGAAGCGGCGTCCCAAACCTCATCGCCTGCTCACCAACCCCCGGACGGAGGCCCAGGCCGAATTGCTGCGTGGCGTGCTGGAGCCTGAGGCCGAGCCCCGCGAGGCCGCGTAGTCTCCCCACGCCGATCTCATCTGCGGAAGGAGAAATCACACGCTTGCGGCGCTTGAATTCAGCTGCGTTCTGCGCCGTTGCCTGAGACGGCCTTCAGGCCTGCCGCAGGTCGCCGTGCGCGCCCGTTCGCCCAATGACGATCTGACTGTCGTCCCGCGTCCCACCTGAATCCGACGCCCTATCGCCGCCGAGATTCCGTCCTCCTCCCCTTGCCCGCTTGTGCCGTAACTCCTACGCTGACAATCGGCAGTGCCATTCGTTCCTGACACGTTTTTCCCCGTGCCACGTTTTCCCCCGAGTGGCGGAAGTGGCGAATTTGCTCTGCCGTTCGACTTTCAATTCCAGCTTGAGTTGCTGGATTTGTGCTTGCAGCCGTTCCTTCGGACGCCCAACATACTCCAGTTCCCCAAATCGCGCTAGCCTAATTTCTCCGAAGGTGCAGGACATATCCATGGCTGTCTCGGACGATCAACTCCAGGGGCATCTGTCCCGGCAGGCAGTGGGTGGCGCACCCGAAACACGGATCATAGGCTCGAAAGGCCATTTCGACCATGTTCAACAGGCCCTCGGTCACGACTTGGCCTTTGTGGATCAGGCATTGGGCGGCTCGCTTGACGGACATCGAGATCGCGGCGTTGTTGTTCGTCGTGCCGACGATCAAGTTGACGGCGGTCAGGATGCCGCGCTCGTCGGTCGTGTAATGGTGCGTGAGCGTGCCCCGCGGCGCTTCGACACAGCCCACGCCTTCGGTCGGCGTTTCGGTGGGCAGCACGCGGTACTCGGGGCTGGTGATCTCCGGATCCGCGGCCAGTTCCACCCAGCGTTCGGTGGCGTACAGCAGTTCGATCAGCCGGGCCCAATGCGTGGCCAGCGTATGATGGACCGGCTTGCCACCCAGCACCTCGTAGAAGCGGACGTACTGGGCTTGGGCCAGCGGCGTCGCCATGCCGTCCGCCGCATTCAAACGCGACAGGGGCGTGGCCTTGTACACGCCGGAATCCACGCCGTCGACCAAGCCCTTCCAGCCGACCTTTTTCAGATAGGGAAACTTGAGGTAACTCCACGGTTCGACCCGCTCGGCGATGTACTCGCGATAGTCCCGCGGCTCGTATTTGGCGTGCTCTTTGCCGTCCGGACCCACGATGCGAATCTTGCCGTCGTAGAAGTTCACCCAGTTGTTGGCGTCGACCGTGCCCATGTTATAGGTGCGATGGAAGTACGTGTCTCCGAGGACCAACTTTGCGTAGTCGCCGTTTTTCAGCACCACGTCGTCGAACAGTTGCAGCGAGAACCTGGCGAATTCGATCGCCTCGCGGCCCGCGCGTTCGATTTCCACGCGTTGCTCCTCGGTGATGCCCCGGCTGACACCACCCGGCAGTCCCCAATTCGGATGCACGCGCCGGCCGCCCATCATTTGCAGCAGTTCGTGTCCTACGCGGCGCATCTTGAGGACTTGGCCGGCGACCTCAAGTCCCACTTTGGCCACGATTCCGAGGAGATTCCGTTCGGCAACCGGAGCGGTGGGGCCGACGACGAAGTCCGGGGCGGCCAGGGCGTAGAAGTGCGTCGTGTGATCGGTCGCGAAGAAGATGCTGTAGAACAGCTCGCGGAGTTTCTTGGCCGCCGGCGGCGGATCGACGTGGAACAGTGCATCCAAGGCCTTACTGGCCGCCATGTGGTGGGCCTCGGGACACACCCCGCAGATCCGATTGGTCAGGTTGGGCATGTCTTCGGCGGGACGGCCGAGGCAGAACCGTTCGAAGCCGCGGAGTTCCGGGATCTGCAGATAGGCGTTGGCCACTTCACCTTCGTCAGTGAGGAAGATGTCGATCTTGCCGTGGCCTTCGAGGCGTGTGATCGGATCGATCGAGATCCGCCGGTTCTGGGTCGCCGTGGTCATGGTCAAGTTCTCCTCGGTACGGCACTGTTGTGTCGCTTAGACGGTAGGATGCCCGCGTCGGAAAGAAACTCGAAATACAAAACAAATCCAAAATCCAAATAACCTAAATGCTAAACACGGCGCCCCGGACTGCGGCCTTCGAAGTGCGCATCTTGCTCGACTTCACCCCCTCCGAGCAAACTCGGCGGGGGCGGGATTCTCCGGGCTTCCTCCATCTAGTGCAGAATCGTCGTCCCACCGAGCAAGCCCGGCGGAGACGAATGCGCAACTTCGAAGACTGCGGCCAACCGCTGAGCGGCCGGCTACGTTGGGAGCCGGAAAAACCGGAGTACGAAAGCCGATGCCGGGAGCACCCTCGTTTCGGTCATTGGAATTTCTGGTTTTGAATTTGTTTCGGATTTCGGATTTCGAGATTCGGATTTGTGTTCGCCTGCGGCCCAGCGGACAAACGTCGCACTATGTGGCCGCCTCCCGCTTCGCGAGCCTGCGGCGCCGCAGCGGGCTGGCCGCGAGGCTGAAGCGATAGAAGCTGCCGGCCGGGTCGGGTATTCCCTCGCGGATGATCCGGTCGACCTCTTCGGGATCGTTCGAATCGATCACCGACGCCACGGCGCTCATTAGCCGGGCCCCGTAGTCCTTTACGTCGTTGTTCGGTCCGTAGCACCCGATGCAGGGCGAATTGACCTCGGGGCAACGCGCGCCGCAGCCGGCGCGGGTGCTGATCCCGCAGCACAGGAGTCCCTGCTCCAGGAGGCAGGTTTCCGCATCCGGCCACACCTGCCAGATGCGTTTGAATTGTCGGATCCGCTTTTCGGAGCGTTTCCGTTTGCACTCGTCGCAGACGCTTGTATCGGCGCCGATCACGGTCCCGGGTTCGGGCAATTTGCCTTCCAGGATGGCCACCACCGCGTCCCAGATACGCTCCGCTTCGGGGGGGCATCCGGGCAGAAAGTAGTCCACCGGCACGGTCTGGTCCAGCGTGCGGACGGTATCGTAGAACAGGGGCAGGTGCAAGGTGCCTTCGGGAACGGGCGTCTCGCGTTGGGGCCGGACGCCTTGCAGATTCTCCGTCGAAGGCGTATCGTGATAGACCGTCTGGAAAACCAGTTCGCGGCTGCTCAGATTGGCCAACCCCGGAATGCAGCCTTCGCTGGCGCAGGACCCGAAGGCCACCAGGACTTTGGATTTTTTCCTCAGCACGTGGGCCATGTGTTCCTGCTCGCTGGTGCGGATGCTCCCGTTGAACAAGCACACGTCGATGGCACCATCCTCCATCGCTTCGACGTCCCGGACCTTGGCGTCGACCGCCACCGGCCAAAACACGATGTCAAAGGCGGCGGCCACATCGAGGATTTTTTCGTTGAGAGCCAGGACGGCGATTTCACATCCGCCGCAGGAGGCCGCCCAATACAAGGCCAGTTTTCCCTTGCCGTTGGCGGCCGGGGCAGCGGCCGCTGTGCCGGGGGTGGATTGACTCATCGCGATACCTCCATCACCTCTTCGTGCTCGCGCACAATGGCTTGCAACGCTTCCGCCCGTTCGCCGTCCTCCTCCCAATTCGCCGGCCAGTTGAGCGGCCCCAACTGCCGGACCTTTTCCGTCAACTCGGCCACCGTGGCCGCAAACAGATCGCCTTCGGAGGCCGAGATCCATTCCAGGCGGACCCGATCCCGTTCGATCCCGAACGCGTCCAGCAGTTCGAGCAACAGGCGATACCGCCGCATGGCCTTGTAGTTGCCCTCCTTGTAGTGGCAATCGCCCGGATGACAACCGGCGATCAGCACGCCGTCGGCGCCCTTGGCAAAGGCATGCATGACGAACGCGGGATCCACGCGTCCTGAACACATGACGCGGATCGACGTCACGTTGGGCGGGTACTGTTTGCGGCTGGTGCCGGCCAGGTCGGCGCCGGTATACGAACACCAGCGGCAGAGAAACCCCACCAGTTTCGGCTCGAATTGTGTGTCGGCCATGCTTCCCATCTCCTTCACGCCAGGATGCCGTCAAGTTCCGCGTAGATTTGGACGTCTTCAAAGCCCTTTTGCCGGGCGGCTCCGGACGGGCACGTGGCCACGCACGTGCCGCAGCCCTTGCAAAGCTCCTCGATGATCACCGACACGTCGCGCTCGTCGTCGAACACAATCGCCGAGTACGGGCAACTGGTAATGCACGTCTTGCACGCGCTACACCGCTCGGGAATGATCTCCGAGGTGATCGGCTCCAGGACGTACTTGCCCCGGTCGGCCAGGGACAGGGCACAGGCGGCGGCGGCGGCGCCCTGGGCCACCGAATCCGGAATGTCTTTCGGCCCTTGGCAGGCGCCGGCCAAATAGATCCCCTCCGTGGCCGCCTCGACCGGCGCCAGCTTGGGATGTTTCTCCAGAAAGAAATCGCCCTGGGCGCAACTGAGCGAGAACAGCCGGGCCACCTGGTCCGCATCGGCGCCCGGCTGCAGCGCGGCCGACAGGATGACCATGTCGACCGGCAATCGCCGCGTGAGGCCCAACAGGGTGTCCTCGCACACGACCACCAACTTGCCCTCTTCCTCCTCCGTGTCGGCCACGTCGGTCACTTCGGCCACCTTGCCCCGGATGAACTGAACGCCCTCGTGCAACAGTCGCTTGTAGAACTCTTCATAGCCCTTGCCGGGGGTCCGCATGTCGATGTAGCAGTTGTAGACCTCCGCGCCGGTTTTCTCCTTGACCAGATGGGCGAACTTGAGCGAATACATACAGCAGACTCGCGAACAGTACTCGTGATAGTGCTCGTCCCGGCTGCCGACGCAGTGGATGATGGCCACGGCCTCGGGAGGCTGGCCTGCAGAGGTCAGGATCTCGCCGCTGGTCGGGCCGCTGGCGTGACTGATCCGCTCGAAGTCCAGCGCGCTGAGCACGTTCTTCAGGCGTCCGTAGCCGTAGCGGGCGATCCGCCGGCTGTCGAAGACCTCGAAGCCGGTCGCCACGACGATCGACCCCACGTCGATCTCCCGGATGGTGTCTTGCTGTTCAAAGTCGATGGCCCCCGCGTCGCAAAACGCCTGGCATGCTCCGCAGGCCCCCGTTCGGAGCCGAAGGCATTGCTCCGCATCGATCACCGGTTTGTGCGGCACGGCTTGGGCAAACGGGATATACGCGGCGGCCCGATGGGACAGTCCCTCGTCGAACTCCGCAGGGATCGGCCGGGGCGTGTGGCGGGTGAGTCTGGCGAAGTCGACCGACTTGGAGTGGGCCGGACAGACGATTTGGCAAGCCCCGCAGGCGATGCAGATGGGTGACTGCGCATCGTAGGGGGGGCTGACTTTCTTGGTCACGCCGCGGTGCAGGAAGTTGATTGCTCCCACGCCCATCCGTTCGTGGCAAACCCGCACGCACATGCCGCACAAGAAGCAGTCCTCGTTCTTCTTGGGAAAACGAGACTCGTGGATTCCCAGATGCCGCGCCAGATTCCGGATCGCCTCTACCTCGGGGCAGCGAGCCAGCAGCAGTTCCAGCATGATTTTGCGCGTGTTCACCACCCGCTCGGTTTCCGTTCTCACCGCCATCCCGTCGGCGACGGGATGGACGCACGAGGCTTCGATGCTCGAACCGTGCGAGCCTTCCAATTCCACCAGGCAGACGCGGCAGGCGCCGTAGGGTGCCAACGACCTGTGATGGCAGAGCGTGGGGATCCAGATTCCCAGCTTCTCGGCTGCTTGAAGAATCGTCGTCCCGTATTCGACGTCGATGGTCTTGCCGTCAATCGTCAGACTCACCATGATCCTGAACCCTCGTCCTAGGGCCCGCCGGTGTCCAGCGTGGCGATGATTTTGGAATCCCTCGTGTGGTCGAAACGCAGCCCCAGTTCGGGGCGACCGCACAGAATCGTGCGCAAGGTCTCGGCGATGTCCCCCAACGGCTTCCGGTCGGGATGGCTCAACTGGAACACAGCCCGCACCGTGGTGCCGCGGCCGGGCTCCGAGAGCAACTCGAACGCTCCGCCGCTTTCGCGGGCCGCCTGGGCCAGCAGCGGCAGCCCCAAGCCCACGCGCCGTGTGGTCTTGGTGGTGAAAAACGGATCCAGGGCCCGCGGCCGGAGTTCGGCGTCCATCCCCCGCCCGTTGTCCTCGATTTCCAACAGCAACAGATCGCTGCCGGTGTCTTCGTGAATCAGAATCCGGACGCGATCGGCCGACGCGGTCAAGGCGTTTTCCACAATATCCAGAATGTGCAGGGACAGATCTTCCATGTTCAGGGATACCCTCCGGCCGCCCTCGCCTCGCAGCGCCTTGGCCAACTCCTCGAAGCTGCCCTGTTCGACGTAGAACGCCGTGGAACTTCTGCCGATGTCCCGCAGACCGTGAGCGTCCGAGGACGTCACGACGGGAAAGCGGCCCCATTGCCTGACGGTCGAGCGGGGCGAAATCTCCACCGCGTCCAGCATCAGCCCCGCGGGAATGAACCCCAAGTGACCGACCAACCCGAAACCGGGACGATCGATATGGGCCGCAATCGCCAAACCGCCCAAACCGTGAATCGCCTCGACCACCTGCTCGACGCTCAACGTCGTGGCGCCCGCGAGCAATCTCGCATCGGCCCCAACGGGGCGGTCCCACGAGTCGACCACCGTTTGCGGCCCGAAAGCGGCTTCGTCGTTCGCTCCCGGCAGATGGCCGTAGACCAGCGTCTGCATCCGGGCGAGTTCGTTTTCGGTTTCAAACAGACCCAGCAAATGAACCTCTTCGCGCGACGTGACCTCGATGCCGGGGATCACGGCCAACGATTCCCGCCGCCCGGCCTGGGCCACGGCCGCCGCATTTTCCGCCGAATTGTGGTCGCATACGCCAATCATATCGAGGCCCATTGCCTTGGCCCGCGCGACGATCGCCGTGGGGACCATGTCGCGATCCGCACACGGCGACAGGCACGTGTGGATGTGAAGATCCGCTCGCAGCCCAACGCGCAGCCCAACGGGGTCGGAAGTCGTTTTCGGTCGAGGACGTAACCGCATGGCAGGTGCTTTGGCCGAAAACGACTCCCGACCCCTTTCCGGTTCACAAACAACGCTTACTCCATCCTCCGAAGTCCAAGTTCACAGAGCTTGCCGACCAGGTCGAACGTCGGCAGGCTGCTGACCAGTACGGGTACGTCCTCCGCCCGGGCTTTTTGGATCGTGTCTTCCTCCGGCTCTCGTCCATTGACCAGGACGACGCCGGCCAAGTCTTTCATGCTGGCCACCGCCACGGTATTGACATGCCTTTGCAACGTGATCCACAGATCGCCCGGGCGGCCGTTGGCAATTACGTCGCTCAGCAAGTCGCTGGCATAGCCTCCGGTCACTTCCCGCTGAAGCTGTCCCTGCCCCGATCTGACTTGCAGCCCGAGTGCATCCACCAAATCAGCCAGTTTCATGGGATTTCTCGTCCACAAAAAAGGATGCCGTCAACTGCGTTCCCTTGCCGACCGTCGAGTCGATCTCGAATCGGTCGCAACTCTTCCGGATGTTGGGCAGGCCCATGCCCGCTCCAAACCCAAGTTCCCGGACCCAATCCGGGGCCGTCGAGTAGCCCGGCTCGAGGGCCTTGGCAATGTCCGCGATCCCAGGGCCGGAATCCTCGGCCTCCAGCGACACCGTCTCCGGCTGGACCTTGGCCCGCAACGTTCCTCCCGCCGTGAACACCACCAGGTTCATTTCCGCTTCAAAACTGGCAATCGCCACGCGCCGCACGAGGTTGGGTCGAACTCCGAGCCGATGCAGCGTCTGCTTCAACCGGCTGGAGCTTCCGCCGGCCCGGCGGAAGTCCTGGCCTTTGACATCGTACTGGAGCACGAGCGCCGTCCGATCCGCCTCGACGTCCTCGAAGAACACGTGGGCGGTTTGATGCCGACGCACCTGCTCCTCCTGATAGTCGATCTCCAGTTTCTTCAACAGTCCTTCGATCACGTCTCCTTTCGTCAGAATACCGAGCAGTTTCAAATGGTCGCGGCGATCCACGACCGGCAACCGTCCCAGGCCCGATTTGTCGAACTTGCCGACGGCCAACACCAAGGGGTCATCGTCCGCCACCGTATCCAACTGCCGCGTCATCCGCTCGCGGATCGGGCCGTCCTCCGCCCGGTCTCCCAACCACTTGATGAAATCCTCCAAACTGATCAGTCCCACCAACCGCCCTTCGTCGACCACCGGAAGTCCCGAGATGCGGTTCTGCCGCAGGATGCCGCGGAGCCGGCTCATCGGCTCGTCCGGCCGCACCGTGATGACCTGCCTGGTCATCACCTCGCCGACCTTCAGCTCGTACACCATCTCCTGCGTTTTCGTAATCCTGGCAGTCGGCACCGTCCACAGTCCTTCATTTTTTCAACGACCACGTTCCGAACATCCCAACAGACCCCTGCAATACAGACGGCCACAGGCCTCGAACATCGGAAACCGGGTCGTCAACAGGGGCAGTCCGTCAACGGCCGCCAAGCGGACCGTATTCTCCGGAGGCATTTTGCCTCGGACGAAACAAATCGCCGCCATCTCGACCATTTCACACGTCCGGACAACGTGGGCGTTCGTCAAGCCCGTCAGCAGCAGCGCGCCGGACTTGCTGAAAGCCAATACGTCGCTCATCAAGTCCGCTCCACAGGCCGTCCTGACCTCGATTTCGTTCAAGTCGCCGCCGGCAAGGACTTCGGCTTCCAGGATGTCTCGGACCTCGTCCAATGTCATGGCTCGTCCCTCTAGGCGGGAACCAGCTCCTCCGCCGTCCGGGGTTCACTTGTCTTCATACGATTCGGGATCTTCGTCACCGCGTCCTTGGGGCAGACATCGTAACAGGCCCCGCACTTGGTGCATTTCTCCTGGAGGATGCCATGCACCGATTTCAATGTCCCTTCGATGGCCTCGTAGGGGCAGTTCTTTTTGCACGCGCCGCAGCCATTACAGCGATTCTCGTCAATCCGGTAGTGGAACAGGGGCTTGCACACGCATGCCGGGCAGCACCGGTCGCGGATATGAGCCTCGTACTCGTCGCGGAAATAGCGGAGCGTGCTCAGGACGGGGTTCGGCGCCGATTTGCCCAGGCCGCACAGCGAGGCGTCGATCACCGCGTGCGACAGCTCTTCCAGCAAGTCGATGTCGCCCCCGGTACCCTGCCCCGCGCAGATCTTCGCCAGCATCTGATACATCACCTGGACGCCTTCGCGACAGGCCGTACATTTGCCGCACGACTCCTCGGTGAGGAATTCGAGGAAGTACCGCGCGACGTCGACCATACAGTCGCTCTCGTCCATGACGATCAGCCCGCCGGAGCCCATCATCGATCCGGCTGCGGTCAGTTGTTCGTAGTCGATGGGCAGATCCTGAAGCGAGGCCGGGATGCAGCCCCCGGAGGGACCGCCGGTCTGAATGGCCTTGAATCGCTTGCCGCCCGCCATGCCGCCGCCGATGTCGAACACGATTTCACGGATGGAAATCCCCATGGGGACCTCGACCAAGCCCGTGTTCCGGACCTTGCCGACCAGCGAAAACACCTTGGTCCCCTTGCTCTTTTCGGTCCCGATGGATGCAAACCAGGCGGCTCCTCGAAGGATGATGGCGGGGACGTTGGCCCACGTCTCGACATTGTTGATATTCACCGGCTTGCCCCACAGCGTCGTGCGCGGGGGGCGCTGCCGCGGCTCGGGAGGCTGCCCTTCGATCGAAGCGACCAGCGAGGTCGTTTCGCCGCAAACAAAGGCCCCGGCCCCGCGGCGGATCTCGATGTCGAAATCGAACCCGCGTCCCAGGATGTCGGTTCCCAACAAGCCATAGTCGCGGGCCTGACGGATGGCAATGCCCAGCCGCTCGACAGCCAACGGATACTCGTTGCGGATGTACACGTACCCGCGGCTGGCGCCGATCGCGTAAGCGCCGATGATCATGCCTTCCAAGACCGCATGCGGATCGGACTCGATAATGCTGCGGTCCATGAAGGCCCCCGGATCGCCTTCATCCGCGTTGCACACGATGTACTTGGGTTCTCCCCTCGCCTTGCGCCGGCTCTCCCACTTGCGGCCCGCGGGAAACCCCGCGCCCCCGCGCCCCCGCAATCCCGACTGCTTGACCTCCTCGACCACCTCCTCGGGTGTCATCTCCATCAGCACTTTGGCCAGCGCCGAGTACCCATCGCGGGCGATGTAGTCGTCGATTCTCTCCGGGTCGATGAGGCCCCGATTCTTCAAAGCGACCAGACGCTGTTTGCCGAAGAACCCGATGTCCGACATGCGGGGAACGGGCTCTTGTTCCCCGGACGGTGTGAACATCAGCCGCCGGAGCGGACGGCCTTTGAGGAAATGCTCCTCGACCAATTCGGGAATGTCCCGCTCGGTCAACATCTGGTAGAAGATCCCGTCCGGCTGGACGACCATGACCGGACCCTGGGCGCAGAACCCGTTGCACCCGGTCGGGACGACGGCGATTTCGTCCTGCAGCTGGTGCTTGGCGAGCGTCTCTTCCAACACCTGTCGGATGCGGAAAGCTTTGTTCGAGACACAGCCGGTGCCGGTACACAGCATCAGGTGCATTCGCTGGGGCTTCACGGAACGGTCTCCTGGATGCGCTTCGCCATCTTGTGTCCAACTAACCAACTCGTTCGCTGCCGACGGCCAGCGCGTGTTCTTGGACGATCTTGCCGGCCAGGACGTGCGACTCGAAAATCTGCGCCGTCTTGGCTTCGTCCAGGTGGACGTACTTGACCGGCGCCTGTCCCTTGACTTCGACGGTCATCATCGGTTCACAACTGCACAATCCGGCACAGCCGGAAGTGGTCAGGAGGATGTCCTTGGCATCCTGCTGTTCCAGCAGGTTCAGCAACACCCGCATGACGTTTCTGGCGCCGGCGGCGATCCCGCAGGTTCCCATATGCACGGTCACGTGCGCGCGGGCCTGTCCCTCGCGCAGGCTCATGGTCCTCGCCATCCGCTCGCGGATGCCCGCCAAGTCTTCGGGTTTGAGTTTGAGCACGGTCTAACCTCCTACGCTACGGCGGATGTCCTGGGCTCCGCCAGCTTGCCGACCAATCGAGCCGCCTTGGAGGGCGTCAACTTTCCGTAGAACGTGTCGCCGACCATGACCACGGGAGCCAATCCGCAACACCCCACACAGCGCACGGTTTCGAGCGTGAACCGCATGTCGGACGTGGTTTCCCCGACGGGGACGCCCAGTTCCCGTTCCAGCGTTTCCAGAATCCGCGTCGCCCCTTGCACGTGGCAGGCCGTTCCCATGCAGACGTTGACGATGTATTTGCCCCGCGGCCGGAGGCTGAAGGACCGGTAGAACGTGGCGATCCGCACGATATGCTCCAAGGGCACTTGCTTGAGTTCCGCGACGCGGCGGAGGACTTCCGGCGGGAGCCAGTTGAGGATTTCGGAGATATCCTGCAGGATGGGGACGATGGCTTCGGCGCCTCCTTCATGGCGGGCGGCGACGCGATCGGCCAGCGACCGTTTCGTCTCGTCCAGTTCCCCCGCGGGCAGCACCGGCGGTTCGAGATACGCCTGATTCCTGACCAGGCAGTTCTCGACGCACTGCCCGCAGCCCGTGCATTTGTCTTCGTCGATGTACCGCGCCTTGCGGCGGACTTTGACTTTGAAGTTCCCGACGAATCCGGAGACTTCCTCGACCTCGGAATAACTCAACAGTTCGATGTTCGGATGCTGGCCGACATTGACCATTTTCGGAGTCAGGATGCAGGCGGCACAATCGAGGGTGGGAAAGGTCTTGTCGAACTTGGCCATGTGCCCGCCGATGGAGGGCTCTTTCTCGACCAGGTAAACCTTCTTGCCCGAATCGGCGATCCGCAAAGCGGCTTCGATGCCGGTGATGCCGCCGCCGACGACCAGCGTCTCGGGCCGCACGGGGACTTCGCGTTCCTCCAGCGGCACGTGGTTCCGCACGCGCTGAATCGCGGCCCGGACCAGCCGCTGGGCCTTGGCCGTGGCCTGTTCGCGGTCGGCATGCACCCACGAACAGTGCTCGCGGATGTTGGCCATTTGAAACAAGTAGGGGTTGAGGCCCGCTTCGTCGCACGCCTTGCGGAACGTCGTTTCGTGCATCAGCGGAGAACAGGATGCCACGACGACGCGCGTCAGGCCCCGCTCCTCGATGTCCCGGCGGATGATCTCCTGACCCGGGTCGGAGCACATGTACTTGTACTCTTTGGCCACCACCACTCCGGGCAGAGTTGCGGCGTGCGTCACCACGGCCCCCACATCCACCGTGTGAGAGATGTTCGTCCCGCAGTGGCAAACATAGACGCCAATTCGTTCACTCGACGGAATCATGAGCCTACCTTCTGGGCGAGGAGGGGTTCCAGCGACGTGAGATTGTCTTTCAGAGCCAGGTCATCCGGCGGCAAGCCGAAGGCGATGCCCACCAGTTGCGTGAAATACAACACGGGAATGTCGCAACACGCCCCCACCGCCCGGCCCACCTGGTCCTGGTATGCTTCCAGATTGATCTGGCACAAGGGGCAGGCGGTGGCCACACAGCCGGCACCCCGCTGCTTGGCCACCTTCAGGATCTTACCCGTCAGCACTTGCCCCGTCTCGGGATGCGTGGTCATCGCCATCCCCCCGCAACATTTGGCGGCCAGGGGAAAAGGAACCACCTCGGCACCCAGCCATCCGACCAACCGTTCCATCAGTTGGGGATACTCGGGATGATCCAGATCGTCAAAGGGCCGACTCAATTGACACCCACTGTAACACGCCACCTTCCAGCCCCACATGTCCCGCTCGACACGCGATTTGATCCGCGATTCCCCGATGTCGTTGACGAGGATCTCCAGAAAGTGACGCACCCGCACCGCGCCGGAGTAGTCCAGTCCGCCGGCCCGCAGCGCCCGGCGGATGTCGTCGCGCAGCTGCGCGTCCTCGGCCATGTATTTGTTCGTCTTGCGCAACACGACGTAGCAGGCATTGCAGACCGTGGCCAGTTCGCGGCCGTTCTGCTCGGCGATCGCCAGGTTGCGGGCGGACAGGACGAAGGCCCGTTTCTCGCGGATCGGCAGGTAGGCGGTCGCGCCGCAGCAGTTCCAGTCATCGAGTTCGACCATCTCGACGCCCAACTCGCGCGCTACCTTCCGCGTAGAGACATCGTAAGCCCGATTGGTCGCCATCAACGAGCAGCCGGGGTAGTACGCATAGCTGGAGGCGGGGGGGGCTTTGGTGATCATCTTCGGCCGTTCTCCTCGATCGCGGCGAGCATCTTGTGCAGGCTGTCGAGGCCCTTGATCTTGCGGGGGAGCAGTTCCAACCGCCCGCGGAAAAAGAGCTTCATGGCCAGCGGGATCTGCGTTAATGCCTGGAACGGATTGGTGCGCAAAAAGTACTTCCGCAACAGGGTCGTCTCGGCGTTGCGGCCGTAGCGGTCGACGGTTTCCGCAAAGGCATGCGCCATGGTTTCGCCCGGCGCGTCCTTGGCCAACCCCCTGTCCGTCTCCAGCCGCTTGAGTTCGTACATCACGTCGGTCAACGGAATCCCCGCCGGACAACGGACGGTACAGGAGTAGCAGGAAACGCACAGCCAGACGGTTTTTGCGTTCAGGACGCGGTCCAGCATTCCGGCCCGTAGCGACGCGATAATCTCGCGGGGACCGTATTCCATCGCCGCGCTGGACGGGCACGAAGCCGAGCACGTTCCGCACTGCAAACACTGCTTGATCTTCTCGCCGTGCGGCAGGGCGTACACGTCCTCGAGAAACTCTTCGCACAACGCCTTGGCCTTTGCCGTTTGCATGGCGACTTCCCCTCTCCTCGTCTTAGTACACCGCCATCTCCCGCACGATGTGATCCGCCAGGGCGTCCGTGATCCGGGCATCCAGACCGGCGAAGCCGCCCATCGCATCCGATTGGACCGTCAAGACGGTCACCTTCCCGGTGGCGTCGCCCGGATCCACCCCGAAATCAGGCTTCGTGTCCCGCGTCAAACTGCCCGGCAGACCGCCGCTGTCCCGGGCCAGGACCACCATCAGCGTGTCGTAAACGGCGGCCGTCTTGAGCACGTTTGCCGGACTCAGGTTCGCCACGCCCGCCGTCACGACCACGGGCAGCGCATGAGCTAGCAGCTTCTGCCCAATCCGCAGACCCAGCCCCTCGTTGCGCCACAACAGCCCGGGAGCGGGAAGCAGATGCACCCGATGCCCGTTCCGATTGGTGATCGTAATCCCGCTGATCGGCTCCGAAGTACCGCGCGGCCGTTCCGCAACGGGCGATTCGTGAGGCCGGAATGCGGCCGCCAAAATGTCCGGCAACTCGCCGGCCATGAACGGCTCGGCCGCGTAGTACAGAATGCGATGCTTGCGGTACGCCGTCTCCCGCGGACAACCGGCCGCTGCCAGCACCACCACGCGGGTCGCCGACGTCTGCTGGTTGACCACCGCAACCAGCTCCGGCCCGGAATCGCCGAGCGACGAGTCATCGACGAAGACGACCCGTCCTTCCGCCCCCTGGATCGCGGCGCTCAAAGCACTCCGATCGGACACTTGCCGCACCTCACAACCCAACGCCGTCAGCTTCCCCGCTTGCTCGGCGGCCGACGCCGGATCGGTGTTCACCAGGAGGATTCCCCGAGGACCGCACTGCTCCGCCTCGCGGTCATACTCCGTCGTGCAGACGTGGGCGATCCAGCCTTCACCGCAAGGATCGCTTGACAACCGTCCGGGATGCTTGAGGAGGCTTTCGTTGACGGCCATCACCACCCCGGAGACCGGCGCCGCCACCACGATCACCGGCTTGCCAGCCACCGCGACGCTCGCGAGCGGCAAGCCCTGATAGACCACTTCGCCGATCCGCGGCAACCGGACCTCCGTGGGCGTCGTCCCCCGCAGCCCCGGCAACACCGCACCGATGCACGCCGAACCGTCGACCTCCATGCGAAACCACGAGTCGCCCCAAAACAGCGTGGACGATTCCTCCGTCGGTCCTTCCGGCGCACTCACCTCGCGGCCGTTCGAGTCGCCTTCGGCCGACACTTGCCGCGTCGCCAACACCCGACGCACGGCGGACGTGATCTCCTCCGACGTGAACGGCTTGGTCACATAGTCGCACGCCCCCAAACGCATCGCCGCCGCAGCGTTGGGAATGCTGGGATAGCCGGTGATGATCAACACCGGAACCTCCAGTCTGGTCTGGCGGAGATGTTCCAGAAATTGAATCCCGTCCATATTGGGCATCTTGATGTCCAACAGGATAATCTCGTAGTCGTTCTCCGAGGCCATCGTCAGCCCCTGCCGGGCATCGGTGTTTGAATCCACCCGGAAGCCCTGCCGGGAAAAGATTCGCCGACACGCTTGGCAAATGACTTCCTCGTCGTCCACCACCAGTAATGCATGACTGTCCGCCATGGCTCGTTCCCCCCCCCTTGCCGAATACAGGCATCACCAAGCGTAAAGCCGCCAAGATATTCCGCCATGCCTAGGCGGTCTGACAGGCAGGAGCCATCAATCGTCTCAGGATTTCGGATGCCACAACCGGGGCCACCGCACAGGGCAATCGTTGTGCCGGGGACGCCGAGACTTCGCCCAAATCGTTACAATCGGCATCATTCTGCGCCGCAAATCCAAGCCCTAAGTTGCACCTGGATAAGACCTTAGATAAAACACCATACCGCCCGCAGTAAGACAAATAAACAGAGCTGCATATCTGCCGCAAACGGGCGGTTATATCAAGAGATGACTGTATGAAACGTTGTTGCGATGTATGGGGCTTCATACGGCTTAGTGTGCATCCGCTCGAGATCGTTAGCAGGAAGGCAGGGGAGAAAGTGGGCTCGCTCGCGGTCGCATCCAGCGTGTCATGGTTGCAGCGGGGGACGGCGCGGAATTCGCACTCCGATCCGCCATCCGCTGGCAAAGTCGGCAAGGTAGGGAGGACTTGAGATGCCCGAGGTTGTGACGAACGCCAAGATTGCGCCGCAGACATTCAGAATGGACGTTTCCGCCCCGGAGATCGCCCGCACGAGAAAATCAGGCCAGTTTGTCCTTGTCCGCGCCTCGAAGACCGGAGAGAGGATTCCCTTGACCATCGCCGACGCGGAATCCCGACGAGGCGTCGTGACATTGATCTATCAGGTCGTCGGCAAAACGACGGCGCTGCTGTCGATGATCGGGGACGGGGGAGAACTTCACGACATCGCAGGTCCGCTCGGCCAGCCCACGCATATCGAGAATTTCGGCACGGCGGTATGCATCGGTGGCGGTATCGGGATCGCGCCGGTGCATCCGATCGCCCAGGCGCTCAAGGCGGCGGGCAACCGGGTCATATCGATCCTCGGTGCGAGAGGGAAAGATTTCGTGATCCTGGAAGACGAGATGAGGCGGACGAGCGACGAGGTGATCGTGACCACCGATGACGGCTCCTACGGAGCGAAAGGGTTTGTCACCGACGCGCTCAGGAACTTGATTGATTCGGGCGTCAAGCCGGACCTCGTCGTGGCGATCGGCCCTGCGATCATGATGAAGATGGTGGCCAAGGCGACGGAGCCGTACGGGGTCAAGACCATCGTCAGCCTCAACACGGTGATGGTGGACGGCACGGGGATGTGCGGCGGATGCAGGGTCACCATCGGCGGCGAGACGAAGTTTGTGTGCGTGGACGGCCCGGAGTTTGACGGCCACCTCGTGGATTTCGACGAGATGATGAAACGGCAGAGCATGTACGTGGATCAGGAGAGGCAGGCGTACGACGAGTTCCGGACAGGTTGCAGGCTCGGCGACGTTTTCACGAAACCGTGATGGAGAACAAAATGTGTGATACGGCAAGTCGGCAGAAGCCTGAAGCGACGCGTAGGAAACTTACCGCCAAGGAGAGGCTTGCCATTCCCGTTCAGGAAATGCGGGAGCAGCATCCGCAGGAAAGAGTGCAGAACGTCAGGGAGGTGCCGTGCGGCTACACGCCCGAGCAAGCCATGACCGAGGCTGAACGCTGCCTCTGCTGCAAGAATCCGTCGTGCATTGCGGGGTGTCCCGTCGGGGTCGATATCCCCGCCTTCGTCGCGCTGATGGCGGAGGGGAAGTTTCACGAGGCGGCCATGAAGATCAGGGAGGCGAACCTGCTGCCGGCAATCTGCGGAAGGGTCTGCCCTCAGGAAGATCAGTGCCAAGTCGCCTGCACGGTCACGAAAAGCCTGAAGGACCTCCGCAAATCGGTGCAGATCGGCAAACTGGAGCGGTTCGTCGCCGACTGGGAGATGGAACACGGCCCGCCTGTCGAGCCGGTGAAGGTGCGTTGGACAGGCAAGAAGGTCGCGGTGATCGGGAGCGGCCCGGCGGGCCTGACGCTCGCCGGCGACCTTGTCATCAAAGGGCACGAGGTGACCATTTTCGAGGCGCTTCACAGGCCGGGTGGCGTGCTTGTTTACGGAATTCCGGAATTCCGACTCCCGAAAGCGATCGTGGATCGGGAGATCGACAGCCTGACCAAGATGGGGGTCAATCTCATCTGCAACGCAGTAATCGGAAGGAGCAAGACGATTCGCGAGCTGTTCGACGAGGGGTGCGACGCCGTGTTCATCGGTGTCGGGGCGGGGCTGCCGGTGTTCAAGAAGATTCCGGGTGAGAACCTGCTCGGCGTCTATTCCGCGAACGAGTTTCTGACTCGCGCCAACCTGATGGACGCCTACAATTTTCCGCACGGTTCCGACACCCCTATTATGAGGCCGAAAAACTGCGTCGTTTTCGGCGGGGGAAACGTAGCGATGGACGCGGCCCGAACCGCCAGGAGACTCGGCGCCGAGAATGTCACGATCCTCTACAGACGTTCCGAAACGGAGATGCCGGCCAGGCTCGAGGAGGTCCATCACGCCAAAGAGGAAGAGATCGCGTTCAGGCTGCTCCAGGATGCCACCAGAATCATCGGCAACGGGAAGGGGTGGGTGACGCACGTCGAGGTTCAGGAAATGGAACTTGGCGAGCCTGACTCGTCCGGCAGACGCAGGCCGATCCCGATCGAGGGAAGCGAGTTCCTGATCCCAGCCGACTGCGCCGTTGTGGCGATCGGCAACAGATCCAATCCGCTGCTCACGACCGCGACCCCGGAGGTCAAGGTGAACGAGCGAGGCAACATTGTCGTGGACAAAGAGACGATGCGCACCACGATGAAGGGGGTCTGGGCCGGGGGCGACATCGTGCTCGGCGCGGCGACGGTCATTCTCGCGATGGGTCAGGCACGCCTCGCCGCGAAATCGATCCACGACTACCTCACGACCGGCGCGTGGCAGGAACGGTGCGGTGAGACCTAGGAGGAGCGCCAAGCGCGTCGCGGTGACCTGGAGGCATTCGGTCGGGGTGCGGGGTGCGGCCGGCCAGCGAGTGGCGTTCCCCGGGGTTCACACTATCCGCGCGGGGGCTTCAGTCCGTGCTGTCGCAGCAGGGCATGAAAGTTGGGACGTTGCATGCCCACGCTTTCCGCGGCGTGAGTAACATTCTGCTCGCAGCGGTCCAGAGCGGCGGCCAGAAAGCGACGTTCCAGGTCTTCGATGATCTGCCGCTTGAAGCTCTTGAACTCGTCCCAGGTCCGCGGCAGTTCCGTGCTGGACACCGTGTGTCTGGCTTCACGGACCTCGATCGGCAAATGACTCACCTCAATCTGCGTTCCGCCATACAAGACGGCAAGTCGCTGTACAATGTTTCTTAGTTCGCGGACGTTTCCGGGCCACGGATAGATCTCCATTTGCTGCATGGCCTGGGGAGACAACACGGTCGACTCCAACGCCATTTGATGCGAGAAATGTTCCAGAAAGGCCGTTGCCAGCAGCCGGATATCGCCGCTTCGCTCGCGGAGGGGCGGCAAAGTCACGGGGACGACATTCAAGCGATAATACAAATCAGCGCGAAAACTGCCCGCTTTGACCATCTCTCCCAGATTGCGATTGGTCGTCGCGATGAGGCGAATGTCGACGTCATGTTCGGCCGTGTCGCCAACCCGGCGGATGCATCTGGTTTCCAGCACCCGCAACAGTTTGCCTTGCGTCTCCAAACTCAAGTTGGATACTTCATCCAGCAACAGCGTCCCATGATCGGCCGCCTCGAACAAGCCTTTCTTAGTGGCGATCGCCCCGGAAAAAGAGCCTTTCACGTGGCCGAACAGTTCGCTTTCCAGCAGCGTCGGAGCGAGGGCCGTGCAATCACAGCCCAGCAGCGGAGCGTCTCGGCGGCGGCTGAGCCGATGGATGGCCCGGACGACCATTTCCTTGCCGGTGCCGCTTTCGCCGGTCACTAACACGGTCGCTTCGGCTGGTGCAATTCGTTCGAGCAGCGCGAATACGTCGCGCATCGCAGAGCAACGCCCGAGCATGCCCTCAAAATCTCGCAACGCCTCGGATTCGCTTAGAGCCAAGCCCGCCGGTGCGGCGGCGGATAGGGACGGTTCCAGCCGGCTCAGCGCGGCGCCCAATTCCTCCGCCGAACAAGGCTCGAACAGATAGTCGGCGGCTCCCGCCCGCATCGCCTCGACGGCCGTTTCAACGGTTCGATTCCGGCTCACCACCACGACGGGCACGGTGCCCTGCGAGGCCTTCAGCCAGCGAAGCGCGGCGACGGGATTCGAATCGGCAGATGTGAGCAGAACGAAGATCACGTCCGCGTCGAGTTCGGCTGAACCCGGGGCTTGGTCGGTTCCCCAGTCACGCCACTGGGCGTCGAAGCCGGCGGCGCAGAGCATCCGCTGATACCGCTGTACGGATTCTGCGTCCTCGCCAAGTACGAGAGCTTTCCGGAACATGCCCAATCGTCAACTCCCTCCAACTGCCTTGCCGCCCGCCGCGGCGTCCGTTGCGGCGGGCAAGCTAATGATGAAGGTCGTTCCCTTTCCCAATTCGCTTTCCACTTCCAGCGTCCCGCCATGTTGATGGACGATGCCGTAACTGACGCTTAGCCCCAAGCCCGTTCCCTTGCCCACCGGCTTGGTGGTGAAGAAGGGGTCGAAGATTTGGTCCAGGTGTTCGCGACGGATGCCGCAGCCGGTGTCCGTGACCTTGACGACGACACGGCCGTCGGGGGCGGAGGAGCCGACCATCAGCGTGCCGCCGTCCGGCATCGCCTCGCAAGCGTTGAGGGTCAAGTTCAACAGTACCTGCTGTAACTGGTTCCGGTCCACATTGACCAACGGCAGACGCTCGCCCAGGTCTTCGACCAGGTAGATATGTTGAAACGCATCCCGGTTGCCCAACAGTCTCAGCGTCTGGCCGATCAACTCGTTGATGTTCCAGGGTTTCTGCACGAACGGCGTCTCGCGGGCGAAATCCAGCAGGCCACGGACGATCTCGCGCACCCGCTTGGTCTCGCGGATGATCGTTTCCAAGTCTTCCCGATCCTGTTCGTCCAAGTTCTCCTTGTCGCGCATCATGTCTGCAAAGGCCAGGACGCCGGTCAGGGGATTGTTGATCTCGTGCGCGACGCCCGCCGCCAGGCGGCCCACCGAGGCCAGTTGTTCGCTTCGCCCGATCTCCTGCCGAGTCGCCAGCTGCAGCAGTTCCGCACGCTCGGCAACCGCCTGAGCCATGCTGTCGACGGCCCGGCACAGGACCCCCATTTCGCCCGGCGGCTGAATGCCGACTCGGGCCGAGAGGTCTCCGCCGATCACCTTCTGGGCCATGGCCACCACGTGGCGAACGGGCCCCAGGACCAGCGAATTGGCCGTAAACAACAGAATCAAACTGGCCGCGGTGGCTCCCAGGATGATGGCCATGAACACCGCGCTGATCGCGTTCAACTGATGCACGAACGGAGCTTGAAGCAGACCTACGTACAGGACCCCGATCACCCGGCCCGCCGGGTCGAAGATCGGCTCGTACGCCGTGATATACCAATCATTCACGACAAACGCCGGCTTGGCCCAGACGCCGCCCCGGTCCAACACGGCCTCGCACACGCTGGCGCTCAGCCGCGTGCCCACCGCCCGCGTCCCGTCGTCCATCTTGACGTTGGTCGAAATCCGCAAGTCCCCTTGGAAAATCGTCACGGTCCCGATGTCCCGCCCGCGATACCTTTCGTGCGGAAACACGTCGCCCTTAATGGCGTCGACCAAATCGTAGCGGCGGTTGAGCAGGTTGCCGCCGTACAGGACGCCCAGCAGCCGTCCCTCGGCGTCGCTCAAGGGAACCGCCGCCGCAACAGCCATTCCTTCCCGGCGCACCGTGTCCTGCGTGGGCCGCGCCGCCTGGGTGGGGATGAGTTCGAAACGGGCGCGGTCGGCCAACGCCCGGCCCTCGGCCGCCAGATGAGCGGGCGAGAGAATCACGGTCCCCATCACGGCCTGACGGCTGTGCAGCACCCGCTCGACCAACGGATCGCCGGCCACATCGTCGCCGCGTTGCTCGCTGTTGGCCCGGCAAATCACCCGGCCGGCGGGATCCAACAGCGCGACGAAGTCCACGCCACCGCCCTGGCGGATCCCGTCCAACAGCGCGCGAAGTTCTGCCGCGTTGTGCCGCCCCACCGCCTCGCTCAGCGTGCGGTCGTGTACCGTGCCTCGCAAGAACGCGCCGGTCACTTCCAGGTGCTTCCGGTACGCCGTCCGCGCCGAATTCAGGTTCCGCTGGACTCGCGTCTGGACCTCGCCCAGCCACACGGACCCGAGGTAACGCAAGGCGATGAACGACAGCAACGAGTTGGTGATCAAGACCACCGCCACTGCGATCGTCGTCATTTTGAAGCGGATGCTCATCGCTTGTTCCCCGCCACGACGCACACGGACAGCCGTCAGACGCGAGGATCGGCGCCCCGGAAAGACGCGGCCTCCGGGATCCAGTGTACCGCAAACTCCGCGGGAAACCAGCCCGCGAATCACCTGAACCTTGGTTTTGACCGCCGCGGCATTGGTCTGCCACTGCTTCCTTGTTCCGGTGGAGACGGTACCAGCGTTCCCCTGGTACGTACCTTGGGCGTGCGCCCCGGCAACGAGCGTCACCTCACTCCATTTTCCCTCAGGAACCAGACGTCATGAAACGGTCGACGGCATTCCTCGTGGTGTTGCTGGCACAGGCCGCTTCGGCTCAGGATCTCCCGCCGGTCCTGCGGGTTGGGGAAATCTCGCCGCATCGGCTTACCGTTGCTCCAGCGCCGCGCAGACCACCTCCCGATCGTTCCGCGCGAACACGTGCTTGTAGGCATAGGCGGGGTGGGACCAGCAGACGCCGCCCCGCTGCTGCAACTGGTCCGTCGTGGGCTCGATCAGCTTGGCCCGGCTGATCTCGTGAAATCCTTGCGGGGACAGCGTGCCGATGATCAACTCGCCGCGCTCGTTGAACATCCACATCCGCGATCCGTTACGGACCATGTGGATCGTCCCCCAGCGGCTCTTCGGAACCGCAGTCAAGTCCTCCCAGATCCGGTCGCCAGTCCGGGCATCCAGACAGCGCAATTCGCCGTAGCTGTCCACGCCGTAAATGAAATCGTCTTCGAAGTGCGGCGTGCTGATCATCGCGTGCAGCGCGTCCGTCTCGCGCTCGCTGGCCCCCTGCCGCCGCCAGATCTGCTCGACCTCCAGTCGATCTTGATGCAGCTTCAGCATCAGCGAGCCATCGTAAAACGCGGTCACAAACAGCCGCTCGCCGCTGAACACGGGCGTGGGCACGTTGATCACCATCCGCCGAGGCGCAAAGGGGTGTCTCCAATGCACCTTGCCCGTGTCAGGATCCAACCCGGCGACGTTCGCACCAGTCCAGCACACGAGCACTCGGCGGCCGGCTTGCTGGATGATGATCGGCGCCGAATACGAAGCCGGGTCGTCCAGGGCTCGCCACTTCTCCGCCCCGGTTCGCTTGTCCAGGGCTACGAGGCAAGCTCCCTCGCTGCCGCCGAGTTGGACGATGACCAGATCACCATCCACCAGCGGCGAGGCGGAACAACCCCAGATCGGCACGCGGACCTGGTAGTCGGTTCCCGGTTCCTTCTTCCAGATCACCGTGCCCTCCGCGGCATCCAGGCAGTGCAAGTGGCCCATCGTGCCCAAGGCGTACACGCGGCCGTCGTCGATGGAAACCGCCGCCCGCGGCCCCGCCGTGTAACCCACGGATTCGTAGGGACAGGCGTAGCGGTACGTCCACCGCTTGCGGCCCGTCTGCCAATCCAGGCAATGGATGCGTTCAACCTGCTCTGGTTCGACCAGTCGGTCGGTCACGTACACCCGGCCCTCGGCGACCGTGGGTCCGCTGTAACCGCTGCCGATCGGTTCCCGCCAGCGGATGGCCAGTTGAGGCTTGTCGAATGTGTCCACCAATCCCGTTTCCCGCCACACGCCGTCGCGCGTGGGACCGCGCCATTGAGGCCACTCGTCGGCGCTCCAGGTCGCACTGGCGACCAGGATCAACAGGCTGCTCGGGTTCGCCGCCAAAGCCGTCGAGGAAAGCGCAGCCAGGATGGTCGCAAGCGTCAGGGCCAGGCAGGCGTTGGGGCTGCATTTCGGTTTCATCGTGTCCTCGCATGGTTCAACGACTCAATCGATGATCTTGTTGATGGGGTACTCGACGATCCCTCTGGCGCCAACCGACTTCAGCCTGGGAATCAGGGTTCGGACGACGGACTCGTCCAGGATCGTGTTGACGTCGACCCAGTCGGGATCGGACAGGGCGGAGATGGTGGGCTTTTGCAGGGCGGGCAACAGTTCCAAGATCCGGTCCAGGTCGCCGCGGGGTACGTTCATCATCAGTCCGACTTTGCCCTCGGCGTTCAAGCAGGCTTGCAGCATCAGCGCGATGTTGTCCAGCTTCTGACGCATCCAGGGATCGGCATAGGACTGTTGGTTGGCGATCAGCCGCGTCGTGCTCTGCAGCACCTCGGCGACGATCCGCAGGTTATTGGCCCGCAGCGAGCTGCCGGTCTCGGTGACCTCGACGATCGCATCGGCCAGCCGCGGCGGTTTGACCTCGGTCGCGCCCCAGGAGAACTCGACGGTCGCCGTCACGCCATGTTGGGCCAGAAACGTCTTGGTCAAGCCGACGGCTTCCGTGGCGATCCGTTTGCCCTCGAGGTCTTTGACGGTTTGCACCGGCGAGTCCTCCGGAACGCACAGCACCCAACGCACCGGCCGTCGGCTGGCTTTGGAGAACACCAATTCGCAAACCTCGAACACCCGGGCCCCGGTTTCCAAAATCCAATCGTAACCGGTAATCCCGGCGTCCAGGATTCCCTGCTCGACGTACCGCGCCATCTCCTGGGCGCGGATCAGCAGGCATTCAATCTCCCGGTCGTCGATCGACGGGTAATAGGACCGCGACGAGAAGGTGATCTTGTATCCGGCACGCTGGAACAGCTGGGCCGTGGCCTCTTGCAGGCTGCCAGCCGGGATGCCTAGCTTGAGAACTCGGTCGGGCATGGGACTCCTGTGGGGTGGGGTAGGGAGTTGATCGGGATGACTTCGTGGGAGTCCAGGATTCAGCCTGTCTTTCGCGGGGCTTCCCCCCGCTTGGCAAGCGAACGGCGGTACTCCAACCAACGCTAACTCTTCTTGTACACCGCGGCGGGATCGAAGACCCGGTCGCCGACCACGGCGATCTGCCGCGTTTGCGGATCGATGCGGCGGAAGAAACAACTGCGATAGCCCTCGTGGCACGCCGCGCCGCCAAGCTGATGGACGCGGACCAGCAGCGTGTCGGCATCACAGTCGAAATAGATGCTCTGCAACTCCTGCACGTTTCCACTTTCTTCGCCTTTGCGCCACAGTTTCTGGCGGCTGCGGCTCCAGTAGCACACGCGGCCGGTCTGCAGCGTCTCTTCGTAGGCCACCTGGTTCATATAGGCCAGCATCAGCACATCGCCGGTCTCGTCGTCCTGGGCGATGACGGGAATCAACTCGTGTTTGGCAAAATCGGGACGGTTCATGGATCTTCCTTCTTTCCTGTTCTGGGACGCCCGGCGCTACCTCCGAGCTGCACGCAGCCGGGCCCGCGCCCGGGCGATTGCGCGATCGCGGATCTGCTCTTGTTGGGGCGTCTCCATGGGTTGCTTCAGCGCCCGGTCAAGCTGCTCGGCGGCGGACGCTTCCTGGATTTCCTCGACGGGAACGACGTCCGACGTCAACACGGTGACCTGATTCTCCGCCACCTGGACGAAACCGCCGTCCACAAAATAGCGGCGGACTTGACCGCCCTGACGCAGCCGCAGTTCGCCGCATGCCAAGCGGCCGATCAGCGGCGCATGATCCCGGCCAATGCCGATCTCGCCGTCGTACAGCGGCAGGGCGACGAAGTCGACGATTTGCTCGACGGCCCTGCGCTCGGGCGTGACGACGATGCATTGCAGTTGCTGGGTCATTTCTGCGGTCCTCAAGATTCAGCCATGCGGTGGCAGGAGTCGCCTGCCCGGGGTACCTGTTTACAGGCTGGCAGCCTGTGCGACAAAGCCGCTACGATCCGGTCGCCTTGGCCAGCATCTTCCTCGCTTGTTCTTCCGCCTGCTCGATCACGCCCACATACATAAACGCTTGCTCGGGAAGATGGTCCCACTTGCCATCGCAGATCTCCTCAAAGCTGCGGATGGTTTCCTGCAGCGGGGTGATCTCGCCTTTCTTTCCGGTGAACACCTCCGCCACCAAGAACGGCTGCGACAGGAACCGCTCGATGCGGCGAGCGCGATGGACGACCAGTTTGTCCTCGTCGCTCAGCTCGTCCACCCCCAGGATCGCGATGATCTGCTGCAGTTCGCGATATCGCTGCAACGTGCGTTGCACGCGGCGAGCGACCGCATAGTGCCGTTCACCCACATATTGAGGATCCAGAATGCGGCTGGACGACGCCAACGGATCGATCGCCGGATAGATGCCTTTTTCCGAAATCGAACGTTCCAGGTAAATGAACGCGTCCAGCTGGCCGAAGGCCGTGGCCGGGGCGGGGTCCGTCGGATCGTCCGCCGGCACGTACACCGCCTGGACGGACGTGATCGCACCGCGTTTGGTCGAGGCGATCCGTTCCTGCAGGGCGCCCATCTCCGTGGCCAACGTCGGCTGATAACCGACGGCCGAAGGCATCCGGCCCAGCAACGCCGACACTTCGCTGCCGGCCTGGGAAAAGCGAAAGATGTTGTCGATGAACAGCAGCGTGTCCTTGCCGGTCGTGTCGCGAAAGTACTCGGCCATCGTCAGCGCGGACAAGGCCACGCGAAGCCGCGCGCCGGGCGGTTCGTTCATCTGGCCGAACACCATGCAGGTCTGCTCGATCACCTTGCGGCCCGTATCGCCGATGGCCGCTTCCTGCATTTCCAGCCACAAATCCGTGCCTTCGCGAGTCCGTTCGCCGACCCCTGCAAACACGGAATACCCGCCGTGCGCCGAAGCGATGCGAGCAATCAACTCGGTCAGGATGACCGTCTTGCCCAACCCGGCGCCGCCGAACAACCCCGCCTTGCCGCCGCGCACGAACGGAGTCAGCAGATCGACCACCTTGATGCCGGTCTCGAACAGCTCCGTGTTCGTCGACAAGTCGTTGACCTTTGGCGCTTCGCGATGGATCGGCCAATACTCCGCAGCTTGGACGGGGCCCCGTTCGTCGACCGGCTCGCCCAACAGGTTGAATACGCGACCCAGCGTCGCCTCGCCCACGGGAACCGACACAGGCCGTCCCGTGTCCAAGCACTCCATCCCACGAATCATGCCGTCGGTGCGGCCCAGCGCGACGCAGCGCACGCGCCCGCCGCCCAGATGCTGCTGGACTTCGCCGGTCAGGTTCAGGCAGATGCCTTTCTGTTCGGACACGATCTGGACGGCATTGTAGATCGCCGGGAGCTGGTCTTCGGGATACTCGGCGTCGAACGTCGAACCGATGACCTGGGTGACGCGGCCCACGTTTTTCTCTGCGGTTGCGGTTGTCATGCCTGTACTCTCAGTCGGCACACGAAATGTGCCTGCTACGTTGACTGGTTGACGGCACACGGCGTGTGCCTGCTACGGTTACGTATTTTTCAGCGCCTCGACGCCGCCGATAATCTCCGAAATCTCTTTGGTAATCTGCGACTGACGAGCCCGGTTGTAAGCCATCGACAATTGCCGGATCATCCCCGTCGCGTTTTCCGTGGCCGACTTCATGGCTACCATCCGCGAAATCTGCTCGCTCACGCCTGCGTCGAGAAAACATTGGAACAGCCGCACTTGGAAACTCGCCGGGACGACTTCCTCCAAGATGCTGTTCACGGAAGGCAGGAACTCGTACTGCCGAGCCGTGCGGGGCGGAGACCCCTCGTCGTCGGTCTCTCCTCCCGCCGGGACCAGTCCGCTCAACGGCAGCAAGGTCTCCACCACCGGAAACTGACGGGAGGCATTTACAAACTTGGTGTACGCCACGTCGACACGGTCCAGCTGGCCCTGCGCATAGGCGTCCAGGTAACGATTGGCGATGGCCGCGACGTCTTGAAACTTGGGCTGATCATCGAACTGGAGATACGTCTGGGCCATCGCGATACGGCGGAAGCGGAACCCCGAGATGCCGCGTTTGCCGGAAACCTCCAACTGGACCGACGGGACATTCTCCAGCAGCTGTTCGTAGCGGGGAAACGCCAGCCGCAAGACGCCCGAGTTGTACCCCCCGCACAGCCCGCGATTGGCCGTCAGCACCAACAGGATGGCTTGCTCGGTCCGGTCGCGCGGTTCCAGCAACGGATGCCGCACGCTCTGCCCCGATTGCGCCAGTTCCAGCACCAGCTGATTCAGCCGCTCCGAGTACCGCGCCGCGGCTGTCGCGCGGTCCATGGCCCGGCGGAACCTCGCGGTGGCGATCAGCTCCATCGTGCGCGTGATCTTGCGGATGTTGCCGATGGATTTGCGGCTGCGATCGAGTTGGCGAGCGTTGGACATCGTCGGGCTCAAACAAAAACGGTCAGTATTCTGGATTTGGTTTCGTTGCGACACAACCCGCCGGCGCCCGGCAGGGCACGCTTTTCGTCAGGCAGGCTTCTTGGCCGCGTCCTGGCTCTTGAATTCCCGGATTGCCGCGACAACCTCCGCTTCGGCGTCGCCGCCGATGTCCTGGAGTTCGTCCAGCGTCTTCCACAGGCCGGGCTTGTGATGACGAACGAAATGCAGGAAGCGATCTTCCCAAGCCTGGACGTCGTCGACCGCCACGTCATCCAGATAACCCTGGGTGCCGGTGTACAGACTCAGGACCTGATCGACCACGTGCATCGGTTTGTACTGGGGCTGCTTCAACAACTCGACCATGCGATAGCCGCGGTCCAACCGGGCCTGGGTCGCGGCATCCAGTTCGGTGCCCAGCTGGGCAAAGGCTTCCAGTTCACGGAAGGAAGCCAGGTCCAGCCGCAGGCCGCCGGCCACCTTCTTCATCGCTTTGACCTGGGCCTTGCCGCCGACCCGAGACACGGAAATCCCGGCATTGATGGCGGGCCGTTGGCCGGCAAAGAACAAATCCGGCTGGAGGTAGATCTGGCCGTCGGTGATGGAGATCACATTGGTCGGGATGTACGCCGAAACCTCGCCTTCGAGGGTCTCGATGATCGGCAGCGACGTCAGCGACCCACCGCCGAGCGCAGCGGACAACTTGGCCGAACGTTCCAACAATCGGCTGTGGCAATAAAACACGTCGCCGGGGTACGCTTCTCGCCCTGGCGGCCGCCGCATCAACAGCGACAACTCGCGATAAGCGACCGCTTGCTTCGAAAGGTCGTCATAGATAATCAAGGCGTGCTCGCCGTTGTACATGAAGTACTCGGCCATCGCCGTACCGGCATAGGGGGCGATATACTGCAACGGAGCGGGCGTGCTGGCCCCGGACACGATCACCGTCGTGTAATCCATGGCCCCGTGACTTTCCAGCTCGGCGATCAGGCCGGCGACGGACGAATCCTTTTGCCCGATCGCCACGTAGAAACACTTCACGCCAGAGTCCCGCTGGTTGATGATCGTATCCAGCGCGATGGCGGTCTTGCCCGTGCGGCGGTCGCCGATGATCAGCTCGCGCTGGCCGCGACCGATGGGCGTCATGGCGTCGATCGCCTTGATCCCCGTCTGCAACGGTTCGCACACCGGCTGGCGCTGAGACACGCCGGGCGCCATAATCTCGACGGGGCGGTACTTGTCGGTCACGACCGGGCCCCTGCCGTCGAGCGGGTTGCCCAGCGGGTCCAGCACGCGGCCCACGACGGCCTCGCCCGCCGGAACCGATAGCAGCCGGCCCAGGGAACGCACCTCGTCGCCAGCGGCGATCCCCAGGTGGTCGCCGAGAATGATCACGCCGACGCTGTTTTCTTCCAGGTTGAACGCCAGACCCTGGACGCCGTTGGGAAATTCGACCATCTCGACGGACATCACTCCCGACAAGCCGTACACGCGGGCGATCCCGTCCCCGGCTTCGAGGACCGTGCCCACCTCACGAACGTCGATTTGACTTTCGAACTGCTCGATTTCTTGCTGTAAAACCGAAGCGATTTCGTCTGCATTGAATCTCATAGATGTCCTCACAACAGGCGGCTTGGAAAAGGCTTCCAAAACCACCGACTTTCCCCTCTACGCCTCGGAACCGGTGTACGCCCCGGAGTCCTGGGATGCAAAGCGGTCTAGCGACTCGTGGACCGCGCGGGCCACCTCGTCCAGCACCGACTCGCGCAGCCGGCTTAGGCCCCGAGCCACGCTGGCATCGTACACCATGTCGCCAACCCGAATCACCAGCCCACCGATCAGGCTCTCGTCCTGCCGCACGACGAGGGAAACACGTTTGCCGAGCAACAACTCCAAACGCCGCGTGACCAGATCGCGGACGTCCCCGCTCAACGGCGTCGCCGTTCGCACCTGGACCTCCACACGGCCTTCCCAGTCATTCCATTGCCGCTGGGCGGCCTTGCGGATCACCCGCAGGCAATCGAACCGCCGATGACGGCAAACCACCTTGAGAAACGTCAACAAGGTCGTTGACATGCGTCCGGCCAGGGCCTTGTCCAACAACTCCAGCTTGGCGTCGGCCGCCACGCGAAGCGATGCCAGCGTGGCCTCCAGACGCGGCGCGCGGTCCAGAACCTCCGCAACAAAAGCGTCCAGTTCCTCGACGACCGCAGCGGCCTGCCCGTCCCGCGCGGCGGCGCCGAGCAGCGCCCGCGCGTACTGTGCCCCGAGGTGCTCTTGTCCCGAATCGAGAACAGTGGGTTGCCGGACAGGCTCACTCATCGGTGCGGATCCGTTACGGACTAATTTTGACTGGGAAGTTGCTCCAGGGCCTCGGCGATCATCGCGGCGTGGTCCTGCGGGCTGAGTTCACGCCGGACAATTCGTCCGGCCAATAACAAGGCCAAATCGGCGGCCCGTTGAGCGACCTCTTGGACCGCCACGTTTTTGGCCGCTTGAATGTCTGCAATCGCCCGATCCCGCTCGCGAGCGGCCGCTTCCTGGGCTTCGCGGCGGAAGGCGTCCGCCGCCGCTTCCGCCGTACGGCGCGCCTGGTTCACCAGATCCTGGGACTCTTGCGCGGCGGCAGCCAGTTTCTCCTGATACAAACGCAACTGCTCCGCCGCCTCGTCCGCACTCTGCTGGGCCGCTTCCAATCGCCCGACGATCGCTTTTTCGCGGCGATCCAGGCCATCTCGAATCGAACCCCAGGCAAACCGGCTGAGCAGCAAAAACAGCACCACGAACACCGCGAACGAGGCCAAGGCCAAATCGTAGCGCCATTCGATCGGGTTGGTCATCAGCGGCCCGGCGTTGCCATGCCCCAGATCGTAGGGGTCATGCTCGTGACCGCCGTGCCCTGCGTGCGCGTCTGGACTGTGCGCGCCTGGACTGTGCGCGCCTGGATCAGGTGCCGCTTCCACAACCGCGCCCACGTCTGCCGGGTGGCTTGCCGCCTCGGCAGCGCGCGCCGGCACCACGGCCGCGAACCCCACGGCAATCGCGACCAGCCACAGACCGAGAAAACATCGAACTGTCACAGAACTACCCTCTGCAAGCCCATTCGCTTTTCGAAGCTTAGAACAACATGCAGATCAACAGCGCGAAGAAGGTGAACCCTTCGATCAGCGCCGCCGCAATGATCATCGCTGTTTGGATGTTGCCGGCCACCTCCGGCTGGCGAGCCATGCTCTCATAGGCGCTGGAAGCCAGCTTGGAAATCCCGTACGACGCACCGATGACAATCAGCGCGGTGCCGAAGTACTTGGAAAACAACCCCGCAACGCCCGCGCCGCTTCCCTCGTCGGCGGCAAGTGCGGGAGCGGCGGCCAGCAGCAAGACACCACAAGCCAACAGCCATAGTTTTGCAAATCTGTTCACGGAACCTATTCTCCTTTTTCAGTAAGAATCAACGCTGCGTCTCACTCACCGCCGGCGGCGGCCATCAATGATGATGAACGGCCGCCCCGATGAACAAAGCTGACAAGAACGTGAAAATATACGCCTGCAAAAACGCCACGAACAACTCCAAGCAACTGAACAACGCGGACGACAGGATCGCAACGACCGCGGTGCCCGCCCAGAGCCAAGTGGGAAGCTCGACGAAATTGGCCGCTGCCGACGCCCCAAAGGCCAGGCCCATGATGCCGAGCAACACCAAATGCCCAGCTACCATGTTGGCTAACAACCGAATCGCCAAGACCGTGTGCTTGATGACCAGGCCAATCAACTCGAGCACCAGCAGCATGGGCTTGATGAAGATCGACATGACCAAAGGCAGCGACATTTGCGGCACCTGATTGGCAAAGAACCCCGCCACGCCGAATTTCTTCATGCCGGAAAGCGTGCCCGCCGAAAACGTAACCGCGGCCAGCGCCGTTGTGACCCCAAACGAACCGGTGGGCGAGCCGACCCATGGCAACAGACCACACAGGTTGCAACCCAGCACAAACATGAAAATCGTCCACAGCAGGGGCACAAACCGGTCGCCGTCATGCTTGCCGATGGCCGACCGCGCCACGTTGTCGCGGAGGTAGACCAGGAATACCTCCAGCAAGTTCCAAAGCCGTCCCCGCGGCGGCTGGCCAGCAGCGATCCGCCGCCCTAATTGCGAAAAGACCACGAGCAACACCAAGGCGACGGCCACTTCGATGACCAGAAACTTGGAGATGCAGAAGCCGGACTCGGGTTCGTACAGGTTCCTTAACGTGGCGCCAGGCGGCTGCGGAATCAGGATCTTGCCGCTCAGCCGATCGTTGTACGCCGAGATCTTCTCGACGGACCAGTCACTCGCGGATGCCTTGTAGTCGGCCACGTCGCCGGCCGTTTGCTGGATCGCGGCCCATTGCTCGCGAAAGCTCGACTCTTCCCACTGACGACTAAACCAGGCGTGAGGCCGCGGCGTCGTTTGCAGGTACTGGGCAAAAGAAACGTCCGACCGGGACGAATCCGCTTGGACCCAACTCTTATACGCCTCACGCGATTGACGGTCGGCCTCGTTCAGCATCACGTCCAGCGGTTTTCCGAAATTCGCGTGATCTTGGCGCCACCCGAGATACTCTTCGCGCAACTGCGGCCAAGAGGGCACATCGTCAATCTTGGCCAAGCTTGCATACAGCCGCTCTGCTTCCCAAGCCTGAAACTCCGGATCTAACCTTACCCACACATCTGGAAACTCGGCTTTCGTTCGAAAACGAGCCTGCCAAAGGAATTTTGGCACCTCAAAATAGTACGAATCCTTGATGTGAAGTACGGACGATGCCATCAGACTTAGACGCCTTGCCGACGCGTTTCTCCCTCGGTGCTTGCTCCTTGATGCCTGCTCCTCGGCGACGGCTCCTCGCTGCTTGCGTTCGACCCCGCCGCTAGATCTGCCGCGGTCAGCCGCAACAACAGCCACGTTTCCGCCACCAACATCAGCAGATAGTAGCCCAAGATCATGACCGGCGCGCCGGCGGCGACCAGCGGCCCGCCAAATAACAGCACGGCGACGCAGGCCGTCAAAGGCACCCCCATTCGAATCAACATGCCCAGCAGAATCCGGGGGACAGCCTGCGGCACGCGCCGCACGGGGCCCACCACCACCAGACTAGCCACCGCCCCACCGCAACAAACGCTGCCTGCTAGCAGTGCTGCTAGAATACCCGCCACGCCGCTCCGCGCGTAGCCCACGGCCATCAAGAAAGGCAGCGCGGCTGCGGTCAGCATCGCGAGCTGCCAGCATGCCCTTCGCGTTGCCGCTGCGCTGTCGGATAGAGACCTGCTCACGGGAACTTTCCTGCGAATTAAATGCGCCGGTTTTCATTGTCGTTTTCCGGCTTGCGCGGACGCCCCACCACGCCCGTGAGCGTCAGCAAATGCCAAAATCCCAGCACGGGTCCCAGCACTGCCCCCACCATCGTCCACACCGACGTGCCCCAACGCTGATCCAACCAGCGTCCAATCACGACCGGTAGGATGACCTCAAAAGCCATCCCCGTGATCTGAGACGCCCAGTGGGCGGCTATCGCCATCGGAGGCCGATCGTCGTCAGGAGTATTCACACCCCAAGGTAGCGAATCGTGGTTAGGTATGATCGAAGAACTCGCGAGAGACACCGCGTCCGCCAGCGACCGGACGGTCGGCGGTCTTCGACGCACCGCGCTTGCCAGTTGCCCCACTCTATATGACACCGTGGTGATGGTCAACCGACTGCCGTGGTAAAATCGGCAATTTCCCGGCGGGTCAATCTTCGTCAAAAGAGTAGCCGGAATACCGTCGCCGACGACGCGGCGTCGCGCGAGGACGGACCCGCGGGTGCTCGCCCTCGACAAACCAATAACCGGCTAAAAGTCGATAGAAAGCCAGAATAATGAAGGCTCCACCCGTCGCGACAGCAAACCCCATCGGACTGATCGGTGTCACGCGCTGGCCTTCGACCAAGAACGAAAGGAGCCCGCAGCCGATCACGGTGCCGCCGATGCCCATTGCCAACGTGACGATGGCACCACCAGGGTCTCGCCCCGGCATGATGGCTTTGGCTAGCAACCCCACCACGGTGCCAAAGCCGATCCACACCAAGATATCGTTCATCAGCTGCTGGATGGTTTGCAGCGTATCAGCGTTGGTGTCCAAGTCAAAGCTCCCAGAGCGAACCTAGCAACCACTATCATCGTGATCGACATCCAGCCCGGACAACTTCACGCCCCAGGTCGGGCAAGAAAAAAAAAAGCTCCCGGAGGCCACGGTATCCCAGGGGGGCAAAGGATTCCGAACTTGCTCCGGGAGCGATTGGACGATCAACCACCACAACTTCCTGCCGGGTGGCAGCCGGTCCGCAGATTTTTCTTCGTCGCCGCGCTGGCCGAGGCGAGTTCACCAGCCTCCTTGCCGGTTTCCAGCCTCGTGATCCGCAGAGACGCGGCTTGCCGCGCTCCGGATGCAGGATCGTCGCTACCAGCGACCGAACATCACTCGAGTTTTGCCGGACAGGCACCACAGAATTCCCCAGGACTTCTCGACGCCGCGTCCGAGTTGCATTGCTCATCGTGACGAGGGGGGAAGATAGGAGATTCTCCAGCGCGGGTCAAGAGCGTTTTCGAGAATTCTCGTCCGGTGGGGCGAGATGTGGTTTTTGCGGCACACGGCAGGGGGCCGATGTTTCCCGTTTGCCACGGCAAGAGGTACTCCGACAAAAAATTTGGCGTGCTTCTGGTTTTCGATTTGACAGCGGATGCCGGTGACATAGGTTTCGTTTGTGGGGTCAGGGTGCGATAAGCATCCGCCCCCAGCGGCGGTCCAACCGATTGCCAGGCCCGACCCGTACCCGGGAATGCGGTCTGTGGCGGCACTCGGGATTGGGACGCCACGTTTGTTGCCTCCGATTCCCCGACAAAGGCAAACCAGCCGCAGGGCTGGGGCGCAAAGCCAAGGGTCGCGCCGGTTTATCCGGCGGGGTAGCCTGGTTGCCGAAGGGATGAATGCGTTTTTCGACGGTGGCGAGCCACGGTTGGAAGAACGGGGGAAGAGAGGCGTTTTGCATGTAAGTCCTTTCAAACCCGGCCGCACGACGGAAACACTCCGCCACCGCGGCCCCTGCTCACGTGGAGGTTCGTATGAAGAGTCTGACTTTGAAGATCCGTGGTTTTCTGGCTTGCGAAGATGGTGCAACCGCCGTCGAATACGCCGTGATGGTTGCCCTGATCATCGCCGCGTCGATCGCGACCATCGGCACGATGGGACAAGGGGTGAAAAACACGTTCGATAACGTGAACGCCACCATGCCGTAGTCGTCATGCGATCCGCGTTTCCGCGCGGAACCGACAACAAGACCGCACATCGCCCAGCGGTGCCTGTCCAGCACCGCTGGGCTTTTCGTTTCGAAGCGGTCTATCGGCCGCTGCGTGGGACGGAAGCCCGTTGTTTTGCCCGTTGTCTTTGGTGCTGGTCTCAAGGGCTGGAATCGCTTACAATGCCGCCGTGTGGATTTTCGGCGCAGCTCCGCAGCTCGCCGGAAATCGCGGAAATCTCCCCCTTGACGAGGAATCCCTTGCATGACGACGTTGCGCTCGAAAAACTCGCTGCTGGCGGTAATCGCTTTGCTCGCCTTTCCGATCGCCTGGACGGCACCGGCCGCGGTGCCGGCTGCCGAAAAGCTGCCCCGGTGCTTCTTCGATATCACCGCGGACGGAAAGCCCTTGGGGCGGATCGTGGTCGAACTGCGCTCGGATGTGGTGCCCAAGACGGCGGAGAACTTCCGAGCCCTCTGCACCGGCGAAAAAGGCTTCGGCTACAAAGGGTCCTCGTTCCACCGGGTGATTCCCAATTTCATGTGTCAGGGTGGCGACTTTACGCGGCACGACGGCACGGGCGGCAAGTCGATTTACGGCGAGAAGTTCGCGGACGAGAATTTCAAGCTGCTGCACACCGGGCCTGGGATCCTGAGCATGGCCAATGCCGGTCGCAACACGAACGGCTCGCAATTCTTCCTCTGTACCGCCAGAACACCCTGGCTTGACGGCCGGCACGTTGTCTTTGGCGCCGTCGTCGAGGGAATGGACGTTGTCAAGAGGATGGAGAGCTTGGGGAGCGAATCCGGAAAGCCCCGAGCGAAGATCGTGATTGCCGACTGCGGCCAGTTATAAGCGGCGCCTGCGATGTGTTCCCGCAAAGCACTGGTCGATCGCGCGATTGCCTTCGCACGGCCGGAACGGGTGCCGGTCGTATTCTGGAACCGCGACCAGACCGCAGGCGACGTGATGCTGTACCACCTGGCGCTGGGCCGCGATCCCAGGCCCGATGCGGCGATCAACGCTTGGGATTGGTCGGTCAACGAGTGGGGGTACAAGCTCGAATCGCTGGGCGACGGCACGATGGGGCATCCCGTCGAGCCGTGCTACTTGCAACTGCCTGCGCCCGGTCTGTTGCGCGCACCGCCGCTGCGCGAACGGGAGCGGATGGCAGGCGTGCCCGGGTTTGTGGACGGCTGTGGCGACCGCTATCGGTTGGCCAGTTTCGATCTGAGCGGCTTCACGGTCTACACGCTGCTGCGGGGCTTCGAGAACGCGATGCAAGACTTGATGATCGCGGCGGACGGATTCGTAGCGTTGCTGGACTTGATTCTGGACTTTGAATGCGACCTGATGCGGATGGCCGCCCGGCACGGATTTCACGGTATCCACTTTGCCGACGACTGGGGTACCCAGTCCGGTCTGATGATCTCGCCGGCGTTGTGGCGGCAGGTGTTCAAACCACGGTTTCGGCGACAGTTCGATGTGGCGCATCAATTGGGACTGCACGTTTGGTATCACTGCTGCGGCAACCTCACGCTGCTGGCCGCTGATTTTCACGAGATCGGCGTGGACGTATTGAATATTTCGCAGCCGAACGTGGTGGACGTGGCCGAGGTGAGTCGGCAACTGGTCGGCCGCCAATGCTTTCTGATGCCGATCAGTTATCAGACCGTCTCCATCCACGGCACGCGGGAAGAGATTCTGGCCGAGGCTCAGCGTCTGTACGATCTGCTGGCCACGCCCGACGGCGGTTTCATCGGGTACGTCGAGGAATACGGCTGTATGGGCATGTCCGCAGCCAACTACCAGGCCTGCGGCGAAGCGTTCCGGAGGCTCGCGCCAGCCGGACGGGCTGTTGACTCCCTATAGCCTGGACACTCCGCAGCCGCATGTCCTGGACGGCACATGCCAGCCGGCGCGCCGCACGCTTTGGGCGGGCGAGGTCTCATTGCACCCATCGGATTGCGTGCTTTCTGCCGCTGGACATCAAGCTGTCTCGGGGGCTCGCTGGCAAATGCCGGAGCCCTGCGTTCCACATGGATGAGAAACTGTGACGCTTGCCGAACTTCAACCGGTTTGCATGGTCGTGATGCCGATCTTGAAATCGTCGAAGGAAGGGGGGGGAATCCGTCGAAATAACACGCATGGCACGCCTGAAACATGGGGCGCCGCCCGCATGCGATTGCACACTACACGGACCCGCGAAAAGGAGAATCTCCAGTGATGAGAAAGGGATTTCTGTTGTCGGCATTCCTGATGCCGCTTTTAGCCACTGCGAATGTTAGGGCAGACGGCATGGATCTGGGCGGTCAAGATCTGCTATGTTCCGAATGCCCCTCGAGCAACTGGTACGCCGGCTTCGACGCTGCCATCCTCAAGCCCCATTTGGGCAGTATTGCGGTTGGCGATTTCGGGTTTGGCCACCCCGTGGTAAATATCACCCCGCAGTACGATTACGAATTCACGCCGCGCATCTGGCTGGGCTGGGACAGCGCGGAAGGGATCGGTGCTCGAATCCGCTATTGGCAGATCGATGCCGACGCCACGCAGAACTTTGATGTCCCCGACGAGCACCCGCTTTCCGAGGTTGCGGGAACACAGTCCTGGGTCGAGGCCCACACGTTGGACGCGGAAGCGACGCTGCGCGGTTGCTGGGGCAAGACCAACTTCCTGTTGGCCGGTGGTTTTCGCTACGCCAAACTCGATACCGGCGTGGCCGCATTCGGCTTCGAGGAAGGCCAGTTCATTCCCCTCGGCATGGACTTCGAAGGCGGTGGTCTGACGGTGGCGGTCGAGGCGAATCGGCCCTTTGGTAATCGTGGGTTCGCGCTGGTGGGCGGCTTGCGCCAGTCGTGGATTTACGGCGACACCGACGCCCAGATCGCCGATCTTCCGGTGGTGGTGCGATTCGAAGACCACATGATGCAGATCAGCGAAGCGAGCTTGGGTATCCAGTGGTCGCGGTGCCTTGCTCGTGGAGCGACCTTGACGGCCGCCGCGGTTTGGGAAGTCCAAGCCTGGGAGTGGGCCCCCATGGCGGGCCTCGTTCACCAGGACGTCGGGTTCTCCGGACCGACGCTTTCCGTGAGCCTGATGCGGTAACGACGATCTTCGTTCCCTGCTCCTATGCGACAGGCCGGCCCGAGCCGAATGGTTGGGGCCGGCTTGTTTCTTTTCGCATCATGCACGGAAGACGCCGTCAGCCTCCGCCGCACTCGCCGGCTGCCTCGGCACTTGTCATCCGCCGCGCTCCGACGTCCTGCATTTCCTGCAGCGCCCGCTCGACGTCGCCGGGCTGCAGGTTCACGCCTCGACAGCCGTCTTCGATGACACACACTCGAAAGCCCAGTTCGATGGCGTCCCGCACCGAAAACCGGACGCAGTAATCGGTCGCCAAGCCCGCGAAAACAAGCTCGCGAATACCGTGCGCGTGCAGGAATTCGCCCAGTCCCGTGGACCGCAGGCGGCCGTTGTCGAAAAACCCGCTGTAGCTGTCGATGTCTCGATCAGAGCCCTTGCGGAATACGTGCGCACAGCGCGGAATGGCCAGGCCAGGAGCGAATTCGGCGCCCCATGTCCCCTGCACGCAATGGTCGGGCCAGAGGATCTGCGGCAAGCCGTGCAGTTGCAGCAATTCGCCGGGCTGGCGGCCGGGATGCTGGCTGGCAAAGCTGCCGTGGTCGGGCGGATGCCAGTCTTGCGTGGCAACGACAAACGAAAAACGCTCCAGCAACCGGTTGGCGACCGGCACCACCTGGTCCGCTGCCGGCACCGCCAATGCGCCGCCCGGTAGAAAGTCGTTTTGGATGTCGACCAAAATCAGCGCTCGCATGAATTGGTCCTCCGGCAGGTTTCTTGCGTTACGGAAACGGCGGCATCACATCCCCTCTCCGTCGTCCCGTTCGATCTCGTGGACCTGTAACATGCTGGGGGGCGGCAACGACTCGGCTCGCGGACGGTCGCGATTGGACGGCAGCGTCTCCCAACGCAACACGTATTGGACTTGTGGATCGTCGCTCCGGCCCAGATCCGCGGCCGAGCGGACGCCCATGCCGGGCCAGTCGGATCGCAGCCGGGAGGTTTCCGCAGGCCACGATCGCTCGCGCGGCGCCGGTCCTACGGCACGCAACGTGTCGGGGTCCAATCGCCAGCGTCCGGAACCGTGTTTGGCGTGACGGTAGGTCTGCGTCAAGCTGCCGTCGGGAGCGGCCGTGACAGGGCCGAAGCCGATCTCGAAAACGATCGTGCCGCCGCCGCTGAACTCCCAGCGATAATCCCAGTCGCTGGTCGGATAGATCTGCCACCCGGCGTCCTCGCGGCGTGCGTTGTACAACTGCGTCTTGCCCGCCGCGTCAAACTTGTGGTAGCCGATGACCACCCGTCCCCGTCCGTCGAATCCGAGCACCGTGTTGCCGTTAATGATCCCGCCGCCGGGCGGGACCGGATCGACGATCTCGGCGGTGCCCAGCGAAATCGGCAACTGCAACGGACGGCCGTCGCTGGTCTCCCAATGCTTCAAATCCCGGCTGCGGGCGTAGCTCAAATTGTGATTGGTCGCACAGTCCGGCGTATCCCGCCAAACCCAACACAGATGAAAGGTTCCCGCCGCATCCCGCACCGGGCCGTGAAAGTAGGCGTTGCGCTGTCCTTCGCCGGTGAACAGCGGTTCGTCCAGCAACCGTCGCCACGTCCCCGTCTCCACGTGGTAGACGTTGAAGAACTGGTCCCCGTTGCCGCTGCCTCCGTCGCGATAGGTGAAAATCAGCTCGTCCTCCGCGCCGGTCAAGAACCGCGGATACGTACAACGCTGTTCGTTGCGGCCGACCATCGCCGGCACGCGCTCGAAACTGCTTGCGTCCCAAGGCTGCCGCGTGCGGAAGTAAATCAGCGGCACGCAATGCATATTGCCGCTCAGATGCAGGTGTCCGTCGCGGTCGGCGGCCAGCGTCACGTAATTGTGGCTGTCCCAGCCCAACCGCGAAGGCAAACGGTGAAACTCCCACGCCGTCGAATCCAACGTGCGCGCGGCCACCGTCAGCTGGCGGTCGGCGTCGAAAAAGGCCACGAATTGCCGCGCCCCGCTCGTCAGCAGCGCAAACCGGACCGGATGCCCCGACCAGACGGGCGCCACGTCGACGACGCGGCGCACGACAGATTCGGCGGCCGGCGCAAGCGGCGTCAGCAGGAGCAGGCAAATGGCGAACCCGAAGGCCCGCGCGGGGAGGGCTTTGCTGTTTGTTGTCATGAGCTACTCCTGGGGTAATTCTATCCGATCCACGTTGAACGGCGAGCCGCAAGCGCGTATGTTATAGAGGTTGTACAAAACGAGGCCGGCCCGACAGGGTAGGAGAGAGACGTTCATGAGCCAGCACCAGAACAGCATATCACAAGTTTGTCCGCGCGGGCAGTCCGGTCTCGCCGACTCGGCAGCGCAGCGAGTCGGCGACCGCCGCGAGTTCCTGAAGACCATGGGCACGTTGTCGGTGGGCTTGTCACTGGCGCACCTGGGCACAGACGCCGCCGCGTCGGCCGATGACGCCAAGGTGCCGCAGATACCGTTTGGCAGAGTCCGTTTGTCGCGGCTGCTGTGCGGCTCGAATCCGTTCAACGCCGGCTCGCACTTGTCCACGTTCGTCAACCAGGAGATGCGCAGCTACTATACGCCCGAGCAGATTCTCAAAACGCTGCGGCGGTGCGAGCAGGCCGGCATCAACGGCTGGCAGATTTCCGGACTGAATAATCTGGACCTGTATCGGCAGCTGATCGACGAAGGCAGCCGGATGCACATCATCTCGCTGGGCCGCAATCCGGCGGAATTGCCCGCGCTGGCTCAAGGCGGCTGCCTGGGCGTGGCGCATCACGGCGAGGTGACCGACCAGCTGTTCAAAACGGGCAAATTGGACGAGGTTCATGACTTCTTGAAACGCGTCCGGGACGCGGGCATGATGGCCGGCATCTCCACGCACATGCCGGCCGTGGTCGACGCGGTCGAATCGAAAGGCTGGGAGCCCGACTTCTACATGACTTGCGTGTACGAGCGGAATCGCAGCAACGAGGAACTGAAGAACCTGTTGGGTTACGTCCCCCTGCCGCCGCGCGAAGTGTATTTGGAAGAGGATCCGCCGCGGATGTACCAAGCGGTCCGCAATGCACCCCGGCCGTGCCTGGCGTTCAAGATCTTGGCCGCGGGCCGCCTCTGCGACCGCCGGGAGACGGTCGAGCGAGCTTATCGCGAAGCGTTCCAAGGGATCAAGCCCCGTGACGGCGTCATCGTCGGCATCTACGACCGCTACAGCGACCAAGGGGCCGAAGGCGCCGCGTGGACGCGGCAGTATGCTTGACCAAGGGGCTCGCTGCTTTTTGGAACGTTGCAGCGCGGCGACGCGAGGAACCTAGTGTTCGGGAAGGATGGCGATTATCATGAACACGACCGTCGCGGTGTACGACACCAAACCCTACGACCGTGTGTCGCTGACGCAGGCCGCAGGTGCCGAGCAGATCGATTGGCGGTTCCTCGAATTTCGCCTTGGCCCCAACGCGGTCCTCGCCGCTGCGGGTGCGCAAGCCGTGTGCGTGTTCGTCAGCGATTGCGCCGATCGCCCGGTCCTGGAGAAGCTCGCGGAGTACGGAGTCCGTCTGCTGGCCCTCCGCTGTACCGGCTTCAACAACGTGGATCTTGACGCCGCCAGGGCCTTGGGCTTGACCGTCACGCGCGTGCCGGTCTATTCCCCGTATGCGGTCGCCGAGCATGTGGTCGCCTTGCTGCTGACGCTAAACCGCAAGATTCATCGGGCCTTTAACCGGGTGCGCGAGTTGAATTTCGCCCTTCACGGTCTGGTCGGCTTCGACCTGCATGGCAAGACGGCGGGCATCGTCGGCACCGGCAAGATCGGGCGGATCACGGCCCAAATCCTGCGCGGCTTCGGTATGCGGGTGCTGGCCTACGATCCGTATCCCGGCCACGAGTGGGCGCAGCAGCATGCGGTGGAATACGTGGATCCGGGCGTGCTGGCGGCCAGCAGCGACGTCGTCTCGTTGCACGTGCCGCTGACGCCGGAAACCCGACACATGATCCGTCGTGAAACCTTGGCACTGATGAAGCCCGGAGCCATCCTGGTCAACGTCAGCCGGGGCGCGTTGATCGACACCGCGGCGCTGATCGAGGCGTTGAAGTCCGGTCAACTCGGGGGCGTGGCGCTGGACGTGTACGAAGAGGAGGAGGGCGTCTTTTTCGAAGATCTCTCCGGCCTGGTACTGCAAGACGACGAACTGGCGCGTCTGCTCACATTTCCCAACGTGCTGATCACGTCGCACCAGGCGTTCCTGACCCACGAAGCGTTGTCGGACATTGCCCGCACCACCGTCGCCAATCTGCGGGCGTTGGCGGATGGGTGCCCTTTTGTCGAAGGATCCGTGCTGACATGACCCCTTGTTTGCTGCCTGCCCACAAAACCAAGATCGTCGCCACCATCGGTCCGGCGTCGGATTCGCCCGAAATGCTCGAACGGCTGATCCGCGCCGGAGTGACCGTCGCCCGGCTGAATTTTTCGCACGGCGACTTCAATGGTCACGCCCAGTGCATCGCCCGCATCCGCGCCGCCGAGCGGGCCACCGGTCGCCGGGTGGCGATCATGGCCGATCTGCCCGGCCCCAAGATGCGTCTGGGACAAATCGCCCCAGAGCCGGTGGAACTACGTTCCGGCGAACCATTCACGCTGACGACGGACGAGATCGTCGGTGATGCGACGCGCGTTTCCATGAGCTTCCTGCGGCTGCCACAGGTCGTGAAGCCGGGCGACCGGCTGTTTCTGAACGACGGCCTGGTGCAATTGGTCGTCGAAGGCGTGGAGCACAGGGATGTCCTCTGCCGGGTGATCGTGGGCGGCGAGCTTCGTTCCCGCAAAGGACTCAATCTGCCCGGCATCCAGCTGGGGATCAGCGCCTTTACCGACCATGACCGAGCCTGCCTGGAATTCGCTCTGGGAGCCGGCGTGGACGCCCTCAGCCAGTCGTTCGTGGAGCGCGCGGCGGACATCCAGGCCGTGCGCGAGGCGGCGAAAGCCGTCGGCCGGCAACCGTTCATCATCGCCAAGATCGAACGGGCCGACGCCCTGGAAAATTTCGACGAGATCCTGCAGGCGGCCGACGGCATCATGGTGGCTCGCGGCGACCTGGGCGTCGAAGTGCCGATCGAGGAGATGGCGATCGTCCAGAAGCAATTGATCGCCAAAACCAGCCTCGTCGGCAAGCCGGTCATCACGGCCACCCAGATGCTGGAATCCATGACGACCAGCCGCCTGCCCACGCGGGCCGAGGCCACCGACGTGGCCAATGCCATCCTGGACGGCACCGACGCCATCATGCTGTCCGGCGAATCGGCAATGGGCAGGTATCCCGAGGAAGCCGTGGCCATGCTGGCCCGGATCGCCGCTTATACGGAGAAACACCGCCCGCACACTCGACTGGACGATCTGCGGGCGATGCTGCGGCAATCCAAGCCCGCGACCGCCGCCGAAGCGATCGCCGCGCTGGTCGAGCACGCCTTGGAAACCGTGCCGTGCGCGGCGGTCTTTGTGCCCACCCGGACCGGCACCACGGCACGGATGATCTCGCGGTTTAATCCGCCCGTTTGGATCGTCGCTCTGAGCCGCGACCATGCCGTCTGCCAAGCCCTGACGTTCGCTTATGGCGTGCATCCCGTCGAACTCGGCGAGGATCCCAGCAGCTGGCGGGACTTTGCCCGCGACTGGCTGCATGAACACCACCTGCCCGGCAACATCGCCATGCTGGTCGCCGGCCCCTCGGATCGCCACCCCGATGCGAATTACCGCATCGAGTTCCTGCCTTCGGCAAGCAACGATTCTCCGTCCTCGAACAACTCCCTCGCTCGTTCGGCACTTACCGCCTGGCGATAGATGCGGAAATCGCCGACCCGTCCCCGGAACGGTTTATGGTTCGAGGGGATGGCGATGTCGCTTCCGGCGGCGTGCAGGCCCTCGGTCATCGTCGTCGGGATGGGGTGGCGGCTGTCGAGCTTGCCGTTCAGATACCAGTGGACTTCGCGCGCCTGGCGATCGACGACGGCCACCAGGTGGCCCCAGGCGTCGGTAGCCAACGGCGCATCGGTCGTGGCGCGGACGCTGTGGCCGGGACCGCGACCTTCGCCCAGTACCAATTCGGCGCGGCCGTTGGGCAACAGGTTGATCACCCACCAGTTTTCCGGAAAGGCTTCTTTGCCCAGCAGGCGAACGTCGTGGCCGTCCACCTTGACCCACAGCGCCAGGCTGAAATCGTCGTTGCCGAACTGCAGGTGCGGGGCGTCGGGGATCACGGCGGATTGGGGGACGCCGGTAGCCACCAGACAAGCTCCGAGATCGTCCGTGGCCCAGCGTCCCGAGACGGTGGCATCGTGACCACGACCGGAACTGTCCCGAGCCAGCCGCCCGAGGCCTTCGTCGAACCGCCAGCGGCCGACCAGGCCCGGCTCTTCGGCGATTTCGACCGGCGGCAGGGCCGCGCGCCAGGTGGGCTGCGGCCACGGCAGACACGGCTTGCCGGAGGCGGGGGACCAGAGGCAGAGGATTTGGCCGTTGGTCAGGGCTAGATACAAATTGCCTCCGGCAGCCGCCATGCCGTCCCACACCGGAGCCGCGGGCAGCGGCATTTCGGCCAGGACGCTGCCGTCATCTGGCGAGATGGCCAACAGCAGGGCATCGGCTTGGCCAGCCAGGGCGGCGGGAGATGTCACGTCGCTGCCCTCGGGGCCGGCCACGAACAGGACCTCGTCGGTCTGCAGCATGGCCCACACCTGGATCGGGATCGGTTTCCACCAGTGGAACCGCACCGAGTGTTTGCCGGCCAGCGCCAGCTTGCGATACTCGATCGCCGTCAGGTCCAGCGGCACATCACTGTGCTTGTCCGCCGCGAACAGCGCCCACTGGCCGCCCGGCTCGGTGTTCGCTCGGGCGTAATGGTTCTGGCCAAAGCCGTAAATTGCCTTGTCGTCTTCGACCAGGATTCGGCCGGAGGGGAACAGGGTGCGACTCAGACGCACATCGTAAAATGCCCCTTGATGCGGCGAAGTGAACAAGGGGGCGTACGTCCACAGCAGGCGGGTCGTGGTGTCGCCGCTGAGAAATCCGTCGGGACTGTGCAGATGGGTGACGCGTTCCGACAACGCTTTGCCGGCCAGATCGAACGCCTGATGCCGCATGAAGATGCGGTTTCCGTCGCTGGACAAGATATCGTTCAGGTAGCCGTCGACGCCTTGTTCGTCCAGCTGTTGAGAGCCGTCGGCGTCACGCGTCGAAATGACGGTGTCCACAAGTTTCCGGCCTGTGTGCGGATCCAATCCGTACAGCCGCAGACCGCCGTCCAGATAGGACGACTTGCCGGCTGCGAAGTACACGATGTTGTTGACGACCAGCACGCTGCCGCTGACAGGCCAAACCGACTCGATTTGTCCGCGCGACACGATCAGCCGCTGGGCGGGGCTGGCGCGGAACCGCCACGCCAAGGCGCCGTCGGCGACTCGCAATGCGTGAACCGACCCGTCTCGGCAACCGCACAGGACCAGGCCGTCGTGGATCGTGGGCGGGGAATCCACGCGGCTGTCGAAGGTGTACTGCCAAAGGCGATCCCCGGTGGTCGCGTCGAGGGCGTGCAGGGTATGGTCGTCTGGCGAGGCCAGAAACACACGGTTGCCGGCGATCACCGGGCTGCTGAGCTTTCTTCCGCCAAGCTGCCTTTGCCAGCCCAGCAGCAAGTCCTTTTCTACCTTGGTCTTGGCCCGTCCGGAACGGGCCATGTCGTGGCGATACGTAGGCCAGTCGTCCGGCTGCGATTCCGTCTTGTCCCCCGCCGTCTGGCCGAACGCGGGGCCGCGTTCCAGCCGCTGCTCGTCCGGAATCTCGGCTGTACGCACGGGCGGGTCGGACTTCATGGCGAGAAACCCGGACAGCTTGGCGCGGATGTAACACGCGCAATCGTGCGGTGGCGTGTACAGCAGACCGTTGGCCGGCAGGACACCGAAATAGCAGCTGCCGCGAGTCCAGTGGTGTGCGGCCACCTCGCCCGTGTCCGTATCGAGAAACTCGATGCCGGCCCGTGCGGCGATCACCATGTTGTCGACGACTTTCATCTGATGACAGCGATGATGCTGGAAGCGAAAATCGTACTTGCCTTTGACCGATTTCTGGACGGTCCCGGTGTGCGGGTCGTAGGCGTTGAAATCGAGGTTGTCATCCAACGGGCGCCACAGGTTCATGGCCGCGTCCGGTCCCCAGAGGCAGCCCTGGAAGCCGAACAGATCGACGGGAACCGAATAGTTGGTCGCGGCGTAATCCGAGCGCCACAGTTCTCGTCCGTCCGTCGCGGAAACCACATTCAATTGCCGGCCGCCCGCGAACGCGACGACATCGTCGTACATGATCAACGTCGGGGCAAACTGAGGCGCCAGGATGATGGTCGCCTGCTCGGCGCCTGGACTGTCCGGGTTGGCTTGATCTCGAAAGACAATGCTCTGGCCGGTGGGCGGCGACGTCCAACGCCCGGCTCCGGTCCGCAGATCGAGGCTCTTGATGCCCTGGCCGTCATGGAAGACCACTTGTTTGCCGTCGGCTGCCAACGTCATGGGCATGATCCTCGCGGCTGCGTGCTGCCAGAGGAGTTTTCCCGTTTCCGGATTGACGGCGACCAATCGCATGTCTTGGCTCGAGCCGCGGCGGAGATCGGCGGCCGTATTGGGGTTGACCAGCACCACCAGAACGTCGTCGGACAACAGCAATTCCTCGGCCGGCTCGGTATGCTCCAGCGTGCGGACCTGTTCGCCGCTGGCCGCATCCAGCACGCTGACCGGCGCGAATTCGGCCAGCGTGACGTACACCCGATCGCCGCTGGTGACCAGGCGGCGATGCATCTGGGCCGGGCCGACTTTCTTGCCCCCTCGCGCTCCACCCCAACTGGCCAACTCGTGCCGCCACAATTGGATGCCGTTGAACGCATCGCGGGCGATCAAGGACCAGGTTCGCTCCGTCGATGCGAAATGCGAATCGTCCAGGATGTAGAAGATGCGGCCGCCCGTCGAGACCAGGCTGCTGGTCTTGACGCCCCGATTCCAGCGCGGCAGCGTCTCCCATTGCAGGAACCGAGGTGGGCCGACCTGTTTGTCTTTGCTGACCGCGTTGCCGGTAGCGTCGTAACGCGAGTGCGTCCACTCGTCGACGTCGGCGGACCAGGCTTTGCGGCGCGAGGTCAGTTTGCCGTCTTGCGGAATCCTGGCCGTGCCGCCCGGCGCGAGGACGCGATCGATTTCTTCCGGCCTCAGGGCGACTCGTTCGTCCGTCACCAGCAGCAGGTTCACCATGCCGTCGGCGTAGGGCAGCACAGAGCCCTCCCAAGACATGGCCGATACCTGGCCGTAAACACCTGCCTCGCGAATCCCGCGGCGCACGTCGTCGAGTCGGTTGGAGTCTGTTACCAGTCCCTGCACCAGCACGTTCGGCGTCTTGGCCAGAGTCACCAACGGCTCCGCGTCTTGACAGCCTGCTAGCACGATCAGGCCGCCGTGGAGTCCGCTGTCCGCAACGCCGTGTTCCGTTGCGACCGTGGACGGCACGTCGTGAGCTGCGACGCCCGGCTCGGACGGCCCGTTCGTCTGGGAGTTTGCCGGACAGACGGCCAGGCACACCACGGCCAGGCCGAGCAGCGCGTGCCGGAGGTTGCGCTGTCGTGACACCTGCTGCCCCAGCGTTGCCGGACAACCCGGCTCCGCGAGTCGCCGGACTCTGTGGATTCTCCAAGTCTTCATGGAACACGTCCCTTTCGATTCAAATACGGAGCCTTTGTCCGAATCACAAAAACATCTTCGGATAACCTGCCTCTATTGCAAGATCCCATGCCATTGCCGATAATACCGGCACGGAGACCCCGCGGTGATGAGACGTGCCAGCCAAAAACCTCAGCGATTTTTCTGCCTTTGTGCGGCGGTCTTGGCATTTTCCCCCCCGGTTTGCGATCTGCCTGCTGCGGACATGCCCCGTGCGGAACTGCCTTTTGCCGATTTGGAGGCGAGCGCCCCGCCACTGAGTGATACCGGCATTGTCGCCGAACCAGCCGCGTATCCATTGCGGATCGAAGGCCGGGCAATCCAGCAGCTGACGCTGGCCAACGAAAACGAAGAAGTTACCGCCCTGTCGCAGCCGGGCGAGCGCGTGTCGCTGCCGGCCGGCAAGTATTATGTTCGAGAAGTCGAGTTGACGGGCGGGTTTCGCTGTTACGCGTTCGGCGCCGGTGCAGACGACTGGGTTCAGGTCGCGGCGGATCAAACGCCGGTACTCAAGGTCGGGCCCCCGCTGACGCCGCAGGTCCACGTTCAACGCGCGGGCAGGTTGCTGAAGCTCGACTACCAACTGCTGGATGCCGCCGATCGCAACTACGTCCAACGCAACAGCGAAAGTGATCCGCCGAGATTCACGGTGTTCAAGGACGGCCAGCCTCTGGGTTCGGGTTCGTTCGAGTATGGTTGAGGCGGCGTCTGCTCGTACTCGTGGCGAGTACCTCTTACCGCTGGCGTAGGTTCCTTGTCCGTGGTGGCAACGCAGGATCTCGGCGACTTGGGAGCCCATGAGAGCGTCCCGGCTGCGATTGACTGGCGCTGGTACTTTCATGTTCCCAGCCTCGGTGTTTGGGGGCTGCTCGTGGCGTTGCTGGTGTTGTTCAAGTCGAACCGCCACGCGCAGGCTTGGCTGATCTGGCTGCCGATTTTGGCTGTGTCGCTGGGTTGGTCAATGCTGACCAGGCTGCTGTCTATATCGCCGCAGACGGCGGAGCCGTTCGGTGGTTTTCTCGTGGCGTTGGCTGCTTCGTGGGCGGCGGTTTGGCTGCTGGCTCCCTGGCTGGCTCGGCGCCGCCTGCCGATCGCTTTTGCGCTCGCGCTGGCCGCGATGCTGGCCGCCGGCGGCTTGTACTACTTCAACGTCTACGGTTTCGTTGCGGCGGAAGAGCTTCTTCCGTTGAGTGTGTTTCACGGGGCCGGCTCGCTGTCGCTGCTGGTAGCTACCGTGCTCGGCGCGTACTTCTCTCGCCCGGAGTATCATCCGCGGCGATTCCTGGCATGGTTGCTGCTGTGGACGATCATCGTTCCGGTGCTCAGCATCCCGCTCGTGGCGCTCGGCTCGGCGTTTTTCTGGTCGGGTGGTCTGTGGGAGTTCGTAGGCATCCTTGTCATGGCCTTGATCAGTTCGTTGATCGGCGGCGGCGTGTTGGGCGTGGCGCTTTATCTGCTGAATTTGCCCTTTCTGGCGCTCGCCATCCGGAATCCGTTTTTTGCCGCCCGTTTCCAAAGCGTCTTGCGGCTGACGCCCGCGGCAAGCGGCGTGGTGAGTGACGTGACGGTTGACGGCGGGATCGTGGAAAGCACCGATTCTGCTTGCCAGACGCCGCCGCTGGATGCCCTTCCGGCAACGATGGTCAAGGAGCCTTAGCCCATGCGGGGAAACGCGGCGAGAATCCTGTTGACCGTCCTGCGAGTGGGTCTTCCGCTGGCGCTGCTGGTGGTGGGAATCGCGTCGCTGGTGTACGGTATCGGTCATCATTCGGCCGTCGTGTCCGTGGAACAGGAGATCGAAATCGACTTGACGCCCCCGCCCGGATTCGGCGCACCCGGATTCGGCGCACCCGGTTTCGGGCCGCCCGGCGAGGGCTTTGATCCGTCCGGCCCCAGTTTCGGCGATCCCCGTTTCGGCGATCCCGGGCTGGCCGGCCCGCCGCCGTGGCTGGGACCGCCCCCCGAGTTGGCCAAGGTGAGAGAAAAGATCGTCCTCACCGAGAACGTCTCCGAGTTGACCTTGATTCGCGAGATCACCTTTGGTGGCGTGAGGCGGTTGAGTTCCGGCGATTTGTGGCGAACCTATACCGGCGACCCGCCGTCGCTGTGCCCTACGTGAGTCAAGTGAGGCCGGTCATGGCGCCCATGGCCAAGAAAAGTTCGATGCCCCTTTCGGCCCGGCTGGCTCGCTGGCGAGTCTGGGTACAGGGCGCGTTCCTGCTGGTCTGGCTGGACCCGTTGGCAATGCGCATGCACACGGTCTGTTCGCCCGTGTTTCATTGCTATTCCTGTCCTTTGGCCTTGTTCGCTTGCCCCATCGGCGTGTTGGCCAATTTTAGTGCCTTGCACCTGCTGCCGTTTGTCGCGCTGGGCACGCTGCTGGTGATCGGGGTCTTGGTGGGCAGTTTCATCTGCGGCTGGGTTTGTCCGTTTGGGTTGTTTCAAGACTTGATGGGCAGAATCCGCACGCGCAAGTTCGAGTTGCCGAGTTGGCTGGGGTACGGCCGTTACGTCGTGCTCGTCGCGCTAGTGCTGGCGATTCCATATTTCTTTGGCGAAGAGCATCCGTTGTTTTTCTGCCGGGTTTGTCCCGCCGGTGCCTTGGAGGCCGCGTTGCCGAACACGGCCAGCACGGCCCTTGCCGGTGGCGGCATCGTCTGGCCCAGCGCGGCGAAGATGACTGTGTTCGGCCTGGTCTTTGCGGCCGCGTTTTTCAGCTGGCGGCCTTGGTGCCGCGTGTTGTGCCCGCTGGGAGCGATTTATGCGATCTGCAACCGGGTATCGTTCGTGTTCTTGAAGTTTCATCCCCAGCGTTGTAACGATTGCGACCTGTGCCGCCGCCTGTGCCACTATCATGGACCTGCGGAACGGCGCGGCGACGACACGAACTGTATCCGCTGTTTGGAATGTACACGGTGCAGTGCCGTGACGGTGTCGCATGTATTTCAGTTGCAGCAACCCGACGCGGTCGGGGCCGCAACAAAACCGTAGGACGGATCTCCGGGTCCGTCGAATTGGATAAGGAGACTGCCGAAACAGGGGACTGGCTCGACCGCAGCTTGTGCGTGCAGTCAAGTCAAACCACCACAAGTTGTGGTACCTGCCCCTTTTTCAGCAGGCTCATCAGAGCGTCTGTGTCCGTCCATTTCAAGAAAGGAGGATGGCATGAAACGATGGTTGATCCGTACAGCCGGCGCCGCCGCGGTCATGGTGACCGTAGCGAGCGCCATGGCCGCTGGTGCGGAGACATGTTCTCTGCAACTCAAGCGGTTGGAGGCGTCAAGCCGAACGACGGGGCCGCCGTCCGATTACATGTTCCGGGGTGTCTATCCTCAGCGCTTCTACCGGCAAATCGGGGTCAAACTGCCCTCGCGTCCCGGGCAAAGCGACGAGGACGAGTTTGCCAAGGTCATCACCAAGGAGCCGGCCAGCTACAACTCGCAGTCCCCGTTTCGCGCCGTCGCCAAACTGGGAACGCAACAGTTCGGCTTCGTGCTCGACAGCCGCAAGGCGGCAGACAAGCCGGCTGCGGAGGCCGAGGCGTCGAAGCCCGGTGCGGCCCCCGGGAGTGCGAAGGTGGCTCCCCAGCCGCTGGTCTATGACCGGTTGCTGTTCGATCTGAATCACAACGGCGACCTGACGGACGATCCGGTCATCGAAGCGCCTCCTCAAGTCACCGGAAGTATCTCGATTTCCGGAGGGTACGCGAACTTCTCGTTTCCCCGCGTCGACCTGACCGTGGATCTGGATGGCACCAAGATCGACTATGCCTTTTTCTTGTCGGGATACTCGCAATCGCAGTATCTCAGCGAGAACCAGTTGTACCAGTACATGTACGTGTCGCTGAATGCAGCTGTCTACCGCGAGGGCGAGATCACGCTCGACGGTCAAAAGCTGCGGATCGTGGTGACGGACCACAACAGCAACGGGCGATTCGACGACCTGTCGGGCATTGACGCCAACGTGACGGGCTCGGGAGGTACGGTTTATCCGCGGCAAGGCGACATGCTGTACATCGATCCTCAGGCGGCGGCAGGAGCCTATAACATTGGTTATGATGCCACAACCAGCGACATCCAGCATCACCTCGCCCAGGTGCTGAACATCGGCGGGCGTTTTTACGACTTGCGGATCACACCCGCCGGCGACACGCTGACGTTGGAGCCGTCGTCGATGGCGGTGGGCCATGTCCGCAACGCCCACCGAGGCTATCGCGCGCTGGTCTACGGTGATCAAGGGTTGTTAAAGGTTTCCGGCGACGCGGACGGCCTCGCACCGTTGCCCGTCGGAGCGTGGAAGCTATTGATGTACACCATCGACCAAACCGAGCCGGTCGATCCCGCGAAGGCGGCGGATGCGAAGCCCTCGCTGCTGGACACGCTGGCCGGGGCGCTGCTCGGCCGTTCTGAGCCAACCCGGCCGAGGTATACCGTGGTTTCGGCCCGCGCCAAAAGCGATTACCCGGCTGTGGAGGTTCGCGCGGGCGAAACGGCCGAACTGCCATTTGGCGCGCCGTACACGCCCCAGGTTACAGGTTCGGTGCAGTCGGGCGACAAGATTTCGTTGGGGATGTCGCTGGTGGGCATCGGCGGCGAAGTCTGCAGCAACCTGATCGTCGACGGCGGGCGGCCGGGCAAGCCCGCGTTTACCATCACCGACCCCGACGGCAAAGTCGTCGAACGCGGCACGTTCGAGTATGGCTGAGGCTTCACCTGCCGGTACTCGTGGCGAGTACCATCGGAGCCCGCGAAAGAATACCGCGTGAAAGTCCAGATGCAAGCCGGTCCGTTCCAGGTCGATTCGGACTATGAGAGCATTCTCAAGCCGGCGGACTGGAAACGGCCAGGAGCTGGTGCCTAACGCCTTTGACGGCGGCCGGCGGGTGACAAGCCCGCTGGCCGCGATTTTTTGGAGGCTACCGGGACGCTCCGGAAAAGGCGTCCCGCCAGTCCTCGGGAGTGCAATGATTCCTGGGGGGAAGCACTGACTTGGAACTGGAAAACGGGTTGGAAGATGTACTGGACACGAGCGAAAGCCTGGACGCCGACGGATCGCCCTCGACCGATGCATACAAGCTCGAAGACGGCGTTCACCCCTCGGGGGGCGAGGTGACCGGCATATCGCCAGCGTACGGCCGCGGCGGGGCATCGTCGGTGGTGAGTTCGACGAGCAAATCGGAAATTGGCCCGGTGATCTCCCGGGTCAAGCCTGATGCTTCCGGATCTGCGTACCGCAACGGCACGGGCCAGGGAGGATCGCCTTCTTCCGGAGCTTCGGCCGGCGCAATGGCAATTCGTTGCAGGCCGACGATCGCCCCGTCGTTGCCGTCAAAGCAGGTCAGCGAGAAACGCCCGTTCGAGTCGATCTTTCCGGTTGATGGTCGTGCGCCGTAAGGGGCAAACAGGATCGTGCCACTTGCCAAAGGTTGACCGTTAACCAAAACCTGGCCCGACACTTTAACCCGTTTCGGCCGCGTGTCCGGCGTGTGCATCGCCAACAGACAAACGCCAAAAACCACGAGACTGACGGTGAGCCAAGCATAACGATACTGGTGGAACTTGAGCCGGGTGGACTGCCAGTGCTTTCGCCAGCCGCCGGACTCTTCGTCCGGTTCGTCATCGACGTCCTGCACGGTCGAATCCACGGCCCCCTGGGCCACACGCTCGACGGCTTCCGTCTGCTTCCGCTGCTCTTCGAGCATCTCCTTCCAGTGACTCTTGAAGTGTTTCGCCATGACGATTCCTCCCCTTGTTATCTGTCTGGCATCTCGCAGCAAAAGAGAGCCTGGCCAACGGCGTGTGTCAGCCCGCCCATTTTCTCGACATAAACCGCAGTTTTTCGGCTTTGGATTCTCTTTCCCGTCCAGTGATACAGGTCGACGGTCGGCATCGGCGATTGCCTGAAATACCGGCGGGCTGACGCCGGCCGCTCGCCAATACCGGCGGGCTGACGCCCTTAGTACCCTCCCACGACTTCGCCTCCGGCTCGCGATGCCAACGCTCTCCAGACGCTCAAGTCGATGGACTCATTGAAGAAACGCGTCGAACCATCCGCCAACGACATCATACAGCCGCCGGGATGATAGCTACCGAAAGAGACTTCGAAAGCCGTATCGGGGACTTTGGTATTGGGCGGATAAAAGCAGCTTCCCAGACACTGGGAAAAGTCCCAGCCCGCTCACGTATCGAATTCGGGATGATACAGGTAGAAGCGTTGGCAGTCGAGGCATCCCTGTGCGGTGGTCGTCGCGTGAATCGCCTCACCCATCAAGAACGTCGACGAGGTGCCGTCCACAATATCAGCCATGCGTGTCGTCTTCCAGGTACTCCAACACTTGGAGACGAGCATCAGGCCGTTGGAATCACTCATGTCGACGATTTGGGCATTGTTCGAGAAAGTGTCAATTGCCGCATCACTTCCGGAATTGCCCAAGTAGCTGACAACGTACCGGTTGGCGAGGCCGTTGTGGGTCATCTGCGTTGGGCCGGGGTGTGAAGGACACCGAAATATGGGAAGTTCAGTTCGAGCCAAATTCTGGAGGTACAGGCTGTCCGGGTCCGTGGCGTACCAATTCGGGGCGTCGGACCAGGGGATGCCTTCCGCCAGTGGTGCCTGTTCGAGTTGTGGCAGAATGTGGGCAGCCCAAGAATGGCCCCAACTGGCCAAAGCCCCCGGCGGATACGAACGAAACGTATCGTGGTAGTTTTGCAGCGCCAGCCCGATCTGCCGCTGGTTGTTGGAACAACTCATTCGGCGAGCAGCCTCCCGCGCCGACTGGACCGCAGGGAGGAGCAATGAAACCAGGATTCCAATAATCGCAATCACGACAAGAAGTTCGACCAAAGTGAACCCCTTGCCGCGTCTGCGTGACAACGACAAGCCGACCGTCATAGCGAGTCTCCTTTGGGAAAAGATCTGTTCTACACGGTTTTGAGCACGGTTTTCGCGATCTCTGCGGTAACACCGATAACACGCGTGGGAATTGCCCCATCACTGCCTGCGGGGCTCTTTCGGCAAGACGCCCTCCGATTGGAGGCCGGGAGTGCGGTCGTCAGGACCTCGAGGTCTGACGACTTCCGCCGGTTGCTGTGGGGCCTCAATGCTGCTCCCACAGCCGACGAAACAGACTGGCAAAACACCCGCGGACATCAAGGACACCAGACACCACGTGCGGAATTTCATGGGATCGTCCTCTTAAGGTGCGGAAATGAAGTACCCCGGAAGGTAGCATGGCTGCTCCACAGTATCAAGGGGGCAGTAAGATTCTTCCGCATTCGGGGCAAGACAGAAGGTAGGCCGGAACAAGATTCGCGTCATCCACGGTCGCTCTTCAGATACCGCGTGTTGCCGTCGCGGCGCAGCAGGCCGCTGCGGTCGAAATAGTCCAGCAACGGCAGGGCGTATTTGCGGGTCGTGTCTACCAGGTACTTGAACTTGACGCTCTCCAGGCGTCCCTCCTGCCGGATGTGCTCGATCAGCCGTTGGCGAGCCAGTTCGATGGCCTCGCGGTGGAACAACAGCCCCTGTCCCACCCACACCAGATGGCCGTGTTCGCGGAGACTCTTGAGCGTCTTCTCGACGGCGGCCAGCGGAATCCCCGTGGCCTGGACAATTTCCTCGCCGCTCGGCGGCTGGAAAGCCCGCTCGCGAAACAATGCTTCGATCGCGGCCAGATGCTCGGCATCTTGCTGCGCAAACATCGCCCGGTGCGAGGGCAGCGCCAAGTGCTGATGGCGTTCGACCAGGCGGGCGTCGGTCTTTAGCATGACGATCAGCCCGTCCAATACCGGCTTTTCCCAGCGCGTTGCCAGCTTGATCTGTTCCCACGTCACGCCCGGACTGTCGGGCGCGTCCGTGTGATGCTGGCCGACGAACCCGAGCACTTGCTGGCACGCCTCGGCGGCCGTGTCGCGATGCAGATAACGCCCCGCGGAGATCCCGATCAGTTTCCGGTCTCGCGTCAGTTGGGCCAGGATCTCTCGAAGCCGGCCCGGCAAGACCTTGGCGCGAGCGGCCAACTGCGTCTCGTCGGCCGTCAGCATCGGAGCGGTGCGAATACAGTACTCGACGAACGGGGCGTCGCTGCGCACGGCAGCCGCCCGCTGCTGCAGTTCCTGGCAGACATTCGTCCGCGTCCGCTTGAGTCTGCGGGACACGGCTTCGACGATCGTCCCGCCGCCAATCGTCTGCGTCGGGGACAGCAGACGCAAAATGAAATGGTCGCCAGGCCCCGCCACGATCGGCGTCTGCGTGCGGATTTGGATCAGATACTCGCCCGGCTCGCGCAACTCGCCGGCCTCCAGATTGTAGACGACCGCGTTCACCTCCGTCGTCCCTGTATGGAACTTGACGGCCCCACCCTGCTTCAGCCGCAGCTTGTCGCGCGGCAGCAGACGCAGTCGGCACACATACCAGGCTTCCGGGGAAAAGTACCCGGGCAACGTCACCGTGTCCCCGCGGCGAATCACATCGGATTCCCAATGGCCCACGTTCAGCGCCGCGCACTGGCCGGCCAGCACGACGCCGCTGGGCCGGCCGTAGACCTCGATCCGCTTCATTCGGCCGGCCAGGTTGTGCGGCAATACGACGACTTCGTCGCCGATGTGCGCTTGGCCGCAGACCGGAATTCCGGCCACCACCGTCCCGTAGCCCTGCACCGAGAACGCTCGGTCGACGGGCAAGCGGAACACGCCACCCGTCGTCTTGGGAGTGATCTGCCCGACAAGCGTCTGCAGGGCGTCGTAGAACAGGTCGTAACCTTGGCCGGTGACGTTGGACACGGGCAGGATGGGCGCGCCGTCCAGGAACGTGCCCTCGAGGAAATCGGCCAGTTCGGCCCGCGCCAATTCCACGTCCTCCGCGGAAACGCGGTCGATCTTCGTCAGAGCCACCAGCCCGTGCCGGATGCCCAGCAGGGTCAGGATGTCCAGGTGCTCGCGGGTCTGCGGCATGACTCCGTCGTCGGCGGCAACGACCAGGATCACGCCGTCCATGCCCACCACTCCGGCCACCATGGTCTTGATGAAATGCTCGTGACCGGGCACGTCCACGATGCCGACTTCCAGATCGCCGAGGGTGCAGGGGGCGTAGCCGAGGTCGATCGACATGCCCCGCTCTTTCTCCTCCCGCAACCGATCCGTCTCGCAGCCGGTCAGGCTCTTGACCAGTGCCGTCTTGCCGTGGTCGATGTGACCGGCGGTTCCCAGGGTAATGTTGATTTGGGTTTCAGCCATGCTGGTTCAACTACGATGGATTTCCTGTCGCAGCATTCGTGAGAACGCCGATCACCGATTCCACCACGATCGCTTCTTCTCCTGGCAATAGCGTCCGTGGATCCAACAGCACCTGACCTTTGTGGACCCGCACGAAGACCGGCGGACTCCGCTGTCGCAGCCGCCGCGCCAATTCGCTGGGCGAGACCGTAGCGGCGGTCACCGACACCAGCCGCGTCGGCAAATCCTGCGTGGGCAGCGAGCCGCTGCCCATCTGCGAATACCCCTCGATAACCGCCACGCCGGCGTCCGGCACCCGTTCCCCCACCGCGCTTGCGATCCGCTCGGCTTGCGCGGCGATCTCGTCCAGCGTCCGGCACAACATCCGCAGGGTGGGGATTTCGCGGAGCGCCAGCGACTCGTCCAGGAACAGCGTCAAGGTGGCTTCCAGCGCGGCCAGGGTCAGTTTGCCGGGACGTACGATCCGCACCAGGGGATTCTTGCGGACGGCCTGGATCAGCGTAGCACGGCCCAGGATGATCCCGCCCTGCGAGCCGCCGATCAGCTTGTCGGCGCTGCTGGTGATCAGATCGGCCCCGGTTCGCACCGATTCGGGCAGCGTCGGTTCGGGCGCGAAACCGAACCGCGAGAAATCCACCAGTGGCCCGGCGCCGACGTCGTCGATCACGACCAGTCCGCGGGCATGTCCCAGCTGAACCAGCGGCGCCAGCGGCACCTCGGACGTAAAACCGCTGATCTTGTAGTTGCTGGGGTGAACCCGCAGGATGGCGGCCGTGTTCTCCGTGATCGCCCGTTCGTAATCTCGCAGGTGAGTCTTGTTGGTCGTGCCCACTTCGACCAATTTCACGCCGGCGGCCGCCATCACGTCGGGCAGTCGGAACGAGCCGCCGATTTCCACCAGTTGGCCGCGGGAGACAATGACTTCCTTGCCGGCCGCCGCAGTGTTCAACACCACCACCGTGGCCGCGGCGTTGTTGTTCACCACCGTCGCGGCTTCGGCGCCCGTCAGCTGCTGCAACAGCCACTCGATCCGCTCGTCCCGCTTCGAGCGTTTTCCCGTGGTCAAGTCCACCTGGACCAGCGAGTAGCCGGACAGCTCGTCCTGAATCTGCCGGATCGCCTGGGCTGGCAGCACAGCGCGGCCCAAGGCGGTGTGCAGGATGATCCCGGTGGCATTGATCGCCTTGCGATAGTGCGGTCCGGCTGCGGCGCGGACCTGTTGGTTGACCTGGTCCACGATCGAGCGCCGCAGGGAATCTTTGTCCAACGGACCGGTGTGCTCCGACGCCACCAGGCTGCGGGCGTGGTCCACCGCCGCGCGAACGGCGTCCACAAGAATCCGCCGAGGCACGCCCGCGGCTTGCCAAACGGCCTCCGTTTGCCGCATCACGGCGTCAACCGACGGAATGTGTCGCAACATGTTGTGCTCGGACGATGGCATCACAACGAATCCTATCACCTCGGTGCGGTTTGCACCCCTTCCGATTGTTCGCAAGACGGGAGTCCAGTATTCTATCCCGCTGCGGTGCGGGAAACAATCGAGGCGAAACTCGTTGGCGAAACTCGTTGGCGAAATCGCTGGGCCTTGCACCGTGTCGATGCAGCTGATAGAGTCACTTTGCATGTCTGCCAAAAATCTGGAAAAACGCCGGCTCGTGATGCAGCGGTCAAAGCAGTTGGGACACTGCATTTGCGACCCGAAGAAACCCTGTCCCTGCGATGTGTTCCTCGAACAGGATATCTGTCCGTGTGCCGGCGAGCGGCTGGATGCTCCCCCGGGGCCGGTGCGGCTGACGGCCTTGGTCGAGAGCGCGGGTTGTGCGTCGAAGATCGACCAGGCCACGCTGCGGCGGGTGTTGCAGGGGCTGCCCAGTTCCGACGATCCACGGGTCCTGATCGGCATGCCGGCCGGGGACGACGCGGGCGTGTACCAGCTGGACGAGAATACCGCGCTGGTGCAGACGGTCGACGTGTTCACGCCCTCGGTCGATGATCCCTACGTGTTCGGCCAGATCGCGGCGGCCAATTCGTTGAGCGACGTGTACGCGATGGGCGGCCGGCCGCTGACGGCGCTATCGGTCATCGGCTTTCCGGTCCGCACGCTGCCGGACGAGATCATGCAGCAGATCCTCCGCGGCGGACTGGACAAGATGGCCGAAGCGGGCGTGGCGGTAATCGGTGGCCACAGCATCAACGATCCGCAGATCAAAGCCGGGTTCGCCGTGACGGGCTTGATTCATCCGCAACGCATCGCCTCCAACGCCGGCGCGCGGCCGGGCGATTGCCTGATCCTGACCAAGCCGCTCGGCACGGGCATCCTGAGCTTTGCCGCCCAGATCGGCCGGGCGCCGGCCGAGGCCATCGAGGCCGCCGCGCGCTCGATGGCGGCGCTGAACAAGCGGGCTGCCGAGTTGATGCTGCAGTTCGAGGCGCACGCCTGTACCGACGTCACCGGCTTTGGGTTGATGGGCCACCTGGCGGCGATGGCCGCGGCCGGCCAGATCGACGTCGAGATCCTCTGGGACGATGTGCCGCTGTTACCCGGCGTGCTGCAATGCGCCGCCGACAGTATCCTGCCGGGAGCGGTCGAGCGGAACAAGGAATCGAGCGGCGGGGCGCTGGCCGCCAGCGACGGACTGGAACCGGCGGCGCTCGATATCTTGTTCGACGCGCAGACCTCCGGCGGGCTGCTGATTGCGGTCGCCGAGACCGCCTCGCCCGAATTGGTCGCGCGGCTGCGTGCGGAGGGTTGCCCGGAAGCCGCCGTGATCGGTCGCGTGATCGGCGACGGCACGGGCCGGATTTTTGTCCGCGGCGAAGGCCGCCGGACGCTGCCGTCGCCCAGCCGAATCGCCGCCCCATCGCCAGCGGCGCCGCTGGCGCAGCAAGCGGCGCTGGCGGAACCTACGTTTTCGGAGGCCAGACAAATGAGCGGCAGTTGCTGTGGCGGCCCGGGCGAGGCGGGAATTCGCACCTCGGGCGACAAGCCCGCGGTGGTCGAGACGCAACAGAAATTCCACGACTTCCTCAAGTCGGCCAATGCCCCGGGGGCCCTGGACGCGCGAACCAAGCGGGCCGTGGCCATCGCGCTGTCGGTGCTGGCCCGTTGCGAGCCATGCGTCAAAAGCCACGTCAAAAAGGCGCGGGAAGAAGGGTTCTCGCAAGCGGAAATCGACGAAGCCGCTTGGATGGCCATCTCGTTCGGCGGCTCGCCGACGATGATGTTCTATAACGAGACCAAGAAAGGCTGAGCGGTAAGCAGCGTTCGAGAAGGCTCGTGTTCTGGCGTGACGCGCCGGGCGGTTACCGGCTCTGGACCATGGCCCAAATCATCGCCATGCCTGGGGATTGGCCTGTCTTTTTCCGGGTGGCGCAGACATGCGTGTGAGACGCGATCGAAAGGGACCGAAGACCATGCCATGCTCGGGCCATCAATGATACCCGCCCTCGCCCACCACGACGCGACTGCGGAAGACCCAGTAGATGATCGTCGTATAGGCGATCACGAAGGGCATGCCCAATACGGCGATGATCAGCATGATCCACAGGGTCAACTGGCTCGAGGCCGCGTTGTAGATCGTCAAGCTGTTTTCCGGCGCCGGACTGGATGTCACCAGATTCGGGAACAGGGCCAGGCCCAGCAGCAGCACGAACGCGCACACGGTCAGGCACGAGGCGAGAAACGCGCGGCCGGACCAGCCGCGGCGCAGGGCGTAGGGAATACTCACCACCGCCAGCACGTTGAGCACGACCACCAGCCAGGCGGCGGGATACGTCTCGAAGAACGCCGTGGCTCGCGGGATCGCCCATAACGTCGCGGCGCTGGTCAGCACGTAGGCCACCACGAACATCCCATACGTGCGTCCCAGCCAGCCGCCGATCCGCACGTGCAACTCGCCGGTGGTCTTCAGGTGCAGGTAGAGCGAACCGTGCATGATGAACATCGTCAGGGCGAGCAGGCCGACCAACAGCGAATACGGGTTGAGCAGTTCAAAGAAGCCGCCGACGTAGATGCCGCGTGCGTTCAAAGGCACACCGATCATCGCGTTTCCGACGCCGACGCCGAACAGCAAGGGGGCGAGCGTGCTGGCCGCACAGAACACCACGTCCCACGTCTGTCGCCAAGCGGCGGATTCGGTCTGGCTGCGAAATTCCAAGGCCACGGCCCGCGCGATCAGGGCCAGCAGGACCAGCATGAATACGATGTAGAACCCGGAGAAGATCGTCGCGTAGGCTTCCGGAAAGGCGGCGAACAGCGCGCCGCCAAAGGTGACCAGCCAGACCTCGTTGCCGTCCCAGAGCGGCCCGATGGTCTCGATAAACGCCCGCCGCTGGCCGTCTCCGCGAGCCAGCAGGTGCAACATGCCCACGCCAAAGTCGAAACCGTCCAACATGGCATAACCGGCCAACAGGACGCCCAGCAACCCAAACCAAATCAGATTCAAGTCCATCTCAGGTATGCTCCTCTTTTTCCGCGCTCACGCCGCCCCGCTGACAGGCCGCTGATCTGTTCGTCGATTGACTCAACAATCCGCTTGCCTCAACCGCCGGGATGTCAATGCTCCCCCGCTCGCAACCGCGTTTGAGCCGCCACCACGGCGTCCAGTCCCTCCCCTGCCCGCGGTGCCGGCGACACGGCCTCGCTGCCCGGCCCGCGCTGGATGGCTCGATTCAGCAAGAACACCCACAGCACAAACAGCAAGGCGTAGATCAATGCGAACATGATGATCGAGCCAAGGACCTCGGGGGCCGTGACCACCTCCGACACGCCGTCGCTGGTCCGCAAACCGCCGCCCAATGTCCCGTCCAGGCCGAGCGTCGGATAGACCACCCACGGCTGACGCCCCACCTCGGCGGCGATCCAGCCGACCTCGTTGGCGACAAAGGCCAAGCCCACCGCGAACACAAAGTACCACAGCAGCCACCGCTGCTGGAATAGCGTCCCGCGCCACCAGTACCAGCTGGCAGCCAGGCTGCTGGCCAGGAACAACATGCCCAAACCGATCATCAGGTGATACGCTTGAAAGGACAGCCACACCGGCGGGCTGCCGTAGGTATCCTCGAACTGGTCGAGTCCCGGCACCGGCCGGCTAGGATCCCGATACACCAGGAGACTCAACATCCCCGGCACCGAGACTCCGGCCTTGACCTCCCGGGCCTGCTCGTCCGGCCAGCCGAACAGATACAGCGGCGTGCCGGTATCCCCCGTTTGGAAATGCCCCTCGAACGCCGCCAGTTTGGCCGGCTGGTACTCGGCCACCATCTCGGCGTTGAAGTGGCCCGAAGCCAACTGACCGATGGCGGCCAAAGTCGCCAGCAGCAGGCCCCCGCTGAACGAACGCTTGGCGAACTCCGTGTGCCGTCCGTGAAGCAGATACCAGGCCGAAATGCTCATCACGAACATCGCGCCCAAAGTAAACGCACCGAACCAGACATGGACCAGTCGGTGGACCGACGAAGGATTGAAGATCATGGCCCAGAAGTCTACGATTTCCGCCCGGATGAAGGATTGGCCATTGATCGTGCGTTCGACCAGATGGTGTCCGGCCGGCGTCTGTTGCCACGAGTTGGCGATCACGATCCAGACCGACGAGAAAATGCCGCCCAGAGCGACCATCAGCGTGGCGAAGAAGTGAAAACCGCGAGAGACGCGGTCCCAACCGTACAGCAGGACCGCCAGGAAACCGGATTCAAGGAAAAACGCAAAGATTCCCTCGGCGGCCAAAGCGGAACCGAACACATCGCCCACGTACCGCGAGTAGACGGCCCAATTCGTGCCGAACTGGAACTCCATCACGATCCCGCTCGCCACGCCCAACGCAAAATTGATCCCGAAGATCTTGGTCCAGAATCTGGCGGCCGTGTGGTACAACGGATCGTTCGTTCGCAGCCAGCGGTACTCCAAAAACACCAGCACCACGCCCAACCCGATGGTCAGCGGCGGGAACAGGTAATGAAACATGATCGTCAGCGCAAACTGACAACGGGAAAGCAAAACGACGTCCATCGGGCCACCTGCGCTAAGTACAACACGAATCGCGATTGGCGTATCGCCAATCGCCGTTCGCTCTACCATAAAGTACGATTCACAAACGGTCAATTGGCCAACAAATGCAACACGGCATCGCCGGCGAAGGGGGCGCTGAAACCGTGCTTGGTGGCCGCGTGCGTGATGGTCTCTGCCTCCGTCTCCCGGCCGCTGGCGGTGTCGAACCAGACGACCGAATACCTTCCCCGCGGCAGCCGCCTGAAATCTCAAATCCCTTCCTTGCTGCGCGTGCCCAGGGCCAGTCCGGTGATGTCCTTGTTGGCTCGCGGAAAACAGAAACTGGCGAAATACCCGACGAGGACACAGGTCGTGATGCCGGTAAAGGCGTACCAGTAGAAGTGGACATGGGAATGCACGACCCATACGGCCGAGGCGCTGGCCAAGGCTCCCAGCAGCGCGCCGGGACCGTTGGCGCTGCGAGTAAAGATGCCCAGGATGAACAAGCCGGAAATCGTTCCGCCGAACATGCCGATCACGTTCAGGAAGGCCTCGAACAGCGAACGCACGTCCGAGCGGGCAATCCACAGCGCAGCCCCCATGCCGGCGATTCCCACCAGGACCGTGACGAGGCGAGCCACGCGCAGGCACTCGCGGTCGGATGCGGCAACGCGAAAGCGGCGGTGGAAATCGGTCACATAGGCCGTCGCCACGCTGTTCAGACTGCTGGACAGCGTCGATTGGGCGGCGGCGAAAATCCCGGCGACCACCAGTCCCGCGATCCCGGCCGGCATCTCGCGGACGATGAACAACGGAAAGATGGCATCGGTCTGGAAGACCGGATCCAGCCGCTCCGGATGCTGACGGTAGTAGACGAACAGCACCGTGCCGATGGCGAAGAACAGGGCTTGGGCAGGAGCCACCAAGAACACGTTCGTCCAGATCGCACGGGCCGCCGATTTCTGGTCGGGCGTTGTGAAATAACGCTGCACCACGTCCTGGCTGGCCGTGTACGCAAACAGATTATGGAACACGGCGCCCAGGATGATCGTCCAGGCCGTCGCGGCGGCGATGTTCCAACTCCAGTCCACCGTCTCGAAGAATTTGCCTTGCGCCGAAGCCTCCTGCAGGATCGTCGGCAAACCGCCTTCGATTCGCGTCACGGCCATCGCCAGCCCGAACACGGCACCGCCCATCAGCACCACGGTCTGCACGACGTCCGTCCAGATCACGGCCTCGATCCCGCCCGCCACCGTGTAGGCAATGCACAACACGCCCATCACCAGGATGCAGGTCGTCACATCGAAATTGGCAACCGCGGCCAGGGCCAGGGCGGGCAGGTACAGCACGATCGCCGTGCGGCCGCACTGAAAGAGGATGAACAGCAGGCTGGCCACCAATCGCGTGCCGACGTTGAACCGCTGCTCGAGGTACTCGTAGGCGCTGGTCAGATTCAGCCGCCGATAGAACGGCAGGTATACCAGGGCCGCCAGCGGCAAGACGATGATGTACGAGTTCTGCAGAAACAGGTTCCAGTTCGTGCCGTAGCCCAGTCCGGGGAGTGCCATGTAGGTGATCGAACTGAGCACCGTCGCAAAGATACTCAGTCCCGCCGCCCACCAGGGGATGCTCTGGCCGCCGCGAAAGAAATCGTCGGTGGTACGGTTGAAACGCGAGCAGTACACGCCGATCCCGACGACACCCGCCAGATACGTTGCCAACGTGAGATAGTTCAGCAGTCCGAAGGCGGTACGCCGCGGCTGCGGCTGGAAACTCCAGACTTCCGGCGAGCGGACCCCGGGCCGGACCTCGCCGCTGGGGATGACCCACCGCCCCTGCCAACGCGCCGTCGCCGTGGTGACGTGCGGCGCCGGCGTCCGGCCCAACTCGACCCACGTGTCGGTGATCGTGTGATAGGCAAGGATCGTCGGGGGAAAGCCAGGATGCTCGGCGGGCGGCGAAAAACCCAACTTGGTGCCATCGTCGCCGCTGAGCAACAGCAGATGCGACTGTCCGACGGCCGGTGCAGGCGACGGCGCGGCGACGACGGGATGCGGAAGCGCGGCGATCGTCTGCCAACCTTTGCCGGGCATGAAACGGTAGCCATCGAACAAATAGCGGCGAACCGGTTTGCCGCTGGCGTCGACTTCGATGTCCGCGCCGCCGAACAGGTAAAAGGCCCCGGCCTGGACGCCGGCGGTAGCCAAGATCCGCCCCGGCCCCGGCCACGGCTCCAGTTCCTGCCAGCGCGGTTCCGGAACCGCCAGGTCCAAAGCCCAAAACGTCCGTAACGTGCTGGTCGGAAGCGGATTGTCCACCCCGCCCGCCAAGTACACCACGCTGCCCAGCCGCGCGCCGCAGAGGTAGGCCGACGGAATCGGCAAGGGGGGCAGCGTGTTGACCGTCACCGCGCCCGCGCGCCATTGCAGCAGGTAGACTTCGTCGTAATGCATCTGGGCGTCCGCACCGCCGGCACAGATCAGGCCGCGATCGGTCTCGATCGATGCGCCGTAAGCCCGCAGGCCCGGCAGACTGCCAACCGTGCGCCACGACGCCTCGCCCGGCAGCAAGGCGTAGATCGCGTCGTACCAGAACTTCGTGCCCTTTTCCCAAGGCATCTTGTCGGGAAAGTTTGTCCCTCCCGCGACGAGCAGGGCCTCGCCACTGGCGCCGGCATACAACCCGCCCAGGCCCTTGGCGTCCGGGAGCGGTGGCAGCTGCGTCCAGGTGGTGGTCGCCTCGGTCTGTTGAGCGCCGAAGCACGGCGGCAGCGCAACGCTCCAGCTGCTCCCATACCACACAGCCAGCCAGCAGAGAATGGTGCGGGACACGTTAGTACTCCTGACTCCTTGGGGCGGTCCATCGGCCTACGCGGCGGAAGCCGCCTTGAGCATCGCCAAGAATTCGCGCAGCAGCGGGGTGTTGTCGTGCCACGTCCTGGCGGTTACGATCGTCCCGCAAACCACCACCGACTGATCGACATAGGTTGCGCCGCCCTGCTGGGCATCCGCCGCACATTTGGCGACCGTCGTCACCGTCTTGCCGCGGATAATGTCGGCGGCAGTCAGAATCTCGACACCGTGGCAGACACAGGCGATCGGCTTGCCCGCATGGTAGATCGCTCGGGTGACGCGGATCAGGTCCTGGTCGTACCGCAGGTATTCCGGTGCCCGGCCGCCGGAGATGAACATGCCCGCATAGTCCTCCGGATTGACGTCGCGGAACGCGATCGTGGCGCGAATGTGATAGCCCGGTCGCTCTTGGGTAATGTCCCACGGCACATCGGAATTGGGGGGAATTTCGTGCAAGACCGAGTGATACAAACGCGCCTCTGGACCTGCAACCACTACCTCGAAGCCATCCTCCGGCAGTCGAAAATAAGGGTAAAACGTGTCTAAAGCTTCCGTCGCATCGCCAAGTGGCATCAGAATTTTCGGCATAAGCGTAGACTCCGTGGGGGTAAATTCTTGATTCCGAATCCCTTTGTACCAGATATCGGACGCGGCTCAAGCGGCGAGCCGAAGGCAGCGATGGAAGCCCGGAACATGAAAAATCGGGCTTACAGGGCTGGACCTTGCAGGTTATCTTGAGAACAATTGCAGAATCCAAGAGTTGGAGGACAAAAACATGACAAAAGCCACGAACACTTTCTTGGCGGCTTGGTTGGTCCTGTCGCTTGCCGTTCCCTCGGTTGACGCACAAACCGAATTGGGGGTGGTGATGAAGAAGCACTACTCTTTGAGGTCTGTTTCGTGCAATGGTTGTCACAGTCAGGATGAGGAGGAGAGGACGGGCGAAAACTTGACGCCGTTCGGCCTGGTCATCGCGAAATTAATCGAAGGCCAGAAGATCACGGAGCGGTTGAACGCGGTCAAGGATCTGGAAGAAGAGAAGGAACTGGTTAAGGAGCAGATTGAAAAAGAGTTCGCCGAGACGATCAAGAAGCTGGGGGTCGTGAAAGACGCCAGCGGCAAGACCTACGCCGAACGCATCCAAGCGGGCGAAATCGACGGGCTGAGGCCGCGCAAGTGACCCGCTTTTCCGCCAGCCTTCGTGTTGCCGCGAGATTTCGCCGCAGGTTCGGTGTCGCCGTACTGGTGATGGTGTCGAGCACGCTCGGCAGCGAGGCCTTGGCCGCGGCGCCGAACCCCAGCTTGGACGACGAAGCGTGGCCGCAGCAGATCGAGGCCGATTGGGCGGCGCAGGAACGGCGTTGGGGGCGGGTCGCCGGCTCGGCTCAGGCTGTTCGCGAGGCGTGGCAGCGGAGCGAACGGCTGCTGGCGGACCTGGCGCGGGCGCTGCCGCAGCGGGCGCTGGAGCCGGAGGCGGGATTTCTACTCGCCACAACGCCGCTGTTCTTAGATCCATCTCCAGTCACGCTTCGTGCTTCGCTGGCGGAATCTGCAGGAAACGCTCGATTTCGGCACGCTGGGGAATCGACGGCTGGGCGCCCAGCCGAGTGACCGCCAGAGCTGCGGCGGCGTTGGCGAACCGAACGCTCTGCTCCAAGTCCTTTCCCCCCTCCAGTAGCGCCACCGCCAGGCTGCCGCAGAACGTATCGCCGGCCGCCGTGGCGTCAACCGGCTGAACGGGGAACGCCGGGACGTGAATCGACCCGTCGTCGGCACTGATGCATGCGCCTTCTGCTCCCAGAGTAATCAACACGGCTTGCGGTCCCAAGCCGCGAATCGCTTCGCCGGCTTGCATTGCCTTGTCCCGCGAATCGACTGCGAAGCCGCACAGCAATTCGGCTTCGGACTCGTTCAAGATCAAGTAGGTCAGCTTCCGCAGGCTCGATTCAGACAAGCGACGGGCTGGGGCCAGGTTCAGCATGATCGGGCGACGGTGCTCGTCGGCCAGTTCGATGACGTACTCCAGCGTGTCCAGAGGGATTTCGCATTGCAGCACGATCATGGCGGCCTCGGCGATCCGGTCGCGCGCTCGATTCGCATGGTCGCGACCGAGTCGGTAGTTTGCGCCGGGAGCGACCGCAATGCAGTTGTCTCCGTCGTCGCCGATCATAATCAGCGCCGTACCGCTGGCCACGCCCGTCTCCGTGAAGACAAATTCCGTATCGACCTTTGCGGCGATCAGGTTCTCGACAATCGCGGTGCCGTAGCGGTCGTCGCCTACACAGTTGACCAAGGCCACGCGGCCGCCGGCGCGGGCCGCCGCAACCGCTTGATTGGCTCCCTTACCACCGAACGTCTGCAGAAAGACGGCCTCCGTCACCGTCTCGCCGCGTTTGGGCAGACGGGCCATCTTCATGATCAAATCGACATTGGAACTGCCGACGACAACAATGGGGCCAGACATGCTTCCTCCCGAAAAACGAACCGTGGAAATCTCCCGTCATCTTTGGGATCGCATTGTAGCACGCCTGGCGCAGGGAAACCAGAAACTGGATGACTCGACCCCATCGGGTCTTGTCGCGGTCTTTCGGACAGGACGAAAACAAGGAACAATGAACCATCGACGATAAACCATCGACGATAAACCACCGACGATAAACCACGAACAAGCAACCCCTTGGCCTTTCGACGACTGAACTTATGCGTATCGTTTACCTGACTGCTGGCGCTGCCGGGATGTACTGCGGCTCTTGTCTACACGACAATACGCTGGCTTCGGCGCTCACGCGACTGGGCGTCGACCTCCAATTGATTCCAACCTATACGCCGATCCGGACGGACGAACGGGACATGAGTGCGGATCGGGTGTTTTTCGGCGGGATCAACGTGTTCTTGCAGCAGAAGTCCAGGCTGTTCCGCTTTCTCCCCTCCGTGCTGGACCGGTTCTTGGACCGGCCCTGGCTGTTGCGGTGGGCCACCGCGGGCAGCACGGCGATCGATCCGAGCGTGCTGGGCGGTTTGGCGGTCTCGATGCTGCGGGGTGAACGCGGCTATCAGCGCAAGGAGGTGCGGCGGCTGTGCCGGTTCTTGGCGTCGGACGTGCGGCCGGATCTGGTCGTGCTGACCAACATGCTGATCGGCGGCTGCATTCCCGAACTGAAACGGACGCTCGGCGTCCCCGTGCTGGTGACTTTGCAGGGCGACGACGCGTTCTTGGAGTACCTGCCCGAGCCGCACAAGACACAGGCGTTCGAGGAGATCCGCCGCCTGGTGGGCCATGTCGACGGGTTCCTGGTGCATAGCCGCTTCTACGCCCAATTCATGACCGGCTACTTGGGGATTTCGCCGGACCGCATGCACATCGTACCGCTGGGCGTTGACACCCGGGATTTCGCGGATGCCGATCATCCCGATCAACGCTCGTCCGCACCTCCCAGCGAGCGCCCGCTGACGATTGGCTATTTGGCCCGTTTGGCCCCGGAGAAAGGCTTGCACGTGCTGACGGACGCTTTTCTCGAATTGCAGCGCCGGCCGGGGATGGAACGGGTTCAACTCCAGATCGCCGGCTGGCTGGGCGAATCGCACCGCAGGTATGCCGAATCGCAGTTCGACAAACTGCGTGCGGCGGGCTTGGAGGACGCCTTCCGCTATGTGGGCGAAGTCGATCGGCGTGGCAAGCTCGATTTTCTGCGGTCGCTGGACGTGCTGTCCGTGCCGACGGTGCAACGGGAACCGAAGGGCTTGTTCGTCCTCGAATCGCTGGCGGCCGGCGTTCCCGTCGTGCTGCCGGATCATGGCGCGTTTCCCGAGTTGATCGCGTCCACCGGCGGCGGCTGCCTCACACGTCCCAACGACTCGGCCGCGTTGGCGGATGCCTTGGCCGAGGTGCTGGCGGATGCCGCCACCCGTCGCCGCTATGCCGAGTCCGGCCGCCGAGCGGTGCATCAGCAGCGAAATGCAGACGTGATGGCCCAGGCGACGCGGGACGTGTTTCAGCAATATGTCCCGCGGGAGACGTAACCGCCTTGCCGGCAGCGCTCATGGAGGCACATCCCGGGTCGGAGGGTCAGGGTTCGGATCGGATGGGTTCCGGTCGGCGGCGGGTATGTCCAGCCGTTGCCAGTCGTCGTCGGTCAATCCATAGGTTTGGATATCCAGGCTACCGCTGCGCGAGCCAGGGCAGACGAGGATCGCTGCCACGTCGGGGTGGCGGAGGCAATACTGTCGAGTTTCTTCCGGCCCCATGACAAAGCATGCGGTCGCTAGGCCGTCGGCCAAAGCTGCGTTGGGCGCCAGCACGGTCGCCGACAGCACGCCTTCGGCCGGCCAGCCGGTGCGCGGGTCCAGGACGTGCCCGTAACGGCGTCCCTGGTGGTGGAAGAACTGGACGCCGGATCCCGAGGTTCCCAGGGCTCGGTCGCGAAGCCAGATTTCCGCCAGCCGCTGCGTGGACTTGAGGGGATGCCGCAGCGCCACCGACCAGCCTCGCGGCTGGGCCTCGTCCGCGGACCTCGAACCGCCGGCCAACACGCTGCTTTGCCCGCCGTGTACCAGAAAATCTTCGACTCCCGCCTTGCGGAGGAGTTCGGCACACCGGTCCAAAGCGTAGCCTTTGCCGAGCGAATTCAAGTTGATTTCGACGCCTCGCTGCAAGAAGTGAAGCGTATGCCGCCCCTCGTCCAGTTCCAGCCAGCGATAACCGACGCGAGCCAACGCTTGCTGCAACGCCTCCGGGTCCGGCAGCCGGCCTTCGCGGCGATAGAAGCCCCAGGTTTTCGACAGCGGCCCGGCGGTCACGTCAAACGCGCCGTTCGTTTCCCGCGACAGTTGCACGGCCAAGTGCAGAATCTCGAACAGCCGGCCCTCGACGGCAACCGGCCCGTCCGCTCCGCGGCGGTTGATGTCCATGACCTCGCTGTGAGGCTGATAGACCGTCATCTGGGCTTCCAGCACCTCGACCAAATCCAGGGCCCGCAACGCCGCTTCGGTCGCCCGTCCGTGCTTGCCGGCGTTGAGGTAGATCTCAAAGTCGGTGGCCATCGCCCGGCGACTGATCTGCATCAGGTAGGAAGCGGCCGCCGCATCGGCGCGCGCGGCGGTCGGCGCAGGCAGCGCCGGATCGCCGCTATCGACGAGCGATTGCAAGGCGTCGACGGCGGCTCGACCACGAAGAAAATCACGGCGTGTGCTCTTGCGTGGTGAAGTCATCCGATCCGAGACGGTTTATCGACCGAATCGGGTCGAGTCCGCGCTTCCTCTACCAAAACCGCGTTGGTAACTCGGATGCCTTCCACGGCGTGGCGGACAATTTCCTGGGCCAGCTGCTTGTGGTAGAAGCAGTTGACCTTGCCCGAGATCATCAGCCGTTCCTCCGCGGCGTCCACTGTCAGGTGCTGCAGCGCAAAAACCGGGCTGGCCTGCAGTGCCGCCTGAGCTTTTTGCACCGCACCTTCCTGTGCGTGTCGCAACATGCCCCGATTCCTTTGGAGATCCAACTCGCTACCACTGCTCCCAACATGGGACGGCATTTTCGCCAGAATTTAACCTAGCAGATTCACCCCGAAATGCAAGCAGACATGCCAGCTACGGGATTCGCAGCTGGCGCCTGCGGATGGCGTTAAACGAGCTGTTGCGAGCTTGTTGGGGCACACTATTTCTGTTCGGCGGGCCCCAGTTGCCAGCCGTTGGCGTCCGCCACCAGTTCTGTGGCGCCGCGATATCGATCGTACACCGCATGCATCTGGTCGATGGAATCGAAATAGCCGACGACGAACGCGGCACTGAACGAGCCGCCCGCGGGAATCGGCCGGCCACCGAATTCCTGGATCATGCAGATATAACCGCGCTGGTGGCACCAGGCTTCATAGACCACGCTGGGATCCAGCGTCATGCCGGCCAGCCAGGGGCCGGCACGGCCGGTGGCCGGGTCGCGCAGCCGATAGGCGCGAATGAACCGTTGGGGAATGGGGGCTTCCTCGCGGGCGTAGAAGAATTTCTCGTCGGGGGCGAAATCCTGGAAGAACTCGCTCGCGGGAATCCGCTGCCCCTCCGGGCCGCCCAAGTAGCTGAGGTAAATCTCCTCGAACGTATCCCCTTGCTTGTGCCGAAGGTGACCGGGCATGTCAATCCGCAGGAACATCGCCTCGCTGCTGTTGACGGCGTCGATGCGCTGCATCGAGACAAAGTACCGCTGGCCCGCGGGAAACACGATCAGCTGCGTCCACCGCGAACCGGTCTTCTTGCCCGGCGCCGCCGTGCGGTATTGAAAGCTCTGCCGCACGGCCACGAAATCCTCGCCGCGTATCACTTCCGGGGTCAATTGCTTGGCCTGGGTGCAGATTTGAGGCCCCTCGATCGATCGCTTGGCGCGGCGGCCGTGCCACGGATTGTTGAACTGGTAGACCAGTTCCGGGTCGAGCTGGTCGCGATACGCTTCGTCGCTGCCCGGTTCCATGATCCAGTCGGCGATATCCAGGCCGAAGCCCGCGTCGCGAAAACCCGTCTTCTTGTCCAGCAGCGACTGGGCGGCCACGCCGGACACGTAACCCTGCTTGCGGATCGCCGCTTCGAGCTGCGGCGTGACGATCTTGACCTCCGCGTCGCTCTCGGTCACTTGGTAGTCTGCCGCCGGCGCGGCGGAGGTCGTCAGGGCCAGTCCGGCCACCAGGATCAGCGAAACGCCAATCCGGCGGGCCGATGGAGGAACGTCGTGGTTGGGCTTGCGTAACATGCAGTGGTTCTCCTGGGGACGGTTGCGAGGTTCTTTCTACTGTGCCTGCTCGATGATCTCGACACCGGACAGCAACGGCGGCAGTTCTGTGCCTGCGGTCAGCGTGATCTTCAATTCACGCTCGCCAGGGATCTCGTCAAAGGTTCGCACGAGCGTCCGTAGCGGGCCGCCGGCGGCGGTCACCACGTCCAGTGCAGAGAGTACCGGTTGGCCTTGCAGGGCCACATCGAACACTCGCTGGCCGGGCTGCCGCGCGGCGTCCGGTTCCAGGAAGTGCAGCCGCACGGTGAAGCGGCGATCCGGTGTGGCCGGCTCGGCGGACGCCTGCGCCGCATCGGCGGCGGAGCCGCCCGGCGATTCAAGTTCCAGCAGCAGTTTCGGCGAACGCTTGTTATCGCCATCGGCCGAGACGGCTACGCGCTTGCCCGAGCCGCCGATGATCAGCGCCAGAGCGTGGCCGTGTTGCCAATCCGGCCGATCCACGATTTCCTGCACCACGTGGCCCAAGTCCGGCGTGCGATGGTCGGGCCCAGGCTTGGCGTTCGCCGTCCAGGCTTTGGGCTCCCAATTCGCTACGGCTTGGGTGAGCGGCCGCTGGGTGATATTGAACGCGGTGGTGGAAAACGGGGCCGCATCGTCGGCCGCCTGACCGCGAATCTCCAGCCGCGTGGGCTCGTCGCTGCCTTCGCCCACCTCGAATTGCACGTGCGCGCTCTTGATCTTCATGCCGGGCGACAACGGGACCTTGGGAAATCGCAAGCCCACCGTCTGGATCGTCTTGTCGACGGTCAGTTCCAAATCGCTGCTGGTCAGACTCACCTCACCCGTGGCCGACTCTTCCGCATCATCCTGAGACTCGGCAATCGAAACGGTGATCGGAGGCACCGTCCTTTGGGGCACTTCCATGCGGATCGTCAGCTCGCGGAAGCCTTCGCCGCCTGAAGCGGCGACCCACGCCAGGGCGTCACCGGAAACGCGGCTGCTGTGCTTGCGAAACCAGCGCAACGTTCCGTCCAACGCTAGGTCTACCTCCGGCGATGTGCCCTCGTCGGGAGGATAGTTCACCCACCACGTGCCATCGTCGGCCAGCCGGTCGCCGGGCGCACCGAAATTGATGCCGATGCGGCGGATCAGCGAGTGCGAATCCCCGGGGCGGCCATACAAACCGTAGGTCCAAACCTCGTTCTCCGGCATGTGGACCAGCGCTAGCGACGTCTGGTTCTGGTAAGCGCAGGAACACGTCCGCGTGTATTCGGGCGCATTCAGCACGCCGTCGGCGACGATCAGATTCGAAGAACAACCCGATTTGAACCCGCCAAAGTTGCCGGTCCCGCCGTGATTGGTCAGATCGTAGAACCCGGCGGCTCCGGAACGGAACGTCAACAGATGCTCGCTGGCCACGGCCGTGTTGCACCCGTAGGTCCGCGTAAACCGCCACGGCAATGACCGGCCAGTCACCGGATCCTCGACCGTAATCGGCGAACCGTCCCGCAGGTCAAAGGCGCCTTGGCTCTCTTTGTAACTGGTGGTATTGGTGATCAGCGACTGGCCGTGCAGGATGCAGGGACCGGCGTAGGACAGCGTCGGCTTGCTCCACAGCACGGAACCATCGCCGGCGTGGTGGACCGCCAGACCACGGCTTGTTTCGTCCGGGCTGCGATCCGAAGCCGCCGCTCCCGCCTGCACCAGCAAGTCGTGCTCGTCCGAGTAGCTGAGCCAGGTTCCGAAGACGTCTTCTTCGAGATCCCAGACCGGAACGCCGGTTGGGGCGTCGAGGGCCAGCAGGCGCGCTGGCGGCACGTCTGTGCCGCGGCGGCGATACTGGTCCTCGACCCGCTTGGGCAGTTTGTCCAGCAGGTAGATCCGCCCGCCGCCCGCTACGATGCCGTTGTGCAAAAAGCTGTACCGGGCCTCGACGCGCCATACGACGTCGCCGCCCTGACGATCGAAAGCCAGCAGGCCCAGACTGCCCGCACGCTCCGGAGCCCAGGCGAGTCCGCGCTTCGACGCGGGGGCATAGCTGTAACCGAACCGCTGCTCGTAGTCGCCGAACCCCGTGCCAGCCAGCAGCAGGTCGCCGTACACGCCAAGGTAACCCCACTCCGGCGATCTGCCGTCGGCGCCAGGCGGCAGTACGAATTCGCGGAGCGTGCGGCCGGTGGCGGCCTCGAGCAGCAGGCAGCGTTCGCGCACCACCAGGTACACGCCCTCGTCGGTAGCCACATAATTGGTGCCCCGCAAGTTGGCGCCCGGGATGTGCAGTTGGTTGTAGGCGGTACTCAGCGGCGTGTCCTCGTAGGACTCGTCGTAATACACCTGGAACGTGCCCAAGTCCTCGAATTCCCGTTGCCAGAGCACTCGGCCGGTGTACACATCCCTGGCACTGAGGCTGTTCATGCCCTGGATGAACAGCCGTCCGCCCAACACCTGCTGGCTGGGGCCATGACCGTGTCGCGGCAGCACGTCTTCGTTCGAGCTGCCGCCGAACCACAGCAGGCCCAGCGGCAGTTTGACCAATTGGTCGTCCGATTTGACGGTGTTCGCGATGTCGCCGTAGGCGTGAGTCCACTGGCCTGCGCCCGGCAACATTCCCTCGCGCGAGAGGATCAGCGCTCCCTCGACCGCCTCCAGTTGGACCTGTGGCAAGTCGGCAATCGCCAGATCTTCGACTCGCAAGCCGCCATCCGAGCCGCCCGTTTGGATCCACAGCTTCCCGCCGTAGGGCCGCACGGATTCGTACAGCCGAGCCAGCTGTTCCGCATCGCGCAAGGCCGGGGCCAGCGCTCGTCCGACCACAATCCAATTGGCTATGTAGGGAGGCGCCGGATAAGTCTCCAGCGTCCCCGCCTGCAGCGCGATCCGGTGGCCGTACCAGCCGTCTTGATCCAGCCGACGGCGCAGACGGTCGATCTTGGAAACATCGGGATCGATGCCGACGATGTGAAAGTCCGACGCCGCCGCGACGGCGTGCAACCGATCGCCGTCATCCACGCCGAACCACAACACATAGCCCTCACGCGTGCCGGCGGCTTCGACCAGCCGCGCCGCTGCGGACGCGGCCTGCGCATCCGGCGCCGTCGGCTCGGCGCGGACCAGCATCCGGGGCTCGCTCGACGTTTGGCCAAAGCACAAAATGCGTCCGTCCAGGGTGACGGCAAACAGCCGCCCCGCCGCCGCTGCCAGCCGGCACACCTCGCCCTCGACGCGCTGCGTCCAGGCGATCCGCGCGGGCTCCTGCTCGCCGGGCAAATCGACGGCGGTGATCGCCCCGCCGCCTGCCGCATACAGGCGGTGTCCGGCCTTGATCAAGTCGCCTGTTCCATCGGCGTCGATCTCCCACAGCAGTTTGTTCTTGGCATCGTAAGCCCGGATGCGCGGCGGACTCGCCGCCGGCTTCGTTTCCGCGGCGGTGGCCGTGTACAGGACGTCTCCGGCCAGCACCGGCTCGTTAACCTGGAATTTCGCATCGATGCCGTTGGGCAAGTCCAGCGCCATGGTGCCGCGAACTCGCGTATGCACGAATGCACGCTTGGCGTCCGCGGCCACAAACGATCCACCTTGGCCCTTGCCGCCGAAACTGAAGAACTTCAGCGCGCCCGAAGCCCGATCGAATCCGGCGGGCAGCGACCTGCCGCCCGGCACCAGCACCAGTTCGCCGGCCACCGCCAACTGACCTTGCGGAGCCACGCCGCCGAACGACGGCGCGGCGTGCGGTTGCTTCTGGTACTGGTCGCCCGTGGCTTCGTTCCGCCACTGCAATTGGCCTGTGCGGGCATCCAGGGCATAGAGAAATGTCCCCATGAACGGCCAGATACTGGCCGCAAAGTAGACCGTGCCGTCGGCCACGACCGGTCCGCCCCGCGCGGGCCAGGAAGAAATCAGTCGGTGATTGCCGATCACCTTCCTCTCGGACGGACCGCCCAGGAACCGCCAACGCAACGTGCCGTCCGCCGCCGCGACGCAATACAAGTAGCCGTCGTCACTGGTGAACAGTACAGAGTCCTCGTAAGCCACCGGGGGGAACCGCACCGGTCCATCGGCGTAAAAGGCCCACAACTCGCCGCCGTCCTGCACGTCCAAGGCAACTACCTTGTCCGCGTCGTTGAAACTCAGGAACATCCGACCCTGGGCCACTACCGGCTCGAAAATCCGGTCGTAGGGCATCATGTCGCGGTTCAGCGAATCGTCCCAAACCGGTTCGCGCGGCCCGTCGTGCCGAATCCAATCCAGATGCAACTCGCTCGGCAAATCGTCGGGCGAAGCCGCTGTGTGCCCGGCGTCATAGCGCCACTGAGGCCAATCGCCGCCCGCAACCCTTCCGGCAGCCTGCCCGAAAAAAGCGACGAAAATACAACCGAACAGGAACTTGGAGATCCGTAAGTTCATGGCTTCCACACTCATTTGTTGGGCGAAACAGCGTTGGACGCTGGCGCTAGGAGGCCATGATCGGAGTGCTGTACAAAACGCTGGCATGGCCGACAGTGACCCGAAGCGTCAGCGCGTGGGGGGCGACCCTCTCGCCGGTACTTTGGATTACTGCACACAACACTCCGGTCAGGACCGCGGCGGGCGAGACCTTCCTGAGTCATGTTATCAGGCCGTCGCCCAATGACAACATGGTATCCCGGGGAAAGGGTGGGGCGGAATTTCCGAAGAGCCGCTGGATGTCGGGCGTTGGACGATGCCGCCAAGGACCACCGTTGTCTCGACAGCAATGCTAAGCCGCGTCGAACTCGAATCGCGTGCCGACGTGACAGGTCGCACATCGGCCCGGAAAGGCATTCCACAGTGCGGCGGTGGCAGCCATGCCGGTACAGTGAGCCGGGGCGAGCAGTGGGAGGTTCCAAGTCCGCAGCGCGTCGATCGTCCGGGCCAGACGCTCCGGCGACGCTTGCAGGAGATGCATCCCGCCCAAGACCGCGTGAATCGGCTTGTCGCCCGTCAGTTTGCCGATGTACTGCAACGTGTTCACGACACCGGAATGGGCGCATCCCAACAGGACCACAATCCCGTCTCGAGTCTCGAAGAAGACCGCTTGATCGTCGACCAGCGGATCGGGGAGGGAACAGGCGGCGTCCAGGAAGAACGGTCCGCCCGTATCTTCGAAATCCGTGACGCGCGGCACCGGCCCGGTTACGAACAGCTTGCCGAGCACGGGCGTCGGGGACAGGGTTGCCACCAGGGATCCGTTCTGCCGCCGCACCGCGCGTTCGCCGACCGGCGGCATGCCGATCTCGCGCGAGGTGCCATCCCGGTTGCGGACGAACTTGGGCTGCAGCGCGGCGGGGTGGGCAAAGACGTAGGGATGATTCACGCGCAGCACGTCTGCCAAGCCGCCGGTGTGATCGTAATGCCCGTGGCTCAGAATGACCGCGTTGGCCTCGTGCAACGGCACGTCCAGCTTAAAGGCATTGCCCGCCAGCACCGTGCCTTGCCCCGTGTCCAACAGGACTTGCTGGCCCTCCCACGCGATCCAGTAGGCCAAGCCGTGTTCGCCCAGCAAGCCGGCGCCTTGAGCCGTGTTTTCCACCAGGACGCGAATTTGAATCTTGTCAGTCATGATCTCGATGTCCCGCCGATTTTCTTCGGCATCGTCCGTCTCTCTGCCGGCGGCGGCGGCGAGCGCAGCCCGGCAAGGCAAAGCGGTCTTGTTCCAGCGATCCCGTCCGAAAGGCTTGCAAGATCTCCTCCAAGTCGCCGCAAAGCTGCGAAATGACCTGGATGCCTACGCCTCGTAACATCGTCTCCAGTCCCTGCGAAATGGCCCCGCAAATCACCGTGTCAACCTCCAGATCCAGCAAGCGGGCGGCGCGACCCACCAGATCGCTGCCGGGTAGCGTCATCTCCAACTCGCTCCGACGGACCTCCCCATCGTCCAGGAAATGGACGACCAGGAAATGCCGGGCCTCGTCGCACACGGGCGATACGCGGGACTGCCAATACGGGATTGCAATCTTCATGCCCCCGTGGCGTTGCAGTTATTGGGCCAAAACGCGAGCTGCCGCGATGGCTTTGTGAAATGCCTGGAAAACCGGCCGATCCTCCACGACAGGAACGATTCCGTCAGGCCGCCGAACCGGCAATCTGCAAGAGCCGGGGCTACCGTCGACTCTGGCATTTTGCTGTACATCCTGCGGCGCGATGAGCTCTCATCCCTTCCTGGCTTTGGGACTCGGCATGTCGATGCCCAAGGATTTGATCTTGCGGTGCAGCGTGCTGGGATCGATTCCCAGCTGCTTGGCAGCCGTGGTGCGATTGCCCAGGTGCTTGCTGAGGGCGTCTCGAATCAAGTACTGTTCCGCGGCCGAGAGCGTCATGCCGCTTAGCTCCGACAACGACCACGTCGCTGGCGGCCCGCGGACCTGGGCGGGCAGGTGCGATAACTGAATCAGTCCGCTACGGCAGAGGACGAACGCATGCTCGATGATGTTCTCCAACTCGCGCACGTTGCCCGGAAAATCGTACTCCATCAACCGTGCCAGCACCTCGTCCGCCACGCCCACCACGTCTTTGCCCTGCAGACGATTGAACTTGGTGATGAAATGCTCGATCAGCAACGGGACGTCTTCCCGCCGCTCGCGCAACCGCGGCAGGACGAGCCGGACGACGTGAATCCGATAGAACAGGTCTTCGCGGAACGTGCCGGCTTGGACCAGGCCCGCCAGATCCTGGTGCGTGGCCGCCAGCACGCGGACGTCCGTGGCCACCGGCTGGACGGACCCCAACGGCTCGAACACGCGCTCCTGCAAGACGCGCAACAGGCGGGTCTGCATGGCCGGCGAGATGTCCCCGATTTCGTCCAGGAAGATCGTGCCGCCCTCGGCCAAGGCAAACCGGCCCGGCTTGTCCCGCCGCGCGTCGGTGAACGCGCCGGCTTTGTAGCCGAACAGTTCCGACTCCAGCAGCGTGTCGGGCAGGGCGCCACAATTGATGGCAACGAAAGGCCGGGCCTTGCGCCGCGACAGCGAGTGGATAGCGCGGGCGAATAACTCCTTGCCGGTGCCGCTGGCGCCCTCGACCAACACCGTGCTTTCACTGTCCGCCAGCAGCGGCAACAGCTGAAACACCTGCCGCATGGCAGCGCTGCGGCCCACGATATCGGCAAAGCTGTGCTTTCCGTCCAGTTCCTTACGGAGGTCTTCGACCAGACTCAAGTCGCGGAACGTCTCGACGCCGCCGATCACGTTTCCCCGCCGGTCCTTGAACACGGCGGTCGAAATGCTGATCGGGATCCGCTGGCCCTTCACCCCCAGGATATAGATCGGCCGGTTCGCCACCGGGCGGCCCGTGGCCAGCGTCTCTCGCAACGCGCACGAGGCCTCACAGATGCTGGCGCGGAACACTTCACAACACGAACGCCCCAACGCCTCCTGACGCTTGACGCCCGTGATTCGCTCGGCCGCCCGATTGAACGACGTGATCCTCCATTCTCGATCCACGGTAAACACACCGTCGTTGATCGAGTCAAGTATCACACCGTGGAATTCGTCCGCCGTCGGGTTGGTCATCGTCTCAAATTCGCCGTTCCGTGATGCCGTGAAATCGGGGCGCCGTCCGTGCCGGATCACTTGCCCGCCACGATCAAATCCAGTCGCCGGTTGCGTTCCTCCAGCGACAATCCGCCGCTGCCTTCGATGGTCATCCAGCCATTATAGCCGATTTTGTCCAACTCGGCGCGGACCAGCGGCCAGTCGATGCTGCCGTCGCGGATGTCGACGAATTTGCCGCCACGCCCGTCCGGGTTCAATTGAAAATCCTTCACGTGGCACTTGACGATCAGCTTGCCCAGCGACCGGATCCATTCCTCCGGCAGCGCGTATTTGACGTGGTTGCCGATGTCGAAATAGCACTGTACCCACGGGGACTGGAACGAAGCGATGAAGTGCGTAAAGAACGCCGGCTTGACCCAGAGGTTGTTCCAGACGTTCTCCAAGGCGATGACCACGCCGCACTTTTCCGCCACGGGGATCAGCTTTTCAATCGCCTTGCGCGAAGCGTCCGTGGCGTGGTTCTGCGCTTCGATGTACTGCTGGTAAGGCCCGTTGTCGCCTGCGACGACCCGTTTGACATGGCCGGTCCGATCGTCGAACTCGATGTCGAATTCCCAGGGCTCCGGCATCGGCATCCCGCCCACGCGGCAGGGCACCAGCAACAGCGCGTCCGAGCCATAGCCTGCACAGGCTTTCAGCGCCGTCTCGACATTGGCGATGTCGCTCGCCACTTTGCTTTCGTCGGGGTTGTTGAAGTTGGCCCAGCCGAACAGCACGGCGTGGATCGGCATCCCTAGTCCTTCGGCCACCTTACGAGCCTCCTCGGCCGCCGCCTGCGGGATGTTCCAGACGCCGGATTCAATGCCCTCGAACCCCGCCGCCTTCCAGCTGCGAAGCGTGGCTTCGTCCGGCTTGCCGATCAGCGCTTTGTTGAGCGTCGTTTTGAACGGCGCCGCCAACAGCCGGCCGGCGGCCAGCAATCCCGCTCCCGCCGCCGAAGCTGCCAAAAAATCTCGCCGATGAATCTGCCTCGTCATGGTTTCGTCTCCCTGGGGTAGAAATTCGCGTCAGCCGCTCTCGCTGTCCGATGGACACATTCTAGCCTGCGAGGCTGACGGACTGAATATGGCTAGAGCGCCCGACAGACTAGCGCGCCGAGAAGCTCGAGCGGCGGTTCGGTAGATGGCAAGATCGGCTTCGGGTACGCCGAAGGCACCTTGTTCCCGTGGACCATGACCGATCTTTTCGCTGATGGACGCGAAGGAAGGGAGGCGTGTTGATGAGGTGGGACGGATACAGATAATGGACGGCAGGCCATGTGGCCCGCTCGCTCGAAGACCGGATGGGGGCCTCGGAGAGATGCGGCCCCGAAATCCGTGGCTCGAATCGACGCGGTGGCTTCGACCGCCGGGCTCAGGTGCCGAATTCGGGCCGGCGGCGCCCCAGTTGGGACTGCAGACGCTGGACGATGCTGCTGTGCATTTGACTGACGCGGCTCTCGCTCAGATCCAGCGTAGCGCCGATTTCCTTCATCGTCAGCTCTTCGTAGTAGTACAGGATGATGATCAGCCGTTCGTTGCGATTGAGGCCCTTGGTGACCAGTCGCATCAGGTCCGCTTTTTGAATCCGCCGCGTCGGATCCTCACCCTTCTTGTCTTCCAGAATGTCGATTTCGCGGACGTCTTTGTAGCTGTCGGTCTCGTACCACTTCTTGTTCAGACTGATCAAGTTGACGGCGCTGGCTTCCATCATCATCTTCTCCAGGTCCGCCAGACTCAAGCTCATGTGGTGCGCGAGTTCCTGTTCGGTAGGATGTCGGCCGAGCGTCGTCTCCAGCTGTTTGGTGGCCTCTTGCAGCTTGCTGGCTTTGGAGCGAACCAGCCGCGGCACCCAGTCCATGGTCCGCAGTTCGTCCAGCATCGCGCCGCGGATACGGGGCACGCAGTACGTCTCGAACTTGACGCCGCGCGTCAGATCGAAAGAATCGATCGCGTCCATCAGGCCGAACACGCCGGCGGAAATCAGATCGTCCAACTCGACGCCGTCCGGCAACCGCGCCCAGATGCGTTCGCCGTTGTACTTGACCAGCGGCAGGTATTCCTCGACCAGCCGGTTCCGCAGCGAGGTACTGTCCGGATCCGCCTTGTAAGCCTTCCAGATTTCAAGAATGTCTTGTCGAGCAGCTTCGCTCTTGGCTGGGGTGGATGATTGACCGGAGTATCGAACCGGGGCCACTGCAATCGCCATACAATCCTCCATGATTCCTGCGCTCGCGAGACAGTAAAGTGCCTCGCGTTCTTGTCTCGGCAGCTCGCGTCCCGCGAGCAGCGGCTCAAATCGTACATTTCTTCAACGTGGCTGCGGGTGTCGCTAAAGTTGTCTTATTCGTTCCAGATTAACGGTTATAGAGACACCAACAGGTTAAATATCTATCGGCGGAAATCCGGCCTGAGGTTGAGTCAAACCTGCGGAATTTCGCGCCTCGGCAAGCGCCGTTCCACGGGGACGGTTCACGGAAACCGGCCGCAACGCGCCGGCGACCAGTCGGGCGGCCATGGCGTCCAGCGCCAGGCTGGCGGGATGTTGCGAATCCTGCATGATACAGGCCCTCGCTGCGTGCCCCGCCGCCTCGAACTCCGCCACGCTGGGGACACAGCCGAGAAGGCCCACGGTCAGTTCCAAGAACCGTTCGCTCGCTTCACACATCCGGCGGTGGACTTCCTCGGCGGCGTTCTGGTCCGAAACTCGGTTGACCAGCAGCCGGAGCACCGCCACCGGATCGGTCCCGGCCAGGCGTTTCATCGTGGCATACGCCTCCCTGACCGCGAGCGGATCGGGCGTGGTGACCAGCACCACCTGATCGGCCACCTGCCAGAACCGCCGCATCACCTCGTGCCCGCCGCTGCCCGCGTCCAGTGCGATCAGGTCAGCGTGCCGGCCCAGTTTCTTCAATTGCCGCAACAGACGCTGCTGGGCGACTTCGCCCCAATCGGCAGCGTTTCCCAGCGACCCGCGTCCGGCGACAACTTGAACGCCGCCCGGCCCGGGTTGCAAGACCTCGTGGATATCGCGCCGCGCCGTCAGCACGTCCGCGATCCCCGCGTCGCCGCTCAGCCCGCAGGCCGCCGCGACGGCCGGCCGATGCAGGTCGGCGTCGACCAAGACGACGCGGCACCCCTGGCCCGACAGGGCGACGGACAAGTGGATCGCCAGCGTCGTCACGCCGACGCCGCCGTGCCCTCCGCAGACGACCAGTATAGGCGGAGTCGGACTGCCGTCAGGCACCGTTTCCCGCACCGATCGCAACACCAGTTTTCTCAATTCCGTGGCTTGATCCAACATAACGATCGATCAGAGTTCCAGCATTCCCAACATCATTCGAGCCAAAGTCTTGCCGTCGGCCACGGCGATGTCATCCGGCACGTTTTGGCCGTCCGTCACATAGCTGACCGGCAACCGCGAGTGGCGGAGCAAGGGCAGCAAGCCGCCCAGTCCGTTCGCCTCGTCCAGTTTCGTCAGCAGCAGCGCGGTGACTCCCAAAGCGGCGAACTGGGCTGCCGTTCGGCGGAGGCTTTGCCCGCCGGAGACGCAGCTCAACACCAAATGCACTTCGTCGGCGCGGCACTCGCCCAGCAGCGACTTGAGTTCCTGAATCTTGACTTCGTCGCGCGGGCTGCGGCCGGCCGTGTCGACCAGGATCAATTCCTGGCCGGACAACCGGTCGAGGGCGGCCCGCAGTTCGCGCGGGGTGGCGACGACTTCCATCGGCAGGTCGATGATCTCGGCGTAGGTGCGCAGCTGTTCCACCGCGGCGATCCGATACGTATCGACGGTGATCAAGCCGACGCGCCGACGCTCGCGCAGACGATAGTTCGCCGCCAGCTTGGCGACCGTGGTGGTCTTGCCGACCCCGGTCGGCCCCACGACCGCGACGATCCGGCGTTCGCCGGGCCGCACGACGATCGGTCCGCCGACGCGAATCTCCTCTTCCAACAGGCGGGCCAAGCGGGCTTTCAGCACCAGCGGGTCCGTGAGATCGTGCGGTCCGGCCGCCTGACAGACCCGCTCGATCAACTCGCGGGCCAGGTCCTCGTGCAGCTCGGCGTCGACCAGGTCGGTGAACAGGCGGAACGCGGTCTCGGGAAGGTTGCGGACCGGGCCGCGGGACGGGGGCCGAGACAACTGCTCGACCAGCGACGGAGGCTCCGCCTGGGCGTCGTGGACGGCGGCGCGGAAGCGGGTCTGATAGTCGCAGTCCAACGGCGGCAGTTCGCTGGCCGTACCAAGGCGGCTGGCGCCGGGTAACGCGGCGAGCGTCCCGGGAGGGGCGAGGTCGGACCGGGGGGGCCCGACCGGCAAACGGCAGGGCGCCTGAACGTCGGCAGAGGCCAGCACCTCGACCTGCCGCGCGCCGGGCAACCAACCCAGCAGGCCGTTGCGGACCTCGCGAGCTTGCAGCAAGGTCGCATCCGCACCCAGCGTGCGGCGGACCAGTTGCAAGGCTTCTTGCATTGAACGGGCTCGAAAAGTCTTCACTTCCATGTGGCTACCTCCCCTTAAGCGGCGACGGCCATCGACTCCCGCACCGTGCGGACGGACTCGACAATCGTGTCAGGGGTGATTTCGTCGTAGCTTAAAACCGCCAGCGCCGGCAAGCGGGCGGCGGTCACCTGCCGCAGTCCCGCGCGAACTTCCGGACTGACCAGCAGCACCGGCGGGTGCCCGCTGTGCTGCAGAATCTCCAACTCGCGCTCGATTCGGTCGCACAGGTTCTGGACGGTCAGCGCCGACAGCCGGACCGTCAGGCCGTGCTCGCCGTGCTGGATGCCGGCCAGAACGCGGTTCTCCAGCGCCGGGTCGAGCACCACCGTTCGCAATCGCCGCTGGGCATCGCGGTATCGCGAGGACAACGTGCGGGCCAGACGCCGTCGCACGAGTTCCGTCAGCATGACCGGATCGCGGCGGTGAACTGCGTGATCGCCCAACGCTTCCAAGATCGGTTCCAGGGGGCGAATCGGCACGTCCTCACGCAGCAAACGCTGCAGAACTTGCTGGACTTCGCCCAGCTTCATGACGCTCGGGATCAGCTCGTCCACGACCGCAGGCGACGTCTTTCGCAACTCGTCCATCAGGTGCTTGACCAGATCCCGCGTCAGCAGATCGGCGGCGTGACCGCGAACCACCTGTCCCAGATGCTGGGCGATCGCCGCCGCCGGCTCGAGGATCGTGGCCCGCTGCTGCTGGGCCTGGTCGCATTGATCGGGATCGATCCAAACCCCGTTCCGGCCGCTCGCCGGATCGCAAACCGGCTCGCCGCTCAAATCCGGGCCGTCACCGCCGGATGACAGTGCCAACAGCTTGTCCGGACGGACGCAGCCTTCTGCCACCGGATTCCCGACGACCTTGATGCGATAGTTGCGTCGTTCCAGACGCAAGTTGTCGCGGATGCGGACCTTGGGCAGCACCACGCCCAGCTCGCCGGCCAGTCGGCGGCGAATCTCGGTAATCTGATTCAACAAGTCCCCACCCCGCTTGGGATCCGCCAGGCGGATCAGGCCGACGCCGATCTCCAGTTCCAAGGGGTCCACGGCTAGATAGTCTTCGATTCGCTTCTCGGCGGCTTTCGGGGGTTCGCCCGCCGCCGGTTCGGCCTTTTCCGGCACCGGCGGATTGGCCGCCGCTCGACTGAGCAGGAAAGCCAATCCGGCACAGCCGGCTCCGATGGTCAACAACGGCACGGCGGGCAGTCGCGTCAACACGAGCAAGCCCAGGAAGCCGGCCGAAACCGCCAGCACCTGAGGACGCGAAAACAGCTGGCGCAGGAATTCCCGCGGCAGATCGACAGACTGCGAACTGCGAGTGACCAGCAATCCGGCGGCGAGCGAGATCAGCAGGGCCGGGGTCTGAGCCACCAGGCCGTCGCCGATCGTCAATTTGGTGAACAGCCCGGCAGCCGCTGTCAGCGACATGCCGCTTTGGACCACGCCGACGAACAATCCGCCGACGATATTCACCAGCGTAATCACCAGCCCGGCCACGGCGTCCCCGCGGACAAACTTGCTGGCCCCATCCATGGCCCCATAGAAATCGGCATGTTCCAGGATCTCCTGGCGCCGTCGTTGAGCCTCGCGATTGTCGATCAAACCGGCGTTCAAGTCGGCGTCGATGGCCATCTGCCGGCCGGGCATTCCATCCAACGTAAACCGCGCGGCAACTTCGCTGATGCGGCCCGCTCCCTTGGTGATCACCACGAATTGAATGACCACGATGATCGAGAAAATGACCAGCCCTACGACCGTCTGATTGCCCGTCACAAACTCGCCAAACGCGCGAATCACCTTGCCGGCCGCGTCCAGCTGGCCGGTCGGGGCGGCGGTCAGAATCAGTCGCGTCGAGGCCACGTTCAGCACCAGGCGGCCGAGCGTCGTGACCAGTAACAAGGACGGGAAGATACTGAATTCCAACGGCGTTTTGACGGCGAGCGTCGTCAGCAGCACGATCACCGCCAGGGCGATGTTGGCTGCCAGCAGCAGATCCAACAGACCGGCCGGCAAGGGCACGATCAGTACCAGCAGGCTGGCGATGATGCCCGCCGGGAGAATCAGGTTTTGCCAACGAACCAGGTGCGACATGCCTTGACTTCAACCGCCTCCCACAACCACGGGATCGCGTCCGATAGCACTGACTGCAAAGCCGACAAGCATTCCCAGACAAGTCCGGCAGCGACCCGCGTCGCCGGGATGAAGGGCGGAGATTATCGAAACCGGCGGCGGTTGTCCAGGTCGGTTGTCCGTCCCCGATGCACAAGAAAACCATGAGGGGCGATCGACGGGAACCTTTCCGGCTTGCATCCCGCCGAGCCGGTGGTACAGTAATGTGGTGAACTTCTCCCCGCAACGACCCGTTTGCGCCGGCTGTCCACGCAGTTTCTCCCCACCTGCCACCGCAAGAAAAAGGAGCCCGCCATGCCGAATCGCACCAGCGCCAACCGCCGCAGTTTTCTCCAGGCCAGCCTGGCCGCCGGAATCGCCGCGCCCTGTATCGTGCCGGCGTCCGCCTTGGGCGCCGACGGCCAGGTGCCGCCCAGCGAACGCATCAGCCTGGGCATCATCGGCTGTAACGGCATGGGCCGCGGCAATCTGAGCAATTGCGCTCGGTATCCCGACGTGGTGGTCACCGCGGTCTGTGACGTCTGGAAAGAACGCTGCGACGCCGTCGTCGGCCAGTTTCCGGCGACGGCCAAGGGCCATCGAGATTATCGCGAATTGCTGGAACGTAAGGATGTCGACGCGGTCATCATCGCGTCGCCTCCCCACTGGCACGCGCTGATGGCGGTGGCGGCGGCCGAGGCGGGCAAGGACATCTATCTGCAGAAACCGATGACCCTGTACCCCGACGAAACGCTGGCGGTGCGGAACGCGATCAACAAGCATCAGCGGATCAGCCAGATCGGCACGCAGATCCACGCCGGCGAAAACTATCGCCGTGTGGTGGAATGGATCCAGTCGGGCAAGCTGGGACCGGTCAGCGTGGTGCGAACGTTCAACGTCATGAACCAAGGCCCGGACGGTCTGGGGCGCGCGCCGCAGCAGGATCCGCCTCCGGGGCTGGACTGGGAAATGTGGCTGGGGCCTGCCCCGGCCATTGCGTACAATTCGATCCTGGCCGCCAACAGCTACAATCACTGCTCGTTCTGGGACTACTCCGGCGGCTGGACGCCGGGCATGGCGCCGCACATCATCGACCTGCCCATCTGGGCGCTGGATCTGGGCGTGCCGCTGGTGACCCATTGCTCGGGCGGCCGCTATGTCGTTCGCGACGACGGCGACGCGCCGGACGTGCAGGAGATCCTGTGGCAGTATCCGAACCTGACGATGACCTGGATGATGAGCACCTGCAACAGTTTCGCGTTCGACTTTGGCCGCGGTTCGCCGGCCCGGCGGCTGGGAATCTACTTCCATGCCCTCCGCGGGACGCTGTTCACCGACTACGGAAAACACGAGGTCGTCCCGGAAGGCAACCTGTTGGAGGACGCCACGCCCCCGGAACGGAGCCTCGCCAGCTCGCCGGGTCACGAGCGCGAGTGGCTGGATTGCATCAAGACTCGCGAGCAGCCCAGTTGCAACGTCAACTATCATTACAAAGTGGATCTGGCGCTGACGCTGGCCAACCTGGCGTACAAGCTGGGACGCTCCGTGCGGTTCGACCCGCAAACGGAAAAGATCGTTGGCGACGAGGAAGCGGCCAAACGGGCCCGCCCGGTGTACCGCGATCCCTGGAAATTCCCGGCGGAATATCTGCAGGGGTGAGGAACAGGTCAGGGAGGCGTTCTCCGGCAGTCCGACATTGCCGCGCAGCCGGACTGTGCCCTGACATCCTGACATACCCCCAGCGACTTTTGGCTTCGAAGTTGCGCATTTTCGTCGTCCCCATCCGGCCCCGTGCCGGTGGAACCAGGTTTGGAGACTAGGTAACGTACGAGCGCACGCGCGCTCGATCCGCCCTCGCCGCCGCCAACGGCGGCGGTGGGGCGGCGAGGGCCAAATTTCCGCGCAGCAACGGTTTGGCCGATGCTGGCGGATTCTCCTGTGGGTCTCGCGCACGGCCAATAGACATCGAATGGGCAGACCGCGCCATCGAGGGTATCAGCCGCAGTTAGCGTCTCGGTACCATCGCAGCCAACGCACAGCCATTGCGCCCCGAGGGCGAGAGCCAGCGCCGTCACGCTTTGAGGAATCGGACGATCATGAACAGAACTGGCAGCGACGACCACTCTCCATCGCTCACGTAACTCCCTCCGTCGACCGTTCAGTTTCGCAGACGAACAGACCGCTTGCAGACCACTTCGCCGACCGTCGGCACGAAATGCGGGAAGGGGTGATTCTTGCGGCTCCATCGGCAATCCTCGGCCTGCGGGGAGTGTTATAGCAGGGATCGTGGCAAGTGGGAGCGGTGCGGACAACCGTCGAGTGGCCCCCCGGGCGGGCGCACCCGGCACGCCTTCGGAGATTGCCGCTCAATCAGTTCACCGTTCTATTCTGACCGGATCGGCGGCTCGTGCACGCGATCGTTATGCAACGTCGTTTAACGATTCTTCCGTGGAACAGCAGATTCCCCACCAGATCGGCTTACTAACCACAAGTCACCACCCAAGGCAGACGAAGACGAGCAATGCGATGACAGCAAGTCGCGTTTTCATCGCGGGCCTCTCAGGGCAAGACCGGAATCAGGCGGCGGGGACGGAAAGACGCCACCACTGGCAACCGACCTTACCCCCGCTCGCCTGCATTCTTTGGTTCGGGCCGGCTGCTGGTGCAGATCAAGCACTCCGCTTGCGAGCGATCAGCGCTCGGACCTCGGGGGCCAGTTCGGTAGGCACCGCCATCAAGGTGGTTCCCTCGGCCTCGCGGGCGGCCTCAATTTCCGCGAACTGCTCGTCTTCGGTTTGGCTCTCGTAGTGCGCAAGCACTTTCCGCACGCGTTCTTCGTCCCAGCCTGGTGGAAACTTCTGGGTAGTCATCGCGGCTTGCTCCGTTGGCGGCGGCGGTAAGCGGTTTTCGCCTTGCCACGCAGTTCGTAGGCGGTAATCACAAACACGCTCTCGGGGTCTTCGTCGGGGACGTAGATGTGTGGCAGGCCCGTGTCCGGATCTTCGTAGAATCGAATCTCCATTGCGGACGACTCCCAGGCAAAACGCGGCGACCTTGCCTGGTCTTCCGGCCAAAGCTGCCATCACACCCCAGGGCACCTTTCGAGTATCCTACGGCAGGACGGCGGCTGGGGCAAGGCCCGGCGAGCGCCACCATCCCGCGAGGCGCAATCGCCGCTCGATTGCAACATATGTGCCATTTCCGGCGGCAATTGCAAGCTGTTTGCCCCCTTTCCGGCATTATCCCGTTCCTGCGCCCACGATCAACCAGCGCCCGTTTGGAGAAGACTGATCTTTGTCTGTCCCCCGACGTTTGGTATAAGGCTTGCTACCTGTCTTTGGCCCGTTCTGGGGAAGCGTGTCGGGAATTCGGTGTGCCAGCAATGCCTGCTCCAAGTGCGCGGAGAAACGATCATCCCAGGACCGCGCGGCGGGTCGTGCTGCTTGCCTTCCCCCTGTTTGCCCTCGGCTGCCTGGCGGCGCGAACCGCGGTTGCCCAGAACGCCCGGGAACCCTGGCCTGATGGCTCGCCCGCTGCAGTCACGGCCACTCGCTTGATTCCGCTCTACTACGTCCGGGATGCAGAGAAAGTGATCGCTACGGTACGGGGCCCGGTGGAGTCGCCGTCTCGCCCGCCAGCGTCCCCACGAACCGAGCAGCTTCAAACGCTGGCGGAGGAGCGACGGCGTCTGCAGTCCCAGCAGGCGGCCCTGATGACGCCCCGCGCTCCCCCGACGTCCCCGGCGGCGCAGCCTGTTTCGCCAACGGGCAGGATCCTGGAAGCCGCGGGTCTTATCTCCACGCCACCCCGATCGCTCGAGCAGGATCTGGCAAGAATGGAACGCGAACTCGCCCTTTTGGATCGACAGGAGCAAGCGTTGCGGGCCGACGATTTTCGCGACCAGGCGCAAAGTGCCACATCGGGCAGGCCGGTGGCCTCCGCAGCCCGCGAGTCGTCCAGTGCGGTGGACCAGGTGCGGATCACGGTCGTGGGAGAGGGGCAATTGCATCTGCGCGGTCCTCTGGAGGGCGTCAACGCGATCGCCCGGATGATCCACGAGATCGATCAACCCGTTGGGCAAGTCAAGCTTGGTATCCACGTGGTCCAGTTCACGGCCCAGGACGGTGCCGCATTCGACGGCGTTCCGGGACTCGTCGATCGGTACCTGGCGCACGCCCGGCAGATGAGCGAGACGTCGCAATCGCTGTTTCGGGCCGCGATGAGCGCGGTCGCAGCCCGCTACTATTCGCTCGATCCCAACGGCTTTGAAGAAGCCTTCTTCTACAGCACGTGTGTGCGGAATTTCCGGAGCCTCAATGGGGCGCAAGCGACCGTCTCGGTCGCTCTGCTCGATTCCCGGGATATCGTCACCACCCTGTACCTGGCGAGCTTGGCGACGAACGAAGCGCGGCACGAGATCCTGGCGGAGTTCCAGCGTCTGGTGGCAGCGGAGTTGCCCAGACTGCACCAGCAGTACCAGCAAGCAATCGCCGCAGCGCAAGGCCAGCCCGCGAAGCCTCCTTCTCTACTGGCGAGGGTGATGGGAACCGGCGCCCCGGCCGAGGCGGACCATCCGCCCGCTCCGCGCCTGTCGGATCTGAGTTTTTCGAAAACCCTGTCCTACCTCGAACCGTACAGTGCACAGCCCAATTCGGTCCACCCGATCCAGATCGCGACGGCCCGTTTTCAGCGTGCCCTCCTGGAGCTTCGCCAAGCGGAGGCCGCGGTGGCCGCGATGCGGAACGACCGCCTGCTGCTGGCGTTCACCTCGTCCCACCGGCCCCCGTCCGCGCACTTTCAGACGGCGTCGGGCGACGTGATGGACGCCGCCTCGTTTGGCTCGCTGGCCGATCGCGTGATCGAGGAGCAAGCGGCCCGCGTCCTCGATCTCCGCGAGGTCACACGGTCCGAAGTCGCCGCCCTGGACGGACAGCTGAAACGTCTGACCACGGCGTTTGAACAAGATCTTCGGCGGCAGTTCTACGAACCGGTCATGGAAGACGTGCGGCGCAACACCAGCGCCCGGAGATTGCAGATGGGCCAGGTCCAGACCACGACCATCCGGACCAATGACCGTACGCTGGCCCGGGTCAGTCCGGGCCAGGTTGCGGTCCTGGACCGTCCCGTCCGTCCCGTGCTGGCCCAGGAAGGGTTGCAGGTGGCCCATGGCCTGGTCCAGGAGGCCCAATCGCTGGCCCAGTACGGGAGTCTGCAGGCGGCGGGCAATCTGGCGGTGCCCGGCGGCTCTTCCGTGTTGGCCCAGGCCGGCTTGATGTCGGTTCCCGGCCAGCACCTCGGTCAGCTCGTCGGCGACTCGGAACGTATTACCGTCTCGGCCGGAGACGACATCGCGGTCACTCCCGTCATTCAACCGGATGGTTTCAGCGTAGCTTTTCACCTGGTGTACACGCATACGCCGCAGCGCGAATCCGACGGCCAGACCCCGCCCCCGGCCGGCGTGCAGCGGCACATGATCGAAGCCGATGTCCACATGCCCAGCCTGGAGGTGCAGGAGGTTAGCCGCTTCCGTGTGGCCCTGGACTCGGACGAGCAAGGCAAGGGGATCCCGCTGCTGGAGGACATTCCGGGGGTGGGGGCCCTGTTTCGGCCGCGTCGCGCCGCGGCCTCGACAACCCAGGAGAACATCATCTTGGTCGAGGCCGTGGTCTATCCGACCGCGCTGGCGCTGGCGGGAAAATGCTGGCTGGCCATCGACTCGACCCACTCCAGGAACTTATCCGTGCCGACGGCAGGATGCGCCGCCGCGCCGGGCGGGCAGGGCGAGCTGGAGGGTTGGGTTCTCCAGACGCTTCGGCGTCAGGCTCAAGCCAGCCTGGGGGAGCCGGCCAACGCCCAGCGGATCGCTCAGCCAGCCGGCCAGCCGCCATCGGTTTCCGCGCCGCGACGGTTTCCACGGTGAGTGACAGGCAGTTCTTGGCAACGATCCTTGATGTGGGGCTATCCAGAAAGCAAGCGCGTTGAACGGGTATGGCAGGCCGAATTTCAGCAACGAATCTGGTGGGCTTCCTGCTGGCCGCCCTGGCTGCTGCTGTGGTGTACG
>Ga0351872_1001_pt2 | contig 190616 bp, 129 predicted proteins | sample TotcelFGM3001N10_FD_206788 | JGI IMG/M metagenome (GOLD analysis project Ga0351872, IMG submission 206788) | Enriched cells from coal bed in the Powder River Basin, Montana, United States - Total cells FGM rep2 HSBNCT.FGM.300.1.N10 ... | reverse complement strand
GCGTAACCGCCCTCAAAGTACACGCCGTTCCTGTGCTGCGTCACGTCGGCCACAACGAACCGGCTTTCTTTGATCCGAGCGATGATCTCGAACACGATATCTCCCAGGTAGTGCTCCTGGTCAAGCCTGACGGCCTTGTATCCCGCATCTTCTTCCAGGGCGGGCTTGATCGCGTCTTCCCAGGCTTGTTTGAGCAGCGGCGAATCCTTGGCGAACGACATGGCGACAAACGCATCGGCGGATTCCAGGGTCGGAAGGCGTTGGACTTCTTCCCAGCCGGTCGGCGTTAGCGTCAGACAGATGCTTCCGCGCGTCGTCCCTTCGTCACTGACGTAGTGCAATTCAGTGGCACAACCTGCCAAGTAGGTTAGCTCGTAGTCGTTAGCTGCAAAGCACACAGGATAGTCCGTCTCCCGGCCAAGTTCAACTCCATCGCCGGGGTGCTGCGACTTGCGAGCGACATGGCGCAAGAGGTAGCGAAGTTTGGCGGGGACATCGTTTGGGGCGGGGGCGCTAGATTTCAGGTCTTGGAGGTTCTGCGTTGTGATGATTACGGGCCGATCTGTTTCCGACCACAGCCGCACGACACCTGACAAGTCAGGGTAGGGGCCGTTTCGAGACAATTCGCCGGTCGCGTCATCGCTGATGCGGTACGTCCCACAGACTGGACATTCGACCTTCCAGATGTCATTGGATTCGTTGGCCTTTGGTTTCGCCGATTCGTTCAGGCACAACGGACAGGAATTGATCGTGTTGTTCATTCTGTGGCCCTCGGTGGTGAACGGAATCGCCGCGATTATACCACAGCACAGACTCCGCCCGAAGTCGCCAAAGCCGGTCAGTTCCAGGGTACTACTCCAGCCGTTCGTCCCAGGAAGTATCCTGGCGGGACGATGGCAGACAACACCCCGTTGCCCGTTCCGGGCAACGGGGTGCTTCCCATCTCTGCTCACCTGGTCCGCCAGTCCGCGATTCCTGCCAAGCTGCCATCCACTCCGCCAGCATCGAGGCGAGATCAGGGCCGAGTGACCGCCACGACGACCTTTGACGACGATCAAGGCCCACCAATTCCTTCAGGCCGATCAGTTTGGACGTACTACCCCGGCGATTCAGCCAGGGCCACCCACACCATGCCCCGGCCATGCCGGGGCATGGTGTTTCCCCCCTCAATTCATCGGCGGCGACGGCAAATTCGTGACCGCCAGCCCTCCTTCCGATTTCCGCCAGCGGCGTATCTCGCACACCTGCAAGGGCGAAATCTTCAATTCGTGAAAGGCAGCCTCGACTTCGTTTCCATCCATGTCGCCGGGGATCAAAGCGAGGTGGTAGCCCTTTCTTGACCGGACAAGCAGCACCGTCTGTGTGCTTTCTGTGGATCGTGCGTGCATCTTCATCTCCTTCGTGATTTGAGTCGGTTTTGGGGCAAGAGCAGGCCGCAAGAAAATGGCCGCAACACAGACATGCCACTGCATGGCCGGGACATTTAGGAGGCAAGGGCAAAATCCAAAAAGAGGATGAGATAGATCGTACTACCACTGGGCATCACTACTTCACCCACCCAAAGGAGAACGAGATGTCCAGTTTCACACGGTCAGACTTGGCTCGGAAGATCGCAAGGTTTATCGGTCGCAAGCGATTGCCGCGAACGTGGCAGCTTCGGGAGTTGCTCGACGATTGCGAATCCGTTGCGTTTGAGCTTGAAGCCACAGCGCCGCCCGAAGTCACCCCCGCTTCGATTGCGTGGAAGGCCGTCCAGCGTGTCCGTTGCGGTCGCCAGCATCGGGAATCCATCCGCTCAATCACGACCGGACGGCACGACCGCCGCAGCAAGCGGCCCGATTTGCATCGGGCCGAAATTCGCTTGACGGATTTGGTTTCGCGGGAGGTGTCGCCATCGGATGCGGTCCCCGGCTGGATTGACTTCAAGGGTTGGCGGGACAGCTACGGCGGTAAAAAGTTAGGAATTTTGGAAGCGTTGGCCATTGGCGGGACTACGAAGGAGACCGCCCGCGAATTCGATCTTTCACCGGGGCGGATATCCCAGCTTCGGGACGAGTTCCAGCGGGATTGGAACGAGTTTCAATCGTGATTCCACGCCCCACACCCCAACCCCGGCAACGCCGGGGTTGGGGTTTTCTTTTGTCTAAATCCGGGCGAGTTCCCTTGTACTACCAAACCTCGTGATCCACACCACACCACAGAGGGCAAGACCATGAACAAAACGCGACGGGTCAAGATCAGGAAGAACAGCCTGACGGAGAACGTGTACTTGGACCGCCAGGGCCGTTGGGTGCCGTGGGCGGAGGCCGCTTGGTTCAGAAGCGAACAAGCGGCAGAACGATTCGCCAAGAGCCACGGCATCGACGTGTTCGGACTGTTCCCGTGCGAGAGATTTGGAGACATCCCATGACCAGAATTCACACCGGCAGCGGGGCCGTGACCTACAAAGCCGTTCGCAAAGCGATGGATGGCGAACCCTATACCATGAGCCTGACCGACACGGATGAAATCCGGGCTGTGATCGACGCCGTGAACCAGGGCATCGACAGCCACTTGGAAGCCTGTTTTTGTCCGCAACTTGGCGACAGGTTTCATGGTGGCAAGCGAATGGCGGGACGGTTGACGCTGTGCCACACCCTGGAGTGTTCCGTCAGCCCGGAATCCCTCCCCGTCCTGCTCCGTCGCTTGTTTGAAGGCGATGACGCCGGCATGTCGCTGGCGGGCGATATTTTGATGACGCTCGGCTTTGATGAACACGGCCAGTTCGTAGGCCGGGAAGCGGTTCCCGCTGCTGCCAGCCGCCTCGTACGGCGAGGCGGGTGTCTTGATGCCTTCCATCTTCGTGGTTGTTGACAACCAGACAGTACCCGCCAATCCGCCCTGCTGCCAACCAGCGCCGTCTTCCGCTACGATCTGGAAAAATGGCCCTGTGACACCGAACAAACTCGCCTGACCCGACCACGACGACCACCATCCTCCAACTCCAAGGAGTCCAAAATGCGAAAGCCCATCCTGTCCTGCGGGTTTCCAAGACGCTGGCCCCAGAAAGCGGTTTGAGACGGGAAAACACGGGTTTTTGCGGTGTTTTTGGGTGTTTTCTGGAAATGGCATAGGTAGAATTGGCAATCCGTCCTGCATTTTTCTGCGCGGACGCTATGCGAATACTTCGCTGCCTTGCGGTTGCGGTTGGGGGAAGGCTGCGCCGCAGTGTTGGCACGCCTCGCGGTCCACGACCGCACGGCGTCCGCAGGCCGCGCAGGTCTCGCGGACCGGCCAGCGGCGGTGCAGCAGATAACCGATCAGGCCTGGTACGCCCAGCAGCAGCACGAATACACACCAAGCCCATGCGCCGGGCTGGGCATAACGCCTGTGACGCCAGAAGCACCATACAGCCGCGGCGATTGTCAGCAGGCTGACCGCGACTAAAGAGCCCCGCCAGCGACCCCACGATGCCGTCAGCGCCTCGACGTACGTTGCTCCCGCATCCTGTTCCTGCTGGTTCAACGGGTCCCCTATAAAAATGTTTACGGCGATAGCGATCGGTACGGGGACCGTCGCTGCCAACGCCCAAACACCCGGTTTGGGATAGCCGCCGGAACGTAAGCTGAGAGAACGCTCCCGGAGCACACGGCCGTCCCGACTCAACCACACAACAAGCACGGATCTAATCCGTGATGGCCGCTCGACGAAACGCACGGACCCCCAGTCGTCGTTCGTGAGCAAGACCTGGTCGTCGACGATAAAAATCGCCATCGCCGAAGACGTCAGAAGAGCGGGGATCGCAAGCTCCTGAGATCGGTTCGTGTGCGGATCGACGATCCACAGTCGATCCGCGGACCGGACAGCCAGGAACTGGCTGCGAAAGCCCGAACCGGGGCCTGAAGTATCCTTGCTGACGCACGTGACGAGCGTGGCTGAGATCAAGTCGGGAGCTTCGAACAGAACCCGCACGCGGCGTTCGCGCACGTCGACCTCGACCAGCCTGGCATCGGTCACCAAATGACCGATCCATGGTGAAAGGCTCCCCATACCCATTCTCCAATTCCCATCGCGGGACGGCACATAGGCAAACCACCCGGCGCCCCGAAAATGAGTGGATGCCTGAAACACCCGCCATTCCATCGGGAACAGATCGTCGGGTGTTGGCGGCGAAGCACGAAACCCGTGTCGGCCGATATAGCCCACGCACTGCCTGGTGTCGCTATCGAAGCCTTCCAGCCACGCCTGCCCTTCGGGCCGACCATCGTGAATCAAATACCAGTACGTCGGGGCGGTTCCGCAATCGGAAATGCCCCGGATGCGTGTCGACCATTCGAGGGGCGCACCATCGCGTTCCAGCGCATCGGGGCCCGGCAGATGTCCTGGCCACACCGGCTCGGGCGATTCGACTTGCTCGCCGTCCAGCGTGCGGAAACGGCGGACGCTGCTGTCGAAACGCGAGTTCGAGGCGATCAACGGCGTCCCGTCTTCTGCCAGGAGCAACCACTCGTCCATCCGTTCCGCCAACGGCCGCTGCCGGAACTGCCGCTGCCGAATCGCATCCCCGCAGATGGTGGATACGACACCCCAGACGATCATCGTCCCCGCTGCCAGCAGTAGTGCGAGCAGAAGAGAACCTGGCAGGCCGTGTTGCTCGTTCATATCCGTTCCTCGTGCCGTGAATGAAGCGGTGACTCCGGAAGTGTCAATGCCAGTCCTTTCAATCGAAATCGCGAACGCGCACCACGTGCCCGATGCTGCTCAGCAGCACGGCGCTGACCGCCAGCGTGATCGGTAGCGCCAGCCACCACGGGACGGGAGCCACCGCCAGGAGCCACGCCCCCACGCCGACAGCCGCCAAGGGCAACAACCGCGAGCCGATCCAGCGTGACGCCCGCAGACCGCAGAGGAATGCGGCCAGATAGAGCATCGCGATGGCAATCAATGCTTGCCACGCCGGCAGCGTCATGGACCAGAAGAACGGGCTCGGGTGTGTGCCGGGGGTCGCAGCCCAAAACGCAAATAACAACACGGGAACTGCGGTCCCGGCAGTATAGATACACAAGCCCATCAGCAGCTTGACGCCGACCAGCCGCCAGCGAGCCATGGGCAGATGAAACAACAGCAGGTAGGTGCCCTGCAACGACTCGCCCAACGTTTGGCGGAAACCCAACGCCACAGCAAGCAGAGCGGCGATGCCGGGCACCGTCCGGCAGAAGCTGTCGCGCAGGAACGGGATCTCCCTGGCCTCGGATGAGTAGGAACGGACATCGTACTGCTGCAACTGCCAACCCACCAATCCGCCGTCCCACCGCGTCTGGACCGCCAGATCGCACAGCAAGAACGCCATCGCGACGGCCCCCAGCCAGAGATTCTCGCGGCATTCCTTAATCAACAACGCTTTGACCATGCTCTGGTTCTCCTCCAAAAACCGGCAGCGCCCGGCGCGGGCCGCGCGTGTACTCGATGAAAGCGTCCTCCAGATTCAAGTCGATCACCTCCTGCGACCGCGGCTGCAGCCGCTCGATCCGCTCCCAATGCTCGTCGCCGGGTCGCACCACGATCAACTCCAACCGCGTGCCCACCGGGCGAGCGGCAACCAACCCCGGACAGGCCGGAAAATCGGGAGGCGTACCGTCGAACTGCAACACAACCTTCTTGACCGCCTGCTTGAACTCGTCCGTCGGGCAATCCACGCGCAGGACGCCGTCCACCAGCACCCCGATCCGGTCGGCCACGCGCTCGACATCCGACAGAATATGCGAACTGAACAGGATCGAGCGTCCGCGCCGCTGGATGATCTGAATCATCGACTCCAGGAAATCCCGCCGCACGACCGTATCCAGGCCGATCGTCGGGTCGTCCAGGATCAGCAGGTCCGGGTCCGGGGCGACGGCCAACGCCAGAGCCACCTGCGCCCGCTGCCCCCGCGACAAGTGGCGGATCTTCTTGCGCGGCGGCAGCTCGAAATGATCGAGAATCTGCTCGACCAACGGCCCGTTCCAACGCGGGTAGAACGATTTCGCAAAACGGACCGCTTGGCCGACCGTCATCCAGCGGTACAGCGGATGACCCTCGGCCAGGTAAGCGATCCGCGCCCGCGCGGTCGGCGACAAGCCCGCCGTGTCTTCTCCCAGCAATTCGCTGCGGCCCCGATCCGGATGGACCAGCCCGAGCAGCATCTTGATCGTGGTGGACTTTCCCGCCCCGTTGCGCCCCAGCAAACCGTACACCGTCCCGTACGGAACCTGCAGGTTCAAATCGTCGACCACCCGTTGCCGACCGTAGTACTTGGTCAATCGTTCGGTCACCATCGCGTTGGACATGGCCATCCCTCATTTGCGCCCACGTGGGTCGGTATCTCCGAGACCGACGCGGTTTTATTACGGCCTCTTAGTCTGTTCTCTTCTCGCCTCGTTCCCACCGGAAGCGGTTCATCCGCTCGGCGACCAGCCCCGTGACGTCCTCCGGCGCGAACCCCAGATGCACCGCCTCGGTCAGCAACGCATCCACGTGCCGGATCAGCCGCTGCTGGCGGGCCTTCTTGGTCAGTTCCTGCCGCAACCGAGCGACGAAGACCCCCAGTCCGGGGCGAGTGTTCAAGACCCCCTCCCGTTCCAGTTCGGTATAGACCCGGGCGATCGTATTCGGATTGACGACCAGCGTCCGGGAAAGCTCCCGCACCGACGGCAGCCTCTCATCCTCGGCCAACCGCCCCGTGGCGATCGCCTCCCGGATCTGCTCGCTCAATTGCCGGTAGATCGCCTGGCGGCTGGTAGGTTCGATTCGAAATTCCATCATACTGTTCCTGCTGTACTAGTAATACTAATACAGTTGGATCAGCGAGTCAAGCGGGAAAACGCCAAGAATCGGAATCCCGGCAGAAGTCGTAGAACGGAATTCATTCCGTTCCTCTGCCGACGAGGCTGATCCGTCCCGCGTCGGTACCGCCGCGACCGGCGAAGAAAACGGAACGAATTGCGTTTACGATCCGAGTTCGCCGAATTGATGGGCAAACCCCATGCCGGCAGTCATTTAACCACAGCTGGCCGATTGCTGCGCCGCTGCAAAGACGAAATCAAAAGGCAGGCCCCGGCCATGAATTGGCAACGTTCGAGAAATCACTGTTCGGTATTGAGTGAGCGGCAAGACGCCATCAGAATGTCCAACGTGGGGAATGCCTCGGCATCCAAACAACTTCCCCATTTCTGATTTCGCCCCTCTCCCCAGCCCTCTCCCTGGAGTACCGGGAGTCTGCTGAGAATCGGGATGCTGACGCCGGTGTCGGATCGGGCGTCGGGCGGTTCCTCCGGCGCGGCTCGAGGGGGCTCGGACGCCGCCACGGACGTGATGAACGCCCGATGAATTTCGGGAACGTTCGCGCGTTCATGCCAGGCGTTTGGCCGAAGGCCAGAATCCCGGGCGGGCAGCCTGTGCCACGGGGGCTTATTCTATTCGGCTGCGGCGATGGTGATGGCGTCGGTCGGGCAGACGTAGGCGCACGAGCCGCAGCCGATACAGCTGGGGGAGATGTCGAAGAAAGGCGTGGCGATGCGTTTCTGAGGACCGCGGTACGAGCTGCCGATCGCCCTCATACCGACCACCTCGGCACAGACCCGCACGCACTGGCCGCACAGGATGCACCAGGACAGGTGCTCGACGCCGACCTCCGCCTTGCGCTGCTCGACGCGGCGGGACAGGAAGGCCAACAGCGGATCGGCCGCGTCCGGGCTCAACTCCACGCCGTGCTGGCGAGCCAGTTCGATCAGCTTGGGCGGCTGCGGGGCGCGGGCCAGCAGCAATGCCAGGATGAACCGCCGCGCCTCGAGGACCCGCGGCGTGTCGGTCTTGACCTCCATCCCGTCCTCGACCGCCGTGGCGCAGGCCGGCAGCAGGACGTCGCGGCGCGCGGCCGTGCTGACCTCGACATGGCACAGGCGGCAAGCACCGGCCGGTTTGAGCTTGTCGTGATGGCACAGGGTCGGGATGTGGATTCCGGCTCGCAGCGCCGCGTCCAGCACCGTGGTGCCCGGCCGCACCGACAGCTGCATCGTGTCCATCGTCAGCGTTATGTTCTTCACGGTCTGTTCCTTGGCTCCATCAAACGCTCAACTCGACCAACTGCCGTTTGGCGTCGTCGGTCTGCAAATCGCACCGCAGGCAACGGCTGGCTTCGCGGACGGCTTGCTCTTCGCTCAATGTCTGTTCGACTTCGGCAAAGCCGTCATGCCGTGCAGTGATGGGCAACAGCGAAACGACGGCTCGCCCCGCGGCAGCTGCTTCGGCGGAGGCCGGAGCCGCCGGCGGCACATAGTGCGAGGGTCGAACGGGCTCGTAGTGCCGCTCGAGGGCTGCGCCACGCAGGTACTTGTCGATCATCTCCGCCGCGACCTTGCCCGCCGCCATGGCGGCGATCACGGTGTCGGGGCCCGTTACCGCATCGCCGCCGGCAAACACCCCGGCGCGGCCCGTCGCTTGGGTCTCCTGACCCACGATCGTGGTGCCTCGCCGCGAGATCTCGATCCCCGAATCCTGGCCCAGGAACTTTACGTCCGCCTCTTCGCCGATAGCCACCAGCAGCATGTCCAGCGGGATGTCGAACGTCGAGTCCGGCAGCGGAACGGGCCTTCGTCGGCCGCTTTCGTCCGGCTCGCCCAACTGCATCCGCTGGCAACGCAGGCCCGTCAGTTTGCCGTTCTGAACCAGGATTTCCTCGGGGGCCACCAGCAACTGCAGTTCGGCGCCCTCTTCGATCAGCGCCTCGACCTCTTCGGCAAAGGCCGGCATTTCGGCGCGCGTGCGACGGTAGATGATCTGCACCGACTGGCAGCCCTGCAAACGCAGCGCGACCCGGGCGGCGTCCACGGCCGCATTGCCGCCGCCGATGACTCCCACCCGGCCGCCGACGCGCACCGGCTGGTTCAAGTTCACCCGCTTGAGGAATTCGATCGCGTCCAAGACGCCGTCGGCATCTTCGTTCGCAATCCCCAGCTTCTTGGACTTGTGCGCCCCGGTGGCGATGAACACGGCTTTGAAGTCGCGGGTCAGGTCGTCGAACGAGATATCCCGGCCGACGCGGACCCCGGTGCGGATCTCGACGCCCGCCCGGCGGACGTTTTCGATATCGGCGGCCAGCAGCTCGCGAGGCAGCCGGTAGGCGGGAATACCGACCATCAGCGTTCCGCCCGGCGACTCGAGGGCCTCGAAAACCGTCGCCCGATAGCCGCGTTGCGCCAGGTAGTAGCCGGCCATCAAGCCGGCGGGACCAGAGCCGATAATCGCCACGGGATCCCCGGTCGGCGCCGCTTGGGGCGGCGGCGGGTACAGTCCCTCGCGAATTGCATAGTCGACGGCGAATCGCTTCAGCGCCCGGACCGACAGGGCACCGGTGGACTGTGCGGCCAGGCACCGCGATTCGCACGGATGGTGGCAGACCCGCGCACACACGTTCGGCAGCGGGTTGTCCTTGGTGATCGTTTCAAAGGCTTCCCGGAACCGCCCCTGGGCGATCAGCGCGATGTACTCCGGCGCCTCGGCACTGATCGGACACAAATGCTGACAGGGCGACGAGACCAGTTCGCGGCAGACGACCGCCGGACAGCGTTTCCGTTGGATGTGCGCCTCGTACTCGTCGCGGAAATAACGGATCGTGGACAGCACGGGATTGGCCGCCGTCTTGCCCAAGCCGCAGAAGGACAGTTCGCGAATATGCTGGCCGATCCGCTCCAACAGTTCGATATCTCCGGGTTGCCCCCGCCCCTCGGTAATCTTCTGCAGGATATAGTGCATGTGCTGCAGCCCGTCGCGGCAGGGCGTACACTTGCCGCACGATTCCTCCATCCCGACATGGACAAAGTACTTTGCCGTGTCGACCATGCACGTCGTCTCGTCCATCACGATCATGCCGCCGGAGCCCATGATCGTACCGGCTTTGGTGAGTGATTCGTAGTCCACGGGGATATCGAGCATCGAGGCGGGGATGCAGCCGCCCGAGGGCCCGCCGGTCTGCACGGCCTTGATCGGCTTGCCGCTCTGCGATCCGCCGCCGATACCGTGAATGATCTCGCCCAGCGTCATGCCCATGGGCACTTCGATCAGCCCCGTGTTGGCCACCTTTCCCACCAGCGAAAAGACGGCGGTTCCCCGCGAGTCTTCTGTTCCCACCGAGGCAAAGTACTCTGGGCCCCGGGCGACGATCATCGTGGCCGAGGCCCAGCTTTTGACGTTGTTCAGCGTGGTCGGCATGCCCCACAGGCCCTTGACCACCGGGAACGGAGGCTTGATCCGCGGTTCGCCGATGCGGTCCTCGATGGACTCGATCAACGCCGTCTCTTCGCCGCACACAAAGGCTCCGGCGCCGCGGACGATCCGCAGATCGAAGGAGAATTCGCTGCCCAGGATGTGCTCGCCCAGCAGGCCCGCGGCCCGCGCCTGGGCGATGGCCGATTGCAAGTGCTCGATGGCCAGCGGGTACTCGTTGCGGACGTAGATGTAGCCCTGACAGCAAGCGGATGTATCGCCGGAAATCGCCCAGGCGCCGATGGCCATGCCTTCGATCAAGGCGTGGGGATTGCCTTCGAGGATACTGCGGTCCATGAACGCTCCCGGATCGCCCTCGTCGGCGTTGCACACCATATAGCAATGCACGTCGCCGTCGTCGGCCTCGCACAGGGCCTCGGTGCTCTGCCGCGTCATCTCCCATTTTCGCCCGGTGGGGAATCCGGCGCCGCCTCGACCACGCAGTCCCGATTGCTTGATCCAGCCGATCACCTCGCGCGGGTCGGTGGCCAGGGCCTTGGCCAGCGCCAGATAACCGCCGTGACTCAGGTAGTCGTCCAGGCTGAGCGGGTCGATGCGGTTGTTGTTCAGCAGCAACCGCCGCTCTTGATGCGCATAGAAGGGGACCTTGTTCTTCTCGGCGATGCGGGCTCCGTTGCCGCCCGGCAGCTGAAACAGCAGCCGTTCCAGCAGGCCGTCGTGGATGACGCTCGTTTCCAGCAATTCGGCGGCATCCTGCGGTTTGACTCGACAGTAGAGGATCTCCCGCCGGCCGCGGCGGACCACGACCAGCACCTCTTGCGCACAGAATCCGTGACAGCCGGTCAGTTTCAGTTCCACGCAGCTCGCGAGATCCCGACGCGCGATCTCTGCGGCCAGGGCGGTAAAGACATCCCGCGCCCCGGCCACGAAACCGCAAGTTCCGCCGGAAACGATGACGGCAGTTCGGCTCGGGTCATGCCCGGCACGCAGCCGCTCGACGGTCGCGGCCAGTTCGTCGGGCGAAGCGAAAGGCGGGCGAGGTGCGACGAAGCTGCCGCCGGAGGCTGCCGAACCGGCCTCGCCGGTGACGCCGTCCTGCGGCCCGTGGCAACACGCGCAAGCCTCCGCTTCGGCCGCTTGGATTTCGTCGATGTTCTGAATCAGCCGCACGGCGTCGTCGGGCGACGGGTTGGCGTAATAACGGCCGTCGACGGTAACGACCGGGCCGATCGCACAGGTGCCCAGGCAATTGACCGTGGCAAAGGTGAACTTGCCGTCGGGCGTGGTGTCCCCGGGTTCGACCTGCAATTCGTTCTGCAGCGTCTGCAGCAGTCGCGGCGCTCCGCGGACGTAACAGGCCGTTCCCGTGCAAACGCAGACATGATGTTTGCCCGGCGGCGAAAGCTTGAACGACTGGTAGAACGTGGCCAGACTGTACAGCTGGCTGAGCGGCACGTGGAGTTCGGTGCTGATCTTCTCGACGACCTCGCGGGGGACATACTGGTAGCGTGCCGAGACCTCCTGCAACAGTTCGATCAGTCCCCCGCCGCCGGCCTTGTGCTTGGCCAACAGTTCGTCAAGCTCCCGCAGATTCACGTTTTCCATTCTCTCCCTCGATATGAAAATGCCAGCGTTTCGTGGCATCGTAGGTGCGGTTGTGAACCATGCTCTCCACGACCTCGAGAAAATCGGGGATTTTCAACCCCAGGTCTTCTTTGACTTTGACCTGACAGGCCAGCCGCAGCCCGTCGGTCAGTTCCCGGCGGGACAGGAAAGGCGCCTCCGTGGGCAGCACCGGCCCTCCGCCCTCGATCACCCGTACCTTGCAGTAGCCGCAGGCCCCCTTGCCGCCACAGGCGGCCGGGACGCTGATCCCGGCGTCCTGAAGCACCGCCAACAGGGTCTGGCCGCCGGCGGCGTCGATCGCCCGAGCCGCATCGCCTTCCTGGACGCGGACGTGGCAGATGCCATAGTTGACCAGCCAACGTTCCGCCACCGACAGCAGTACGGCCAGCGTGGCCAGCAACCCGGCCGACACGAGAATCGCCCAGATGTAAATCATTGATTCCCTCGCTTGCGCGTCGGGCTGGGGTGACAGGCGGGGATCTCGATTCCCGCTTTCCTCATTGTCCCATCCCCGCAAATCCCATGAAAGCCAGCGCCATGATCCCGGTGACGATCATCGTGATGGCCACGCCGCGGAACGGCTTGGGCGGATCGCTGTAACCCATCCGTTTCCTCAATCCCGCCAGCAACACGATCGCCAGCATCCAGCCGATCCCAGAGCCGAAGCCGAAGGCCAACGTTTCCCAAAAACTGTACTCGTCGATCACCATGAACAGCGCAGCGCCGAGGATCGCGCAATTGACGGTAATCAGCGGCAAAAAGATCCCCAATGCATAATAGAGCCGCGGACTGAACCGTTCAATGAACATTTCCACGAACTGCACGCAGCCAGCAATCACGGCGATGAAAATAATCAGCATCAAGTGCTCGATGCCCAGCGGGACGAGCAGATAATGGTAGACCAGGTGGTTGACCATGATCGTGCCTGTCAACACGAATGTCACGGCGACCCCCAGCCCCAGAGCCGTGCTGATCTGCCGCGAACAACTCAGGAACGAACACATGCCGAGGAACTTGGCCAACAGGATGTTATTCGTCAGCGCGGCGGTGACGAGGATCGCCACCAAAGACGGTGTTTCATTCATCGCTCACCCTTTGTCAACATAGCACTCCTGTCTTGAAACCAGTTGAAAAAGGCGATCAAGAACCCCATCACGACAAAGGCCCCGGGTGCGAGCACCATGACCAGGTTCTTGGTATACCACTGCGGGTCGAGGACCGTGAAGCCGAGCAGGGTGCCTTCGCCCAGCAACTCGCGAACGGTGCCGACGACGGCCAAAATCCCGGCAAAACCGATTGCCGCCGCCGCCGCATCGACGACGGCCAACTGGGGCTTGTTTTGCATCGCAAAAGCTTCCGCCCGCCCCAGCACGATACAGTTGGTGATGATCAGACCCACGTAGGGGCCAAGCTGGCGGGACATCTCCCAGTAAAAGGCCTTCAAAAACTGGTCGATCAGGATCACAAACGTGGCGATGATGGCCACCGAGGCGATCAGACGGATCCGCCGGGGCGTCGTGTGGCGGAGCAAGGACAGCATCAAGGACGACCCCACGCAGACGAAGATCATGGCGATCCCCATCACCAGGGAATTTTCCAGCCGCGTGGTCACGGCCAGCGTCGGGCAGATGCCCAGCGTCTGGACAGCCACCGGATTGCTGGTCCAGGAACTCTCCTTGAAGACGGCCAGTCCCTTGCCGTCACAGAACCCATGACACTGGCACGCCCCGCACGACTCGGCGCCGGCGGGCGGACTCGCGTTCGCATTGCTCATGGACGCTCCTCCCCAACACGCTGCTCCCCCACACGCTGCGCCACAATCTGCTCGGCCAACTGACGCAACAGATCCCCGACCCGGTCACAGGTAATCGTGGCTCCGGAAATGCCGTCGACCTCCAGCGGTCCCTGCGCCCCGGCACTGACGACACGTAGTCCCGGCGTTCTGTCCTCGGCCAGCAGTTGCTTGCCGCGGAACTGGCTGCGAAATGCCTCGCCGGAAATCTCGGCCCCCAGCCCGGGCGTTTCCTGATGATCGTGGAACGTGACTCCACGGATCGTGGTCCAGTCCGACTCGAGGGACACGAAACCGCGGATCGGTCCCCAGAGCCCCGGTCCCACAACATCTACCGCCACCAACTCGGCGCCTCCTTCCGAGGCGTCACCCAACAGGCGATACACGTTCAACGGTCCGATCGTCTCCGGCCGCACCCGCGACTCGTACAGCCGCGTCAGTTCCTCGGCCGACATCCGCGGCCCGATCGGAACTTCGAGCACGGCCAGGATATTCCGCATGGCATCCGCGCGTTGATTCGCCGCGCGATAGGGCGCGGTGAATTCCGCGGCGCCGGTCAGCAGCCCCGCGCACACCGTGCCGACGGCGACGGCATAGCAAATCGTATAGATGCTATCCTTCACGCTGCAGCCTCCGAATGCGCATCCCGATGAAGATCTCGTCGATCAACGGACTGGCCAGGTTGCCCAACAGGATGGCGAACATCACGCCCTCGACCCAGCCGCTGAAACTGCGAATCAGCACGACCAGCGCCCCGATCAGTATGCCGTAGACCCATTTGCCGACGTTCGTCGCCGGACTGGTCACCGGGTCGGTGGCCATAAAGAAGGCCCCCAGGAACAGTCCGCCCGCGAACAGATGCCACAGCGGCGGTCCGAATCGGGACGGGTCGGCAAGGTGCAGAATCGCCGAAAAAACAAAGACCGAGCCCAAGATTCCGGCCACCGTGCGATAATTGGCCACCCGCACCAGGCACAAAAACACGCCGCCGATCAGGATGGCCAGCGCCGAGGTCTCGCCCACGCTGCCGCTGATGCTGCCCAACAGCATGTCGAGCCAATTGCCGTATTCCCCTTGCCGGCCCAGAACCAGCGGCGTGGCGCCGGAGATGGCGTCGACGTCGCTGGGCGTGATGTACTGCGTGAGCCGGCCCCAAGGCCATTGGCCGGGAACCACGTACCCCGAAGCCAGCGGCCGCGGATAGGCAACGGCTAAAAACGCCCGGCCGACCAGCACGGGGTTGAACAGGTTTCGCCCGGTGCCGCCGAACACCTCCTTGCCCACCAGCACTCCGAACACCACGCCGACGGCCACGATCCACAGCGGCGTCGTCGGAGGCACGACCAGCGGGAACAGGAACCCGGTGACGAAAAACCCCTCGTGAATGTCCTTTTTGCGGAGGATGGCGAAGGCCACCTCGACAATCCCCCCGGCGATGTAGGACACGCCCATCATGGCCAGCACCCGCCAGCCGAAGAAATAGATCGAGGCGAACAAGGCCGGCGACAGGGCGATGATGACCATCATCATGAACCGCTTGCTGTCCAGCGGGTCGCGGGCATGGGGCGCGGCGTGCGTCTGTTCGGCCGAGCCAAAGAAGAAGGCTTCGGCGCCCTGCGCCAAGGGCCGCAGCAGGTGCCAGCGGCCGTCTTTCTCGAACAGCGGCCGAGTCCGGTCGAACAGCGTTTCGAGCAGCTTCACGCCACCACCTCCTCGGTCTCGGATGGTTCCGCCGTGTGCAGATCGCGGCGGATGGCTTCGTTGGCATCCAGGATCTCCCGCCGCAGGTCAAGCTTCGAGGGGCAGACGTAGCTGCACAGTCCGCAGGCGACGCACTTGTGCGATCCGCTGCGGTCGATTTCCTCCAACGCATCCTGATAGGCCAGTTTGTGAATCCAATGAGGCATGATCCCCGCCGGACACAGCTCTTCGCAAAAGCCGCAGCCGATACACGGCCGATGCTCGCCCCGCAACGCCGTCGTCAACGGCTCGACATAACGCGGGCGGAACAGGCTCGCAAAGCAGTTGCTGTACGAGATGCGATCCAGTCCGGTGCGGACAAACCCCCACAACTCGCGGCGCGTCGGTTCGAGCAAGACGGTCAAGCCGGCCGACTCGACGCTGATCCCCAACTGCTGATCGCCGATCGCCTGGCCGTTCAGAATGCCGCCGTCGATCACGCGATGCGGTTGCTCGACCAGCCGTCCGGCGAGCAGCGCGTCAAGCGGGTAACCCGACGGCACTCGCAGATGGAGCGGTGCCAACACGCCCGAGCCGCCTAACGCGACCACACGTTCCAGCAGCGGCTGGCGGCGAGTCAGCGCCTGGTCGAGGGCCAGCACGCCGTCCGTCCGCAGGCCCCACACCGACCGGCCGCGACGCGGGTTCAGCCCGAGGGCCCGCGCCAAGACGTTGAAATGGTCCAGGGGATAACGTAGCGGGATGTCAACGATCTGGAGGCGCGGCCTGGCGGCCAGCCCCTGCCGTAGCCGCGCCGTCAACTGGCCGCCCGCGCTGGGCACCGCGACGTACACCATTCCCTCGACCAGCGAGACGAGCAAGTCCAACCCGCGGAGAAAGTCCTCCAGCGACTTGACCAGCTGCACATTGCCCCGCGGACCCGCAAACGGCTCCAAATGCGTGGTGGCCACGATCGCCGCGTCGGCCTCAACAGCCGGATCGGGCAACGCGTCGCTGTGGGCATCGAACAGGTAGGGCCAGACGCCCAGATCGACAAGCGTTTGCCGCAGCGGAGGATACGGGCCGTGGTCCGAGCTGGCCGCGGCAACCTGCGGCGGCGCAAGGGACAGGTCTTCGAGCAGGATGTGACCGCGTTGTACGCGCAAGCGGACCGTGCCATCTCGCGGAGCCAACAGCGGCACACCAAAGTGAGTCGAATCAACGGCCAATACCTCGCCACAGCGAACGTTTTGGCCGTTTTTCACCAGTAGCTGGTTGAACCGCAACCGACGAGTCCGCTGCGGCAGCAACAGCATCGCCGGTTCGGGTAAGGGATCGACACGGCCGGCCGGCCGGCCAGCTAACCGTATATTATAACCGCCACACAATTTCATCGTCGTCGGACCGATGGTTGGTTTTTGCACAAAGGGACGCCGTAGAAAATCGCCAGCGAAGACCGATAGTCCGTCGCCTGGATCTCGAAAAGAGTCTAATCTGTCGGCGTGAATGAAACAAGCGGCCGAAGCGACAAGCCGAAGCGACAAACCGAAGCGACAAACCGGACGTGGATCTTCGAAGTTGCGCGTTTCTGTGCCGTCGCGTCCCCGCCGACCCCGCGTCGGTGGAACCAGGTTTGGGAACCAAGCGAGGGCCCTAGGAAAACGCCGCTCGATCCGCCCTCGCCGCCCCCCCGCCGCCGCCGGCGGCGGTGGGGCGGCGAGGGCGGATCGAGCGCGCGGGGGCTCGTACGTTACGTAGTCTCCAAACCTGGTTCCACCGGCACGGGGCCGGATGGGGACGATGAAAATGTGCAACTTCGAAGACGTGAATCACGGCAAGAGATCGGCCGCCGGAATCTCGCCGACCCTTTCGCCGTACAGCACGACGGGAACCCGGTCGCCCGACCGAAAAACCTGGCCTGTTTCGTAAACGGGCCGATCGCCGTTGGCGGATGGTTGCGCGAAGACTTCGGTTTGCCGTTCGACGAGATTGACGATCCAGTAGACGGGAATTCCCGCCGCCGCGTAGATGCGTTTCTTCCAACCGCGATCCCGCTCGAGCGAAGCCTCGGCCACTTCGACCACCAGACCAATCTCCTCGGCAATCGGATGCCGATCCAACAGCTTTGCCGTATCGCCGCGAACCACGCTGATGTCGGGCTCAGGTTCGCTGTCGGCCGTCGTGATCGGCTCTTGGATGTCGACCAACCATTCTGCGTCCAAGAGCTTCTCCAGGGCCAGTCGGCACTTCCGCACTGCCACGCGGTGTGGCGGATTCTTGATCATCTTGGTCACCAGCCAGCCTTCGAGGAATTCCAGCGGTTCGCCGCTTTCCAGCGCGCCCGCACGAATCATGGCGTGATACTGCTCCACCGTCAGCGGCAGGGCCGGTTCGGGCGGAATCGCCAATCGGTGCCAGTCGGGTGGATGGACGGTCGCAACAGTCATGGGCACGGATTCCTCGCGGCAGTACCAAGTCCAAAATGGGGGGGGCTGCTGGGCTTCCCTCCCGTAAACTATTCCCGAATTCGGTGAGTGCGTCAAGTGCCGCTTGGGCGACTGGGTGGCTCCGACTCGACGGTGATTTCGGGACCGGCCGAGGCGCGGACGGTGATCCGATAGACCTTGCCCTTCTCGACTTTGATGGATACGGCGTCGCCGTGCAGGGCGCGAATCCCCATCTTGGCGGCTTGCTGGGGATCGTTGGCGATGGTCCAGAAATCGTCCCAGATCTTCTTTTCAAAGTCGGACATCACGCTGCCCCGCGCATAGTTGCCCGGCCGCTGGCCGGGTTCGTCCAGCGAATAACCGTCCTTGGGATTCTGCAAATCGCCAAAGATGCGATGAAACATGCAGATCGACGTGCCACGTTCCAAGTCCGCCTGCTCGACGTACTGGTCGTCGAACTTGACAACCCAGTAGTCGACATAGATCATCTCGCCGTCCAGTTGAAACTGTTTGGGTTCGCCCACCGGATCGCCCAGTTCGTTCAATTCCGCAAATTCGATCTTGGAGAACTTTCGACCGGTGGCCTCGTCCACACCCGTATCCAGCACGCGGATGCGAGCCAAACGACGCTCCAGTTTGTGCAGGTTCAAAGCCGTGTCCAGCCGTTCGATTTCCACCTGTTGCCGAGCGACTTCGTCGTTCAAAGCCACAATTTCCGTCTGCTGCTGGACGATCTTCGCGCCCTTCTGGCGCAATTCGTCTTCCTTGGCCACCAATTCGATGTCCTTGGCCGCCAACTGCTGCTGCTGCTGTTCCACTTGCCGCTGGGTGTTGACCAGTTCCGCTTCCTTGGCCTCCAACGCCGCACCCATGCGCTGGCCTTCGATCTCGGCCGCGTTATAGGTCGTGTAACCGTACCAGCTGACCGCTCCGAGCCCTCCGAAGACGCCCAGAGCCAACAGCGTTCGGATCAGGCTGTTGATGGTTTGCAATTTTTCGATCGTACCGGCCATATCTTGGCTCCTGCGGATCTGCCAACAAAGAGAACTGCGAAACGGCGCAGCGCGTCTGGAGACGTCGCCTACAAGTCTACCTTATCGTTCGCCTCGTGGGAGCGCTAAGAACGGTGACCGAAGGCGCAAAGGCCGCGGCAACTTGCTTCAGCCTGGTGCCACAGTTTACCGGCCCTGCACCGCTAGGCCAAGCCTCCAGGCTTTCCTAGTTTGCGCGATGCGATTATTGTCCCTCTGGCGGAACTGCGCTGGTCCAGAACGTGGCGAATCGTGCTTGCGGAATTTGCCGCTTACGGCGTACGATAACGCAATCGGGGTCTGCCCCGTCCAGCTTGCTCTTTCCTGGTGGAGAAACGGTGCCATGCTCTGCTCGTCGGTAACTGCTGTTGTCTGTGCGTGCCTGATGTCCGCGGCCGCTGCGGACAACAATCCTTGCACGAACGGTTCGTTTGAAGCGTTGAATCCGCAGGGGTTTCCGGTGGATTGGACGCCGGTGGGCGGTCTGGTGGAGGTCAGCTCGGACGCGCGTTCCGGTTCGCACGCGGTGCGGATGGTTCGCACGGGCGAGACCAAGACGACGGAAACGGGACTGAACCGGGCCTTCGGTTCCAGCAGCGACCGTCGCGGCGCGATGCTGGAGGTGCGGAGCGGCGGGATCGATTTCTGGTACAAGGCGGTGTCGGCTGGCGACGCCGAGTTGTGCATCTACGCGATTCCCATGAATGCCGACGGGGTCGAGAAGACGGGAGTCTCGCGAGCCAAGTTCGCGGTGCCGCCGCACCACATCGGAGACGACCAGTGGCATCATGGCCGCCTGAAATATGACTTTGCCGAGGACTCGAAGGTACGTTGGGTGCAGTTCGCCGCTCGCATCGTGGGCGCGAGTGGCGAGTTGCTGCTGGATGATGTGTCCTATGTCGATCGCGTCGGGACGGTGTTGCGAGTGAGCGGCATTCGGCTGGAAGAAGACGACGATCGCCCCGGCGAGTTGTGCGTGGTTCGCGCGAAAATCGAGAACGCGGGCGATGCGGAGGTGTCGGACCTGCGGGCGACAATCCAATTGCCTGCGGGGCTGAGCGCCACGCCGGCCGAAGTACAGATCGAGCGTTTGGCTCCGGACCAGGCGACGCGAGCCGTCTGGCAGGTTCAGGGCAGCCGTCGCGAGCCGGGCCGGATCGAGGTCACGGCACGGGCTGGCGACGTGGAGGATCGCGGCCATTTCGATCTGATCGCCGGCCTGACGATCCGCAGCTTTGGGCCCGCCGCCCCGGTGGCCGCCGTGGGTCAAAAGGCGGTCATCGAATGCGTTTTGGAAAACACGGGCCAGCTGATCGTGGCGAACGCAGTCGGCGAGTTCACGTTGGCGTCCGAGTCCAGTCGGCAGACGGTGGCGGCGATTCCGCCGGGCCGCACGGCGGTACTGCGAGCGGAATTCTCGCCCGCCCAGCAGTCGCCCCAGGTGCGGACCGCCGTCCGCGCGTCCGGTGACGGGATCGAAGCCGCGCTGGACGCAGAAAGCGTCCTGACGGTCGGCGCTGCCGTCGCGTTGCCGCCGGAGATCGGGCGGCTGAGCGCTCGGGCCGAGCAGGACTTTGCCATCCTGGAGAACAATCTCGTGCGGCTGGCTTTTCGCCGCTGCGAATTCGGTTTTGGCCCCGGAGAACTGGCCGTCGTGGCCGACGGCAGTTGGAAGACGGTGGCCTGGCTGCCGCAACTGAGCCGACTGGTGTATCGAGATGGGGCGGGCGAGCGTGTTGAACAGCCGGTCTTTGCCCAGGACGATCCCGAGGTGACGGCGGCCGGGTCCGCACAGCTGCGGTTTCGCTGGCAGCATCAGGACCGCGGCGGAAACCGTTGGACGCTGACCGCGACGTTCCAGTTGGCCGAGTGGGCCAAGGAATTCACGGCCCGCTACGAACTGCGTTGCGACCAGCCGGCGCAGCTGTTGGCGTTCGACGGTCCCATGCTGTACGTGCTGGAACGCGACGAAGCCATCTTTCCGGGGTTGGAGTGGCTGGTGGGCGACGAGATTTCGTCCAGTTCGCTGGACATCGCCAACGACCATCCGGATCGCGTCCGCTACGTCGTGCATCCGAACATGATCACGATTCCCGCCATCGGGCTGAGTGGCCCGACGGCGACGGTCGGCTTGATGTGGGACGTTCATCAACGCTGGGACGGCCGCCGGGATCGTCCCTCCGCGGTGTTCGCTTCGCCCGATCGCTTCCAGAACCAGCGGTCGCACCTGGCGGGCCTGTTCCTGCCGTCGGTGCCGGAGTTCGTGGACCGCAACGAGCGCGAGGCGGCGCGGCCTTACGAGTTGCTGGCGGGGCAGACGCTGCGACTCGAAGCCCGACTGGTCGCGGACACGGCGGTCAACCGTCCCGTGGGAGTCATCGAACGCTGGATCGCCTGGCGCGGGGTGCCCGAGCCGGCGCCGTTGCCGCGCGGATCGTACCAGCGCGAGATCGAATTCTCGATGCAGGCGTATCTGCAATCGCTGTGGCTGCCGGACAGCAAGCAATGGTGGACGACCAAGGGCAATGCGATCATGTCCTCCCCGGGCCGGCCCCGCTCGTTCATCGCCGATTTGATGCTGGGCGCGCTGACGATTCGCGACCCGGACCTGGCGCGGCGCTGCCGCGCGCGGGCCGAAGAGGTCCGCGCGCTGGTGGGCGGCGAGCCGCGGCTGGACGCCCAACGGTTCCCGAATCGAGCCGATTTGTCGTTCGCCGACCCGGCGATGGCGGCTCGATTGCTGGCTCAACGCAGCGCGGACGGCAGCTGGCGATTCGACGCCGACCAGCAGCCCAGCAGCGGGCCGTTCGTCGGGATGGACTACTACCGGCTGGGAGCGGATAACCAGGTGGAGCTGGGCACGTGCGCCCGCCATGCCTATGAAGTGCTTCGCTATGCGCGGATCGCGGGCGACCAGGAAGCGTATCAGCGACTGCAGGACACGCTGGCCTTGATGCGGCGGTTCCAAGTGCCCCGCGCGGCGCAGGTCTGGGAAGTCCCCGTGCATACGCCCGACGTGTTGGCCGCGGCGGACGCGGTGGATGCCTTTGTCGAGGCGTATCGTGTCTCCGGCGACCGCCGCTGGCTGGCCGATGCGGCCAGCTGGGCCAAAGGCGGCCTGCCGTTCATCTACCTGTGGAGCGATCCCGACCAGCCGTATCTAGCCGGCGCCAGCATCCCCGTGTTTGGGGCCACCTGGCATCGTGGTTCGTGGTTCGGCCGCCCGGTCCAATGGAACGGCTTGCGGTACGCGGCCGCCCTGCTGCGGCTGTCCGAGCACGACGACAGCTTCCCCTGGCGGAAGTTGGCCGAGACGATCATCCGCAGCGCGATTCACCAGCAGGAGCCCCAAGGCGAGAATATCGCGTTGTGGCCCGACTGGATCAGTGCCATCGACGGCGAGCGCTGCGATTGGCTGTTTGCGCCCCACCAGATCCTGATGGCGGTCTGGCAACTGTTGGGCCGGGACCAGGAGCCGGTCACGACGATCGTCGGTCCGCCCGGGCGGCAAGTGCATGTCAGCACGTTCGGCAAGATCGAGGGCGCGGCGCACCGCGGGACGGTGATCTCGATCGACGTGGCCTATCCGGAGGGCGAGCAAGGCGTGCTGCTGATCTCGAACGTCACGCGGCCCGATGCCGTGTTCCTGGACGGCCGCTCGCTGAAGGAACGCATCGCCATCGAGCAGGGCGATGAATCCAGTTGGCGGTACGACGCGGGCAATGCCTACCTGGCGGTTCGCGTGGCCCAATCCGGCACGGCGAAAATCCGTGCCGACGGCGTGGTGTACCGCGCGGTTCGAAGGCTGCCGTACTTGGTCGAACGGATCGCCTTTGAGTTCAACGATTCGTCGGAAGGCTGGCTGCCGGCCAATGACATCTCGGAATTGATTCCCCAAAGCGGCGCTTTGTTCGGCCGCATCTCGGGCGTCGATCCCTACGTGGTACGGTCCATGTTGAACGTTGCGGGCGATCGCCACCAGTCGTTGCGGCTGGGGCTGCGAGTCACCGCCGGATCGACCGGGCAACTGTACTGGACCACGGAGACCTCGCCCGCGTTCGACGAGCAGAAGACGGTCCGATTTCCGATCATTCCTGACGCGCGATTTCACGAGTACCAGATCGAATTGGGCCAGCATCCGGCCTGGCGGGGCCAGACGATTACCGGCTTGCGTCTGGATCCCAGCAACGGCGCCCGCTCCGGCGAATTCAACATCGACTACCTGCGTGCCGACTATGTACCCGCGGTGCCCAAGTAGGTTGGCGCCGGGGCGCCGTGGGCCACCCCGGCAATCGGTAGGTTCCCGCAATCCTGGACCGAGTCCTGCGTTTGCCCCCCCTGCCTCAGGCGAGATTCTCCGGCACGACGAATCCCTGGCGGTACTCCCGCTTCAGGTAGCGGTTGGCTTCGTCGGCGTGCGGTCCCACGAACTTTTCGACGGCAGCGTCGAATTCCAGCACGGGGCTCAACTTGATGGCCGGGCTGTTGATCGCGATGCTGTGGGCGCGCAGCAACTGGTCCATTTCGGTCAGTAGGGCGTCCCAGCGGCCGGAGCCGTCGGCAATGCGTTTCGCCTCCGCGGCGGTGTACGCACCCCCGGCTTGAAACGCGATGTTCGCCAGGTTGCACCAGCCGGTCGAGTGATGGCCGACCAGCACGCCGGAGTTGAGGATCGTTTCGTCGCGGCGGCGGAGGGCGTCGAGGAAGTTCTGCTGGTGTTGGCCCATGCCGCCCGAGCCCTTGAATTCCTTGATCATCTTGCCGTCCCGATCAAAGGCCGCTGCGCGGCCGCGCTGGCCTTCCAGTCGGCCGCCTTCGCAATAGGCGATATAACCGCTGCTCGGGCCGGGAGGCTGAGGGCCGCGTTTCGAGTCCGCTGCGGCCGTGAGGTTGGTCAAGCCGATCACCACGGGGATGCTGCCCGTATCGAAGTAGACGAAATGCACGTTGGGCGTCTCGCCCGCATCGTTCCAAACGACGCGTCCACCGCCGCCGAAAATCCGCTTGGGCAACGTCACCCGGTCGAGAAAGACGTTGTTCCGCAGGTCGTCCAGCACGTGGACGCCCCAGTTGCCCATCTCGCCGGAGCCCGTGTTCCAGACCCAGTGCCAGTCGTATTGCAGGTTCTCGCGATAGATCGGCACGTCTTGCGCGGGGCCGAGCCACAGATTGTAATCCAGGCTCGCCGGGATCGGCAGCGGCGTCGAACGCTTGCCAATCGACGCGCGCACACCGTACCGATTGACGCGAGCCGAGAGGATCTCGCCGAGGCTTCGTTCCTCGTGCAGAAACCGTTTGATCTCCGCCTGCATCGGGTCGGATCGTTGCTGCATCCCGACCTGGCAGATCTTGCCGTACTTTGCGGCGGCGGCCACGGTCTGCTGGCCTTCCCATTGACTGTGCGACAGCGGTTTTTCCACGTACACGTCCTTGCCCGCCTGCATGGCCCAGATCGCAGCCAGGCAGTGCCAGTGGTTACTCGACGCGATCACCACCGCATCGATGCTCTTGTCGTCCAGCAGCCCCCGTAAATCGGCCCAAGCTTTCGCTTCCGGAAACTTCTTCCGGGCATTGTCCAGACGTTCCGCGTCCGGATCGCAGAGCCCGGCGACTCGCACCCCGGCCAGCTTGCTAAAGGCCCCCATCAACTCTCCGCCGCGGCCGCCACAGCTGATGAATCCCAGGTTGATCGTATCGTTGGGACTGGCGGCCCCAAGCAGGGGTGCCGACCAGGCCAAGGCTGTCGCCCCGGCCAAACCACAACGGACAAATTCCCGGCGAGTGTAATGACGCATGGATGATTCTCCTGGGGGCGAAGGATGTCGATTCGAGTGGTGTCGATTATACCACAGCCGGCTCGACGTGTCAGCGAGGACGCTCCAGTCAATCTTGTACCACGATTTTGCGTGTCGGCGGGTTTGCCGCCGTTGTCACCCGAAGCGTAAGCGAGGAATGAGGCCGGAAAACGGTTCGTCCTCGCTTACGCTTCGGGTTGCGATAAGCGGCTTTGCCGCTGAGCCTCGTGCCATTCGAACAAACCGGAGACCGTATCCGGTATTGTGGCCGTACTGTCGGATTCGCGCCGTTGTCGCTATGATTGCAGACGCTGGAAACGTTTTACGATCGTTCCCCCGCCCGAACCGAGGAGCCTCCCGATGGTTGATCGACGAATTGCGTTTAGGGGCGTGATCCCGGTGTTGATGCTGAGCCTCTGGACCTGCGGCCGCGCGGCGGCTGATGCAGCGGAACTGTTTGTTTCCACCACCGGCAACGACGCCTGGTCGGGCGAGTTGGCCGATCCGAATGCGGATCGGACCGACGGGCCGTTGGCGACGCTGCACCAAGCGCGCGACCAGGCCCGGCAGCTGAAGGCAGCCGGCCCCGTAACGGTTTGGGTTCGCGGCGGGATCTATTCGATGCAGCAACCGCTGGTGCTCGAACCGCAGGACTCCGGCACGGCGGAACGGCCGCTTGTCTTCGCCGCCTATCCCGGCGAGCAACCTGTGCTCAGCGGCGGGCGGCGGATCACGGGGTGGCAGCGCGGACCGGGCGAATTGTGGCAGGTCGAGTTGCCGGAGGTCCGCGCCGGCCAGTGGTACTTTCGGCAACTGTTCGTCGGCTCTTCGCGGCGACAGCCCGCCCGCTCGCCCAACGACGGCTATCATCGCATCGCCAAGCTGTTGCCGGGTCCGCCGATCCCCAACGCCAAACCGGTCGCCCGCGACAAGTTCGTATTCGCGCCCGGCGATCTCCAGCCGTGGCCGCAATTGAACGACGTCCGCGTGGTCCTGATGCACTCGTGGGAAACGTCCATGCATCCGCTGAAATCCGTGGACACCGAAACGAATATCGTTGAATTTGCCGCGCCGATGAGCGAGTGGTGGAGCATCGGGTATTGGGAAGACGCCCAGCGTTACTATGTGGAAAATGCGTTCGAACTGCTCGACCAGCCGGGCGAATGGTACTTGGACCGTGCGACCGGCGTACTGAGCTACTGGCCGCTGGACGGCGAGCAGTTGGAAACGCTGGACGCAGTCGCCCCCGTGCTGACCGAGTTGGTGCGACTGGCCGGCAACGCGGACGAAGGCCGGTTCGTCGAGCACGTGACGTTGCGCGGCTTGACCTTTCACCATGCCGATTGGGTCTTGTCCCCGCAAGGCAACAGCAGCACGCAAGCGGCCGTCATGGTGCCCGCGGCGGTGATGGCCGACGGCGCGCGGCATTGCGTGTTCGAGGGCTGTGAAGTGGCTCACATCGGCACGTACGGCATTTGGTTTCGCCGCGGTTGCAAGGATTGCCGCATCGAGCGGAATCGCTTGTTCGATCTGGGCGCGGGTGGAGTGCGGGTGGGCGAGGCGAGCATGGCCCCCAGCGACGAGACCGAATCAAGCCGCATCGTCGTGGACAACAATCACATCTTCGATGGCGGACACGTGTACGCGGCGGGCGTTGGCGTGTGGGTCGCGCAGAGCAGCCACAATCGGATCTCGCACAACGACATCCATGACCTGCGCTATTCGGGGATCAGCATCGGTTGGAACTGGGGCTTGGAACCGAACCGCACGCATCACAATGTGATCGAATTCAACCACGTCCACAACCTGGTGCATGGCGTGCTGAGCGACGCCGGATTGATCTATTGCCTGGGCGTCTCGCCGGGCAGCGTGATCCGCAATAACGTGTTTCACGATATTTGGCCTTACGAGCAACCGCCGTTTGGCTGGGGGATCTACTTGGATGCCCAGTGCGGCAACTATCTGGTCGAAAACAACCTCGTGTACAACACCCGTAGCGGTGGCCTGATGTTCAACAACGGCGGCCATGCGCATGTGATTCAGAACAATATCTTTGCGATGTCGGCCGATTACGGGCTGTGGCCGTATTCGGAAAAACGCCCCAGTTCGTTTCAGCGGAACATCGTCTATCTGACGCAAGGGACACTGCTGATTCCCTACGGGGAGCGTTCGCTGAAGGAGCGGTTGGCAGCCAACGAACCGCCGGGCGATTGGGACCGGAACCTGTACTGGCACACCGGCGGCGGCGCGCGGTTGCGTTTCTATCGCCGCACGTTTGCCGAATGGCAAGCCCTGGGACTGGACCGCACCAGCCGCATCGCCGATCCGCGGTTCACCGACGTCGGCGTGGGCGACTTTCGCCTGCAGCCGGATTCGCCCGCCTTGGAACTGGGCTTCCAGCCGTTCGATATCAGCACCGTCGGGCTGTACGGCGATCCGGCCTGGGCGAATGAAATCCGTCACGCTGATTGCCCATGTCGGCCGCTGCCGCCGGCACCGCCCCCCCCGGCGCCGCTGCGTGTAAATGACGACTTTGAAAAGACGCCCGTCGGCCAGACGCCGGCACACGCCCGCGTCAGCGGCGAGGACAGCGGCGCGGCCATCCGAGTCAGCGCGGATCGGGCGGCGAGTGGCCGGCAGAGTTTGAAGATTACCGATACGGCCGCCGTACAACCGTCCTGGCAGCCGCATTTCTACTACGAGCCGTATCGGACCGAAGGCATGGTCCGCCACCGCTTCGATGTCTGGATGGAACCCGACTCGCAGTTCTTCACCGAGTGGCGGGACGCGAGCGACTATCCGCAGAACGTCGGACCCAGCGTGCGTTTCGATGGCAACGGCAACGTCGCGGTGGGCGGAAAAGTGCTCGCGCGGATGCCCGCCGAAACGTGGTTCCGGGTCGAGATCCAAGCGGTGCTGGGCCCGGCGGCGCCGCGCACGTTCCAGTTGACACTGACGCCGCCCGGAGCCGAGTCGCAAACGTTCACGGAGTTGCCGATGTCCGGAGCCGAGTTCCGCGAACTGCACTGGCTGGGCTACAGCAGCACCGCGGCGGCCGACACGGTGTTCTACGTGGACAATATGTCCATCCCGTGATGGCGAAGGCGTAGGACCGCCAATTTTGAATGCTGTACGTCTGAGCCCGCCGCCTGCCGAAAGGAACGTCCATGCCGACCGAGGCCCACCCGACTCGCGACGAGATTCTGGCCTACACCACGGGACGACTCGACGAACCATCGTCGGAGCGCATCGCGGAGCACCGAATGCGGCGCTGGTGCTGGCGGGGGATTGAAGGTGCAGGTTGATGACGACAGCCGCTCCAGGTCGACGACGGCAACAAAACTGCGTTTTCCGTCTCGATGCACCAACGTCGTCACGGATGCTGGACGCCCACGCCGGCCAGAGTGCCAAGGCTCAACGGTAGTTTGCCAGTTCCTGGCGATACGGTTCATCGGCTTGCCGGGCAGCGTCAGACCACTCGGCCAGTTTCCGGGGTCAGGGCCAGCCCGGATTATTCACAAGGTAGGACGGTTTGCCAATCCGTCCTACGGAGCAGTACATCTTGGGGCTGGGTATCGTGCTGGCTGGGTCGGAGTGACGCGTGTCCGGCGACACCACGAACAGTACCATCTTGGGCGCGGCGGCCATCTCTACCAGGCCCGGTTCAAGAGTTTTCCCGTCGCCGAAGACGAGTCCTTTCTCACGCTCTGCCGCTACGTGGAGGCCAATGTGTTGCGCGCGAAAGCACACCTCCGTCCCCGTTGCGTCCCCACGCTGAGTCGTACCCCGTACCCACAATCACGGCCGGCTACCAATATCCACGCTATCACCCTCCCAGTGCGCGACGACTTCGCGTGTCGTGCGAAAGTCGATCTGCCCCAACTCCAAGTCTTCCAGACCCTGATACTTGAAGACAACCGTATGCGACTTGGCCGACAAGTCTGAAACCGTACATCACCAGGCCCGCGGCGTACACGTCCGCACGCGTGTCCATGATTCCGTCCGGCGGCATGTACTGCAACGTGCCGACCCGCGAGACGCTACGGTCGACTTGGGCCAATAGCCCGAAATCGGCCAACTTCAACTCGCCGCCAATGAACAGGCAGTTGGAGGGCTTTACGTCCCGATGGACTAGACCCTCCCTGTGCAGACACGCCAGGGCGGACAGCAACTGCCTCGACCATCGTACACAATCGTCATTGCTCACAGGACCGGCCGTCAACCGCCCCACCAGTGTCGCCGGTATGTATTCCTCGGCATCTGCGGCCGGTGCTCCGGAAACGCCATCAGCCAGATCCATGATGTAGATTGTCCCATCCACTGCGTCAAGGATCGTTCGACATGTGCGGACGGCGAGGACGCCAATGCCTGCTTGACGCGATCGACCAGCTGGCCATCGCTCCGGTAGGACTCGCCCAATTCCCGCAATCGCTGCAGGACACGCTTTCGCGCAAGATACACCGCGTTGCGGCTCAGGCCGGTCAGCTGCGCGGCGTCAGCGGCAGGGACGCCCGCCAGGGCCACAAGCTCGAAGGCTTGGTACGTTTCGGGCGCGATCTCGCGGCGCACGAGGTCCAACAGGACGTTCAGCAAAGACGCCTCGAACGCCTGTTGCCAAACTTCCGCCGCCGCCGCGACATTCATCTCGCAGGGCAGTTTTTCAAACGCGACTCGGCAAGCCATGCTGACAGTGCTGCGCCAGCATCCGGGCGAGACGCGCTGGTCGGGACGCGACGGCGACCTGCTGTTCGGGATCGTCGTCAAGCCGCTGCCCCAAGGCGAATTGCGCCAGCGAGCGGTGCCGGCCATGCTGGAATTGGTGCAGATGCTCGCAGTCCACGAGGTCCTCAAGGCCAAGACGCTGTTGGAGCGCTATGCCGCGGCAGGACTGACCGATGCGACCACGTTGCGGCAAGCCGTCGAAGCAGCGGCCGGACAGTTGCAGGTCACCGGCAACGCAAAAGGGGTCGTATTCCAGGCTGCGCGAAGCGGTTTTGCGGTAGCCTACATCGTCGCCCAGCAGGCCGACTTGTCCGCCTACCTGCTGCAGCCGACCGAACTCGAAAAAGTGCGTAAAGTCATGCAAGGAGCCCGAAAAGGGGTGCGACATCATGGAGCGGTTTGTCGGCTTCAGCCGACAGGTCGTTTGCCACCAGCTTCAGCTGGTGGGATCGGTTGGCCAAAGATGCTTCGTCGAGCCGGCTTCAGCCGGGCTTCTCGATCCAGGTTTCAACCGTCTGTACGAGAGACCTTCGACCCCATCACTCATGTCTGAAGACGCGACGAGAAGTCCCGCTAAAGCCGGCTACGGCAAGTCCGAATGCTGCTGCCCACCAGCTGAAGCTGGTGGCAAACAGGGAGCCGACTGAAGTCGGCTAACCAGCCGCCCCGGCGCGGCTTGGAAACCCACAAGACCGCTTCTCCAGGAGCCAACCCTCCTGGCGACTTTTTTCCGCCGCGACGCGGCTAACTGCCGGCCCAGCCGGCCGACCTTTTGCACAGGAGAATCGCAGGATGAACGCATCGAGACTCTTCCCTCTTACCCTGGCAGCCGTAGCATGTTGCCTGGCGCCAGCCATCGCGTGGAGACAAGTTCCCTCGGCTGACGATTTCCTCCCGCCTGTCTCGGGCGGCACGACGGACGTGAAGCAGCCGTACCAGGTAGCCTACAACGAACAGGCCGTAACCGCGGCCACCGCGCAAGATGCCATCAACGCCGCTGTCAAGGAGAACGTCCAAGAGATGGCCGACGGCGATACGCCGGAGGTCGGCGCGAAAATGGTCAAGTACCCCAGCGGCCTGGGCTTCGTCGGCTTCGGCAGCGCGGTCGTAACCACCAGCACCAACAACGCGGTCCAGCTACGGCAAAATCTGGCCGCCCAGAAGGTCGCCTCGATGCGCGCCAAAGACGCCCTGTGCGGCCTGATCATCGGCGACCGAGCCTCGTGGGAGGGCAGCGTCGTTGAATCCATGAAGGACCAGGTCCAGGAATTTGAATCCCTCGCCCCGACCGACCCCTTGGCCCGGCGAGATCCCACCGCGGTGCGGAAGTTCGACGAAGCGCGTCAAGCGTTCGTCGCCCGCATGGAAACCAACGACGCCTATCAGAGCGCCCGCCGAGGCATCTTGCCGCCGGGGATCAACACCAAGACCTGGTTCGACGAGGACAACGCCTGGGTCTACGCCATGTCCGTTTACGTCCCCAGCCTGACCAACGCGGCGGCGGGGGCTGGACGGGATGTCCGCGACAGTGCAATCCTGCAACCCGTCGACGACAGCAGAATGTCCAGTCGCAGAGGCAGCTTGCCGACCAGCACTTCCTCGAGCACCCGGTATGCCGTAGCCAAGACATGGTCCAGCAGGCGAGCCAACAGCGGATGCCACCAAGTGCGTGTCGTTCCCGGTTGACCGGAACGTTCGCTTGAATCGGACGGGTCGTAGTTGCTCATGCGCCCAGTGTAACCGGCGGCAGTTTCGGGGGCCACCGGTCGGACACGAAACGGGGACGAGTTCAGCTTGCTCCGCCGATCCGTGAACGCGGCGCAAAGGCTGGACCAGCGCCAGCGTGCGATCCCGGAACATGGCGAAGGCATGGGAGATGCCAGCATGATGGAGCGCGTGAAGAAGTTGATCTGGAACCGTTTGGGGATTTCGGTCTCCTGGCAAGACAGCAAACGTCTGTTTTGCAGGGAGGGCCGAGATGGATCTGCGTATGGAATCCGAGAATGGATTGGGGGGTCGGCGTACGGCTGGTGCTGAGCCTGCGGTAACAGGGCATAACACGCAGTGGAGCGGTTTGTTTCCCGAGGATCGTACGGAGGTTCCGATGGCTTGTCCGTTTCCCGGGGGGCATTCAGCTTTCCGTTTCGCCGCTCCGCGGTCCGCGGTCGCGGTCGGCCAAGCCGCTGAAATCGGGCTTGTCTTGGGTCGGAAAATCGAACTCGTTTAGCGACTTGGCCGATCCCAGCTCCAGCTTTGGGCGGAGCACTTCCTGTTCGATGCGTTTGTCGCCTGGCCGCGGATACCACGTGTAGAAACCGGCCAGCAGAATCAGCACCACAAACGCGATCCCGCCGATCCAGCCCAGCAGTTCACTGGCCGAGTTGTCGAACTGGACCACCCGCGGCGTGGTGGCGATAAACAGCGGACTGACCTGGCGCTGGCGATCGTCTAACGCGGTCACGTATTCCGATTTGTAAGCCCATAGCTTGAAATAGGCACCTGCGAACCGCACGGGGACGGCGATGTCGTCCCGCGCCGGCAAGCCGGTGGGCAACTGCAACACGCAGCAGGTGACCGGATAGTTGTGCCGAAACACGGCCGCTTCCTTACCGTCCTTCTGCTCGAACCGGATCTCCGTGTCCCCCAGGGAAACGAAGATGTCGATCTGGTAGTAGTGGTCGATCCCAAACCGTTGCCGCACGTCCGGCTCGTCCACGGCGATCCGCTGCACACGCCTGGCGGTGCCCAACAGCGAGACGATCCGGCCGTGCTGGGTTTCCGGCTGCGTCAGCATCGGCGTCAGGTCGGGCGAAGCCTCGGCACGGCCGAACACGTCCGCCGGCTCGGCGTTTCCCATCGCGGCTAGCAGTTGATAAAAAGCCTCGCTGTCCTCTGCGGTGATCGCCCTGCGGTTGCTGTTGCGGACGACGTCGAACAGACCGGCGTCCATACCAAGACTTCCCAAGTACGCCAAATCCGGCGTCACTCCCAGGCGGGGGTCCGCCTGTTGCGGCAGCCAAGCGACGCGCTGGGCGGCGAAGACCAACTCGGTGTGCCCGCTCTCGTCGCCGCCGGTTTTCAGGAACAGCCCATAGCAGCTGGCGGGTTCGTCCAACGGGCCAGCCGACTGCCAGGCTTGGGGCACGTCACGGCAACAAATCAGGGCGGGATGAGGCGAGTCGGCCAATTGCAGCCGGACTTGAAAATAGCTGCTGAACTCCAGACGCGCGGCGGTCTCGGGCGGTACGTCCAGACGCTGCACTTGCGTCACGCGGCCCTTGATCGGGAACACCTCCAGGCGGCCGTCTGCCGGATGTTCGGCCAGCTCCGCCCCATCCACGTCGCTGCGGCACCACGCCTGGATCTTGTCCAAGCCGAAGGACGGCAAGCGATACAGAATCTTGAACAGGGTCTCCTCTTCGCCGCCAGAGAGCGGGACGCCGTCTTCCAACTGGCGAATCTGGCTGGCATCGATGGAAAACAGGTCCAGCATCTCGCGGGCGCTGGACAACCGGGGCGTCGGCGGCTGGACATCGTCCTCCGACGACCGGTTCCACGGCAACACGGCGTCCGTTTCGGGCTCGGCGACCGGCGAAGACGCGGCGGCCGCATCGGCGGCCGCATCGGCGGCCGCATCGGAGGGGGCATCGGAGAGTGCATCGGAGAGTGCATCGCCTTCCGCGGATCTGGCCGAGGGCGCACACCACAACAGGGCGACGATCAACGGAACCCATCTGCTTGTCGCCACGGATGAAACGCGGATCATGGTTTCGTGTCCCCTCGTTCGAGGAATTCGATTTGCAGCGGCACATCCGGGGGCGGCGAGCGCCGCGTCAGCCAGAAGAAGAGCGCGGCCAAGCCGATCCCGAACCCGCCCGTGCCGCCGAAGACCGCGGTCCAGAACCAGGGGCTCGGCGGCTGGTTCGCGTCGTCGTCGGCATCGACGGGGCGCTCCCAGCGCGGGGCTTTGGCCAAGACCAGCGGGGCGAGCCGCGTGTCGTCCTGGGCGCGGTACGCCCAACGCTTGAAGAAGAAGCCCGTAAACTCCACCTCCTCGTCCAACTGCGGCCGCTCCCCGTCGCGTTCCAGCTTGGCAACATCAGGAAAGCCGTCGGGGATCTCCAGACAGTACACCACGATCGGCGACTTGGCGCCTGCCGGCCTCAGCCAAAATACGTAGTACCCTTTGATATCGTAAAGGTTTGGCGGCGCCTCGCGATAGTAGCCCATGCGGATCGTGCCGGCGATCGTCACCAGTTTTCCGCGGTACGCGTCCGGCTGTTTGTACAATTGCAGAAAACCCACGTAGCCGGTCGACTGGCGCTGCAAGGCGGACAAATCACGCTGGTCCAGTTGTTCGAGCATACGAAACCAGGCGTCCTTTTCGGCATTGCGAAAAACCGTGTTGTCGCGGATGGCGTCGAGGAAAACCTGGTCGAGCGTGCTCTGCACATCGTCGATGACCGTTTGCCGCCGAGCGTCCAGCGATGGGCCGGCGCCCACCGCTTGCAAGGCCGGTTGCACGCCTTCCTGCCAATCGCGTTTCAGCGTCTCGATCACCTGCAACCAACTCTGCTTTTCCGCGTCCGTCAGCCGGCCGCTGTCCTGTCCCACGGCCAGAAAGGCTTTGTGGACGTAGTTCTGCCAACCGGCTTCCAGGTGCTCGATGATCTGCGTCCAGGCTGGGATGGCCTTCGCCCCAAGGGCCTGCTTGTCCCGCGCCGCTTTCAACCCGTACAAGAAATCGGTCCGCTGGTCATCCGTCAACGATTCCAGCAGCCGCGACCACAGATCGTGCCGCGCCTGACGCATGGGTTGGCTCGGCTCCGACGTCGTCCCGACAGCCATTTCCCGAGCCGGCTTCGTACGGTCTTGGCGTTTGGCATCAGGCTTCGCCGGCAGCGACACTTCGCCATCGGCGGTAATCAGCAGCGGACTGGCGCCATCACCGCCCGCGGGCGATCCGGGGGGCGGGCGGAGCCGGGTGTCCACGTCATCCTGGACGGGAGCTTGAGCGCCGCCGACCGTCCAGATCCACCGCCAGTTCTCCGGCTTGCGGGCCTGTTCCATCAGGAAGAAGACGAGGAACAAGCTGCCCACCAGCGCAAAGATCCGGTACTGCGTCCGCCGGGCCAGATAGTTTGGCGGAGGTCTGCGGCGAAATCGCTGATCGTTCGAGTTCCCGTTAAAATCCAGCGGCATTATCTTGATTCCGAGTCTTTCCGTTGGTTTTTCCCTTGTGATTCTACCACAACTCTCGCTTTGAATGCGAGTTACGTCGACAACCGAGCCCAAGAAAGGCACCGCCGATCCCAACGACGAGGCTGCTCGACTAAATACCTCTTCGCGTCCACGTTCTGTACCTATTGCCCCGCCAATTGAACCGACGATAATTCAGCTGTTTCGCTTGCCAAGGCCGTGTGGCGATGGTTAGGATTGTAAGGAGTCAGGTTAGTTCTTTTCGTGCCCGGCTCTTGGCGTTCGTCGCAAATCCATATAAATTTTAGACTTACGTCTCGCCGGCAGGTCCGGTTTGGTTAATTTGGGAATAAAGGCATTCGAGCCTAGCGAATGTTTGGATGCCTGACGGGTGGCGACACCCCCCAAAAAAGACCGAAGCGTTCGGAGAAAGGGGTGCCTTGGCGCTCAATCAGGCGGATTTTAACCGATTGGTCGAGGAGCACGGTGCTGCGCTGTACCGAATGGCTTATCGCATGATCGGCGACCAGCACGAAGCGGAAGACATGGTTCAGGAGGCCTTCCGTTCGGTCTGGAAAAGCCGTTCGCGGTACGAGCCGGAGCGTGGTGATCGGGCCTGGTTGGTGTCGATATTGCGCCGCCGGATCATCGACCGTTGGAGAAAACGTCCGCCGCCGAAAGTGTATGCCGAGGACCAGTATCCGGAGGTGAGCGTTCGCGGCGACGATCCGTTTCGCGACGAGTACAGCGACGAAGTCCAAGCGGCCTTGGACCTTTTGCCGCGCGAGTTGCGAGAAACGCTGCTGCTGGTCGTCGTCGGTGAATTGACCCACCAAGAGGCCGCCGACCTGTTGGATGTCCCGTTGGGCACCGTGCTCTCCCGCGTCAGCCGGGCACGGGTGCGGTTGCGGGAGTACTTGGAGGCGTGTGCGAAATACCGCTGACGCGTTGAATCCTTGATCGTAGCTCGGCGACGACAGACTGGCGATGACAGACACCCCTTTCGATTCCACCCTCGATAGCCGATTAAACGAAGCCGTGGTGCCCGCCGGCTTTGTGCGGCGTCTGTTGGCAATCGCCAGCCTCGGCGATGACGAGTTGGACGTTCGCCTGCGTGACGTCAGCATTCCGGTGGGGCTGGAGGAACGGCTTGGCAACGTGGTGGCGGATGAGGCCCTGGACGATCAGCTGTGCAGCGTCGAGATCCCCGTCAGCGTCCTAACGGGAACTCACAATATCCCCTACGTGCGGCGGCGGTCGCAGTTGCGGCAATGGGCGTTAGCGGCAAGTTTGATGATGATGGTTGGTGCCGGCGTGATTGGTTTGTTGGGGGTCGTCGTCTCCTCCGTCCGACTGGTCGAGCCACCGCCGCTGGCGCTGATGGTCGTCGCTCAAGGTCCGCTGGACATCGTCAGTCCGTTGGAACCTGCGGTGACGATCCTCCCCGCAGCGGATGACGGTCGCTGGCAGCCGAGTCTCGTGGGCCTGAGCGACGAGACAATGCGTCTGCTGACCACGTTCGACCGGCCGCAACTCGGTCCGGCGGGCCAGTTGGCGGAGGATTTCGGAAAGGTGTGGAATCCGTGGGACAACTGGCTGTTGATGCGTTGGGGGGCGCTGGGGTATGTCCCGGCCACCGATGCGGCGTTGCCCGAGTTGAACGTGCTCACCGCCCCGGCGGCGCAAGGTATGGAAGCGCCGCTGGTACGCGGTTATGACCGCGAGTTTTTGTACAGCCGCGGCGTCCAGCCACCGACCTTGACGGCATTTGACCCGGCGGCCCTCGGGCTGGACGTCCCGCTGGCCACGCGTACGGACAGTGTCGAACGCGTCCGCCGGCTGGCTGCGGCAGGCCGTTTGCCGAATCCGGAACGGGTGCGTACGGAAGATTTCCTGGCTGCGGTTCAGCCTCATTCCGGCTTGGCGGCGGCTCCCGGAAGGCTCGCGATCCGCACGGCCGGCGGGCCTTCGGTATTCAATCGGTCGGACGCTGCCTTGCTGCAGGTCAGCGTCCAGGCCGGGCTGCCCCCGAAACCGGCCGCGCACCTGGTGCTCGCGATCGACACCTCTGTCGGCATGAACTGGGATGGGTCGCTGGATTCGGTTCGCAGCGCGGTCACGGGGATCCTGCCGCACCTGGGGCCGCAAGACCGGCTATCGGTAATTCTGTTCAGCCGCGAGGTGACGGAAATCGTCCGCGAGGTGCGACGGGACGATCGGGCCGAATTGGACCAGCTGGCGGTGGTGCTGGAACACGCCGGCGGGGCAGGCGGAGCGAATCTCGGCGCCGCTCTGCAGCAAGCGATTTCCCTCGCGATCGAGTCGGAGACGGCCGCTGGTTTGCCGCGCCGCTTGGTGTTGATCACGACCAGCCGGCCCTTGTTGGCTCGATCCGATGCCGAGGGCGTGCGGCAGATGTTCGCCGAGGCGGCCAAGGGGGATTTCCGTTTTGAGGTCTGCGATCTGACGCGGGAGGAGTCGCCGAGTGCCGCGTGGCTGGAGCTGGCCGGACAGGCCGCCTGTACCGTCCGTCGCCCGCAAAGTGCCGACCAATTGCGGTGGGCCTTGGTCGAAGCCTTGACCGGCAACACCTCGTTGGCGGCTAGCGAAGTCAAGTTGCACGTGGATTTCAATCCGCGGGCGGTTGCCGCCTATCGCCTGATCGGCCACGAATCGACGTCCTTTGGAGGTCTGCTGCCCGCGTCGGTGGAAACCGACTTGCATGACGGCCAAGTGGCGTCGGCTTTGTTCGAGGTTTGGTTATACCCGAACGAGGAAGACGACGTGGCCACGGTTCGCGTGCAGTGGACCGACCCCGGGGAGGGGCAAACGCGGCAAGCCGGTCCGCAACGGGTCAGCCGTGTGCAGTTCGCCACGGCGTTCGAGGGCTCGGCTTTGTCCCTGCAGGCGTCCGCGGTAGCCGTCGAGGCTGCCGAGGTGCTGAAGCAAGCTTTCAATTTCCGGCTGATCGCCCCCGATCGCTATGGGTACGAGCCCAAGCCGAGCGGGCTAGAGCACGTGCTGGTCCAGGCTCGGAACGTGGCTCCCGGCTTGGCGGAACAGCCGCAATTCCGCCGATTCGTCGCGCTGCTGGAGGTACTGTCCCGACAAGGGGGGGCGCGATCGGCGGTTTCGGCGCGGGCCGGAACGCGCGGAATCATTGGGGACCAATGGCGGGAATACGGACTCAAGTAAGCTTATCTTGTGGCGTCGCGCATCTTGCGAGGGCTGGAACGAGACGATAACCTATGAAATCATCTTGTCCTGCGGCGATACCGGCAGTTCCCGGTAGCATCTCGCGAGACGACGGTTCGCGGACGAAGGAACCCAAGGTGGGGAGTTGGCGATGACCAAGCGGCAGATTAGCAAGCATCCATTCCGAGTGGCGGGGACGGTTTGGCTGACCGTTTTCGTGTCCGCCGTAGCGTCCGGCGGCGAGCCCGCGCGCCAGTTCCTGCAAGGCTTGCGGGATCGGGGGTACTACGACACGGCGGTCGACTACCTGAACATGATGAAGACCAGCAAGCTGGCGCCGGTCGATCTGAAAGAGACGCTCATGTACGACCTGGGCTCGACGCTGATCGAAGCCTCGCGTCTCCAACGCGACATCGCGTTGCGGGAAAAGCAACTGGACGAAGCCCGCGACGCGTTGAACCGGTTTGTCGGCCAGCATCCCGAGCACCCCCTGATCGACTCGGCTAACAGCCAACTGGGCAACCTGCTGGTCGAACGAGCGCGGATCAAGATGGAGCAGTCCAAGCGGCCCAAGGCGGACAAAGCGGCTTTGCTGGCAGCGGCCAAGCAACAGTACGAAGATGCTTACAAGGTGTTTGCCCGGGCACAGAACGACCTCAAAGAACGTCTCGCGAAACGCCAGGTGGTCGACCCCAAGGACGCCAAGGCGATCGAAGCGCGAGACCAGCTACGGGCTGACTATTTGCAGGTGCAACTCTTGTCCGCCGCGGTTCGCGAAGAGACCGTCGAGACCCTGGCCAAAGGCTCGCAGGAATACAACGCCATGCTGACGGAGGCCGCGGCCCAGTATGGCGAAGTGTACGACAAGTACCGCACACGACTGGCTGGACTGTACGCCCGTATGTACCAGGGGCGTTGCCATCAGAAATTGGGCAAGCTGAAGGAGGCGCTGACCTTTTATGGGGAACTCCTGGAACAGCCTGATAATCCGGAAGAGTTTCGCACGCTGAAATTGAGGACGCTGCAATTGGCGGCCGAGGCTTGGTTGACCAGCAAGCCGCCCCTGCATCAGGAGGCGGTCAAACTCTTGCAGCCGTGGATCGAGAATGCTCGGCCGTCCGAAGAGCGGCGGGCCGAGTGGATGGAGTTGCGATTGGCCTTGGCCGAGGCCCAATGGGGGCTGGCAGAATCCGCCAAGAAAGCCAAGGCAACGGACCCTCAGGTAAAGCGTCTGGAAACCGACGCCCGTCGGCATGCGCTGTTCGTGTCGCGGCAGTCGGGCGATTTGCAGGCCAAGGCCCGCGAGCTGGTCGCCAGGTTCGGCGGGCCGGATCTGGCGGCGGATGCGGGCAAGAAAGAGCCCAAGACATTCACCGAGGCCAAGGATGCGGGCCGAGAGGTTTTGGATGCGTTGCAGAGCGCCAACCTGGTCCTCCAAACCTATCCGGCCAGGATTGCAGCGGAGAGCGACGCCAAGGTCAAAGAGGATCTACAGACGCAGATGGGAGAGGCCCAGCAGACCGTCAAAACCGCCGTTCAGGACGCGTTGGGCTATTATCAAAAGGCCCTGGAATTGGCGGACGACAAAACATCGATCGACGACCTGAACATCGTGCGCTATTTCCTCTGCTTCCTGACGTTCACGGCGAACGATTTCTACGACGCCGGACTGTTGGGCGAGTTTGTCGCGCGGCGTTATCCGAACAGCTCCGGCGCTCGCCAGTGCGCCAAGATCGCGATGGCGGCGTACCTGAAACTGTACGTCGAGAACACAACCGACGACAAGGATTTTGAATCCCGCCGCCTGACGGGCATCGCCAACTACATCGCGGAGAAGTGGCCCGACCAGCCGGAAGCGATCGACGCCCTGAACACGCTGGTGCCGCTGATGATCAAAGCCGGCAAGCTGGACGAAGCCGAACGCTATTTGAACGAGATTCCTTCCGATTCGCCCAAACGCGGCGAGGCAGAGATCAAGACCGGTCAGGCGATGTGGAGCGAGTACCTGCAAGGAATGCAAGAGGTACGCAAGTGGGAAAGTGGCGAGGAGCCCAAGCCGGACAACGTCGACTTAGCCGCCAAAAAGGCCACGCTGGACCAGATCAAGGCGCGGGCCCAGAAGATCCTGGAAGACGGCGTGGCGCGGATGAAGAGCGTGGGCAAGGTCGACGAGTCGGCCGCGACCGCTTCGCTGTCACTGGCTCAAATCTACGTGGACACGGAGCAGGCAAGCAAGGCCGTGGCGGTTCTGGAAGACGCCCAACTAGGTCCCCTCACCCTGGTCACCGCAGGCAGTCCCGCCACGCAGCGTCCTGGCTTTGCGGGCGAGACGTACAAGTCCGCCCTGCGGGCCTATATCTCGTCGCTGGCTGGGGCGAAGGACGCCACCGCGATTGTCAAGAAAGCCACGGACGTGATGGCGGCGATGAAGGAAGCCATTCCCCCGGACCAGTTGATCGTGATCTACGTCAGCCTGGCTCGGGATCTGGAACAGCAGATGAAGCTGGCGACACCGGAAGCGAAACGAGCTTTGTCAATGGGCTTCGAGACGTTTCTCAAGCAGATCCGCGGCGCCACGACCGAATTCAGCGTGCTCAACTGGGTCGCCGAGACGTTTTCCGGCATCGCCGCTGGGTTCGACACGGCCGTGCAGGGCAAACCGGTGCTAACCGCCGAAGCCAAGAAGTACTACGAAGAAGCGCTGACCACCTACCAGACGATTCTGGACAAGGTCCAATTCGACGATCCCAAGCTCAAGACGCAGATCCTGTTGCGGCAGGGCAATGCGTACCGCCATCTGTTTCAGTTCAGCAAGGCCCGCGATATTTATCGCGACGTGCTGAAGGAAACCAACACCATGTTGAACATTCAGGTCGAGGCTGCCAAACTGTTTCAAGAGTGGGCGGCCCTGGCCAAGGATGACGACAAGACCGCCTTGTACATGCGGGCCATGGCCGGATCCGAAAAGGATCCGGAGACCGGCAAGAACATCCTGTGGGGCTGGGGACGGCTGTTCCAGGTGGCGGCCAAATACCCGAATTTCCGCGACGTGTTCCACGAGGCTCGTTATAACTTGGCGCTGTGCCGCTTCAACATGGCTCGCGTCCAGAAATCGAAAAGCGACCAACAGGATCAACTGAACAGGGCCAAGGACGCGATCCTGCAGACGCAGCAATTGTTCGGGTCCGGCCCGGAGTGGGACGCCTGGAAGCCGCGTTACGACGCGCTGATGAAAGAAATCCAAAAATCGCTGAGGGAGAGGCCCCTGGGACTCCCGGAAGGGAAGGTCCCGGGAGCCGCGGCAACCCCGGCTGGGAAAGAGGCGGGCGAATCGAAGGCAACGAAGCCTGCCCCCGGTCCGCCGCCCCTGAATCTCAATCCGGCGGCTTGACCGAAACACCGATCGGCGCCCATGTCCACCAGTCGTCCGCCCAACTGCGAATTCCCAAAGACTATGAGGAGCGTTCAGCGATGAAATGTTGTTTGGCCGTTTGGCCCCACGCCACCCTGTTTGCCGTCGCCTTGTCTGCCGTCGCCTGGCTGGCCGCCGCACCGGTGTTGGCCCAGCAGGACACCATCATCGGCAGGAGCGGCACCCCGATTCGTGGGACGATCGTCGGGATCAGCCCCTCGTCGGTGAAGATCGAAACCACCGGCACCACGCGGGACATCGAGGTTCGCGAGATCCAGAAGCTGTCGTTCGGCGACGAGCCGGCGGATCTCCGCAACGCCCGCGATCAAGCGCTGGCCGGCCAGTTCGAGAACGCTCTGGAATCGCTCAAGAAGATCAACGTGGCGGGGATTCAGATCCCCGCGATCAAGCAGGACGTGGGCTATTACAGCGCCTACTGCAACGCCAAGCTGGCCTTGACCGCCGGCGGGGACAAGACGGCTGCCATCGCCGAATTGCGGGCATTTATCGGCCAGAATCGCACCACGTTCCACTTCTTCCAGGGCGTCGAGTTGCTGGGCGACCTGAATTTTTCCGACGGCAAGTACGCCGACGCAGCGACGTTCTACGCCTTGTTGGGGCAAGCGGATTGGCCCGAGTACAAGATGCGTGCGGCGGTTCTGCAGGCTCGCGCTCAAACGGCGGAAGGCAAATATGACGAGGCCCTTGCGGCCTACGACCAGGTGCTCACTTCGGGCCTGAATACCCCCGAGGCTGCCGAACAGAAGATGCATGCCACGGTGGGGCGGGCCGTGTGCCTGGCCGCCACCGGCAAGCACGAAGAAGGGATCACGATCATCGAAGACATGATCGCCAAGCACGATCCCAGCAACGCCGCGCTGTTCGGGCGGGCGTACAATGCCTTGGGGGCCTGCTATGCCAAAGCGAATAAGACCCAAGAGGCCTTGATGGCTTACCTGCACACGGACATCCTGTTCTTTACGGATCGCGAGTCCCACGCGGAGGCCCTGTATCACTTGAGCAAGCTCTGGGCGCAGGTCAACAAGGCGGATCGGGCGGTCGAGGCGCGCAGCACGCTGCAAAGTCGTTACCCGGGAACCCGCTGGGCCTCGATGAATTAACCGCAGGCCTTTCCAGGGGAACGGGGCGGACGGAAGTCCAACCGACGAAAACAGGACCTCGGATGTTTTTTTGCATGGTGCTTTACCGCTGATGTACAGCGTTATTAGAATCTAGGCATTGTTTGTTGTCAGACCCACAGAGCGGATCCAGCGGGGGCGACCCCAACTCAGAAACTCGGAGGAAACGATGCGGCAAAGTGTTCTAAACGGCTACCGGGCGAGTGTCGTGTTCTGGTTGATGGTCTTGCTGGTCGTCGGCGTGATTGCCACCGATCATGCATTTTCCCCGACCCCTGCCGTTGCGGCGGACGACATGGGGGCGGAGGAGGCGGCGGAGGCCGACGAGGCGGCGGCCATGCAGGAAAGCTACTTGGGCTGGTTCTACAGGGCGTTGGGCCTCAAGTACGTGGTCGTGTTCCTGGCGATCTCGTTCACCTTGGTCGCTTTCTTCGTCATGAACTTGCTCGTCTCGCGGCGCGACAATATCTGTCCATTGCATCTGGTCGAGGGCTTCGAGGGCCACTTGAACGAAAAGCGGTACCAAGAGGCCTACGAGTTGGCCAAGGCCGACGAATCGCTGTTGGGACAGGTCCTGGCTTCGGGACTGGCCAAGCTGTCGACCGGGTACGACAACGCGCTGGCCTCGATGCAGGAGACGGGCCAGGAGGAAAGTCTCAAGCTCGATCAGCGTCTGAGCGTACTGGCCTTGATCGGAACCGTCGCTCCGATGTTCGGTCTGCTCGGGACGGTCGACGGGATGGTCGCTTCGTTCCAGGTGATCGCCCGCAGCAGCACGACGCCCAAGCCGTCCGAGTTAGCCCAAGGGATTTCGATGGCCTTGGTCACGACGCTGATCGGACTGTGGCTGGCCATTCCGGCCATCCTGTCGTTCAACTTGCTGAAGAACCGTCAAGCGAAGTTGCTGTTGGAATCGGGGATCATCAGCGAGAACCTGATGAAGCGGTTTCAAGGCGTCAGCTCGGGGCCCAAACCCTAACGTGTCCTAACAGCCGCCACCCCATGTGGGACGGAATACCGTCCGTCCTAGGGAGATGTTTTTGCCACGTTCGGGACTGCCCCGCGTGCTGGAGCAACGGTCTATGAAGCTCACGAAAGTCGTCACCGAGATCAGTGAACCCGACATGACGCCGATGATCGACATGGTATTTCAGTTGATCGCATTTTTCATGATGCTGATCAATTTTGCCGAGGGCGATCAGAACGAGCGGATCAAGCTGCCCACCAGTGAATTGGCCAAGCCGGCCGTTTCGCCGCTGGACTCGCCGATCACCCTGCACGTGACCCAGGAAGACACCGTGATCATCGGCGGCCAGGAGGTGTCCGTCGAGGGCCTGAAGCCGTTCTTGGACCGCGAAGCCAGCGTGCTGACGATGCGCGGCAAGTCGCCGGCGGTAGCGACCGTAATCATTCGCGGCGACATGGATGCAAAAACGATCGTCGTCCAGGATGTGATCCGGCTCTGCCAGTTGTCCAAGTTCGAGAAGTTCGTCCTTCGCGCCAAGGAAGATCGGGGCTACTGAGTCATGAAAATCGAGAAGAAGAATCCGGACGCCAAGGTCGAGATGCAGATGACGCCGATGATTGACATCGTGTTTCAGCTGCTGACTTTCTTCATCATGACATTCAAAATCGTCGCTGCCGAAGGCGATTTCGACATCAAGATGCCGCTGGCCGCCAGCGAGGGGCCGCCTGCGATCGACAAACTGCCGCCGATGAAGGTCCGCCTGACCGCCACCAGCGGCGGCCAATTGACGAAGATCCGGCTGAACGACAACGACTTTGGCATCAGCTTCGACGGTTTGCACAACTATATTATCAGTGTGATCGGCGACGATCGCGGCCCCGGCAGCCGGCAGGAGACGGCCGAAATCGAGTTGGATTGCGATCCCCAGTTGCACTACGGGAACGTGATCCGAGCGATTACCGCCGTGTCCGGATATTCGGACGCCGACGGCAACATCGTCAAACTGGTCGAGAAAATCCGCTTCACACCTCCCAAACGAGGCTAGAGCCCTGCAGCTGGCCGCTGCGGATGCGGGCTGTCGATTTCAGCGTAGCGACAGGCAGCTTGTTCCATGATGTCGTAGCACGGGCTGCCAGCCTGGGGAGAAGAGATCCGACGTACAGAATTCAGTTTTCCTGGCGAAAGACGGTCCCAGATGTCCCAGATAATGGCACGGTCGGCCGCGAAAATTGAATTCTGTTAGTCGGAGTCGTTGCTAAGTCTTTTTATGGTATCATCTTAGCGGCATTCCCACGCTTTTACCGCAGACGCGCAGACGGGGGAAAACCGGGCTGCTACAATCTCGACGGCGTAGGCCCGGTTTTGATACACGACAAAGTGCTTGAAACGAACTCGATGTCTCCACAAGCGAATGTAGAACGACTGCGGCATGCCGCGCCGGTGATTCTGCCGTCGCTGCTGTTATGCGATTTTGGCAATTTGGAGCGGGAAATCCGCTTGTTGGAGGCGGCGGGCGCCGAGGCATTGCATCTGGACGTGATGGACGGATGTTTCGTCCCGAACATCACTTACGGCATGCCGATCGTGGCCGCTGCGCGACGGCTGACCGACCTGCCGTTGGATGTGCATCTGATGATTATGGATCCGGCCAAGTATGCCGAGTCGTTTCGTGATGCGGGTGCCGATTTGCTGACGATCCACGTGGAAACCAACGGGGATACACGGCTCGTGTTGGAGCAAATCCGAGGCTTGGGCATGGGTACTGGGGTTGCTTTGGATCCCGCCACGCCGCTGTCTCGTATCGAGGATTGCTTGGACTTATGTGATTTGGTCCTGGTCATGAGTGTCCCGGCTGGGTTTGGCAAGCAACCGTTTGACGCGGTGGCTTTGGAGAAACTGCGCCGTTTGCGCGAATTGGCAGGAGATCGGCTGATGCTGGAGGTGGATGGAGGCGTAAACCGTGAAACAATCGCGAGGTGCGCTCAGGCAGGTGCGGATTTGTTCGTGGCCGGTTCGGCGATTTTTGGCCAGGACCAATATGGTCCGGTTCTGAAAGAACTCTCTGCACTGGCCCGCGCCTCATAGAGGATGATATCCCGAGCATGTTACGCATTTTCCTCGTCCGTCCCGGTTCGACTGAGTTTGACCAGCAAGGGCGAATCAAGGGTACGCTGGACATCCCGCTGAGCGATGCGGGCAGGCAACAAGCGGCTTTGGCTGCGGAAGCCCTCGCGGGCACAGCGATCGAAGTCGTCTACTCAGCGCCTTGTCAATCCGCTCTGGAGACGGCCGAAATGCTGGCCAACCGATTGGACGTAAAGGTCAAGCGACTGGACATCTTTCACAATCTGGATCACGGTCTGTGGCATGGCAAGCTGATCGAAGAAGTCAAGCAAAGGCAGCCGAAGGTATACCGGATGTGGCAGGAGCAGCCGGAGACGGTTTGTCCGCCGGAAGGCGAGACCCTGGCGGCGGCCCGATTGCGCGTACAGAAGGCGTTGAAGCGACTGCTGCGCAAGCATAAACGCGGCGTGATTGGAATTGTGGTCTCGGAACCGCTGGCGAGCATCCTGCGGTGTTGCCTGCGGCCTGGCAGCTTGGGAGACTTGTGGAAGTCGGAATGCGACTTCGGTGCCTGGGAAAGCATTGACACCGACTCACCGACGGATTCGGCAGGGAATGAGGTCGAGGAATAGACCATGACGAGCAGAAAGAAACGCGGGGTACCGGAAGGCTTGTGGTTGCGCTGCCCCGGCTGTCAAGCGACGTTGTTCCGCAACGCCGTCCACCAGCGGCAAGGCGTCTGTCCGGAGTGTGCGTACCACTTTTACGTCTCGGCCCACGAGCGAGTCGAGCAAGTGTTGGACGAAGGCACGTTCGAGGAGTGGGACGCGGAGGTCCAGCCGACCGATCCGTTGAGTTTCGCCGATACCAAAAAGTACGCGGACCGGTTGAAGGCAGAGCAGGCGCGGACGGGGTTGAGTGATGCAGCCCTGACCGGCGGCGGCATGATTCGTGCTCGCCGCGTGGCCTTGGGCGTGACGGATTCGGCGTTTATCATGGGCAGTATGGGGTCGGTCGTGGGCGAGCGGCTGACGCGGCTGATCGAACGCGCCACCGACCAGCAGTTGCCATTGATCATCATCAGCGGTTCCGGCGGCGGGGCGCGCATGCATGAAGGCATCCTGTCGTTGATGCAGATGGCCAAAGTCTCGGCGGCCCTGGCGCGGTACGACCGGGCCGGCGGCTTGTTCATCTCGGTACTGACGAATCCCACCATGGGCGGTGTGGCGGCCAGTTTCGCGGCCTTGGGCGACGTGATTTACGCCGAGCCCAAGGCGCTGATCGGTTTTGCCGGGCCGCGGACAATCAAGGCGACGATCCGGATCGAATTGCCGGAGGGCTTTCAGACCAGCGAATTCCTGGTCGAACACGGCTATGTCGACCGCATCGTGCCTCGCGACAAACTCAAGAGCGAGATCGCTCGGACGATCGACTATTGCGGCAAGTGAGTTGTACGATGGGCCTGATGGACAAACTGCAGTCGCTGTTCGCCAGCGACAAAGTTGATGTCAACCTGCGTTTCGACCTGCTGTCGGAGGGCTTGGCGGGCACCATGTCGAAGTTTCACAAGGCCCGAGACCGCAAGACCGACCGCATTGTGGGCCTGAAGCTGTGCGATCCGGATAAGACATCGCTGTTCGAGTCGCGGTTCAAGGAGTTGAACAAGCCTTCCGAGGGCGAGATCGCCAAAACGCTGCGGCACCCCCGAATCGTGGAAACGTTCGAATACGGGACAACGACCAAGGGCCAGATGTTCATCGTCATGGAGTACGTTTCCGGGTGCGGTCTGCATACGCTGATCCGGCAGCGCGACCAGCGATTGGTCGGCCACCGCGTGGCTTTGATCCGGCAGATGGCCGAGGCGATCCAGGCGGTTCACGAGGCGGGCTACATCCATCGCGACGTCTGTCCGCGGAACTTCATCGTCTCCGAAGATTTCCAGTCCACCAAGCTGATCGATTTCGGATTGACTTTGCCCGACTTGCCGGCCTTCCGTCAGCCGGGCAATCGCACCGGGACGCCGATGTACATGGCGCCGGAAATTGTCCGTCGCCGGTCGACCGATCGCCGCGTCGACGTGTTTGCTTTCGGCGTGTCGGCGTATGAGCTGCTAGCATTCGAACTGCCCTGGCCGCATGCCGAAGCGAGCGGCGTCGGGGCGCTCAGCCACGACACCGACGCGCCGGTGCCGCTGTTGGAATTGCGGCCCCACCTCGATCCGACGCTGGCCGAGGCGATCGCCGAATGCATGGCCGCCAAACGCGATCAGCGCACGCCCACCCTGGATGCCTTCCTCCGCCAAATTCGCCGCGTGGAAGCGGAAGAAGTTTAGCGGGAATTCGTCTTGCCGGAAGATGGGCAAAATTGTATGCTTCCCCCTCCTATTTCCCCGCGGACCCGCGCCGGGGAACGATTGTTATCGTGTCTGAATCGACCTGACCTGCACGCGGCCTGCCCGACGAAGGACGCGCGGGAAAGGAATGGTTCCGTCAGCTTCAAGGAGGAGGCATCGCGTGACACGGGAGGCTTCGACGTTCGACCGCCGGCACGAGAATCACCACCAGCACGGCTTGCCGCTTTTCGGATGGGAGCAAACAAGCCGGATGCTGTTGCGACTGGTCGACGCCGGTTTGATGGGCGTGATTTTCCTCGCTCCCCTGTTCATGGGCGGGCGCGGCGAGATCGGCCGTCTCGTCTACATCGCGCTGGTCTGCGGGACAGCCGTCTGCTGGCTGGCGCGGCAGTGTCTGCTCGCCGAGGCGCGCTGGCGCTGGTCCGGGCTGGAGTGGATTCTTCTGGCGGGCGTGCTGTTGGTTGTGCTGCAACTGACGCCTTTGCCCGCGGGCGTGCTGCGTCTCATGTCGCCGCAAGTTCCCAGCCTGTTGCCGCTGTGGACAACGCAAACGGGACCGGAAACACAGTTGGGCACATGGAATCAACTGACGCTGGCGCCCCAGGCCACACGCGCCGGCTTGACCACCTTCATCGCGCATGGGCTGCTGTTTCTGGTCTTATTGCAGCGTATCGGGGACGTCCAAGATATTAAGCGGCTGGTGCGCTGGCTGGCCGTTGCCGCGATCGGCATGGCCGCATTGGGGTTGGCCCAACTGCTGTTGGGAAACGGCAAGTTTCTCTGGGTATACGAGCATCCGTCCCGCGCCACCTATGGGATTGTCAGAGGCTCCTTCCAAAATCAGAACCACTTTGCTCACTTCCTCGCGCTGGGCATCGGCCCGCTGTTGTGGTGGCTGCATCGCTTGTGGACCGCTGCGCCGAGAGCGTCGTTCGCGAGTGGAATTTCTCCGGGGGGAAAACGCGACATCCTCAAGCAGGGCCTGACGATCGGCGCTGGTTTGGTCGCTTTTGCCGGCCTGCTGACCTTCTCTCGTGGCGGCGTATTGGCCATGTTCGCCGCGACGGTGATCGGTCTGGGATTGTTGATCCACAGGGGCCTGCTGGGAAAGAAAGCTCTGCTGGCCGTGGGCGGATTGACCGTCGTCGTCGCGGCGGCCTTGACAATTTACGGTTACGAACCGCTTGCGAACCGGCTGAGCACTCTGCGGGATTCTCGGTCGTTGGACGAGCTTTGCCGCGGACGCAATGCGCTCTGGGCCGCCCACCTGAAAGCGATCCCGCAGTTCGCCTGGACCGGTGCCGGCGTCGGCAGCCATCCGTACATCTACCCGACCTATATGGAAGAGGACTTCTTTGTTGAGTTCACGCATGGCGAAAACGGTTACCTGCATCTGTTGATCGAAACGGGCGCTGCGGGACTGGTCCTGATGTTAGCCGCCGCGGCGATGGTTTTCTTCTGGTGCTTCCGTGTGATGCAAGCTCCGGGCGGGATGGAGGAAGGCGTTCTGACGGCGGCCCTCGTGCCTGGATTGGCGGCTAGTGTGTTGCACTCGTTCGCGGATTTTGTGTGGTATATTCCCGCCTGTCTGTCGTTAACGATCGTGTTGGCCGCTTGTGCCTGCCGCTTGTACCAACTGACGCCCAGCAACCAGCCTGATCCGTACTCTCAGCCGTTTGCCGTCTGGCAGCGTTGGCTACGGCGCTGGGCCTTGGACGGTGGCGAGGTCGCCGCTCCACGCCTGGCCTGGATTGCAGCGAGTGCGGGAGTGATCGGTCTGGCGGCGGTCCTGCTCGTCGGTCGCTTGCCATCCGCGCTAGCGGCGCCGCATTGGGAAGCCTACTTCAAACTCGCGCGTGAGGTGCGCCGCGCTCGTCCGTCAGAAGATCCCGGGCAGTCTGCCGAGCGGTTCACTGCGATGGCGGCACACCTGGTGGAGACCCTCCGCCGTGATCCTCACCACCCCCGGGCCAATCTACGGATGGCCGCGATGGATCTACGGCAGTTCGACGAGCAGCAGCAGACGAGCGAAAACCCCATGCCGCTGAACCAGATCCGTGATGCGGCGTTGGCCTCGCAGTTTCCCACGCGCGAAGCGCAGGCTCGATGGCTGGCACGGGTGACGGGCGAAAACCGACGGTTGCTGGACCGGGCTTTGTGGCATGCCCAGCGAGCTTTGCGTTTGTGTCCGCTCGAGGGCGAAGGCTACGTGTATCTGGCCGAATTGGCTTTTCTGAACAGCGCCTCGCCGCAATTGAAACACGAGTTCGTCGATCAAGCCCTGCGGGTACGGCCATACAGTGGCATCGTCCTGTTCGCCGCGGGTGGCGAGGCTGCTTTGGAGGAAGACAACGAACGGGCGCTGAAGCTTTGGAAGCAGGCCTTTCACCTGGACGGGGAACAGCAGATGCGGATCATCGAGCTGTTAGCGTTGCAGATGCCTGCCGATGCCTTCCTGGAGTACTTTCGCCCGGATCAAAACGCACTGGGCAGGTTGTACCATTTCTACCGTAAGCTTGCCGCGGTCGACGCGGCCAAGTTCGTCGGCATTCGTTACGTCGCCGAGCTGGAACGAGAAGCGCCCCAGGCAGAATCGTTGGACGCGGCGGTGCTGTGGGACCAGGCGAGCGGCGTCTACGCCTATCTGGGCGACACGCAGCAAGCGGCCGCGTGTGCCCGTCAAGCCATCTTCCAGACGCCGGACGATTTCGCTCGCCGCCAGCGTCTGGCCGCCGCGCTGCTAAACAACTACGAATACGAGGAAGCAATTTCGCAGCTGCAGTGGTGCCTCAGCCGCCGTCCGGATGATCCCACCCTCCAGCGGCAGCTGGAACAGGCCAATCGGCAGCGTCTGGCTTCTCGAAACGTCATCGCTCGACAGTAGGACGACCATGTTGAACTTGCATTTTCCAACGAACCATTCCACTCGGGCTGCGTTGCGTGCGGCGCTCTCTGGGCCGCTGTTTGTGTTGATCTATTTCGGTTCGTATTGGTTGCGGTTCGAAGGCGACTGGAATGGCCCCACGATCAACCTGTTTTTGTCCACATTTGTCTGGGTGGCCAGTCTCAAGGTCGCGGCGTTCGCGTACTTCCGGGTGTATCAGAGCTGGGGTCGCTACCTCACGTTTCACGACCTGATGCTGTTGCTCAAAGCTGCTACGACGAGTTCCTTTGCCATCCTGCTGATGGATTTCCTGCTCTATCCCGGCTTGTCGACGCCGCGGAGCGTATTTCTGATGGATTGGGGCTTGACGATTGTAGCCCTCGGCGGAATGCGTTCGCTGACTCGTTTGCTGGACGAACAGGAATTATCGAATTGGTTCACTCAGGGGCTTACGCCCGCCTTGATCGTCGGGGCGAACGACTCGGGCGAGGCCCTTCTGCGGGCCATCCGGCGGAACCCGCGGCTGACGTACCGCGTGGTGGGGTTCATCGCCGGGGCCCAGGAATCTGCCGATACGCACATCGCAGGCGTTCCGGTGATTGGAAGTTTGGACGAAACGTGCGAGTTGGCTCAGAAGCACCAGGTTTCGGACGTCTTCATCACGGCCGGTGAATTGTCGGGCCAGCAGGTCCGCGACTTAGTCGACCGGACGCGCGTGGCTCAGATCAACGTCCGTGTCTTGCCCAGTTACGAGCAGCTGTTGAGCGGCAGGGTGGATTTGCGTCCGCGAGAAGTCTCGATCGAGGACCTGTTGCGACGCGAGCCGGTCCGCTTGAACATGGCCGAGTTGCATCGCTGGATCGACGACCGCGTGCTGCTGGTCACTGGCAGCGCGGGCAGCATCGGCTCGGAGATCTGCCGCCAGCTGTTACAGTTCTCACCTCGGCGTTTGGTACTGGTTGACCGCTCGGAAAATGGCCAGTTCTTTTTGGAACGCGAATTGAGGCGTCTCGTCCCGGACTTGGACATCGAGATTTGCATCGGCGACGTTACCGACGCTGCTCGGATGCGTTCCCTGTTTCGAACGCATCGCCCCGATATCGTCTTTCACGCCGCGGCTTATAAGCACGTGCCGCTGATGGAGGCCCATCCGGGCGAAGCGGTCAAGAACATCGTGCTGGCCACCAAATTGCTGGCGGACGAGGCCGAGGCGTGTGGCGTCTCGTCGTTCGTGATGATTTCGACAGACAAAGCGGTCAATCCGACCAGCGTGATGGGCGTCTGCAAGCGGGTGGCCGAGTTGTATGTCCAGGCCAAGGCCGCCGTGTCCCACTGCCAATTTGTCACGGTTCGCTTCGGCAACGTCTTGGATTCGGCGGGCAGCGTCGTACCCCTCTTCCGCCAGCAGATCGCCGCGGGCGGTCCCGTGACGGTGACGCACCCCGAGATGGTGCGATACTTCATGACCATTCCCGAGGCGTCGCAATTGGTGATTCAAGCTGGAGCCATGGGCCGCGGTGGGGAGATTTTCGTACTGGACATGGGCGATCCCGTCAAGATCGTGGATCTGGCTCGGGACATGATTCGCTTGTCGGGGCTGGAACTTGGCAAAGACATCGACATCGAGTTCGTCGGCCAGCGTCCTGGGGAGAAGTTGTTTGAGGAGTTGAACTGCGACGACGAACGTCACCGGCCCACGTCGCATTCCAAGATCATGGTGGCGGAATCCGGGCGAGCCGATTTGGCGGTCTTGCAAGGTGCCTTGGAACACCTCCAACAGATGGCCAATGGGAACGCGGCGTCAATTTTTGCCGTGCTCAAGAAAATCGTGCCCGCGTATGCTGCCGCCAAGATACCGGCGCAACCTCGTATTGGCGGCGGCAGAATGCCCGTTATCGCGGGTTTGACTCGAGAGTCGGCGATGCCCACGGAATCGTCTCGCGACGTGATCCCCATCGGCGAAAGGCTGTCCGAGCCGACCCGGGAACGACGAAAGGCGGCGTAGACCGACGGAAAAGACTAATGCGGCCAACCCGGAAGTACGTCATGCCTTCCAGCCTGACGCAAACAACGTTCACGCACTTCCCACGACCTGAGCCTCAAAGATGCAAGAAACGAACCAATGCCTACACGCCGAGGAGTCTGCCACAATGAACTTTGGGTTAATTGGCGCTGCCGGATTCATTGCCCCTCGCCACATGCAGGCAATTCACGACACCGGGAACAATCTGCTGGCGGCTGTCGATCCGCACGATTGCGTGGGCAGGCTCGATAGCTACTTTCCGGACGCCCGTTTCTTTACGGAAATCGAGCGTTTTGATCGTTTCTTGGAGAAACGCCGCCGCGGCCCCGACGAGCAGCGAATTCAGTATGTCAGCATCTGCACGCCAAATTACTTGCATGACTCGCACGTGCGGTTAGCCTTGAGAGTCAAGGCTCATGCGATCTGCGAGAAACCGATGGTTATCAGCCCCTGGAACCTGGATGCCCTGCAGGAATTGGAGGCCGAGTATGGTTGCCGTGTCTACAACGTGCTGCAACTCCGTCTGATTCCTACCCTTCAAGAACTGAAACGCGTGGTGGAGGCGGACCGTAGCGATCATCGAGCAGATATTTGCCTGACGTACGTAACTCGCCGCGGCAGGTGGTACGATGTGTCTTGGAAAGGCACTCCCGAAAAATCAGGCGGCGTGTCGATGAATATTGGTGTACATTTCTTCGACTTGCTAGGGTGGCTGTTCGGAGAACCAGAGCATTGGGAGGTGCATCTTCGCACGCCTCGTAAGATGGCGGGGTTGTTGGAATTAGAGCGTGCGCGAGTGCGTTGGTTCCTCTCCGTGGACGAAGAGGATCTGCCGCACAGTGCCCGGCAGGCCGGCAAATTCGCCTATCGATCGATGACTCTCGACGGCCAGGAGATCGAATTCTCCGACGGCTTTACGGATCTGCACACTCGCGTATACCGCGACATTCTGGCAGGCCGAGGCACGGGCATCCACGAAGCACGTCCGGCCATCGAGTTGGTGTTCGCGCTGAATAACACCGACACTATCGCACACCCTGAGTGCTATCACCCCTTCCTGGAAAGCACGCAAGCCTTCGACGTGGTGCCGTATCGAAAAGCCGCCTGACCCCGTCCGCGAATCTCCAGGCCCGTCAACGTCCTCGTAGGACAAGCTGCCAGTCTGTGCGAGATGAACACGTGGCAACCACCAATCGCTCTTGCTTTGGACCGGTCATCAGCGTACGCTACCGCAAGCTAAAAAACTGTGCTTGAGGGAGCGTGACCGACATGTGTGTTAGCACGAAGAAAGCGTATTTTGTTCATGAGTCTTCTTACGTTGACGAAGCCACGGAGATTGGCGAGAGCACCGCGATTTGGCATTTCTGTCACATCCTGAAGGGGACACACATCGGCAGACAGTGCCGGATCGGTCAGAATGTGGTGATCGGTCCCCACGTGACCATCGGCAACAATGTCAAGATCCAGAACAACGTGTCGGTGTATCAAGGCGTCACGTTGGAGGACGATGTGTTTTGCGGCCCCTCGATGGTCTTTACGAACGTGATTACGCCCCGCTGTGCCTTTCCCAGGAACAGTGATAAGGACTTTGCGCCCACGCTGGTCAAACATGGAGCTAGCATCGGGGCCAACGCCACCATCGTGTGCGGTCACACCATCGGGGAACACGCGTTGATTGGTGCGGGTGCTGTCGTCACCAAAGATGTGCCAGCCTACGCCGTAGTCTATGGCAATCCGGCCCGCCAACGCGGCTGGGCCTGCGAGTGCGGCCTCATCTTGACGTTTCGGGCCAGTCTGGCCGAATGCGGCGAGTGCGGGCGAAGTTATCGGCAACTCACCGATACCAGCATTGAATGCGTGCCGCCTGATGTTACCAGGCGATCGGCATGAATTGCGCAGCGGGTGCATGTCGCCCTTTCGCCGGCATGGCCGCCGAGTCCAAGAACTTGCTAGCATCGAAACCGTCGTCCCGTACATTCCGGCAGGCACCCAGATCACCTTGCGGAGAACGGACTCGTTCCGTACAATACCACCTACCTAGATTCGATTCTCGGGAACCCGATCCAGCGAGTTTTTGAGTTTTTTTCGGCAAGGATGCCGCCCCGTGATTCCTCTTTGCGACGTAAAACAGCAATACCTCTCGCTCAAGGCGGAGATTGACGCTGCCATGCAAGCGGTGGCGGCAGCAGGCAACTACATTCTCGGCCCGAATGTCAAAGCGTTGGAGCGGGAAGTTGCAGCATTCTGCGGCTGCGACCACGGCGTGGGCGTCGCCAACGGCACCGATGCCCTCCACCTGGCCCTGCGAGCTTTGGACATCGGTCCTGGCGACGAAGTCATCACCACGCCTTTCACCTTCATCGCGACCACGGAAGCGATCGGCCTGGTCGGCGCGACACCGGTCTTTGTCGACATCGATCCTTTCACGTTCAACATCGATCCCGAGCGGATTGAGCCAGCCATCACGTCCCGCACCAAGGCCATCCTTCCCGTTCACCTGTACGGCCAGCCGTGCGATATGGACCCGATCATGGCCCTCGCCCGCCACCATGAATTGTACGTGGTGGAGGATTGCGCGCAAGCGATCGGAGCGACCTACCGCGGCCAGCCGGTTGGATCGTTCGGCGATGCCGGTTGCCTCAGCTTCTTCCCCAGCAAAAACCTCGGCTGTTTCGGCGACGGCGGCATGGTGGTTACCAATACGGCTCGCGTCTACGAACGTGTTGAGGTGCTGCGGCGTCACGGAGGAAGAGTCAAGTACTATCACGAGGAGTTGGGGCTCAATAGCAGGTTGGATGAATTGCAGGCGGCCATCTTGCGCATCAAGCTGCGACATATCGAGACCTGGATCGGTTTACGCAGGCGACACGCATATTTCTACAATCGACTTCTGGTCAGCCAGGTGAACGTGCAACGTCCTCACGAGTTGAGTTCCCAGGGGCCTGTGGTCCCGCTCTTTGAACTGCCCCAAGCCGAACGGATTCAAAAGGCGGTTTACCACCAGTACACCGTACAGCTAACTGACCGCGACCGTGTTGCCCAACAACTCACCGCGGCTGGTGTTGGAAATGCCATTTACTATCCGGTGCCGTTGCATCGGCAAAAGGTCCACTTCGGCCTCGGTCTAGCCGAGGGGAATTTCCCCTGCGCGGAGCGCGCCAGTCGAATGTGCCTGAGTTTGCCAATGTTCCCGGAACTCACCGAAGAGCAGCAGTCTCAAGTTATGGAAGCGTTTTCTGCGTGCTGGGATGTTCAGGAGGCTTGTCGTTCTGCGTGAGAACGGGGCAGCCGGATCGTGCGGCAAGCGGCTAAGGCGCGAGTGGAGTGCGGATGACGAGAGAAGCGATTACGACCGAGAACTCTTGGCGAAGAATGTGGAAAAGCGTACTTGGTCCCATCTTCACGGTGCTGGCTACCCCTCTTCCAATCGCAGCTCGCGTACTTCTTCTTTACTATCTTTCCGCAAACTCTGGAGCGACTTCGCAAGGCGTATTCTCACATGCGGTTACCATAGCGATCATGTTTGTGGCCATGCTGGCCACCGGTGTGGGGCTGACCGTCGCCTTTCTCGTCGCGCGAAATCGCCGGCGATATGTGCGCGTATGTTATTGCGCCACCATGCTGTATGCCGTGATCTTGGCAGGGTTATCGGCGTTTTCTTTCTACGTCTTGTTATGTGTCTTTCCTGCGTATTTCGCCGAATATCCCTCGGCCCTGCGTTTGCTTCTGCCCTTGTTCGTGTTCGCCAACCTGTTGTATCTCTTTCACAACCATCTCCTGACTGGCCTGCAGTGTTTCGCGCGGTACTTCTGGATGAACGTGCTGCACTCGTTGACCCTGCTGGCAGGAATCGTTGTCTTAGGCTGGACCGATAATTGGAGTGTGTCCTCCGCGTTCTCGATATGGATCATTAGCCTGGCTGTCCCTTTGCCGTGGCAAGCGACAGCAATTCTGAGACGTTTCGAGGGACCATGGCCCCGGCGCCAACGTTTGGTCGCAATGCTGCGTCTGCTGGCCATGCACGCCGTTCAGTCCAGCGTCGCGACGATTTCAGATGTCCTGGTATTTCGTTCTGGAGTGCTCATCCTGCGCGTGTTTTCCTCATTTAGCGTAGTAGGGGCTTACGCCATCGCCTGCAGCGTCTCCGAATTGATTCTGCATCTGCCCAAAGGATTGAGTGTCTTTCTACTGCCGCGTTTGGCCGCTTCACGTGCGGGCGTCACCGGTCAGATTGTGGGACACTACCGGCTCGTGTTCTGCCTGCTCGTCGTCCTGGCGTGCGTGGCGGCAGCGGTGACGCCCGTCATCCCTCTTTTTCTGAAACAGCCAGAGTACGCTGCGTCTGCAGGGCTTGCCCGGATTCTGTTGATTGGCACGACCATGATGGGATGGGGAATGTTAGTGGCTTCCCACATGCGGGCTGCAGGAGACATGAGAGCCGTTGTCGAAGCATCGTTGCTGGCATTCGTGGTTGTGCTAGGGTGTAGTCTGTTGCTGATTCCTCCCTTTCATGCTTACGGGGCGAGCGTTGCGGCAACGCTCGCGTTCGCATCTTACGGGGCGTACGCGGCGCGATGGCTGGGCAAATCGCTGGCTGAGCGGCGAGACTGCCATCATCTGGCGTACGCCGTCTTTCCGGCAAGGTGAAGCTTTCATGGTGCGACAGCAGCTACCTGCCGACCGATTCACCGTCACTCGTTCGGCCCCACTATGCACCGGCGCCGTCGCTGAATTCAACCTGATGCATGTGTTGCTATTGCTTTTCTGCGCGGTTTCGGCAACTGTGCCGCCGGTGCCGGAGACGTTGTTCGGTGTAGCCGAGATTCTGTTGGTGCTGTTGCTCATGGCGCTCATGATTTGTGGGGTGGCCCAGCCCCTACCCCGGACCGTAGGCCAGTGGGAGCATTCTGCGCGCAACGCAGTGCTCTTGCTGATGGCGGCTTGGCTTATTTCGTCGGTCAATCTATTCCTTCACGATGAACTGACGCTCGAGGGCTATTTGCGGGGATTGACTCCTTTTCTGGGGTTTGTCACATTTCGCGCAGGCCAGCATTTTCGTAGCCAGCGATCGGCTTTTGTTCTCGTGCGAGCAGTCACAATAGCCGGACTGTTGTCGGCGATATTGGGCTCGATTCAAGCGATCCGCGATGGTGTGATCGATCCCGGCGACATGTCAAGTTCCATTCATTTCCGTTCCCTCCTGAACAGCAAATCGTATGATGCTCTCGTTCTGAGTCTTCCCGTGGCCTTGATCGGGGGAGGATTGGTGGGGACGTCGAGGGTGTCTCGGCTCTTTGTCGGGTTGGGTGTGTTGGCCTTCCTGTTCAGTATGCTGACTCTCATGCGTTCCGGAGTCGTGATTGCGGCTGTCGTGCTCCTATTCGAAGCGGTGATGATTCTGCGCGCGAGTCCGTTGCGGAGGCGATTCTGCAGCCGAGCTCCAGTTATCGTGGTACTGGTCATGTTGCTGGAAGCTGGTTCGTGGATCAGCGCGATCGGAGGTATACGGGTTCCTTCCGTGTTTCGTGCTATCGGGGCCATCGGAGAACGGCACCAACGCAATGTCAATCAGGTTGACGACGGGTTCCAATCATATCGCCTTGTCGAGGCCGCCGCGGCCTGGGAACGTTTCACCGAGTCTCCGGTGTTTGGGCATGGGTTAGGCTCTACATTCAGTGTAGTACTCGACGGACCTTTCGCTCACGTGGATCGCCAAGCGATGCGTTACACGCACAACTTTTTCACCTACATGCTGTACACGGGGGGAATCATCGGGATCTTCGCGACCGTACGTTTCTTTCACGTGGCTCTGCGCGTAATTATTCAGGGAGCCCGCTTGGCGGCTCGTTCCTCGGAGCCCGGGGTGGATATGGCTTTGGTTCTCCTCGTTCTGGGCATGCTGGTGTACATTCAGTTCCAATCGATGTTTCGTTCTTCAACCTATTTCATGATGCTGGGCCTTGTCTTCGGCTGTCTGGCTGCACGAACGTCGATTCTTGCATCCGCTGCCGTTTCCCCGTCGCGGCCCAAGCCCAGCGAAACGCAGGTTTCCCGGAGGTCTGCCTAGTGTTAACGCGCAAGCTGAAGTACTTCCATTTTCTCTTGTCCGTCTACGGTTTGGGACGCGGGACAACAACGTGCTGTTGGAGCGGGCCAGCCGTTACCAACCTGTCGGAACTGGAGGACCCATCCGCAGCTGGTTGCTACCCTCTTGACTTTTCGCGAGACGACCATCCAGGCCTGTTGGCCGATCGGGATGGCGTTCCGATCATCGATTACGCCAACTTGGGGCACCAATACAACCCTTGGTTTGTTGGTCATGTCGCGTTGGGCCGATACACGCTCTGGCGGCGGGAAGGCGTCCCGGAGCATCTGGCGCGCTTCCGCAAACTTGCCGATTGGCTTGTAACGACAGCAGTTCCTTGCCAGGCCGGTGTCAAGTGGCTCTATCATTTTGACTGGTTTGGCGCGCCGTCACCATGGTTCTCGGGATTGAGTCAAGCTCACGCGATCTCGGTCTTGGTGCGAGCGGCCCATGTCTTCCAAGAGGGGCGGTATGCTCAGATGGCCCAGCGAGCCACCGACTTGATGATCGCGCCCCTGGATGCGGGAGGGACGGCCTGGACGCACTCAGACGGCACCGTCTCCCTGGAAGAAGCGCCGTCTTCTTCGCCTGGTTCGGTACTGAACGGCCATTTGTTCTCTGTTTTCGCGTTGCGAGAGGCCGCACGATTCTTCGCCGACCAACGCTACGAACGCGTGCTCGCCGAAGCAATCCGCTTTGTGGCAGGACGAATCGACTTGTACGACTTGGGGTACTGGACGCGTTACAGTCTTCAATCTCTTCCGTTGGGATTGCCTGACATCGCTAGTGTCCACTACCATGATGTTCACATCGCGCAGTTTCGCGTCTTGGAGGCGATCTCCGGCCAACGAATATTTGGGCAAGCGGCCGATCGCTTTCAAACCTACCAGGGTGCGGCAGGTGCCGTGCGAAAATCGCTGTGGGTCAAACGAATTGCCAAACTGTTTCGTTGAAAGCCAGGAGACGCTGGAATGAACATCTGGATCCTGAATCAGTACGCGCTTCCGGGAAATGCCGCTGGCGGCACACGGCATGCGGTCCTGGCCAAGTACCTGCAGCGGCGAGGGCATAGCGTAACCATCTTTGCTGCGAATATGAGGCACACTGGTGGGAAAGCGTTCGCCGGAGCTGTGGTGTCGCGGCGGGTTGGAGCCGTCACGGAATTGCTGGACGGCGTTTACTGGCGATTCGTCCCCATTCGCGGCTATCATTCCCCCCTCACGAGATTCCTGAGCATGCGCAGTTATCGCACCCAGGCCATTGTGGCGGCGGACGGACTCGCCACGCCCGACGTGATCGTGGGATCGTGTGTCCATCCCTACGCCGTCGACGCTGCACGCTGCTTGGCGCAACGTTATCAGGTGCCGTTTGTGTACGAGATCCGGGACATCTGGCCGGCGTCGTTGTTGGACGTCGGCGCGCTGTCGCGCTGGAACCCGATCTATTGGCAGTTGCGGCAATTGGAACTTCGCGCCTTTCGTCAGGCGCAGGGGGTAATCGGCGTTTGCCCGGGAATGAAAGACTACGCGGCACAGCATGGCGTGGAGGCGAGCCGTTTTTTGTACGCTCCCAATGGGATCGATCCGGAAGTGTTTTCCGCGGCGAACCCGGCGCAGGCTGCGCAACCCTTCGTTGTGTCCTATCTGGGCTCGCAGGGGCCGGTCAACGGCTTGATGACGCTGGTCGAGGCCGCGCGTCGCCTGCAAGACAAACAGCTTAACGTTCCGCTGAGAATTCGCTTGGTCGGCGATGGAACAGACCGTCCGCGCCTCCAGCGGCAGGTGGCGGAATGGGGGCTACGGAATGTCGAATTCCTCGCGCCCGTGGCGAAGTCCGAGGTCGTCGCGTTGTGTCAGTCGTCGCAGGCCTTCGTCTATTGCCATCGTCCGATGCCGGTCGTGGCGAAGTATGGCGTCAGCGCGAACAAAATTTTCGATTATCTCGCAGCGGCTCGGCCCATCGTTTTCTCCTGCAACAGTCTCAACGATCCCGTCCGCGACGCCGAGGCAGGGATCTCGGTGCCCGCTGGCGATGCAGGATCGCTCGCAGAGGCAATTGCCAGGATCAGCATGCTGCCCCTGAGGGAACGCCAGCGGCTGGGGGCCAACGGTCGAGCCTATGTACTGAACCACCACAACTTGGCCTCGATCGCTGAACAATGGGAGTCTTTTCTTCGCGAAAGGGTGAGCGACGAAGGGGGACGCAGTTGCCGCCAAGCGGCTTAGATGGTGTGGCGAGCCGCGTGGCGGCGAGACGCAACGGCAGAAGCTCGCACAATATCGGCGATGTTCATTGCGGGTAGTTTTCAGGAGAAGCAACGGATGAGGAAGGAAAGCAGCACAGTCGATGGCAGATCGGAGCACTCCGCGGCGGCTTGCACCCAGGCGAAGCGATTCGCAGTCAAGCGTTGCCTGGACGTGTCTCTGGCCGCATTGATACTGTTTGGATTGTCATCGCTGATGCTCCTGATAGCCGTTTTGGTGCGCATCAACCACGGAAGCCCCATCCTGTTTCGACAAACGCGGACAGGGTGGAGGGGACGTCCTTTTACCTTGCTCAAGTTCCGCACCATGACCGAGTGCCAGGATGCGAGCGGCAGGCGGTTGGCTGATCACGCTCGTCTCACGTGTTTCGGTCGATTTCTCCGAGCTACCAGCTTGGATGAACTGCCCCAGTTATGGAACGTGCTTCGCGGGGAGATGAGCTTGGTGGGCCCGCGTCCGCTACTGCCTGAGTACACCGACCGATATACGGCTACGCAGCTGCGGCGATTGGGAATTCCGCCGGGAATCACTGGCTGGGCGCAAATCCACGGACGTAACGCAGTCAGTTGGGAGGCCAAGTTCGACATGGACGTATGGTATGTCGATCATTGGAGCCTGTGGCTTGATGTGAAGATCCTCTTCCGCACGGGGTGGCGTGTCATTCGCCGCGACGGGATCAGCGCGGCCAATCATGAGACGATGCCCGAATTCCTCGGCTCGGACCCGCAATGCGAGAGGTGCGCCCTCGGTTCACCACACGGGCACCAAGGAGGACTGCCATGCCTGCCAGGGTAAATCTTCTGTTCACCAGTGTCGGCCGGCGTGTGGAGTTGCTGCGCAGCTTCCGGCGGGCCTACGCAGAACTGGGCCTGTCGGGCAAGATCGTCGCCAGTGACGTGGATCGTCTGGCACCCGGACTGCATGTCGCTGATGTTGCGCGTCTTGTGCCTCGGCTTGATAGTCCCGAGTACATTCCCGAGTTGGCGCGGCTCTTGCAGGAGGAGGACGTCGCCGTCCTGTTCCCGCTGATTGATCCGGAGATCCCAATCCTTGCCGCGCATCGCGAAACCCTCGAACAGCATGGCACGCGGCTGGCAGTGGTCTCGCCGGATTCCGCTCGGATTGCAGCGGACAAGTGGATGACGCAGGCGTTCTTTGCCCGCTTGGGGCTGTCCGTGCCGCGATCCTGGCTGCCCGGCCAACGGGAGCCAGCGCCGGACGAGTATCCACTGTTCATCAAGCCTCGGTTTGGCAGTGCCGCCCAGCACGTCTTTGCAATTCGCAATGCGGATGAGCTGGCATTTTTCGCCCGCTACATCTCCCAGCCGATCGTTCAGGAGTACCTTTCAGGGTCGGAGATCACCAACGACGTTATCTGCGACTGGGACGGCCAGTTGATTACGGTCGTCTCGCGGCAACGGATTCGTGTTCGCTCGGGCGAAGTCTTGATCGGCAAGACGATGTACGACCCGCGCATCACGGACGCTTGCGTACGGATCGCCCAAGCGCTGCCTGCTATCGGCCCGATCACGGTGCAATGCATGATGCAGCGGGGCGAACCGGTATTCACAGAGATCAACGCTCGACTTGGCGGAGGTGCGCCGGCGGCCGTCGCCGCCGGCGCCGACTTCCCCCGCTGGCTTCTGGCCCGCGCTGCCGGGATCGCGGAACCGATTCCCCCTCTGGGATCGTACCGCACGGATGTGGTTTTCTCACGGTTTGATGACTCGATCATTCTCACGGAGAGCAGTGGCAATGTGGTGGCAAGCCGTGGTCTTTGACCTGGACGACTCGCTGTATCCGGAATGGCAGTACGTGGCCAGCGGGATGTGTGCTGTAGCGGCGTGGATCGAGGAGACGCTGCGATTTCCGAGGGCTCGTTCCTTGCAAGAACTGTGCGTACTTTCGGAAACGTCAGAACGCGGGCAAACCTTCAATCGTTGGACCGAGATCCACGGACTCGATCCCCGCGTCTGGGTCTTGCGCATGGTGCAGGTGTATCGTTGCCATCCTCCGCAAATTCGGCCTTATCCCGAGGTCACTGCCGTGCTGCAACGGCTTGCGGCATGCTGCCGGCTGGGGTTGGTAAGCGACGGGTACCGGGAAACGCAGCGTCAGAAATGGGCCGCACTCAATCTTGACAAGTATTTTCAGGCGGCCGTGTTCTCCGACGACCTGGGCCGCGAAAACTGGAAGCCCAGTCCGTTGCCCTTCCGGATGGCCTTGGAGCAGCTCGCGGTGCCCGCCGAGCGGTCCGTGTACATCGGGGACAATCCGCACAAGGACTTCTGTGGCGCTCGCCGGATCGGGATGCAGACAATCCGCCTGCGTCGACAAGACGGGCTTTACTATCACCTCGACCTTCCCGGTCCGGACGGAGTGGCCGACGCCGAAGTCGCCGACCTGTCGCAGATCGAGTTCCAACTGGTACAGCTCGCCAAGAACCGCTGTACCACACCAGCCTCAAGCCCCACAAAACCTTCCTTCGAGAGGAACGACGCATGAAGAGCCATCCGCCTCAACAGGCAAGCTTCTTCACCGAGACCTGCCCGTGTAACAACTGCGGACACGCCGCCCCGCGACGCTTGTACACCGAGTGGTATCGCGTGGCGGAGAAGGAAGTCGAGTTAGGGATTGGAAAGTGCCCTCGCTGCGGCCTGGTGTACATCTCGCCGCGGCTTAGCGCCCAGGCTATGAGTTACGTGTACGGCGCTGATGCCGAGGCGACAATCAGCCACAACTACTGTTGGAACGGAGCCAGCGACGGTTTTCGGTTTGCTGGAATCATCCGCCGGCTGAAAACGATCCAGCCCGAGGGAAACCTCCTGGACATTGGCTGCGGCGCGGGCCAATTCTTGGTCGAAGCCAAACGGGCAGGCCGTTGGACAGTTACCGGCCTGGAACCGCACGAGCCAGCCGCAGCGCACGCCCGACGGGCCGCGGAGTGCAGCGTCCACAATGCCGCCTTGGACGACACATCCTGGGAATCTGGCAGCTTTGACGTGGTCACCATGTTCGGCGTCTTGGAACATTTGCATGACCCTCGTGGGGGCCTTCAGCATGTTCACCGCTTGCTGCGGCCGGGCGGCGTGCTGGCGGTCTATGTCCCGAACTTTCACTACCTGCGGTTGAAGGACGCCGGCTTGATCGCCTGGCTGCGCACTGGTCGGTGGAGCAATCTGCATCCGCAGGAACACCTGTTCCAGTACACTCCTCAATCGGTTCGCCAGATGTTGGACAATACGGGATTCCAGTGCCTGCGGATGGATATTGGCCGGCCCTTCCTGAACTGCGGTGGAATCCGACGAGTATTGAAAAGAACGGCTTACCATCTCGTCTGGAGCATCCAACTCCTCAGTGGAATCCACCTCGGGGGCATCGAAGTCCTCGCGCGGCGCGTTGCCAGCGACGAGACGCTGCCGCGTGTTCCTCGCGTCGCGGCGTGAGCCCGCAGGTTCTCTTGCCGAACCGCGGGTGAACAGATCGAACCAGCCGAGCAAGCATTTCCGCCCTTACTTTTGCGAGCATCCAACTATGCCACATCCTCGCTTGTATCTCTCACCGCCCCATGTGGACCAGTCTTCTCGGGAATTGCTGCTGGAGGCGTTCGATTCCAATTGGATCGCGCCCTTGGGGCCGCATGTGACAGCTTTTGAAAAAGAGTTTGCGGCACGGCTTGGCCTGCGCGATGCCGCCGCGCTCTCGTCCGGCACTGCCGCCCTGCATCTGGCCCTGCAACTGCTCGGCGTCGGCCCCGGTGATACGGTGCTGGTGCCCACCTTGACGTTCGCCGCCACCGTCAACGCGGTCAAGTACACCGGTGCCGAGCCGGTGTTCATCGACAGCGACCGACAGACATGGAACCTCGATCCCGCGCTGGTGGCCGACGAGTTGACTTGCGCCGCTCGCCGCGGAAAGCTTCCCAAAGCTGTCGTGACCGTGGATCTATACGGCCAATGCGCGGACTACGAGCCCATCCTTGCCGTCTGTGGCCAATATGGTGTCGCGGTCGTCGAGGATGCCGCCGAGGCGCTGGGGGCCACCTACAACAGCCAGCCGGCGGGAACTTTCGGCGAGATCGGTTGTTTTTCTTTCAACGGCAACAAGATCATTACGACCAGCGGCGGCGGAATGCTCGTTTCGGGCCGCCCCGAGTTCTGCGAGCGAGCCCGTTTCCTGGCATCCCAGGCACGCGATCCAGCTCCACACTACGAACATTCATGCATCGGTTACAACTACCGCATGAGCAATCTGCTGGCAGCCGTGGGGCGCGGCCAACTGGCAGTGTTGGACGAACGCGTCGCAGCACGCCGCGCAAACTTCGACGCCTATTGCGGCGGACTAGGCGATCTGCCTGGCATTCATTTCATGCCCGAACACGCCCGCTCGCACTCGACGCGTTGGCTGACATGCTTGACCATCGATCCGCACCAATTCGGCGCCACACGGGAAGACGTACGACTGGCTCTGGAAGACCAGAACATCGAGTCCCGGCCGGTTTGGAAGCCGATGCATCTGCAAGCGGTCTTCCGCGACTGCCGGATCCGTGGCGGCGCCGTCTCCGAGTCCCTGTTCCACACAGGACTGTGCTTGCCCAGCGGGTCGAACCTGAGCGAAAAAGACCGGACCCGCGTCGTCCAAACTGTTTGCACCGTACATCACCGCCGCCAGGTTCCCCGACCCGTCGCAGCTGCTTGAGATGGTGCGGAGACGGGCAACGGGGAAGGGAACAGCGTGGCTTGGGTTTACACCTGCTCCCATCGGAACGGGCCACAAACCTGCACCCGTCATCGGCGCCGCCGGCACGGTTCGCCTAACCATTGCCGGCGAAATCGCCAAGCCGCACATCGTTTCCTGTGGCCGCATCTCATAGACCGCAACGTCCGCTTCATGCTGTCTCGCCCTGCGTTTTTCCAAGCTGGCGGACGAAGTCGTCGTACTCGGGAGCGCCCAGTCGGGTGCGTGATCAGTAGGCCTTGAGCGCCCCACAGACCCCAATACTGCGTGTCAAACGATTGGCCCGTGCTGGCCGCCACATACCAACAGCCATCGGCAAGACGGCCCGCAATGTCGTCCGGGCTGGCCGCGATCTTTGCAAGGAACGCGTCGCGAGATCCCCCCTTGTATGAGCTGTTCGCGCCGGCGAGGTCCGTCGAATCGGTCTGCCCCGTCACCACGGCATTGCCCCAAGGGTCCAGTGCGATACCACAGCCGCTGTCCCAGCCGCTGCCGCCGAGATAGAGTGCCCAGCTCAGTGCGCCGCCCGAAGAAACCTTCGCCACAAAGGCGTCAACCCGAACTGAACGGGTTATTCGCCCCGGCGAAGTTGTCTGATCGGGTACTCCCGATGACCAGGGCATTGCCCGCGGCGTCTGCTGCGATGCCACGCTACGCCGTTATCCAACTTTCGGGGGAGAGAAAGATGTCTTGATGCGGCGGCGGGTAGCTGTCACCATTCGCATTGATGGAAGGCGAATGAAATCACTGCCAGCATCCGAAAGGAGTCGGACGTGCCGCATCAAGACAGAGGACGTGATAGCTTACCGGCGTACAATCATCAAGGCCTGCGGGAGTCGGCGGACTGGGTACTGTCGGGGGCAACCCTCTCGTCGGTGGAGTTTCGGGAGGATTGCCGTTGGTCTCCTCGAAGTTTGATTGTTACGGCGTTGCTCTGGGTGTGGTCGGACGAAAAGACGTTGAAGGACCGGTTTGCGACGGCGCGGAAGATTGTCCAGCGGGCATTGCATTTGTCCGAAGAGCCGGCGTCGTCCTATCAGGCTTTTACGAAGATGCTTCGTCGCTGGACAGGGCCGCTGTTGGTGTTGCTGGCATCGGCCTTCCAGCAGCGGATGCGCCGGGACTTGTCGAAACGGTTTCGTTTTGGGGGCTGGGTGGTGTTCGCTGGGGATGGCAGCCGGCTGGAGTTGCCACGGACGGTCTCCAACGAGCAGCGATTTTCCGCGGGCTCTTGCCCGGCGGCCGGAAAGTCAGACGCCCCCGCCGTCCCGCCGAAGAAGAAACCCAAGCCGAAGAAGAAGGCCAAGGGGAAGGGAACGAAGGCCCAACGCCGCCGGGCTTGCAGACGACGGAAAGCGTCGCGGGCGCGGCGGAAGAAAGCCGCAGGTCCGCAACTTTGGCTGACTGTGTTTTGGCACGTGGGAACGCAGTTGCCGTGGGACTGGCGTACGGGACCCTCTGACAGCAGCGAGCGGGATCATTTGCTGCAGATGCTGAGTGGACTGCCGGCCGGGGCGTTGATCACGGCCGATGCGGGTTTCGTGGGATATGACTTCTGGAAGGCGATCTTGGACAGCGGTCGGCAGTTCCTGATTCGCGTGGGCTCGAACGTGCGATTGCTGAAGGGCCTGGGCTACGCGAAAGAGAAGAACGGGTTAGTGTATTTGTGGCCCGACGAAGCGGCGTCTAAAGGCCAACCGCCCTTGGTCGTACGGCTGGTGGTCGTGCATAACGGGAAGCATCCGGTGTACTTGGTGACTTCCGTGCTAGACGAGAAGGCGTTGTCGGACAAGCAGGTGGTAGAGATCTACCGGATGCGTTGGGGCATTGAAGTCTACCAACCGGAATTTCAAGCAGACGTTCGAGCGGCGGAAATTGCGGAGTCAGTCGGCGGACAATGTGCAAGTCGAAGCAGACTGGTCGTTGCTGGGCATGTGGGCGATGGCCTTACATGCTCAGTGGAAGTTGGCGCAGGCCGGGATTCCTGAACGGCGGATCAGCATCGCCGGAGTGCTGCGCGCGTACCGGAAAGCGATGCGCGAATACAAGAGCCGGCCAGATGCGGGCGAGGACCTGTGGTCCCTGTTGAGCGACGCCTTGATCGATGAGTACGTGCGGGCTTCGAAGGCGAGTCGCGACTACCCTCGCAAAAAATACGAACCGCCGCCGGGGGCCCCCGAAATCGTCCTGGCCACCCGTGAGCAGAAAGCCCTCGCCAAGAAAATCAAACGCGAACTCGCGCTAGGGTTAACGGCGTAGGATGCCACGCCCGCAGTCCCAACTCCTGCCGCCAAGGTACGTAGCCCACTGCTGCAAACCCTCCGGGTTGTGACGGCAACCGCCCCGGGGAGAGTTCGTTCTTGCGCGTCCTAGTACGGCGCAAAGTCGTCCACCAGGACGTCCAGCCAGGTCAGGTTGCGGTCCCACAGGCCCCAGCAGTCGGTCTGGAATTTGCTCCCGTCCGACCGGGCCACGAACCAGCGGCCATCGTTCAGGCGTCCGGCAATGTCGTCCCGGCCATCGCCGTCGAAATCGCCGACCCGCACGTCGTTCCAAATGGCCGATCCCCACAGACCCCAGGAGGTCGTTTGGAACGAACTGCCTGTACTCGACGCGACGTACCAGCGGTTGTTCAGTCACCCGACGATAACGGAGCGGCCGTCGCCTGTAAAATCGCCGACCATCACGTTGGTCCACGCCCCGGTACCCCACCGGCCCCAATACCGTGTATCCAACGATTGGCCCGTGTTTGCCGCCACATACCAACGGCCATCGGCAAGACGGCCGACGATATCTTCGATCGCATCCTCCCGGATTCTGTTCCCGAAGTTGATGCCCGTAAGGGTCTCGTTGTCAGCGAGTGTAACGATGTGTACGCCGGCCGGTTCCGCTCCGGCTTCGGTAATGAAACTGGCACCGAAGGATTGGCTCACACCTTGGCCGCCGAAGTTATGGACGGCTGCTCCCGTACCCGTGGCCGGATCGATGGCCAGCAGTCGAGTTCCGCTAAGCCCGTAGAGGATGCCGTTGTCTGCGAGCGCCAGGCCGAAAACGTTGGAGTAGCCGACACTGCCGATGGCGGTCCCATTTGCGCCGCTGTTGAGATCTACATGAATCAACTGATCGGAAGTGGAAGCTAGGAACAGCTCCGAGCCGACAAAGGCCAGGTCGCCGGCTGAGCGATACCCCATGTTGCCGACGAGCGTGGCTGCACCCGTATTCGGCTGGAGCGTGTACAGGTTGCTCGTCAGATTGCCTGCCGCGTACAGCGTTCCGTCCGCGCCGAAGACCAACGCATTTCCTTCGCGTATACCGTGCGGCCCGATCATCACCGGCTGCGCTGTGCGGGAGTCAAGGCGGTAGAGATGAGTAAACGACAAGCCATACAGGTTTCCCGCAGCGTCGAAGGCGATATCCGTCATCGTCACACCCATATTCCCGACGACCGACACGGCTCCCGTAACGATGTCGAGCGTTGCGAGTTGGCCCGCCGCGTCATGGATGTAGAGCGCACGATCGGAGTGGTTGAAAGCGGGAGCGGTCTGCACCCATCCGGTTCGCTGTGCCTCGGCTACGGTGTATTGTCCGGCAGGCAGACCGATGAACGAGTATCTTCCCGACGCATTGGTAGTCGCGGTCGGTTCGCCAGGATCCAGTCGGCCATCATTGTTCAGATCCAGATGGATGGTCCAACCCTCCATGCCGACTTCCGTGTATCGCACCTCTTCGCGGGAAAGGCCGCTGAAGACGTTGAGGAGTTCGTCGCTCGTCGTAAAAACAGCCGCGTTGGGATCGATCGAGCGGAGTTGTGACAACTCCGCTCCCGTTCCCACGCCAAAGGCGCGCAAGTTCGCTTTCATCGAGTTGCGCAGCAGGTTAACCTCGTCGCTGAAACTTCCTCCATGGTTCTGGTAGCCGTCCGACAGGAACACGACGTTGGGCCGCCCAGCAGCCGGACTGGCGGCGTTCAACGTGGAAATCGTCGCCTGCAACCCCGCTTTGAAATTGGTCATGGTACCCACGTCCTGGTGACCGTAGCAGATCTGTCGCAGGATTTCCTCCACGTCGCGTACGCCGTCGCCGTTGATATCGGCCAACGGCGTCGTTGCCAGTTGTACTCCGGCTGCCAGCGGATCCATGTCCAACGACGCGGCCGAACCGGCGAAAACTGTCACGCTGACTGCCGCCGTGTGGCCAAAACCGCGCTCGATCAGAGTCTGGTTGAGCGCCAGAAAACCCGCGAGTTGGGCATCCAGAATCGTGTTCGAGTCCCCGTCGCCGTTGACGTCCCCCACTCCACAACCGGCAAAGCCGAGGACGTACTTCCGGAAACGTCCACGACAAACACCACGCGCGGATTTTCGCCTTGGATCAAGTCGATGTCGCGAATACCGTTCCCATTCACGTCGTTCCACTTAAATCCTTCGATTCCCGCGAGCAACCAGCGATGTTCAAGTCTCTCGAACTGCAGTGAGCGGCGCGAGCAGATATGCTCTCTTCTCTGACGCCTCGCGTTCACGGGGGGGCGCTGAACAGTGACGGGATGCTGTCGAACTGGGGCGTATAACAGAAGCCATTGACATTTCCTCTATTAGGCTGCGATTGATCTCAGGACCCAACTCCCCCTGTGAGAGAGACCCTACTGACTGATGAAAGGGCGTCTTAGACCTCGACCGCCGAGAACGCAATCCTCCCTGGCATTCTACGCACTCATCTTTCGCAGTTTCCTTACGTCTTCCTGCCAGGCTTTACAGCCGTTTGGCGGCACGCGACCTGAATGTCGGTATCTCGCGGTATCTCGCCATATTTCATGCCGTTATCATCCTCTGGGACGGACGGGACAAGCTGCCAGCGAAAACCGAAAACCAAGTCCGATCTCGGGCGTTCCCCGGGCGCGACCCGGGGCGTTGGCCTGAAGGCTTTTCGATTCTCGGTGTTGGATGCCGCCAGGATGACAAGGCCGGTTAGGGCTTCTACAGTGCAATGTCTTCCACCAAGACGTCCAGCCAGGTCAAGCTGCTATCCCAGAGGCCCCAGTACTCGTTCACGGGACATCCGATCATCACAACGACATCCGACACGATTAGGGACCTTCATCAGGCTTTCCTTCGATACTTTTGGTGCGTCTGTCCAATCTAAGTTCTCGGGCAGAGCCGCTTCAATTTGATGCGGGCTTTCTTGATTTCGTACTCGCGACAAAAGGCAGGCTTTCGTACCCCATGTTAGACCATCAGCAAACGATAGGCAACAACAGCCCCCATAGAAACCAGGTTTTGTCTGTTTCGTAACTTTTCGCCTCCACCTCGACTTGTCAAGTAGACAACCGAGAGTTCAGAGCCATTTCTTCATTTTTTTGTGGGGGACCTGCTGGCTAGAACAATCCTGTTTCAGTGAGATCGTTCGGGCTGGGGACGCCGGGGCGTCCGAAACATCTGCGGTTAGCTATCAATGGTTTAATGGTATCCTTAGATCAGCGCAGAGTATGGCCACGCCCGCAGTATCGCTTTTCAGCAGGGTGGGAACGTTCAGCCACAATCCGGAAATGGGACGCGGTTCTGCATCACCCAGCGATTGCGTCCAACAACTCGTCGTCCAGCGGGGCGTGCCAAGCGAGTTCTATTCGCTCGTCTTGCGCAACAGCGTGCGTGTCGAACAATCGCTACCGCCGTGGCGATAGCGCGCTTTGCATCAGCCCGGCATCGCTGTGGTCGTAGCCCAACACTTATCCCAGTTCGTGCGTCACGACGCCCAACAAGTCCATCCGACCGTCCGCCGCGCTGACAAGCGTAGCGTCCCAATCTCTGCCGACAGCTGAGGCAACTTTGTCGGCGTCCCACGGTATCAGATGCACGAACCAGCCGAATCCCGCGGCATGACGGTCGAGTAGAATCGGGTTTCCCAGCGATTGATTCAGCAGCGTGCCGGGCAAGTCGGCGATTTGGAAGCTGACCGATGGCAAGAATTCGTTCCCGTCAGCTTCCTACTGGCGTTGGTTTGGTGACGGCGAACAGTCTCCCTGGTACGGTTCGTTGCGTCTGCAGCGCAAACGCGCTGCAGACAGTTGGCAGGACCTGCTCGGTCGCGTGGCAGCCGCTCTGGCGGTCACATGTCATCTCCGACGACGCGCTTACGGTGCAAAATCGTCCAGCAAGACGTCCAGCCAAGTCAGGCTGCTGTCCCAGAGGCCCCAGTACTCGTTGGAGAACTTGCTCCCGTCGGACCGGGCCACGTACCAGCGGCCATCGTCTAAACGCCCCGCAATGTCAGAGCGGCCATCCCCGTCGAAATCGCCCATGCCCACGTCGTTCCAGGTCGCCGCACCCCACCGCCCCCAGTACGTCGTGCTGAACGATGCTCCCGTACTCAGCCCCACGTACCAGCGGCCGTCGTTCAAACGCCCCGCAATGTCGGAGCGGCCATCCCCGTCGAAATCGCCTACGCCCACGTCGGTCCATGTCCCCACGCCCCACAGGCCCCAGTACGTCGTGCTGAACGACGTCCCCGTGCTCAAGCTGGAGTACCAGCGGTTACCGTTCAGGCGTGCGGTGATGTCCGAGCGGCCATCCGCGTTGAAATCGCCAACCAGCACGTCGGTCCAGGTCCCCGCGCCCCACAGGCCCCAGTACGTCGTGCTAAACGACGTTCCTGTGCTCGACGCGACATACCACCGCGTGCCGTTCAGCCGGCCGGCAATGTCGGACTTGCCGTCGCCGTTGAAATCGCCGACCAGCACGTCGGTCCAGGTCCCCGCGCCCCACAGGCCCCAGTACGTCGTGCTGAAAGAGGCCCCCGTGCTCGAAGCGACGTACCAGCGGTTGTTCAGCCGCCCGACGACGTCATCTCGCCCATCGCCGTTGAAGTCGCCGACCAGCACGTCGGTCCAGGCCCCGGCGCCCCACAGCCCCCAATACGTGGTGACAAACGAGGTGCCTGTACTCAAGCCGACATACCAGCGGTTGTCCAGACGCCCCACCATGTCCGCCTGGCCATCGCCGTTGAAATCGCCAGTCTGCACATCGGTCCATGCTCCCGCGCCCCACAAGCCCCAGTACGTGGTGCTGAACGACGTCCCCGTGCTGGCGGCCACGTACCAGTGGCCGCTGCTCGTACGCCCCGCGATGTCGTCCATGATGGCAGGCTGAATCTCGACCTCGTAATCTTCTACTTCGCCGTCAGGAGCCCAGCCGCGATAGTCCAGGCCCGCTTGGGTGCTGAAGCGAAACCGAGCGAACGTGGACGCAGTGACCACGGCGTTGGCCGGGACTACCAGCGGCACCTGGTTCGCGCCCGCCACCAAGGGTAAATCCACCGCAAAGTGCTCGCCCGCATCATCCCAGTCTCCGTCGGCGTTCAGATCCAGCCAGGCGTTGAGGAATCCTGGAGCCGAAGCGGTCACTTCCAGTCGGGCCGTAGTTCCCGGGACGATCCGCGTCAGCAGCCGCACACCGTCCTCATCGTCGTTCCCATCGTTGTCGTCGCCCAGGGCTTGAGCGTCCGGCTGGCCGTCGGCGTCCGCATCGACGGAAGCGCCCAGATGAATTCCGGGAACGATCGTGTGCCGAGCTCCATCGCTGGCCAGCAGCGTGGGATAGGCCGGATCCGGAGCATCGCCAAAGTCGCGGTCCGCGACGGCCACCGTGATCGTGAACGTCTCCGAGGCCGTCAAGTTCGCCGGATTCGTCCCGTCGTCGGTAACCGTGACCGTGACGGTGTAGTTCGCGCCGCCTTGGGCTTCCGTCGGCGTCCAGCTGAACTCGCCGCTGGCGGCGTCGATCGTCATCCCGGCCGCCAGGGAAGCCGCGTCCAGGCTGAAGGTCAACGTCTGCGCGGGCAGATCCTGGTCGCTCGCCGTGGCCGTAAACGACAGTTCTTGCCCCTCGTTGACAGACTGATTCCCGACCGCTGATAAGATGGGCGGATCGTTGACCGGGGTGACCGTCAAGTTCACCAGGGCCGGCGCACCCGAGTAGTCCCTGCCATCCGATCCGTCCCAGCTGAAGGCGTCGTCGCCATTGAAGTCCAGGTTGCCTTGATAAGTGAGGTTGGCCAGATCGGCCGTGAAAATCTCCTGGCCAACCGTCACCGGAGTACCGAGCAACGCCAGCGTACCGTTGGCCGGCAGGCTGATAATCTGCACGCTCTCCAAGCTGTGGAGTGCGTCGGGGTCGCTGAACGCCGCGTCAAACTCGGCAGCGGTGAACACGTACGGCACGTCTTCTTCGGCAACGACATCGAAATCGCTGACGCTGGGGAGCGTGTTCACTCCCAGGACTTCAAACACGTACTGAGCCAATTCGCGGCCCGCCTGCAAACCGTCTTGATTTTCGAACTGGAAATGGATTCCGCCCCAGATGCGGCTCATGCCGGCCTCCTCGGCCGCCTGCTGGAAGCTGGTGAACATCCGCGGTTGGGGCGCGGTCCCGCCATGCGAATGCCCCCCACCCAAATGGAACATATAGTCGCCGGTTCCGAAATAGAGTTCCAGGGCCTTGGCAGCGGCCGCCGACGTGGTGCTGTGACCGCTGACATAGCTGGGGAAGGCCGGGGCGGGAATCAACGATTGCCACGTCGGATCGCCGACGGTGTCGTCATTCAGATCGTTGTCCCCTTCGTGAATCGCGGTTTCCGGACGCCAGAAGCTGTAGTTGTACTTCATGTCCCACACGGCGATGGTCGCGTCGGCGATGGTCAGGCTAAGCAACTCGAACAGTCGGGCGTTCTCGACCAGCGAAAGCCCCTCGCGACCGGAGATATCGCGGGCCACGGCATACCATTTCGCCGGAACATGATCCACCCAGAACATGACGGCCGCCGTTTGATCGGCGGTTCGTGTCGTGGAATCGACACTGCCGATCGTCATGACCTCCTCGTAGTCCGTAGCGTACTCCGAGCTCTCCAGAGCGGGCGGGCCGCCTTGGTCGAACTGGTCGCTGCTGGTTATTACCCACGGGGTGACGTTGCCCCAGCCCGGGGCCATCGGATTCCCGCTGGCCGTGCGACGCCACTCCCCCGGCATCGTGCCGTCGGGATGGGGCGTGGTCATTGCGGCCGCCGCGCCGTCGTTGGATCGCAGGGCGAGGATCGCCTGGCCGACGCTCTGGCCGTAGGCGATGCCGTCGAGTTCGGCCTGCCCGTCAGCAATTGCGGCCAGATGGCTGTCGTACCGAATCTGAATGACGTCGCGCTCGACCGGCGTGGTGAAGACGGAGTACAACACCGTGTAGGCCGCCGCCGTGGCGGCCGCTTCCATCGAGGCCCCCGCCGGCGCCGACGCGGGGACGTAGTGAGGATCGTAACCGCCGTCCAGCGCCATGATGGCGTCGTGCATGGCGCTATGCATCATGGCCAGCGTCCGGCCGCCTCGCTGCGGTCCATAGGGGGCGTTCAGCCCCGCGGCGAGGATCTGGTTCCATTCGGTCACGATGTCGCTGTCGGCGTCGTCGACGATGATGCCGACCTTCGCGGGCACGCCCGAGTAGGCCAATCCGTCCGAACCGTCCCAGGAGAAGCTGTCGTAGCCGCTGAAATCCATCGAGGGCATGTAGAACACCCGGGTCACGTCGCCGACGGGGATCTCCAGGCCCGGGGCCGAGAGTGGCCGCCCTTCGTACCACAGCATACCGTACATCGGCAGGGAGGCGATTCGCACCGTGACCAGGTTGTCGCCGGTCGAATCGCTGTAATGCGAGATGAAGTCCTCCGGGGCGAAGCTCAACATCGCGTTTTCGGCGACCAGCTTGGCGAATCCGACCACCATCGGGATCGACTCGGCGTGGGGCGAGGCCGTATTGAAGTTGCCGGCCGCGTCCTGGGCGACCCCGGCAGGAATGCTGGCCGTTACCGGCCCGGCGCCCAGCGTCCCGCTGACGATCACGGTGTAGGTGGTGCCGTTGCCGGTGACATCGGTCGTGAACGGCCCGGCCGCGCCAGTCACGATCACGTCGTCCGGCTCGAACCCCGATACCGGCTCGCTGAACACGACCCGGAAGCGAATTATCGAGGTGCCGGTCGGATCGACCTGAACGGGGTGCCGATCGATGATCACGATCGGCCTGGTGGTGTCGAAGATGACGGTGCTGAGAATCGCGGCGGTGTTGAACTGGGCCAAGGCGTTCTGGGCCACCCCGGCGGGAATGTGGACATTGACCGTGCCGTCGGCGGTCATGCCGCTGACCGCGACGTCGAATGTGGTATTGAACAGGGTGCCATCCGCAGCGGTCACGATCGCGGTGGTGGCCGCGGCCGAGCCGCTGAGTTTCACGTCGCCCGTCTCGAAGCCCGCCACCGGCTCGCTGAAGACCACCGTAAAGTGGATCGGCGAGGCGTTGGTCGGGTCGGCCTGCCCGGCGGCCTCCTCAATGGTCACCGACACCGGTGATGTCGGTATCTCCGGCTCCACGACGGTCCACGCGAACATCATGGAGTGGTCTTCGTGCGCCAGGTTGTGGCAGTGGGCCACGTACCGGCCGGTGAAGGTCCGGAAGTTCCGGTAGAAGGTCACCGACTCGTTCTGATCGAGATTGACCGTGTCCGACTTGCCGGTGTCATCGGGGTGCGGATTCGTGCTCAATTCCCGGTAGAGCACGACATGCTGTTCCATGTGAACGTGCATCGGGTGGACCCATCCACCTCCGCCGTTGGTGAAAGTCCAGACCTCCGGCTCGCCGCGCGTGACTGTGTGCAGCGACGTCAGGGGATCGAAGAACTTGTCGTTGATGAGCCACTGGTTCGCTCCGCCGAACGTTCCGCTGCGATGGGCCGTGAATTCGGGATGGGGCAGGGTATCCAGCACCTCTTGCGGAGGGACGAAGGGCAGCGGGCGGAGCGTGGTGGGGATGCTGGTCGGCCCTTCCTCGCCCACCGGCGGCGGCCCGCCGACGACGATCTTTACCATCGGGACCTTGTATGCCGCATAGTTGACGTGCTGCTCGGGATCGTTGAAGTCCGGCTTGCGTCCGTCGGACATCTCCAGGATGTTGGTCAGATAGATTACCGTGCCGGTTGGGACGTCGCTGAAATCGACGATATGCTCACTGCGGCCGGCCGGCCAAATCTGGATGCTGTCGCGCTCGATCGGCGCCTCCAGCAGGCCGCCCATGGTGGCGATCTGGGTCAGGGGCCTCCACAGTTGGCCGTCGGGGATCTGCCACTGTCCCTGCGTGCCGGGCATGGCCACGGGGCCGTTCTCCGAGGTCATCATCGACATCTCGTAGATGCGGGCGACCGAGGCGTCCAGGAAGCGGAAGCGGTACTGCCGCTGGGCAACCTCCAGGACGGGAAAGGCCGTGCCGTTGACGGTGAAGACGTCGCCCACGAAACCGTGGTTGGCATCGTGGACGTAGGCCGACATGCCCCACCACTCCGGGTGTGCCTTGGGAGCAGGTAAGGGAATGTGGTGGTCCTCATGGTCGTGAATGGTCACTCCGTCGTCCAGTTGGACGTCGAAGAAGGCCATAGGGATGTCGTATTTGACATCGAACGACCCGTCTGGATTGACCGTCTTGATGCCCGGCAGGTGTAGCGCATTGCCGTGGATCCCCTCGTCCCGCTCGTCGCCGGGGTCCAGATCGGGGTCGTAAATGATATTCAGGCCAACCTTGCCCTTGTACACGTTATCGCCGGTGAAGTGGTGTACGTGGTCGTGGAACCAGAAGAAGGACTGCTTCTCGTTGGGGTTGCCGCCGGGCGGGTAGTTCAGATACAGGTTGTCAACCCACTGGCCGGGCAGGTATCCGCCGCCGTTCTGTTGCATGTAGGCCGGGTTCCCATCGCTCTCGGGCGCCGTGTGGGCGTTGTGCAGGTGGGTCAGGGCCTTGAACTTCGGATCGCCGAAGTCCTGGCGGTCCAGACCCAGCGGGTTCAGGTCCAGATCATTCTCGAACCGGACCAGGATGGGCTCGCCATACTCGCTGTTGATCAGCGGGCCGGGGAAGGTCCCGTTGAAGGCGTAGATGGTGCTGTAGGGCAACTCGGCCGTGCCGTTTTCATCCAGGATCACGCCGGCCGGCAGATCCTCGGGCGCCACAGGCGTGCCGAACCGCGTGATCGGGATGACGCGCGAGGAGGTGAAACTGTGCTCGGCCACCTGGTCCCGGATGTGATACAGGATCGGATCGGGATACGGCCCACCTTCCAATCCCACCAATCGGTCAGAGTTCTGCCCGTCCTCGTTGGGCCAGACCTGGTGCTGGCCGTCGTGCTGGTCGTAGAGGTTGGGAATTGCCGGGACGAAGCCGATGGCGTCCTGTTGATTGACGCCCGGGCCGGGGGGACTGATGAACGGGTAATCGGGATCACCGGTGGGTAGGGCGCCGGCGTAATTCGTCTCCCGGACCGACCAAGCGAGAGGGTCGTCGGGGGCCAGAGTCCCGTCCGGAGTGCGCCAGCCTGGCGCCAGCGTCTCGGGGATGACCAGTTGATCGATGAAGGGAGTGGCGATGAACGGGCTTATCATCGCCAGCATCATGCGCGGCTCAAGCGGCTCCAGATACAGGGAACGCGAGAACCGTCGCGATTTCCTTTTACCCCCAAGGCGGCGGATACCCAGTTGACGATTCTTTTCGGGACGCGACAGGATCAGACTTTCAAACATGGCGACCCCTCGTTTCTCTGAGCCTTACATCTACGTTCATCGACCGCTACTCGCCCGGCGCCTCGGCGAAATCCATTGCGAAACGTTTTTGCCCGGGTTCCAAGGCGCAGGAGCCGTCGGCCCTGCCGTGACCGCCGCAACACTCGAAATTCAGTGGCCCCCACTCGGTCAAGAAATCTGGGCCGATTCCTGTCCGCTTGAATCCACACAGAAAGGCCAAGTGCTCCGCGCCACATTGCGGCTGCAGGCAATGAATCGAAATCTCCGGAGGCTGGGTCGACAGTTCCAGCCACACCAACAGTTCGCGAAAGACGTTTGTCGAAATGTGACGCTGCAAATCCTCGGGATCATTCCACAACGCGATGAAGCCAAGTACTCGCCGGTCTTCCAGATCCTCGTACAGGTGACAACTCAAGCAGCCGTATTCGGCTCGAATCCGACCCAAGCGACACCGCACCGCCCGCGAAATCTCGTCGCTCTTCTCGGGCGGCGCAAAAAGACGGACGGTGAACTGGATCATGAGTAGGTCCTATCTAGTGTTAAGACCAAGGGCTCTCACCGCGCGGCCACACTTGGCCCGACGGGCGGGCCCGAGGCGCCTGGAAGAAACTGCTTTACTCATCGCAACCCGAAGCGTCAGCGAGGGACGAGTCCGTTGCCGCATCACCTCGCTGACGCGTCGGGTTACTTTCCTTCGGCCGCCTAACGTGATTCGCGGCCGTTTGTCCGTGAATAGCTAGTCGCGTGCCAAACAAGCAGAGATGCCGTCCGTTTGACCTTAGGTGTCGACTGGAGAACAACTTAGGAAGAAAAGACGAAAACGATCGCAGGCGTGGATCGAGTCGGGCCACTCCGATATTTCGGACGGGTTACCGATATTTCGGAGTCAGGACACCCGTTCCGGATCAGGCTCGCTGTGGCGGTGGATGCCGAACTTGATCATCCGCGATTCCAGCGTAGTCGGCTTCAGCCCCAGACGTTTCGCCGCGCCGTGCGCACCGCGAATCCGTCCTCTCACCTGTGTCAAGACCTGCAGGATGTAATTACGTTCCAACTCTGCCAGGGTCATCTCGCGCGTGGCCGGACTCGTCGCAGACGCGGGCAGTTCGATGTGCAGCATGGGCCCGTCGCACATGATCATGGAACGCTCGACCACGTTGCGCAGCTCGCGGATGTTTCCCGGCCAGGAATAACGCTGCAAAGCCTCCATCACCGGGCGAGGTACCGACTCGATGGTCTTCCCCATGACCGTGCTGAATTCGTCGATCAGCGCGCACACCAGCGCCGGAAGGTCGTCGAGCCGCTCGCGCAACGGCGGCATGCGGATGGGGAAGACGTTGAGCCGGTAGAACAGATCCTCACGGAACTTGCCGTCGCGCGTGGCCTGGGCCAAGTCCCGGTTGCTGGCCGCGATGATCCGCACGTCGACATGGATTGTCTCGGGATTGCCGACTCGCTCCAACGTCCCCTCCTGCAGCACTCGCAGCAGCTTGGCCTGCAACTCCAGGGGCAATTCGCCCACTTCGTCCAGGAACAAGGTCGAGCCCTGAGCCAGCTCGAAGCGGCCGATTTGCTTCGTCAGCGCACCGGTATAGGCTCCTTTTTCGCGGCCGAACAGTTCGCTTTCGATCAGGGTGGGCGCCAGGGCGGCACAGTTCATCCGGTACATCAGCCGCTTGGATCGAGGACTGAGTTCGTGAATCGCCGAGGCAATCAATTCCTTGCCCGTACCGGTCTCGCCACAGATCAACACCGTCGAGCGCGTCTTGGCCACCTGCTCCACTTGCCCCAGGACCTTGAGCAAGGCCGGACTTTGGCCCACGATCCCGCTCGGGGATCGGATCGGCTGCACCTGGCGCCGCAGATACTGGTTTTCCTGCTCGAGACGTTCCGTCAGTTGTCGGATCTGGCGGTAGGCTTCCTCCAGGGTATGTTGGTTTCGCTTCTTTTCGGTGATGTCCTTTGCCGCATGCACGAATTGACAAAGCTCGCCTTGCTCGTCGAAGACTGGATCCACCGAGACCAGGAACCAGGCGTCTCGCTGAGGATCATGGATTTCGCTCTCCACGCGTGTCCGCAATTCCACGGCTTTGGCAAAGGGACATCCTTCCACGAGCTGGGACGTGCCATGCATCAAGTGCTGGCAGAGACGGCCTGCAAGCTGCTCTGGCGGGATCCCAAGGAATCTGGCGGTCGCGGCATTTGCCCGCACGATCCGCATGTCGCGGTCCAGGATCAGCACGGCGTCCTGGACGGCATCGAAAGCTGCCTGCCATTCCGCAATCGTCTTGTGAGAATCCGCTTCCCGCTGCTTGCGGTCGCTAATGTCTTCGACCGACAGGACCACGGCGTCGATGATTCCCGCGCCGCTCGCCAGAGGTGCGAAGCCCAGCTGCCACCACTTCTCGACATCGGACGCAGGCGACGTCCCGCCGCACAGCTCCAATCGCTCTCGGGGCTGTCCGTCCTGGAACACCTGTCGCAAGATCGAGGTCACCGGTGGGAACACGCCGGATAACACTTCGTCCACGGATCGGCCACGGTAGTATTCCGCGGCCATCCGCCCCAAAGACGCAAATCGATCGTTGACCAGGAGGAACCGTTGGTCCCGATCGACCACCGCCAAGGCCAGCAGTGGCGTCAGGGGCCTCCACGACTGCAGAAGCTTTAGATAACCGGCATCTCCATTCTTTCGCAGGATCACAGAATACCTCTCGGGACTGAGACAGACTGAACTCCGGGACGACTTGCGGCCTGGCCGGCTGCTTGCGCAGCGCGAGCAGGCGGCCCGGTTGGTTTCCTCACGGCGATCAAGAGACGCTGCCGGACTCCAGGCTGCGGACACTTCGGCCGCGCCGTCCTGCGAGCGGCGGCGCCTTGAGGGAAAGTACAGCCTGTAGCACAGGTATTCCGCGTGGGCCGCGAATGCCCAACTTGCCCCGGTTCCCCCCGGTCAGCAGCACGGTGACGATGATCTCCTCGCCAATGCGAATCTCTTCGCCTGATTTTCTTGTCAAGACCAGTATGGAATTGAATACACCCTTCTGGCAAATACGTGCCGAAATGACAACGTTTGGGCTCACAGCAGGAGACCCGCGCATTTGAGAAATTATAGAGCCGCTTAAAGATCGGTCAACCCGGGAAACGCCGCGGCGCGACCTAAGGAAAAGGGCTGACGGCCGAGCGACTGAAGCAGCGCGGTGGGTACGCCGTGGTGGTATTCTTGGCGAAGCGACTCCAGCGGCACGTGAAACAGCTTGTTGGTTAGGCGGTCGAACAACCGTTCGATCTCCTGGCGGGCGCGGGCGTCCAGGTACGGCAACTTGTTCCACAACCTACGCAAATCCTCGTCTTGGGGCTGTTCCCGCGTCCTTCGCAGCCGTCCGATCACCGAGTCGGCCTCGCGAAACCGCAAGTCCGCCATGAAGCGGTCGGTTTCTTCGTCGACGATCTGCAACGCCTTGGGCAGTCCGTTCTGCCGTTCTCGGCGATTCCGTTCGCAAATCGCCTGCAGGTCATCGACACAGTACAAATAGACTCCAGGCCGGTTACCGATTTCAGGCTCAACAACCCGGGGGACGGCTAAGTCCAGGACTATCAACGTCCTGCCCCGGCGGGTTCGTGCCACGCGATCGAAGTCCGCGAGCGTCAGAATCGCCTCGGGGGCTTCGGTCGCGGTGACGACCAAATCGGTTGACGCCAACTCTGGGAACAGGTTGCTCCACGATTTAACCCTTCCTCCGCGCAGATGCGCCAGTTTGGCGGCTTCCTCCACGTTTCGGTCGATGACCATCACCTCGCGCACGCCCTCCTCTTTCAGGTGGCGCATCGTCTCGTCCGCGATCTCGCCGGCTCCGATTACCAGAACGTGCTTATCTTCGAATCGCTCGAAGATCTGCCGGGCGAACTCGGCGACGGCGACGCCGAGGACGCTCACCGGACGTTCGTCCATGGCCGTTTCGTTGGCGACGCGACGGACGACGCGCGAAGCGGCGTGAAAGACGGCGTGCGTCATTGGTCCTGCGGCCGGTTGTTGGGCCGCGATCAAATAGGCCAGCTTCACTTGTGACGAAATCTGCGACTGGCCGCCTGCCGTTGACCATGGCTTGTCACCTGCTTCTTTCCAGCTGAATCGCCTCTCTGGGCTTCTGCGTCAAGCACAACACAAAGCACCTCGCTTCTGAAAAAAACGGTTGTGTCCTGAAGGCACTTTCCGCCCCACGGGTAGCGTCGCATCCCGCCGAACGCGTGCCGGACATGTTCGCTGCCGTCTCGGGAAGCTCCCGAGGCGCGATTTCGTCATTCTTGCCTTGCTAATCCAACCAATCGCCCGCAGCCAGGATCTGGTCGCCGAAGTAGCACTCTTGGCGAAGCGACTTCGACGGCATGTACAAGGGTTCGCGCCAGATGGAATGACCAGAAGCTGCTTGCCTTCCGTTGAATTACGGCGCAAAATCGTCGATTAGCACGTCCAGCCAAGTCAGGTTGTCTTCCCATTGGCCCCAGTACTCGTTCAGAAAGCGGGTTCCACCACTCTTGGACACCCATAATGCACCCGAACTGGCGACTCGTCCGACCAAGTCGTCCCGACCATCACCGTTAAAGTCGCCCACTCCCACGTCGGTCCAAGTTGTCGTACCCCACAGGCCCCAGTAGCTCGTGCTGAATGACGTTCCCGTGCTCGATCCGACATACCAGCGGGTACCATTCAGACGCCCGACGATATCGGACTTGCCGTCGCCGTTGAAGTCCCCGACCATCACGTTGGTCCATGTCCCCGCGCCCCACAGCCCCCAGTACGTCGTGCTGAACGACGTTCCGTTGCTCAGACTGGAGTACCAGCGGGTATCCGCGAAACGCCCTGCGATATCGGACTTGCCGTCGCCGTTGAAATCCCCGACCATCACGTCGGTCCACACGCCCGTACCCCACAGGCCCCAAGACTGGGTGCTAAACGACGTTCCCGTGCTCAATCCAACATACCAGAGGTTGCCATTCAGGCGCCCGACGATATCGGACTTGCCGTCGCCGTTAAAATCCCCGACCATCACGTCGGTCCATGTCCCCGCACCCCACAGGCCCCAAGACCGGGTAGTAAACGATGTTCCCGTGCTCAATCCGACATACCAACGGGTACCATTCAGACGCCCGGCGATGTCGTCCTTGCCATCGCCGTTGAAGTCCCCGACCATCACGTCGGTCCACACCCCCGCACCCCACAAACCCCAGTACTGGGTGTTGGACGATGTTCCCGTGTTCAGCGCGGCGTACCATTGGCCGGAATCGAGACGGCCAATGACATCCGCCAAGCCATCGCCGTTGACATCTGCCGACTGGACGTCCAGCCAAGTCACGTCCGCGAATATCTTCCCCCACGCGTTCATCGCGAAGTTCGTGCCGGTCGAACGCGCCAGCATCAACGTGCCATCCGAGGTACGGGTCAGGATATCATCGTATCCGACAACGGTGATGCTGACCGTGGCTGGGGTGTCCGCAGACGCAATACCATCCGAGGCATTCCAAGTAAAGCTGTCTGGACCGACGTAGGCTGAATCGCCGCGATAAGTAAGGCTTGCGAAGCTTGCTATCGCCACGTTGGTACCCGGCAGAAGTGGGGTTTCCAAGTCATCATTCAGGTAGAGACTTCCGTGTTGCGGCGTGGCTACGACAACCAGCGTCATCAGATTGTCGCCGTCCAGGTCATGGAACCAGCTTTCGAATTCCGACGGCGTGATCGTCAAAGGCGTGTTGCGGGCGGCCTGCAGGCTGATGTCGTCCAACGTCGGGGCCACGTTGACCTCGTTGACCGTGATTGTGAACGTCTCGAAAGCGTCCAGGGGTGGTGTCCCGTCGTCCGTAACCCGCACGGTCACACTGTAGCTGCCCGGACCATCGGCTTCCGTCGGTGTCCAGCTGAACAAGCCTGTCACGGCGTCGATCACTGCCCCCGTCGGTGCGCCGGCGTCCAGGCTGTACGTCAGCGTCTGCGCCGGCAGGTCCTGGTCCGTCGCGGTGGCCGTGAAAGCCAGCATCACCTGCTCGTCCACGTTCTGGTTCCCGATCGGATCCAGCACCGGGGCCACGTTCACTTCGTTGACCGTGATCGTGAACGTCTCCGAGTCGCTCAACGGCCCCGGGTTCGTGCCGTCGTCGGTGACGGTGATGGTGACCGTGTATGCCGCGCCACCCTGAGCTTCCGTCGGCGTCCAGCTGAACTCGCCTGTGGCGGGGTCGATCGTCATTCCGGCCGCCTCCGATGCCGCGTCCAGGGTGAAGGTCAGCGTCTGCAGCGGAATGTCCGGATCCATCGCGGTGGCCGTGAAGGTCAATGTCGCTTGCTCGTCCACGACCTGGTCGCCGATCGGATCCAGCACCGGTGTGCCTTCCACCGACGTCACGGTTTCGAGCACCCCGTGGCCGTCCTGGTAGAAGCCCTGGGCCCGGATCACCAATCCGACCAGATCCGCCGTCATCGTAAAGGTCGGACCGGTGGCCCGGATCACGCCGATGCCGACAAACGTTTGAATGTCCTGGAAGATGCCCGTCCCCGGGTTGGGCTCGTACTGCCAGACGTAGCCGATGGGCCCGAGCCCGTCGGCATCGCTGACATTCGCCGCGGACACGGTGACTACCGTCCCAGCCGCCGGGTTGTAATCGCTTAACGTCAGGAAGCCCTGCGGTTCGGCGTTCAGGCCGGGGACGAGGACGACCGCCTGATCGGCGAACTGCAGCCGCTCGATATTGGTCAGCCGGTCGGTGCCCTCGATGCCCACGTTGTCGGTGACGGTGATGATGTCGTCGGTCGGGTCGCCCGGCGTGCCGTTATCGTCCACCAGGATGGTGTAGTTCTGCCGAGGGCCGGCGTAGTGGGCGGTGTCGAACCCGCCGTTGCCCGGCAGGATCTCGCGGACGATCACCAACTGGCCCGGGTTGTACGTGCCGTCGAGCATGAACGGGACCATCGGGACCATGCTGTCGAAGCTGGCGATCTCGGGACCCGTGCCGTCGACATTTTGGCGCACGCTGATCCGCACGTTCAGCCACTTGTCGCCGTCGATCAGGTCGTCGCCCCCGCGGCCCATGATGATGTCGCTGCCGTCGCCGCCCATGATGATGTTGCCCGCGCCAAACTGGTCGTCGACCGTGCCGACAATGCCGTCCGAGCCGGCCGCCGCGGCGCCGACGAAAGCCCGCAGGCCGGCGATCAGGTCGAAGTTGGTCAGCACGCTGCCCTGCGCGCCGGCGATGGCGATCTGTGCCGCGTCGGCATCGTCGCCGTACAGGATGTCGCTGTATCGCGATCCCGAGAGCCCTTCCACGGCCGAGAACCGCGCCAGGATCGCGGCCGCCGCCGGGATCGGCCCCGCATCCAGGGCCCGGATGGCCAGGTCGATGGTGACGCCGAACGGATCGTCCTTGAACGTGGCCCAGTCGAAGCCGGAGGCGCCCAGGTACTTGTCCCCGTTGGCATTGATGCCGCCGCTGCTGCCGACCATGATGTCGTCGCCGCCCTCGCCATTCATGATGTCGGCCAGTCCGCTGCCGATGTAGACGTCGTTGCCGACGATCAGGTCGCGGCCGAGCGGGTCAAAGTTGTCGCCGGGGCTGCCGTCCAACAGTCCGCCCTCGAGCCAGTCGTCGCCTTCGCCGCCCATGCTCTGTTCGGTGCCGTTGCTGCCCAGGATGAAGTCGTCGCCCGGGCCGCCGAAGGCCTCTCCGCCGTCTTTGCCAATGACGATGAAGTCCTTGCCAAAGCCGCCAAGGATCAGGTTGAGCCCGCTGCCCCCGTGGATGACGTCGTTACCGTCGTCGCCCTGGATGTTGTCGTCGCCGCCGATGTCGGTGATGATGTCGTCGCCGGGGCCGCCGCGGATGGAGTCGTTGCCAAAGCCGCCCTCGATGCGGTCGTTGCCGGCGCCGCCCCAGAACGTGTCGTCGCCGATGCTGCCGATCAAGATGTCGTCGCCGTCGGTGCCGCCCAGCACGACGTGCTCATCCCCCGTGTACTGCAGGTAGTTCGTGTCCGGCCCCGCCGTGGCCGGGTTGTCCCGGATAACGAGCGGTGTCAGCGGATCGGCGCCGACGGGGTCCGCGCTCCCCAGCCCGGCGTTGAACTGCTTCGACTGGTACACCTCCAGTACCATATTGGTCTGAAAGATCAGGGCCGGAAGATGCCTCACATCCGTGGCGTTCATGACCATCTTGGCGAACGAGTTGTTCTCCAGTTCGGCCAAGAAGTTGAGCCCCGCGACGCGTTCCAAGTAGTAGAACCGGTCGCCGTTCTGCAGGGCCTCGAGTTGATTCTCGAAGACGAAATTGAAGGTCGAGCCCAGCATGCCGCCGAAGGGCATGATCCGCTCGGCCAAACCGCCGATCCAGAAGTCGACGTCGTCCAGCCCCGTGGTCGTCACGCCGCCCGCCCCGCTGGCCCAAGCGCCCGTGCTGTACAGGAAGGCGAGCCGGTCGCCCGGCGCCTCCGCCCCGCCCAGGACCAGCAGCGTCGCGGCCTCGCGTTTGCCTTCCAAGGTGGTCTTGCTGGTGATGGAACCGTGCGTCCCGTAGGCCGCGATGAAGTTGATCAGCGATTCGCGGTGCTTCAGGTGCTGCACGAAATCGGCCCAACTCGTGTAGGGCGCGAGCTGGCTGTTTCCGGTCTTGCCGTGAAAATCACGCCGCGCGGCGTTCAGGGACGGGATGCCGGTGTCGCGGCCGCGGGCCAGGTTGATGGAAGCCAGGTCCAGCGGCAGACCCAGCAGATTATTGCGCAGCGCCTCGGTCACAAATTCGTCGATCTCGTTGCCCACCTGCCGGGTCAAGCCGCGCACAATCGCGCCGGCCGCTGCCTCCGGGGTAGGGCCGCTGGCCGCGAACTCCAGCGGGTTGAGGAAGGCCTGGATCAGGCCGATCTCGCTGGAGACGAAGTCTGCATCCAGACGGTCGATGGTCTCGGTCAGCATCGAGTGGCCGAAGCGGTAGACCACGTGGGCGAATTCGGCCACGATCGAGGGGTCGATCTCCGTCTGGTAGTTCTGGAGATTGGGAATGAACACATCGATGTTCGGCTGGATGGTCCGCGCGAACTCCTCGAACACCAGGTGCTGGTACTGCATCTCGGTGCCGAACTTGGCCGCCTGGAACAGCCGCTCGCCGTTCCACACGAGGGTCGACAGGTTGGCGGGGACTTCCTCGACCGGCGTCAGCAGCCAATCGTTCAGGAACCACACCTCGCCGCCGGCCGCTGTCGCCAGCACCACGTCCTGGGTATGTTTCACCAGGCGGTTGTGCTCCGAGTGGAACACATGGTGGACGGCGGTCAGGCCGATGTTCTCGTTCACGCGGCCGTCGCCCGCGATATAGTGGGCGTCCAGCAACTCGTTGTCGTAGGTGCCTGCCGGCTGCGGCAGGAATCCGCCTGAACCATCCGGGACCGGACCCGCCACGAGATCCTCATCGGCTACGCGTCCCGGATTGGGAGCCGCGGTACGCGCGATGTCGTCCAGGAAGGCGTGACCGGTCTTGACCGCGTCCGCCAAGCTGATGGGATCGGCCAAGTTGCCCTCGAGCAGGAAGTCGTCGGCCGTGCCCGGCAGACCGTCGGGCCCCCGCATCACCACCTGCGGGAAACCGTTCGGACCGCGCAGGAATCGGCCGTACGGATCGGTGGCCAGCAGCGGCACGCTCAGGACGTCGGCATCCGTCAATTCGATGCCCAGGATGTCGCGGGCCTGCGCCTTGACGGTGGCCCAAGTCGCCATCCCCCCGATCATCACATCATCGGCCGTCCCGAAGATACCGTCCGGCCCGAGGCCCCGGTCCACGATCAGCTTGCCCGTCGCGACCGGCTTGTCGTCGGCATTGAACTCGTACGCCCGCAGGAAGACCTGGTGCGCGGGGTGCGCGGCGTAGGTCTGGTTCTGGTCCACAAAGGGCGAGGTGGTGTTCATGTGCTCGTGGATGTCGTCGGCGGTGCCCAGGATGCCGTCCGGCCCCGGCAGGTTGGTGGCCCGGGTGAGGACCATGAAATTGGTCGGGCTCAAGGGGTTGTACAACGGATCGTCCGCCTGCAAGGGGATGAACACCGTCCCGCTGCCGCCCTTGGTCACCAGGTCCAGGCCGTGGTCGAAAAACTGGCCGAAAAAGGTCATCCAGGAGTTGAAGGACGCGGACAGACCCTCGTCGGGCGCCGCGTTGGGAATGAAGAATGTCTGGAACGGGGTACCGTCGGCGCGGAACCCGTTGACCAGTTCTCCACCCACGGCGGTCGCGGCCGCGACCGCCGCCGGGTTGTTAGCAGTCTGGTCCACGATCAGGTTGGAAATGATGCGCGGCTGGGAGTCGAAGACGAAGCCGCTTGTCTGCAAGTAAGACGTCGGATCTCCGACCTGCAGCGGGCCCGGTCCATCGAGGTCGATCGTCACGTCTTCGGCATCGCGGAAGACCGGAGCCAGCAGGCGGGGGAAAACCGTGTCGGCCGCGCCGAACTCGGTCTGCCCTGGAATCAGGTTGTTGTACGAGCCGTCCACCGTCCGCAAGCCCAGCGCCATGCGGATGTTCGGGAGCAGAGACGTGAGGTCCTCGCCCGCCGCATGCCGCTCCGAGATGATGATCTGATCCAGGATGAACTGCAGGTCGGAGCCCAGGAAATGGAGCCCCGGGCTGACGACACCGGGCTGCTCGGCGGTCAGCAAGGGCCGCGGCGCGGGTGGCGGCGTACCGATCCCCACCGGGGTGGTCGGCGCGGAGAAGACCGTCTCGAGCACGCCACTGGCATCCTGGTAATGGGCCTTGACGCGCAGGGAGAAGCCGGTCAGGTTCGGCGTCACCGTGAAGCTCGGCCCGATCTCGCTCGGCGTTCCTCGCGGTGCGAGCCCGAGACTGATGTCGACGAACCTGCCGCTCCCCGCGATCGGCTCGTACTGCCAGATATACGTCACCCGTCCGGTGATCGCGCCGCCGCCAGTGTTGTCGCCATCCGTCACGCCGGCGATCGAGGCGCGCAGCCTCTGCCCGGTCACGGGCGTGTTGTCCGGCGTGCTCGTCGTCGCGTCCAGGATGGCCACCAGACCCGCCGGCTCGACATTCAGGCCCGGAACGAGGATGACCGCCTGATCGGCGAACTGCAGCCGCTCGATGTTGGTCAGTCGGTCCGTGCCGTCCGGACCGGCAACGCCGTCGACCAGGTGACTGACCGTCGTGACGCCGCCCACCGTGGTGATGCTGTAGTTAACCCGGACGTCGGAGAACATCGCCGTGTCGAAATCGGGACCGGGCGCGGTGAGGATCTCGCGCACGATCACCAACTGGCCGGGGTTGTAGGTGCCGGCAAGCATAAACGGGACCAGGGGAATCATGCTGTCGTAAGTGGCGATCTCGGGCCCCGTCCCGTCCACGTTCTGTCGGACGCTGATCCGCACGTTCAGCCAGCGGTCGCCGTCGATCACGTCGTCGCCGCCGCGGCCCTCGATGATGTCGCTGCCGTCGCCGCCCAGAATGATGTTGCCCGCACCGAACTGGTCGTCGGCCGTGCCGACAATGCCGTCCGGCCCGGCCGCCGCGGCGCCGAGGAACGTCCGCAGGCCGGTGATCAGGTCCAGGTTGGTCAGCACGCTGCCTTGCGCGCCGGCGGCGGCGATCTGCGCCGCATCGGCGTCGTCGCCGCGCAGAATGTCCGCGTGGGCGGAGCCGGACAAGCCTTCCACTTGGGCATAGCGGGCCCCAATCGACGCGACCGATACCGGCAGGGGGGCAGCGTCGAAGGCATTCTTGAAGAAATCCGCATTGACGCCGAAGCGGTCGTCCTTGTAGGTGACCCAGTCGAAGCCCGAGCCGAGCTTGTGTTTGTCCGGCCCCTCGCTGCCGACCACGATGTCGTCGCCGCCCTCGCCGAGATTCTCGTCGAAGCCGCCGTCCCCCAGGAACACATCATGGCCGGCCACCAGATCGAGGCCGAGCGGATCGAAGTTGTCGCCGGCAGCCCCATCCTGGGTCCCCAACTCGATCCAATCGTTGCCCTCATTGCCGGTCGGGAACACGTCGATCCTGTTGCCCAGAATAAAGTCGTCGCCCGGACCGGCGAACGTATGCGACTCGTCCTCGCCGGTGACGATGAAGTCCTTGCCTGGACCGGCAATGATCAGGTTGAGGCCCTGGCCGCCGAAGATGACGTCGTTGCCGTCGCCGCCCTTGAGAACATCGTCCCCGCCCATGTCGGTGATAATGTCGTCACCCGGGCCGCCTTCGATCGTGTCGTTGCCAAAGCCGCCCTCCAGCCGATCGTTGCCGTCGCCGCCCCAGAGCGTGTCGTCGCCGATGCTGCCGATCAAGATGTCGTCGCCGTCGGTGCCGCCCAGCACGACGTGCTCGTCTCCCGTGTACCGCAGATAGTTTGTGTCCGAGCCGGGCGTGGCGGGATTGTCCCGGATGACCAACGCGGTCAGCGGATCGTTGCCCACGGGGTCCGCGCCGCCCAGACCGGCGTTGAACTGCCGCGATTGGTAAACTTCCAGAGTGAGGCCCGGCGTCACGAAGATGAGTGCCGGCAAGTGCGTCACGTCGGTGTGGCTCATCACCATCTTGGAAAACGAGTTGTTCTCCAACTCCGACAGGAAATTCGTCCCCGCCAGGCGATGCAGATAGTACAGGCGGTCGCCGTTCTGCAGGAACTCGAGCTGGGTCTCGAAAACAAAGTTGAAGGTCGAGCCCAGCATGCCGCCGAAGGGCATGATCCGCTCGGCCAGGCCGCCGATCCAGAAGTCGACGTCGTCCAACCCCGTGATCGTCACGCCGCCCCCCCCGCTGGCCCAGCCGCCCGTGCCGTACAGGAAGTCGATGCGGTCCGCCGGTTCCCCCACCCCGCCCAGGACCAGCAGCGTCGCCGCCTCGCGCTTGCCCTCCAGGGTGCTCTTGCTCGTGACGGAGCCGTGCGTCCCGTAGGCCGCGATGAAATTGATCAGTGACTCGGGGTGCTTCAGGTGCTGGACGAAATCCGCCCAACTCGTATACGGTCTGAGCTGGCTGTCGCCGGTCTTCTGGTAGAAGTCCCGCCGCGCGGCGTTCAGGGACGGCACACCCGTATCCCGGCCGCGGGCCAGGTTGATCGCCGCCAAGTCCAGCGGCAGGCCCAACAGGTTGTTCCGCAAAGCCTCGGTCACGAATTCGTCGATCGCGTTGCCCACCTGTCGCGTCAGGCCGCGCACGATCGCGCCGGCCGCCTGGTCCGGGGTCGGGCCGCTGGCCGCAAACTCCAGCGGATTAAGGAAAGCCTCGATCAGGCCGATTTCGCTGGAGACGAAGTTCGCATCCAGCCGGTCGATCGTCTCCGTCAGCATCGAGTGGCCAAAGCGGTAGACCACGTGAGCGAACTCAGCGAGAATCGAAGGATCGACGGTGTCATCAAAGTCGAGGAACGCGTCGATATTCGGCTGGATGGTCCGCGCAAACTCCTCGAACACCAGGTGCTGGTACTGCATTTCCGTGCCGAACTTCGCCGCCTGGAACAGCCGCTCGCCGTTCCACACCAGGGTCGATGGATCGGCTGGAATGGCGGCAACGGGAGTCGCGAGCCACTGATTGAGAAAGGCGACGTCGCCGGACTGCAGGATCACGTCCTTGACGTGGCCCACCAGCCGGTTGTGCTCGCCGTGGAAGATGTGGTGGACGGCGGTCAGGGCGATGTTCTCGTTCACCCGGCCGTCTCCGGCGATATAGTGCGCGTCCAGCAGTTCGTTGTCGTAGAAGCCCGCCGCGACAGGCCCGCCAGCTACGGTGTCCGCATCGGGCGCCAGGCCCGGACTCGGGACGGCCGTGTGCGCGATATCGTCCAGAAAGGCGTGGCCCGTCTTGACGGCGTCCGCCAGACTGATGGGCGCCGCCAAGTTGCCCTCGAGCAGGAAGTCGTCGACCGTGCCCGGCAGATTGTCCGGCCCCCGCATCACCACCTGCGGCAAACCGTTCGGACCGCGCAGGAAGCGGCCGTACGGATCGGTGGCCAGCAGCGGCACGCTCAAGACGTCCGCATCCGTCAACGCGATCCCTAACAGGGCGCGGGCCTGCGCCTTGATGGTGGCCCAGGTCGCCATCCCGCCGATCACCACGTCATCGGCGGTGCCGAAAACGCCATCGGCCCCCAGGTATCGATCCACGATCAATTTCCCCGTAGCGACCGGCTTCCCGGCGGCGTTCAACTCGTACGCCCGCAGGAAGACCTGGTGCGAGGCATGCGAAGCATACGTCTGGTTCTGGTCCACGAACGGGGAGACGGTATTGGTGTGCTCATGCACGTCGTCGGCAGTCCCCAGGATCCCGTCCGGCCCCGGCAGGTTGGTGGCTCGGGTGAGCACCATGAAATTGGTCGGGCTCGACGGATCGTATAACGGATCGTCCAGTTGCAGGGGCATAAACACCGTGCCGCTGCCGCCCTTGGTCACCAAGTCCAGGCCGTGGTCGAAGAACTGGCCGAAGTAGGTCATCCAGGAGTTGAAGGGCGCAGACAGGCCTTCGTCGGGCGCCGTGTTCGGGATGAAGAACGTCTGGAAAGGGGTGCCGTCCGCGCGGAATCCGCCCACCAACCCCGAGCCTTCGACGGCTGCGGCGGCCGCCACCGCCGCCGGGTTGTTCGCCGTCTGGTCCACGATCAGGTTGGAGATGATCCGCGGCTGGGAGTCGAAGACAAACCCGCTGGTCTGTGTGTACGACGTCGGGGCGCCCAGTTGCAGCGGGCCGGGCCCGTCGAGGTCGATCGTCACGTTCTCGGCATCGCGGAAGACCGGATCCAGCAGCCGGGGGAAGGTGTTGTCGGCGGCGCCGAACTCGCTCCGCCCCGGGATCAGGTTGTTGTCCGAGCCGTCCACGGTGCGCAGACCAAACGACAACTCGCTGTTTGGAATCAGGGTGGTGAGATCCGCACCGGCCGCATGCGCTTCCGAGATGACGATCTGTTGGAGGATGAAGTCCAGATCGGATTGGATGAAGTTGACCGCCAGCAGTCGCCTGTCTTCGAGCAGCTCGCACCCCAGCGGCCGACGATGACCAAGGCTTCCCTTTGATTGTGAACCACGATTTTTCCGACGGCGCGGTGCAGTTTTCGAGATCTTCTTTGCCATGACGTTTCCTTTGCGAAGTTGACGGACTGCCGCTGAGTTGGCATACCTTCCGAGAATAGACACACAGACGAACGGTGAACTGGATGATGGGGACGTCCAGTTCGGCGTTACGACGGAGGCCTCTCGCCGCGCGACCTCATTTCGCTCCGCAACGATGGGCGGGTGTCAGGCAATTGCTAGTCGTGTGCCAAACGGGGAGGCAAGCGATCTGTTTGGCCGAGGTATCAACTGGACAACGGCTTAGGAATAGAAGACAGAAGTGAGCGACGCTTCTGATCGACTCGGGCGACTCCGGTATTTCGGAGATGTTCCGAAATATCGGACTCAAGACGCTTGCGCTGGACGGGCTCGCCGGGGCAGTAGCTGCATTTGGGAGCCACCTACCGAGGATGCCCCGCGGGCCGTTTTGGTGCCTTCGGCTGCCCATGACGAAAGCGACCTCTTGGCCCAGGCTGCCGGGAACGGGAACCCACGCGACGAACTTGTGGTAGTGGAAATCATGTCACCGGCGTTAATCCCGGTAGGCATAGTACCCAGCCAACCGTGAAATGGCACAAATGCCATGACCAACCGAGCTGCCACGATGGCTATCGACCCCCGCTATTGCACTATGCGGTCCTGCAGACGGCGGATGAATGCGTCGTGCTCGGGCGCGCTCAGTCCGTCACGGAGCGTGGCCAGGACGGCAGTGGCATCGCCGGCAAGCAAGGCGGGAACGTTCAGCCACAGTCCGGGGAACTGGCGGCTGCGCACGATGCCCTCCTGTCCGACAAGCAACTCGTACCGGTCCGAACGCAGTTCAAACCAACGGACCTCGCCTTGCTGCGGAAGGACCACCAGGTACTCGCGGACTTGATTGCGGCGGTACGCATTGAGCTTCGAATGCAGGTCGTAGCTGGCCGTCGAGGAGGCCACTTCTCCGATCCATTCCGGGGCGCCTTCCAGATAGTCGTCGTCCGAGATCCGGACACGTCCGCCGCCAAGACGACGTACCACGTGGAGCCCAGGCCCCTGCCAGCTTGATGCCAAGTGAATAAGTCACCTCACCGACCAATCTGATTCACCTGCCGGAGAAGCCGGCAGGGGTCTTGCAAGGCTCCGTCAAAGTTCGACACCGCACATGCGCATCGAAACGATGGACTTGCGTATCGCTGCCATCGCGTTCTCGAACCACCTTACGGTACTGACAAGGAACACCGTGGACTTCGGTTGCCTGTCTGGACTCAACGCTGATCAGCATGGGCCGCGAATGCGGCGTGTTCGGGACTGGTCAAGCCCTGCTGGAGGACCGTCGGGCTGCGGTTCGTTCTCCAAATCGAGCCGCAGCGTGGAATTATCGCCGCCGCGCACGGACGTTGTACCAGCGCGATAGACGCCCAACCAAGTGATCAGATCAAAATGGGGTTCGCCGTGATCTTCGGCAGATACCGAGGACGGCATGTATACAACTCCTTCGATCAATTCCGCCTTGTTCACCCCGGGCATCGACTCGTAGCGACGCTCGAATTCGTCGCGCGTCAAGTGATCGCCGTTGCACAGCGGTGGAATCGTCGGCCTCGCGCCCGACGGACGACTTTTCAAAACGCTCGATGTCATCATTGGACTCCTCGGCGGCGGCCCGGATGGCGATTCGGCGCGGGGCCACCTCCGCCAATTATTCGGTAGGCGACTGCAGAATGCAACCCAATAACCGCTGGGAGCGACCGGAAGAAGTTGCCACCCAAAGTAACCCGAAGCGTCAGCGAGGGACGAGTCCGTTGCCGCATTGCAGCGTGGTGACGAATGCCCCCAGCTTGTCGGGCGATCGTTACGCTTCCGACTACAGCCAACTGTGTAGTGGCAAACGGGAAGTAGCCCCGGACGAGCTAGGGGCATCGTTCGGGGCGAAAGATGGCTCTTGTTTCTCCAGCGATCCTTGCGCCTGTTCCACCACGAAAAACCAGTACTAGCCCTGGGCGGCAAAGTACGCATCCAGGTCCGCATCGTCCAGCGACTGGTCGTCCAGCAGCGTCTCCCAATCCAACAACCCGCACTCGTCGTCTGCGGATTCGTGCGTATCGAACAACCGGCGGATCCCCGGCACCAGCGTTGGCTGCATCAGCCCCGTGTCGCTGTGATCGTAGTTCAGCAAATGTCCCAGTTCGTGCATCACGACGGTTAACAAGTCCATCCGCCCGTCGGCTGCGCTAGCGGGCGCCGCCAACAAATCGCCGCCGCGAGTCGAGCCCGTGAAGTCGCCGTCGTCCCATGGCGTCAGGTCCACAAACCAGCCGAATCCCGCCGCATTCCGATCGATCAGGATCGTCTGTCCCATCGATTGGCCCAGCAGCGTGCCCGGCAGATCGGCAATCTGGAATGTTATCGACAATCGGGAGTCGATACCTTCGTCCAAGCCCGCTGCCGCTGCAAACCGGGTGATCGCGGCATCGGCTAACGACGGCAATGCTTCCTCGGTCACCGCCAGCGCCGACATGGGGCTCGCCAGCGGCGATCCCTCCGCCTGCAGGGCACCCGGAATCCGATTGGAAAAGTTGCCGACCAACACGTCCTGCCAGCTGATGCTCGTGGACCAATTCCCCCAACTCTCGTTGGAAAACGCGGTTCCCGTGGACTTCGCGACCGTCCAATTGCCAGCGGCATCCCGGCCCATGATATCGTCCCGACCATCTCCGTTCACATCCGCCACCTGCACATCCGACCAAGACGTCGCCGTCGACCAGTTGCCCCACTTCTGGTTGACAAATGCGCTGCCCGTGCTCCGCGCCACCCACCAGTCACCGTTGCTGCCGACGCGCCCCACAATATCGTCCCGACCATCGCCATTCACGTCGGCCACACGCACATCGACGTTCGCCGACCACACGCCCCATTTCTCATTCACGAAGCTGGTGCCCGTCGACTTGGCCACCCACCAGTAACCGCTTTGCCGGCCGACAATATCTGCCAAGCCGTCGCCATTGACATCGGCAACCTGGACATCCAGCCACGCCGCACTCGTCGACCACACGCCCCACTTTTGATTCACGAAACTCGTACCTGTGCTCTTGGCCACCCACCAGATCCCGTTCTGGCGGCCGACAATGTCGTCCCGACCATCCCCGTCCACATCGGCCACCAGCATATCCTCCCACGGTGCGCTGGTCGACCAAATGCCCCACCGTTGCGTCGCAAACGCGACGCCCGTCGAAAGGGCTACCCACCAGTAGCTGTTCGCGCGACCCACAATGTCGTCCAAGCCATCCCCATTGAAATCTCCCACCATCACGTCTTCCCACGTGATGGAAACCGACCACGCCGTCCACTGCTCGTTCACAAAGCCGCTGCCCGTCGACTTGGCCACCCACCACACGCCGTTGTTCCGGCCCACCAGGTCGTCCAGGCCATCCCCATTCACGTCCGCCACCTGCACATCGTCCCACGGGATCAGATGCGGCCAAGTGGTCCACCGCGTGTTGTCGAAACTGCTGCCCGTCGACCGAGCCACCCACCACTCGCCGTTGGCCCGGCCAAGCAGGTCGGCCCGGCCATCCCCGTCGGCATCTCCTACGCACACATCCATCCAGGTCGAGGCGAGCGACCACGTGCCCCATGTCTCGTTGACCAGGTTGGTGCCCGTGCTCTTGGCCACCCACCAGGCGCCGCTAGCGGTCTCGCGGCCCACCAGATCGTACCGGCCGTCTCCGTTGACATCGGCAATCTGGACGTCGGTCCACGACAAGCTCGGCGTCCAATTGCCCCACTTCTGATTAACAAATGCGCTGCCCGTGCTCCGGGCCACCCACCAGTCGCCGTTGCTGCCGACACGACCCACGATATCGTCCCGACCATCGCCGTCCACGTCCGCCACGCGCACATCGACGTTCGCCGACCAGACACCCCATTTCTCATTCACAAAGCTTGTGCCCGTGGACTTCGCCACCCACCAGTAACCGCTTTGGCGGCCGACAATATCATCCAAGCCGTCGCCATTAACATCGGCGACCTGTACATCCAGCCAGGGCGCGGCCGTCGACCACACACCCCATTTCTGGTTCACGAAACTTGTCCCTGTGGATTTGGCCACCCACCAGACACCATTTTGGCGCCCGACCAGGTCGTCCAAGCCATCGCCGTCCACATCGGCCACGTGGAGATCTTCCCACGGGGAGGAGGTCGACCAGATGCCCCATCGCTGCGTGACAAAGGCGGTGCCCGTGGAAAGCGCTACCCACCAATAGCTATTCGCTCGACCGACGATGTCGTCGAGGCCATCCCCGTTAAAGTCGCCGACCAAGACGTTTTCCCAAGTGATTGTATTGGACCAGGCAGTCCAACGCTCGTTGACAAACCCGCTGCCGGTTGATCTGGCGACCCACCAGACGCCGTTGCGACGGCCCACGATGTCGTCTCGTCCATCCCCGTTGACGTCCGCTACCTGCACATCTCGCCAGTCGACCACCGACGGCCAGGCCCCCCACGGACTGCTGGCGAATTGGCTGCCGGTCGATTCGCCCACCCACCATGTGCCGTCGGTAGCCGATCGGCCCGCGATGTCCGCCATGATGGCGGGCTGGATCTCGACCTCGTAGTCTTCCACCTCGCCATCGGGAGCCCAGCCGCGATAGTCCAGGTCCGCTTGGGTGCTGAAGCGGAAGCGGGCAAACGTCGACGAGGTGACCACGGCCGTTGTCGGAACCACGAAGGACAACGGGTTCGAGCCCGCCACCAACGGTACAGCGACGGCAAAATGCTCGCCCGAGTCGTCCCAGTCCCCGTCAGCGTTCAAGTCGAGCCAGGCGTTCAAGAACCCGGCGGCCGAAGCGATGACCTCCAACTGAACCGTGAGCCCCGGGCAGATCGGTGTCAGCAAGCGTACTCCGTCGTCGTCATTGCCGCCTGCATCATGGTCGTCGCCCAAGGCGTTGGCATCGGGTTGTCCGTCAGAATCAGGATCGACGAAAGACCCCAGATGCATCCCCGAAACGATGACGTGCCGCGCTCCATCGCTCGCCAGTCGCGTGGGATAGGTCGGATCCGGAGCGTCACCAAAATCCATCTCCACCACCTTCACCGTCATGTTCTTCGCATCCTCGCCGAGATCGTCGTCGGATACCGTGATGGATATGGCATAGCTTCCCGTGATGGCGTACTGATGGGCTACCGACAGGATGCGTTGGCCCAGCGGCACGGGGAGCTGTTCCGGCGGACTGCCGTCGTCCCAGTCAATCGTGACGAGGTGAGCGTCGAGCAGGCCGGGATCGGTGAACGCAATGTCCAGCTGAAATGGCCGGTCCTTGATCACGTCGACAGGTTCCGTCCCGAGGACCGTGATCTCCGGTGCGACGTTGGCGACCATGACGGCGGCGGACGCCGTGGCCACATGAATGGGGTCGGCCCGCACGTAGACCCGATTACCGTCGGCGAGACTGGCGTAGAAGGCGATCTGCCCGGCGTTGTTCAGACCAAATCGGCCGAAGACCAAGGATGACACGGTGGAGCCCAAGAGCGGCTCGCCTTGCAGAATGACCTTGTCGGCGACCGGGTCCGGCCCGGCAAAGATGCCCAAGTCAAAGGTGCCCCAGCGTCTGGCCAGGAACGCCACGGTTCCCGCGTCATTGATCGCCGCCCCATAGCTGCCGAACTCACTGAACGGGCTCGTGCCGAAGATGGTGTTGGCAACTTCTGTTAGTGCTTCGCCGTTGCCCACGTGAATGCTCCAGTAGGAGGCCGTTGAATCCCGGGTATAGAAGGCCACCTCGCCGCGGTTATTGAGCGAAACGTGATGCACTTCGTAGAAGGGATCCACAAACGCTTCGGCGATGACGGTCAGCGACCCGCCATCGCCGCGCACGATCGACCGGAACAAGCCCGTCCCCGGCCCCGCCGCCGCCGCGATGACACCGCCGTCGTTAATGTCGCACTCGAAAAAGACGCCGATCCCGGAAATCGCACTGCTGTCGTACAGCAGCACCGGTGCGCCACCGCTGCTGAGATACAGGTCTTCCCCCCAGGCGACGCCGAAGACGATCACGGCCGTTCCCGCACCGCCGACGTAGCCGGACGAGAACGTGCCGTCGTAGGGATCCGTAGGAGAGATCGCGTAGGGGATAAGTGCCCCGCCGCCTCCGCCCCAGACGCTCGGCCGCCAGGCTTGTCCGCCGCCGGGATCCGCACTGGCGGCGAAAACGACGATTCCGGCATCGTCGATGGTGGGCGCATCGCTGGCGGGCAATCTCAGCGTGCCTGTCACGACCGCATCGCCGTCCTCGGCGATCCGCGTCGTCGCCCCGCCTGCACCCGCATAAATCCCGCTATATCCCAGGCCGTCCCGCATGGCCTGGAAGACGACCACACCGCCACCATTCAGCGATGGCGGTCCGGACGTGGGGAACTGCTCAAATGGCGAAGGACCGGCCATGTCGGCCCGTGCGATTTCCGTAAAGGCGTAGCGCGGAAGCGGTTCACCCGGAACCACGTCCGCGGCATCCGTGAGTGTCAGCGTAATTGCGTACTCGTCCACCGACGTTCCGCTGGGATCGTCGTCCCGGTACGTGTGTGCCTCGCTGAAGCTCGTCGTTCCTGCTGGGTAGGTGTATGTCACAATCGGTGTTCCGTCTCCCCAATCGACCAGCAAGGTCAAGGGCCGCCCGGCGGTCGGATTCAGGATCGTCCCACTGAGCACCGCTTGGCTGCCCTCGTCAATCGGCGAACTGACGGCGATGTCCGACAAGGTCATCCCGTCGACGATATCGAGTTGCGTCGTGTCCGCATGCGTGGCCCCCAGCGAATCCTCGACGGTCAACACGACGGCAAAGCTGCCCGCGCCCAGGGATTGTACCTCCGCCGGCGAAAGGACGGGGGTTGCTCCAGATTTGGTCAGCAGTCCGCCTCCGATATTCCAAGCATACGAAGTGATCGAGTCGCCACAGCCGGCGTCCGGATCGTAGGAACCACTGCCGTTCAACGTGAGGCTCCCGCCCAAGACCACCTGATACGGCCCGGCGGCGTCTGCGACTGGCGGCAGGTTGCCTTGGTCGACGTTCACAACCACCGTCGTCAGGTCTGTCTTCGGCGGATCGTTGTCATCCGTCACTCGCAAAGCCACCGTGTACGTGCCGAACGCGGCAAAGGCGTGCGTCGTCGTGACGCCCGTGGCGTCGACCGTAAAGGTGCCCGTGTAGTCAAAATCCCATTCGTACGCGGCGATTGTCCGCTCGGGATGGCCGTGCGACGAATTGCTGGCGTCCAAGCTGACCGACTGGTTGCAGGCACACGGATTGGGGATGGCCGTAAACGCGGCGATCGGCTCGTTCCGATAGACCGTCACCTCGGTGCTGGACGTCGCCCAGGCTCCATCGTCATCCGTGACCCGCACGGCGACAGTGAACGTGCCGCTGTTGGTGTACACATGGCTGCCGCTGATCGTCCCGGGCAGCGTCCCCGTTGGTTCAACAACGACGCCATCCTCGACCGTTCCATCGCCCCAATCGATCGTGGCCGTATGCGTGTCCAGCACACCGGGATCGAGAAACGTGACCTGGTTCAGCGTGAACGTCTGCCCTTCGGCAACCGTGGCCGTATGTGGATCCACGGTGACGCTGGGCGGCAGATTCCCAACCGTCACCGTGAGAACGGCTACCGCCACACCCTGGTACAGGGCTGCGACTTCTGCAGACGACAGCGCGCGGTGATAAACGGCCGCCTCGTCAATCACGCCCGAAAAGAACTCGCGCGCGGTATATCGAGGCAGATCTTCCCAAGCCCCCAACAGGAAGATGCCAATCCCGGTGGTGTCCGTGCCCGGCGCCGCCACGCTACCTTTGAGATCGCCGTCCAGGTAGAGCTTCATCAGCCCGGTATCGTCGCGGACACCGACCGCATGGTGCCAGACCTGGGCAGACACCGGGGTCGTGAGGGTACCGTGCGGCCCGCCGCCCCAGCCGTCTCCCGTGGTGAAATCGAGCGTCTGCTCGGCCCGATTGATGCGAAGCCAGTAGCCCTCGCCGTTGCTGGTATAGGCGGTCTTGCGCAGGATGTTGTTGACAAACGACCCGCCGCCGTCCCAGCGGAACCAAGCCTCGAGGGAGAAGGCCCCCGTTGTCCCAAAGTTGAACTCGGGCGGATTTCCCACGCGGACAAATCCGCTGCTGCCGTTAAACTGGAAGCCCTGGCCGTTCCAACCAGGGACGAACGTCACGCCGCCTTGTAACGTGCCGTGGTGGGCGTCCACGCTGTCATCCGCGTCGCCCTCGGCGCTCCAGCGGCTGATCAAGCCCGCCGGCAGCATGCTGCCGCCATCGTCATCGACGACGCTCACCGTGATCGTGTATTCATCCTGCGCCGTCCCGCTGGGGTTGTCGTCCAGGTACTGATGGGTAACGCTGAACGCTCGTGTGTCCGGATCCCAAGTCACCCCGCCGCTGTCGATCGGTGTGCTGCCCAACTCGAGAACCTGCGTGTTATCTGGCGACAACGGGTCGCCCCAATGGATCGTTACCGTGAAGCAATCCCAGGGGCCTGGGTCTTGAATCGTCCCGGTCAACACCGCGGCGCCCCCTTCGTCGATCGGCGTGGTGACCTGCAGCGCGCTCAACGCCGGCGGCACATTGGCCACCGTGACGACCAGCGTGTCGCTGTCCGTCCCGCCATCGTCGTCTTGAACGGTAACCGTGACGGTATATGTGCCGTTGTCGGCGTAGACGTGAGTCGGCGTTGGGCCATCGCCGGTATTCCCATCTCCAAAATCCCACGAGTAGGTGAGCGTCTCATCATCCGGATCCCACGAGCCCGTCCCATCGAAATGAACCTCGGCACCCTTGACCGCACTCTGATCCGGGCCCGCCTCGGCCACCGGTGGATCGTTGACCGAGTTGACGGTGATGGTGACCGTGGCGGCGGCGGACATGCCGCCCAGGCTGTCGACGGCGCGATACTGGAAGTAGTCCCAGCCGTGGAAGTTTCCGGCCGGCGTGTAGTCGAACGAGCCGTCGCGGTACAGCGAAAACGCTGCCGCGTGCGACGGGCCCGTGACCAGCTGCGCCGTCAACGGCAGGTTGTTCTCCTCCGCTGCTCCGCCATGCTCGTCGCTGTCGTTGGCCAGCACGCCCGTTGCCATCAGGCCCTCCAGCGTGCTCCGCGGACCGGAACCGCCCGCCGCGTAGATGACTTTTCCAATCGCTCCCGCCACCAAGGCGGAGCGGGCCACGTGCAGCGGCGCCGCCGTGCTCCAGGCGTCGCTGGCCGGATCGTACACGTGGACCGTGTCCACCTCGGAGCCATCCCAACCGCCTATCACGAACAACTGGCCGTCCAGCACCGCTCCCGCCGCATCCGCCACGGACGCCGGCAGCGGCGCGACCGTGCTCCAACGATCGCTGGCAGGGTCATAGACGTCCACGAAGGCATGGAGACTTCCTTCGTCCGTGCCCCCCGCTACGTACAGCTTGCCGTCGAGCACCCCCGCCGCACCGCCGGTGTGATCATGGGGCGAGCCGGCCTTGGCCGTCCAGGTGTTGAGGACCGGATCGTACATGTGCAGGTAGTTCTTCGAACCGCTCCAGCCATCGCAGGCCGTAAGCACGTAGAGCTTGCCGTCGATGGCCCCGCTCACCGAACAGCCACTCAAGATCGGCATATCCGGCCCGATGCTCCAGGTATTGCTGGCTGCGTCATAGATCTGCAGAGTCGGGGTGGGGATTCCCGACAGGGGCCAGTTCCAACCGCCGGCCACGTACAGCTTGCCCGCGATCACGCTGGCCGTCCCGCCGTACTTGCGCTGCGGCGCGGCGGTCATCGCGGTCCAGGTGTCCGTCACGGGATCATACGCTTCCAAGACGTCCGAGGCGCCCGTGCCTGCAACGCTGCCGCCCATCACGTAGAACCGGTCGTCGATGACACCTGCCATCGCCGAACCGCGAGCTGTCGGCAGGGGGCGGAGGTCGGTCCAAATACCAGCTTCCACGCTCAGTGGCGTGTCTTCATCGACGGTGTACGATTCGTTCCGCACTTCCGGTGGCGTGTTACCGGCAGTCAGTACGAAGACTCGCCAGTTGGTGACCCCCGTTTTCGTTCCGATGGCGTACAACCGATTTGACCCCGCCGCCATCACCAAGCGGGCTGGCGTGTAGCCATCGGGCAGCGCATAGCTGCCGATGGAATGCAGCGCGCCGTCCAGGATCTGAATCTCGCTCGATGTGCCCACGTAGAGGCGGTCGCGGAGCGTGTTGACCGCCATCTGAGAATTCTGGCCGGCCACCGTGACCTGGTTGAGAATCGTGTGGCTCGTCCCGTCCAAGCGGGCGATATTGCCTGCCGGTGTCGTGCCGTAAAGCATGTTTGTGACGCCATGGATCGCCTGCAGATCGACGTCGGCGGCGAGGAAGCCCTTGCTGGCGGTGTTGGTTTCGACGACGAAATAGGGGCCGGCGCCGGGGTTGCGGTTCGCGTACAGCTTGCCCGTGGCCGGATTGTACGAGGCCCGGGACCCCGTGGCGATGCTGTCCGGCAACGTAGTCAAGGTCTTCGTCGCCTGATCGTAGACGTGGAAGCGATCGGTGCATTGCGTGCTGATCCCGAAGGTGCCGGTTCCCGCCGCCAGGCTGCCGCCGCAACCGGTCAGGGTCTGCGTGTCGTAGACCGTGTCGTCCGCATTGTAGATCCGCAAGCTGCTGCCGCCGTTGGTGCTGGCGTAGCGGCCCGTGACCGGATCGACGGCCACGCCGCCGCCGTAACCGCTGGCAACGGCGGTGGATGTTATCGCCGCTGGATTGGCGGCATTCACGCGAATCATACCCCTTTGGCCCATGCCCGCGGCGATGTACAGCAGTTGGCCGTTGGGGTCGATCGCAACTTCGTTGCCAAGCCTTCCTTGCGGATCAAAGTCAAACGTTCCCAGCACCTGGAACTCCGGGACCGCGTATTGAAGCAGGAAGACATCTTTCCCCGTGGCGGGTGCGCTATTGGATTCCCCCACCACGTACAGTCGGCGGCCGTCGGTGGTAATACCATGAGCCACGTCATCGCCGGTACCGCCCCACAGCGTCGAGGAAACGACGGCGCCCGTCGCGGGATGGATTTGCAGCATGACGGCATCCTTGCCGCCGGCGCCCTCGCTCTTGGTGTAGCCGACGGCGTAGAGGTGATCTTCCATTCCCACGATCGCATTCAGTTCGTCGGCGTTGCCGCTTGCCCCCAAGATCTTCGACCACAGGACGGTTCCTGCCGTGTCGTACTTGACGATCAAGTATTGCTGGGTTCCGTCGATGTTGGGCGTCTCGTACGCTGTCCCCACCGCATACAGGGCGCCGTCGAATGATGTCAGGCCGTGGAATCGCCCCTGGAACTCCTGCTTCGGAAAACCGCTCGCTGGAGAACCGGACGAATCCACTTTCCACAGGGCGGCCATGAGATTCCCGGGGGTGTCGTAGCCGTAGTGCGTGGTGCCGGCCACGAAGATGTCGCCCCCTGCAACCGCGATGCTGGTGCCATCGCTGTTGTTGAAATATGCCGTGCTGCCCAGGTCGCGCCGCCACTGCGGCACCCCGCCCGTGTCGTACTTCAAGAGAACTGCCGTGTTGTTCCCGCCGTTGGCTTGCGCGCTGCCGGACACGTAGACGTAATCCGTGCCACCTTCGTTCACCAGCAGATCGTCGCGGAACGATTCGCCACCCTCGTAGGGGAACAAGTTGATGCTTTGGGCGCCGTTCAGGTTCAGCAAATTGTCGAAGCGTGCCAGCAAGGGTTTCTGCTCGGCGCCTCCGCTCCCGTCGACCGATCCGTACGTTGGAGGTATGACATCCCCTACGGCGACGACATGGGACCCTGAAGCCGTGATTCCGGACAACGCGGTCGTTGTCGAGAGAAAATTCGTGTTGCTTGGTGTCGCTCCTGCGGTCAACGGCGTGGCGTACTTCAGGGCGAACCCCTGATTTTCGTTCGCCCTGCCCGCCAAATAGAGACTGTTGCCGTCCAACGTGATGGCTGTTCCACGCTGGTCGTTCGCACCTCCGTACAGGATCTGTTCTTCGAGCGTGAGGGCCAGCAACCGCCGGTCCTCCAACGGCTCGATCAGCAACCGCCGATGGCGTCTCTGCTGACTCCTACGCAAGCCAAGACTCGATTGCCCAGAAACGGCCCTCCGGCCTGCTGCGACACGGGCAAAAGCGGACAACATGGCTGATTCCTTTGCTGACAAAAGAGCAAACTGCAAATGTGGTAAACAGATGCGGCAAGACAGGCATGCGAGGGCGTCGTGGCTCGCAGAGTGCGAGCCAAGCAGAGACCGAAGCCGGGCTCCAGGACCAATTCAGCGCCCCGAAGACGACACCACGCCCGCTCGGCGAAGCGGTCGAGCGCATCAAACGGAAGAAAGATGCCCGATGCGCAAAACATACAACCCACCTCACTGGCGGGCGGCTGCACCGTCGCGGAAAAATAATGGTGTCGCGCGAGACTACTCGCCCTGCTCAGCAGGGCTTCCTGGGCGACAGCAGGTCGGCATGCGTCGAGGGGTTGTCGCCGAATCGTCGTACGTTCCAGTCTCCTGGTGAGTTACGCACTTCCCAAAACGCGTTTCGCCCGCCGTATGAAAACCGACTGGCGGGATAGCGCATATACTCAGGGGGCAAGCTCAAAGGTCTCCCCTTGCAAATCGATAGCTGCCCACCGAGACCACTGTTTTTAGGCTAACACTTTTCGCAAGTCTGTCAACGGGGAGTGGCAAATTCATCGCCTGTCCGCTCATCCTCGTCGTCCAGGGCGGCCAAGCCGCAGACGTCGCCCTGCGTCGTGTATCACAGCCATCAGCAAGTTCAGTTCCGACGCGGAATGAAGTCCGAAGCCTCCTCTTCGCCTAGGCGAACGCGGCGAAGTACGCATCCAAGCTGGTTTCGTCCGTTGGCGAATCGTCCAGCAGCGTCTCCCAATCCGACAAGCCACGTTCGTCGGGCGTCGGGTCGTACGACTCGAACAGCCGACGGATCCCCGAGGCAAGCGTCGGTTGCATCAGCCCCCTGGCGCTGTGTTCATAGCCCAGCACATGCGCCAGTTCATGCATCACGACGGTCAACAGGTCCATGCGCCCATGGGCGACGCCGCCAGGCACGGCAAGCAAATCATCGCCAGCCGCCAAATTCGCGAACTCCTCGTCGTCCCAGGGAGTGAGATCCACAAACCAGCCGTAGCCCGCCGCATCGCGATCGATCAGAATGACGCTGCCCAGCGATTGCCCCAACAGCGTGCCTGGCAAGTCGGCGATCTGGAAGGTGATCGACGGCAAGGACGATAGCTTGTCTTCCACGGCCGCGGCAGCGATAAGCTGGCTTAGCGCCGCATCGGCCAACGGCTGCAATGCCTCGTCCGTCACCAAGGCGGCCGACATCCCGCTCGACGGCGGCAACCCCGCCGCCTGCAATGCGGCCGGTATCCGGTTCGAAAAATTCCCCACCAACACGTCTTGCCAGCTGACACTCGTGGACCAGGTCCCCCAGCTCTCGTTCGTGAACGTCGTCCCCGTGGACTTCGCCACCAGCCAGTGGCCTGCGGCACTCCGGCCCACGATGTCCTCCCAGCCATCGCCGTTCACATCTGCTACCTGCACGTCCGACCAAGACGTCGCCGTCGACCAGTTGCCCCACTTCTGGTTGACAAATGCGCTGCCCGTGCTCCGCGCCACCCACCAGTCACCGTTGCTGCCGACGCGCCCCACAATATCGTCCCGACCATCGCCATTCACGTCGGCCACACGCACATCGACGTTCGCCGACCACACGCCCCATTTCTCATTCACGAAGCTGGTGCCCGTCGACTTGGCCACCCACCAGTAACCGCTTTGCCGGCCGACAATATCTGCCAAGCCGTCGCCATTGACATCGGCAACCTGGACATCCAGCCACGCCGCACTCGTCGACCACACGCCCCACTTTTGATTCACGAAACTCGTACCTGTGCTCTTGGCCACCCACCAGATCCCGTTCTGGCGGCCGACAATGTCGTCCCGACCATCCCCGTCCACATCGGCCACCAGCATATCCTCCCACGGTGCGCTGGTCGACCAAATGCCCCACCGTTGCGTCGCAAACGCGACGCCCGTCGAAAGGGCTACCCACCAGTAGCTGTTCGCGCGACCCACAATGTCGTCCAAGCCATCCCCATTGAAATCTCCCACCATCACGTCTTCCCACGTGATGGAAACCGACCACGCCGTCCACTGCTCGTTCACAAAGCCGCTGCCCGTCGACTTGGCCACCCACCACACGCCGTTGTTCCGGCCCACCAGGTCGTCCAGGCCATCCCCATTCACGTCCGCCACCTGCACATCGTCCCACGGGATCAGATGCGGCCAAGTGGTCCACCGCGTGTTGTCGAAACTGCTGCCCGTCGACCGAGCCACCCACCACTCGCCGTTGGCCCGGCCAAGCAGGTCGGCCCGGCCATCCCCGTCGGCATCTCCTACGCACACATCCATCCAGGTCGAGGCGAGCGACCACGTGCCCCATGTCTCGTTGACCAGGTTGGTGCCCGTGCTCTTGGCCACCCACCAGGCGCCGCTAGCGGTCTCGCGGCCCACCAGATCGTACCGGCCGTCTCCGTTGACATCGGCAATCTGGACGTCGGTCCACGACAAGCTCGGCGTCCAATTGCCCCACTTCTGATTAACAAATGCGCTGCCCGTGCTCCGGGCCACCCACCAGTCGCCGTTGCTGCCGACACGACCCACGATATCGTCCCGACCATCGCCGTCCACGTCCGCCACGCGCACATCGACGTTCGCCGACCAGACACCCCATTTCTCATTCACAAAGCTTGTGCCCGTGGACTTCGCCACCCACCAGTAACCGCTTTGGCGGCCGACAATATCATCCAAGCCGTCGCCATTAACATCGGCGACCTGTACATCCAGCCAGGGCGCGGCCGTCGACCACACACCCCATTTCTGGTTCACGAAACTTGTCCCTGTGGATTTGGCCACCCACCAGACACCATTTTGGCGCCCGACCAGGTCGTCCAAGCCATCGCCGTCCACATCGGCCACGTGGAGATCTTCCCACGGGGAGGAGGTCGACCAGATGCCCCATCGCTGCGTGACAAAGGCGGTGCCCGTGGAAAGCGCTACCCACCAATAGCTATTCGCTCGACCGACGATGTCGTCGAGGCCATCCCCGTTAAAGTCGCCGACCAAGACGTTTTCCCAAGTGATTGTATTGGACCAGGCAGTCCAACGCTCGTTGACAAACCCGCTGCCGGTTGATCTGGCGACCCACCAGACGCCGTTGCGACGGCCCACGATGTCGTCTCGTCCATCCCCGTTGACGTCCGCTACCTGCACATCTCGCCAGTCGACCACCGACGGCCAGGCCCCCCACGGACTGCTGGCGAATTGGCTGCCCGTCGATTCGCCCACCCGCCATGTGCCATCGTCGGCGGACCGGCCGGCGACGTCGGCCATTGGGGGCGGCGTAATGACCAGCACCAACGGACTGTCCATGTCTTGGAAGAAGCCGATCTGGTCCGGGGGGACGATGAATTTCGGGTTGCTCTGATTGGCCGGGTACACCAGCGTCTCGGTTCCCTCGTCCTCCGGAACGTTGCCGGAGAAAGCCACCTGGCCCCCGCCCATCACTTGCAGATCGACGTGAAAGAACTTGAATTCGCCGGTCGGGTTCGGAGACGAGAACAACTGCGTGAAGCTGCCCACCGAACCGAATGATCGGCTATCGGCCGGTTGTCCCGCTTCAGGATCCTTGCTTACCGCTTTCAATCCTTGGTCAAAGGGATAAACCGCCGTAAAGGAACTCCGAAACGTCCCGGGATGCGTCAAGTCGGCCGGATACAGTTCGATCACCGGAGCGTCTTGACAGTTTTGGAGTTGCGAGCGACCGACGGTTATCATCGGCACGTCTCGCTCCCCCAGGCTGTTCCAGAATTGAATGCGAATCGCCTCCTGAGTCACCGGGTCGACCGAAACACGCACATTTCCCGTGCCGATGTTCGGCAGACCCTCGAGGGCCTGCTGAATCACGGGTGCCAAATCGTATGGGTACCAGTCGTAAGCAATGGGCCCAGTCGTTTGGCCGTTGAAGGTGAGCGTGAATTGGCCGGTGATCGGCGGCGGATTTAACTGGCCCGGAAGAGGGTCAACCGGAACGAATTGGAGCTGCTGTGTCTCGCCGTGACGGACTTGAATCAGGTCCGCATTCGTATAGAGGACGTCCATGTAGTTAGCGAACACACCCTTGGGCTGGCCCTCGGTGGTGCTGCCTGCCGGCGGGTCCAGCTTCAGACGCACATCCTGACTGTAGCCGTGCAGCCGAACCGTCTCACCCGCCATGACCCGTGGATTGCCGGCGGCGTCCGTCGGAAGCGGCTGATTGGACGTGTCGGTTAGAGCCAGGCGATACCTGACCATATCGGTACTGGAGATCTCGCCCTCGCCCCCGCCCACCAAGAGATCCATCTGGGGAGCGTCGGACCAAGCCGGAGCGATCAGGTTGGGCTGGCCGCTCAGCAGATCCCGCCTCTCCAGCCACTCGAACGAGACCTTTCTGCGGAGGAACATTTTTCGACGGCCCGATCCGCCTTTCGAAGTCGAGCGACATGGACGCTGATGCCCCTGGGGGCGCTTTCCCGTTGAAAGAATTCGCGGATCGGTCACCAGTCACCTCCTGCGGGAAGAGATTCGATCTGAACAATTTGCTACTATTTGCGACTATGCTGATGCTATCGAACGGCGTGCAAACGGAATCACCGCAACGATAACTATTATCTTAGAGCCTCTGCCGAAGATACCAAGGCCACTTGTCCACGGCGCTAAGCAACTTGACGATTTTCTTGGGAAAATGGTTCCCCTGCCTGATCCGCGACCAGTCGACACGCTCACGTCGTGGTTGGGCCTCGCCAATTGGTAATAATTCGTCTTGTCAAGCATAACGACATAAACTTGGTTAGACCCGGCCGGAAACTGGGGTTGATAGGGATTCCTGGAAGAATAGGCAATGTCGGCTGAGGAAAAGCGATCGCCGGTGACGACCGATTCCATGCGTTGGCTGTTCTGGACGGTTGCGTGGTACTGGCGGGCGACTCCAGCGGGTAACCGCTGGAACGCGGTCAACCCGGGGTCGCGTTCATGCCGGAGCCGGAAGGCTGCCGCTCGACGCGGTAGCTGACCTGCATCACGGTCGATCTGGCTCGCTTCGGCAGCGGACGCGAAGCGATCCGTTTGCACGTGGAGTCGCAGAGATTCATGGTTGTTCGACTGTCGGTTGTCTCTTGCCGCCAAAAATGGTATGATTTTTCGGGAACAGCACTCAAAGCCGCGACGGCCTGGATGCCGGGGAACCGGGGCGCCGGCATCATGGCATATCTGCTGGAGACTGGGATGGCAACTGATACTTTGCCGACCGAAGAGCGACCGTTGGTTGTGGCGGACGCGGTTCGTCTGGACGTCGACCATTTGGTGACGGAGGACGATACGCCCGTGGACAACGTCTACTCCGAAAAACAGCAGCGTTTGTTGACCGAGCCGCTCTATAGTTCGCCCGCCTGGGCCGGCGAGGGGCGGCGGTTCATCGCGTTGGCCAATGTCGGCTTGTTTTACGCGGTTCGCCGACCGCCCTACGTGCCCGACATGCTCTTGAGTCTGGATGTGGAATTGCCCGCCGACCTGTGGCCCAAGTCGCACCGCTCGTACTTCGTCTGGGAATACGGCAAGCCGCCGGACGCGATTATCGAGGTTGTCTCGAACGACGAAGGCGGCGAAGACGACGAGAAACTGGCTGGGTACGCAAAGGTTGGCGTGCGCTACTATGTGATTTACGATCCCCAGCAAATGCTCAGCAGTCAGACGCTCCGCGGGTTTGAGCTGCGCGGATCCGGGTATCGCCCGCTGGACGAACCGTTTTGGCTGCCCGGTGTCGAACTGGGTTTGGGCTTGTGGCAGGGCCGGTATGAAGACCACGAGGACATGTGGCTCCGCTGGATCGATGCGAAGGGCAAGCCGATCCTCACCGGTGCCGAGCGGGCCGAGCGTTTGGCCGAGCAGTTGCGTCGGTTGGGAGAGCAGCCCGAGGCATGACTCGGCCGCCGAGCAGCAGATTCAACACCGCCTGTTGGGGCCTTGAGCGTAGGCTTGGAGCCGAATTCGTGAGAATTCGGATGGAAACAGATCGGAATTCTCGGTATCGGCGGACCAATCGGCACGCTTTCCGGCGGTCTAAGGTTCTGTTCCACAAAGACTTGCCGTGTTTCAAGCTGCGTTGGTCGATGGACGATAGTACCAGCCCGGATTAGTCACGAGTCTGAGACGGCGACGTCGCAAGTCGGCGAACAACCCGTAAATCCGCCTTTAACCTGCCAAGCCAAGTGCTTATAATCCGCCACCCTCGTGCCGCCCGATTCATCAATCTACCGATTCCGTCGTAATTTCGTTGTGCAAGCAACGACATCAACAACAACAACAAAGGCCCTGACGCACCATGAATCGCCCGCTCCTTCCTCTTGTGGCCTGCTTGTTGCTCGGGATCAGCGGCTGTCGAGGTTACCGCTCGCCGTTCGAGCCGCCCGGAACGTTGCAACAACAGCGTTTGAACGCTTCGGTGCATGATCCCTATGCGGACAACGATGCCGGGCCGGAGATCGTCGGCGGACGGCCGCGGGATTATCAGAAGCCGTGGTCCGAGGCCGATCGCAGTCGTTCGTCGCTGACCAGCGGCTGGGGCCGCCCAGCAGCGCCACCGTGACACGGCCCGTCGCAGACGCTATCATCTTGGTTGGGAACCGGAACGAAGTGGTTCGCACTTCGTCGGACGTTCCTGCCCGAGATCCCTAGCCGAACGACTGGCATCGCCGTATGACTCGCCGCTCTCCACCTCGTCAAGAACCATCCGCAGAAGACGCCGCACCGCTCAGCGAACGCCTGCAAAAGGTGCTGGCCGCCGCTGGCATCGGCAGCCGCCGCCAGTGCGAGGAGTTGATCCTCGAGGGACGCATCGAAGTCGATCGCCAGACCGTCACGGAACTGGGGACACGCGTCGATCCCGTCCGGCAGGAAATTCGCGTGGATGGCACGCCGCTGACCAGTCCCAGACGCTTGTATTATGCCGTCAACAAGCCGCCCGGTGTCGTCTCGACGAACTGGGATCCCGCCCGCCGCACCCGAGTCATCGACCTGGTGCAGACCGACGAGCGGCTGTTCGCCGTCGGCCGGCTGGACCGGACCAGCGAGGGGCTGATCTTGGTCACCAACGACGGCGCCTTGGCCAACCGCTTGACGCATCCGCGTTACGGCGTCGAAAAGACCTACTTGGCGCGGATTGCCGGAAGTCCCTCCGCCGAGGCGCTGGACCGATTGCGGAGCGGCGTGCATCTGGCCGAAGGCGTGGCGCGAGTCGCTTCGGTACATGTCAAACAACGTCACCGGGAAACGACGGAACTGGAAATTGTCTTGAACGAGGGCCGCAATCGCGAAATCCGCCGCCTGCTGGCGCGGATCGGGCACAAGGTGTTGCAGCTGAAACGCATGGCCGTCGGCCCGTTGCGGCTGGGCGCCTTGCCCGTGGGCGGCAGCCGGCCGCTGACGCGCGAGGAAGTCGGCATGCTCGAGCGGGCAACGGCCCGTCCGGCTCGGGAAGAGCGAGGCCAGGATCCCGGGACGAATGAATTGCGGCCGCGTGGCCAGGCAGGACGCAAGCCTGTACGAGGCGGTGCTCGGCCAGCCGGTGCCAAGGCTCCCCGCCCAGCGGTCGGGGGCCACGGGGGCGGTGCCAAGCCGGCGGGGCGGAAGCCGGTTGGTGCCAAGGCTCCCCGCCCAGCGGTCGGAGGCCACGGGGGCGGTGCCAAGCCGGCGGGGCGAAAGCCGGTTGGCGGCAAGGCTCCCCGCCCAGCGGTCGGAGGCCACGGGGGCGGCGCCAAGCCGGCGGGGCGGAAGCCGGTTGGCGGCAAGGCTCCCCGCCCGGCGGTCGGAGGCCACGGGGGCGGCGCCAAGCCGGCGGGACGAAAGCCGGTTGGCGGCAAGCCTCCCCGCCCAGCGGTCGGAGGCCACGGGGGCGGTGCCAAGCCGGCGGGGCGAAAGCCGTGGGCGACCAACAAAAAATCGCCGGGGTCCGGCAAGCCGGGCGGCAAGCCGGGGAGGAAGATCGTCGAATGACCAGCCCGCTGCATGCCCTGTACTACGCCGACCATGCCGTGCAGCAGGACGTTGCGATTGCGGAAAACGTCCGGATGGCGCGGGATACCTACCGGCTCCGTTTCGAGTGCCCTCAGATCGCGCGGCGCGCCCTGCCTGGCCAGTTCTTCATGCTGCGTCTAGCCGGCGTTAACGATCCGTTGATCGGTCGCGCGCTGGCGCTGTACGACACGGTAGAGACTGACGGAGCGACGTGGGGAATCGACGTGGTGTACTTGGCCAAAGGCAAGTTTACGCGGCGGTTGGCCGAGTGTTTGCCGGGCGCACGGCTGACGGTTTGGGGGCCGCTGGGAAACGGCTTTCCCGCCCGGGGGGCCGAGCATCTGGTCATGGTCGCCGGCGGTATCGGCCAGACGCCTTTCTTGGCCTTGGCAACGGAGTCTCTGGGACTGCGGCAATACGGCGATCCGCCTCGGGCGGTGACGCCGGCGGCGCAGATCACGCTGTGCTATGGAGCCCGGTCGTCCGAGTATTTGGCGGGCGTCGAGGATTTCCAGCGACTGGGCGTCGACGTTCGCATCAGCACGGACGACGGCAGTTGCGGCCATCGCGGCTTGGTGACCGACGTGCTGAACCAGGTCTTGGCGGCAAACACGGCGCCCTGCCGGATCGTGACGTGCGGGCCCGAGGTCATGCTGGAAGCGGTCGCCAAACTGGCGCAACGGCACCAGACGCCTTGCGAGGTCTCCCTGGAAACCCCGATGGCCTGTGGTATCGGCATTTGTTTTTCATGTGTCGCCAAAATCAAAGATGCTCGCGGCGATTGGGACTACAAACGCACTTGCGTCGAAGGCCCCGTGTTCGACGCCGCCGAGATTGCCTGGTAATCGTGGAGATCTGCGCACGGTGCGAGCCCGTTGGTAGTGCCGCCTGGCAGCGGTCTTGACCGGCTGAATCCGGCACTACGAACCGCCCGTCGCCCGGCCAACGGGAGGTAACCATGTTCGCTCAGCACCAGAGTTGGTTTGTCGCTTGCCGGTTCGTCGCCGGCGCTGTTTCGCTGTTCTGCTTGGGGTTCGCAACGGGCGCCGCCGAGATCGAGTTGGCCACCGACGCGCCGGGGCCGCTGACGCCGGAGGAGAGTCGGCGGCAGTTCCAACTGCCCTCAGGATTCCGGATCGAGCTGGTCGCGGCCGAACCGCATGTCGCGGATCCTGTGGCGATGGCCTTTGACGCCCGCGGGCGGATTTTCGTGGCCGAGATCCACGGTTATAACCTCGAAGGTTATCTGGACGTTCGGGAGTTGAACGAGACGGGCGTTTTGGATACGGCCGTGCGGCGCATTCCGGCCAATCCCGAGGCGGTCCGCCGCGCAGAGCAAGAGCAATATGGAACGGTCAAACTGTTGGAGGACACCGACGGCGATGGCCGGGTGGACCGCAGCCACGTGTGGGCAGACCGCTTGCCGGCGTGCTATGGCGTCGTGCCGGCTCGAGAGGGGGTCATCGCTCTGTGCCCGCCGGACATTCTGTTCCTGGCGGACCGCGACGGCGACGGACGAGCCGAAGTGCAAGAGACGCTGTTCACCGGCTTTGGGCTGTATGACATGTGGTCGCGGATCAACAATCCGCGATGGGGCGTGGACAATTGGATTTATGCGGCCAACGGCATCAACAGCGGCGGCACGATCCGCGGCCCGCACCTGGCGGCGGAAGTCAAGATTCCCGCCACTTGCTTTCGTTTCAAGCCGGACGGCAGCGCGCTGGAGCCGGTCAGCGGCAGTTCCAGCGGATTCGGGCTGGCGCTCGACGATTGGGGCGACCGCTTCCTGGTCAGCAACCAGCAGCACGCCCTGTTGGTTGCGCCGCTGGCTTATCACTACCTGGCCCGCAACCCGTACTATGCGGCGCCCCATCTGGTGTTGAATATCTCCACCTACGGGCATCCGGCCCGAGTCTTTCCGACCAGCCAACCGGATCCATGGCGTTTGGCGCGAAGTCAAGACCCGGCGTGGGTGAAATTCTACGGTGCGGCCGAAGCGACCGCCAACGGGTTCTTTACGGCAGCCAGCGGGCAAGCCATCTATCGAGCCGACGCGTTTCCGCCCGAGTTTCACGGCAATCATTTCAGCGTCGACAATGCCCAGAACCTGGTCCATCGCTGTGTGCTCGACCCGCACGGCGTGACCTACCGCGCGCGGCGGCCCGCGGCCGACGAAACCACGGAGTTCCTTACCTCGACCGAGCAATGGTTTCGCCCTGTGAATCTGACCACGGGGCCGGACGGAGCGCTGTACGTGGTGGATATGTATCGGTCGATCATCGAGGACTATTCGGCGATCCCGCGATACCTGCAACAGGTGTACATCGATTCGCTGGTCGCCGGCGCCGATCGGGGCCGGATTTGGAAGATCGTCGCCGACCGGGCGGGGCCGCCGAGCGGGTTCGATTTGGCGGCGGCTTCTGCGGCCGATCTGGCGGACGCGTTGTCCAGTGCCAACGGCTGGCGGCGCGAGACGGCCCAGCGGCTGCTGGTCGAGCGAGGCGACCGCCGTGCGCAAGGCCGATTGCTCGAACTGGCCGCCTCCGGCAGCGCGCCGCAAGCCCGGCTGCACGCCCTGTACGCGCTGGACGGATTGAACGCCCTGACGCCGCCGGCCGTGCGGCGCGCGTTGTGCGACGAGCATTACGCCGTCCGGAGGCACGCCCTGGTGTTGTCCGAACGCTGGCTGCAGGAGGACGCCGAGCTGCTGGCGTCCGTCGCTGCCTTGGCGGATGACGCGCACCCCCACGTTCGGTTGCAGGCCGCACTGACGCTGGGCCAGTCTCGCGCACCGGCGGCGGCCGCCGCGTTGGCCCGGTTGGCCGCCGCCAGCCAAGGCGACACGTGGCTGCAGGCTGCGATCCTCAGCTCGGCCGCCGAAACCGCGGACTGCCTATTGACCGAGGTCCTGCAACACACCGAGTCGGCAACGTTGGTTCCGTCCCTGCTGCGGCCGTTGGTGTCGATCGTCGGCGCTCGACACCGCAACGAGGAAATCAGCCGCGTTTTGGCGGCGATCGAAACGGCGAAAGGCCCCATCGCGGTCGGGCTCCAGGCGACCTGCTTGACCGGTTTGCTGGAAGGGCTCAACCGAGGCAAGCCGGAAGTATTGACGCATCGCGACGGGCAACGCTCGTTGCGCGCCCTGTTGGCCAACCCGGACGCCGACGTCCGGCAGCTGGCGTTTCAAGTTGCCACGCTGGTCCGATTGCAGGAAGCGCCGGAGATGAAGGCCGCGCTGGACGCCGCCGCCCGTACGGCGCTGGACGACAGTCGACCGTTGCCCGAACGCATGGCCGCGGTGGCGCTGTGGAAGGGCGCTCCCTTCGAGGAACTCGCCGTCGTCGCCCAACAGCTGCTGGACCCCCGCCAGCCGCTGGACTTGCAGCTGGCCGCCGTCGAGGCCCTGGCGACCGTCGATGACGTGCGCGCCGCCGATCTGCTGTTGCAGGATTGGCTGAGCAAGACACCCAAGGTGCAGGCCGCCGTTTTGGACGCGATCTTCCAGCGGCAGAATCGGCTGGTCAAACTGTTGGACGCCTTGCAGCAGGGCGCCGTGCCGCCGTCCAGTTTGGAGGCGGCCCGCCGCGAGCAATTGCGCGATAACGCGGATGCCGAAATCCGCCGCCGGTCGCGCGAGCTGCTGGTCCTGCAGGGCGTCACCAAGGACCGCCAAGAGATCATGGCCCGCTATACGGAGGCCCTGTCCTTGGCGCGCGATCCGGTCCGCGGCCAGGTGGTGTTCGACCGCCAATGCGCCAAATGCCATCGCGTCCAGGACCAGGGCTTCGTCGTCGGCCCCGACTTGGCCGCCACCATCCAGCGGACCGACGAGATGCTGGTGTCGGATATCTTCGACCCCAGCAACCAGATCACGGCCGGCTTCAACACGTACACGGTCGTGACCGAGGACGGCCGCATCTACACCGGCGTGCTGGCCGCCGAGTCGGCGACGCACGTGACGCTGTGCCGCGAGGAGGGCAAGGAGGATACGATTCTCCGGAAAGATATCGACGAGATGGCCGCGTCGCGCACCTCGATGATGCCGGAACGCGTCGAGCAGGATCTCCAGCCCCAGGATCTGGCCGATCTGATCGCTTACCTGCGTCAGGCATTCGGCGCGCAGTTGCCGACTCGGGTGATACTGTTCGACGACGATCCCGGATTCGTCGATCTGCTCGATCAAGGCGAAGGCCGCGCCGTCCTGGAGACCGCGGATCGCTTTGCGGGCAACGCCGCGTTGCGGATCGCCCCGCCGCAGCGCTGGTCGCTGCGGATTCCCGGCTGGCAGTATCCGATCGTCGAGCACCCGGCGCCCGGCGAGTACCGCTACCTGCGGTTCGCCTGGAAAACGTGCGGCGGCCAGGGGGTGATGATCGAACTGGCGGGCGACGGCAACTGGCCACCGGCCGACAAGCCGCTCTGGCGGTACTACAGCGGCCGGAACACCACCGGCTGGGCGGCGCGGCAAATTGCGGCCGACGCCCCGCAGCAGTGGGTCGAGGTCACCTGCGATCTGTGGAAGGATTTTGGTCCCTTCACGCTGACCGGCATCGCTCCCACCGCGATCGGCGACGACGCATTGTTCGACCGCATGGAACTGCTGCGGGAACTGCCGGCCGACGGCGGTCCGACAACCACGGGCCCGTAAGCATCCGCAAACGTTGGCCCACGGGACCGACACCGCGATCCCCGCTCCCCCCGACTGGAGAAAGACAGCGCACCCTGTACAGATTGAGGGATTCGGGTAAAATATTCGGGGGCGTGGCAAGAACCGTGTTGTTCGAGCAAGACATCAGGAGGTGCGGCGAACATGACCAGAGTACATTCGGAAATACCCAGCCTGCCGCCGGGTTTGCCCCAGATGTTGGCGGGCGGACTGGTGGTTGTGCTGATCGGCTACGCCGCGATGACTTCGTTCTACACGGTGTCCACCGAATCGCAGGCGGTGGTCCTGCGTTTCGGCAGGATCATCAAGACCGTGGACCCCGGGCTGCATTGGAAGCTGCCGCTGGGGATCGACCGGCAGTATCCGGTGGAGGTGCGGCGGCAGCTCAAGCAGGAGTTCGGCTTTGGCACGGCCGGAGCAAGCAACCCGTGGCAGGCGTCGGAGGCCGGCACGCAGGAAGCGGAACGAAGCATCGTGACGGGGGATTTGAATTCCGCACTGGTTGAATGGGTGGTCCAATACCGGATCGATGACCCCGAGCAGTACCTGTTCGCCGTCAGGAATCCGGACGCCACATTGCGGCACTTGAGCGAGAGCGTGATGCGCGAGATGGTGGGCGACCGCACGGTTGACGAAGTCATCACCATCGGGCGGCAGGAAATCGAGGCCGAGGCCGTCGTGAAACTGCAGGAGGTAACGCGAAGCTACGGTATGGGGCTCAAGATCGATCAGGTGCAACTCAAGAACGTTAACCCGCCGCAGAAGGTCCAGTCGAGCTTCAACGAGGTGAACCAGGCACAGCAGGAGCGCGAGCGGGCGATCAACGTCGCCACCGGCGAATACAACAAGGTCGTGCCGCGGGCCAAGGGCGAGGCGGATCAGAAGATCAGTGCCGCTCAGGGCTATGCGATCAAGCGGACCAACGAGGCGGAGGGGGACGTGGTTGCATTCGAGGCGTTGCTGGCGGAGTACCTGAAAGCACCGGAAGTGACGCGGCGACGAATCTACCTGGAAACCATGGCGGAAATCCTGCCCAACCTCGGCAAGACAGTCATTCTGGACGAGGATGCCAAGGGCCTGCTCCCGCTACTGAACCTGGGCGATGCGATGAACCCGATTCGAAGAGAGGCCACGCGATGAATGCGAAATTTTCCCTCCTGGTCGCGCTGCTCCTGGCGGTCACCGTTGTTGCCGCGGTGGTGCTGATGGCCAGCGTCTATACGGTCGATCCCACCGAGCAGGTCATCATCACCCAGTTTGGCGAGCCGCAGGGGGATCCGATCATCGAAGCGGGGCTGCACTTCAAGGTCCCGTTCATCCAACAGGTAAACCGCATCCCGAAACTCATCCTGCCGTGGGACGGGCAAGCGAACGAAATGCCCACCAAGGACAAACTGTACATCCGGGTGGACACTTTTGGACGCTGGCGGATCATTGATCCGCTCGAGTACTTCCGCCGCATGCGCGACGAGCGTAGCGCGCAGTCGCGGCTCGAAGACATTCTGGGCAGCGAGACCCGCAACGCGGTGGCCAAGCACGACCTGATCGAAATCGTGCGCACCGACCGGCAGCGGCAGCCGTTGAAAGACGAGATGCTGGAGGAGATGGCCGACGCCGTCTCGGGGCGGATCGGTGTCCTGATGCCGATTCGCAAGGGGCGGAGTGCGATCGAGGGGGAGATCCAGGAGGCGGCCAAGGCCAAGTTGGCCGAATTCGGCATCGAGTTGCTCGATCTGCGTTTCAAACGCATCAACTATAATCCCAGCGTCGTGGAGAAGATCTACGAACGAATGGTCTCGGAGCGTCAGCAGATCGCCTCAAAGTTCCGCTCCGAAGGCGAGGGCGAGGCGGCGCGCATCCTGGGAAATAAAGAACGCGATCTCGACAAAATCGAGTCGGAGGCGTATCGCGAGGTGCAGACGATTCGCGGGGCGGCCGACGCCAAGGCAACCGAAATCTACGCGCGGGCTTACAACCAGACGGCCGAAGCGGCGGAACTGTACGAGTTCGTCAAGTCGATGGAAACGTACAAGACCGTGATCGGCCGGGACGCCACGCTGGTCCTCTCGACCGACAGCGATCTGTTCCGATATCTGAAGCGCGCCGGCGGGCCTCCGCTGCCGTTGACCGCCCCCCAGGCCACCTCGGGCTCGGAACCCTAAGCGACCGCGCAGAAATAAGGGGTTCCATTCTCGTAGGACGGATTGCAAATCCGTCCTGCATTTTGGAATCGCACAGGTTATTTTTGCGCGGATGCCAAGCGGGGCCAAAAGGAAACAGGGGAACTGAAATCGTCACTCGCGCGGGGTTATCCGCCCTGTTGGCGGAGCGCTTCCAGCACCCGGTCGGTGATGGCGCGGATCAAGGCTTCCTGGTCGCTGGCCGCGGGGGCGGCGGGTTGCGGAGCGGCGGGCGGGGGCGAGTTGAACGCTTGACGTTCCACGCCGGCGTCTTTCCAGCTGTTGCGGAAGATGTCGTTGCCACAGACATCACAGTTCTTGTACTCCGGCGTGTTCCGCGGATCGGAGTAGCCCCAGCCTTTTTTCAGTTCGAGCAACTCGCGCTCTTTCTGCTCGCCGACGTATTGCACGCGGCCCAGTTGATGCGACAGCAGCAAGATGCGGCAATAAGCATCCAGGATCTCGGTCCACCAGTAGGCTCGCTCGACCGTTTCGCCGTAACTGACCGTGCCGTGATTGGCCAACAGCATGATGTTCGACTTGTGGACGAAGGGGAGGATCGTATCGGCGAACGCCTGGCCGCCGGGCGTCTCGTAGCGGGCGATCGGTACATCGCCCAGGAAGACTTCGACCTCGGGCAGCACGCACTGCGGGATCGGTTCGCGAGCCACCGCAAAGGCGGTGGCATGCGGCGGGTGGCAATGCACGACACTCTTGATGTCGGCCCGCTGCTTGTAAATCTCCAAGTGCAGCAGGGCTTCGCTGGACATCTTCTTGCGGCCGGCGATCTGCTTGCCCGACATGTCGACCGTGGTGATGTCGTCGGGCGTGAGGAAGCCCTTGCATTGCAGGGTGGGCGTGCATAGCACTTCGTTCTCGCTGATCCGCACCGAAATGTTCCCGTCGTTGGCAGCGGCAAAGCCCTTGGCATAAATGCGGCGGCCGATTTCACAGATTTCTTGTTTGGTTTTGTGTGCATTCACCATGATGGAATTCCTTGTTACTTTTCGTGGCGGGCGAGCCATGGAGTGCGCCCGCTACTGGGGTTGCGGATCGAGGTCAATGCGATCCAGGATCGCGGCGTTGTAGGCATCGACGGGTTTGATTTCCGGCCGAAATGCCTGGGCCGCTTCGGGGCCTTCGGCCAAGGCGATTCGGTCGCCGATGCCGACGCCCAGTTCGTCCCACAGGACCACCGGATCGGCTCCGGGCTCCGTCCGGCCCGTCAGGTTGTTCAGCGACAGGGGCAGGGCCAGCTTGAGCCGAGCCCCTTTGAAGCTCGGATGCATCTGGCTCAGCGTGACCGTGCCGATGACTTGTGCAATCTTCATGCTTCTCCTCCGAGTGCCCGGCGATAGGCTTTTGGACACTCGTGCCGCCCGGCGACAAACTCGCGAATCATGCCCCGCAGTTCGTACTGGCCGTGCTGCGACGGATCGACGACCAACAGGTTCGCCCCGATCAGCCGTGCGGCCTCGCGGACCGAAACGACACTCACGCCCCACGCCGCGCGGACGCTCGCTTGGCGGTTGGCCAGGCACAACGCGACCGCCGGCCGATCGGTCAGTACCACGCCGATCCGGCCTTCGCCCGCCACGGCCTGCGATACCTGCCGGACGACTTCTAAGACACATTCGCGGTCGACTCGTGCCGCACCGGCGGTTTCCGCCGTCACCGCCGCCAGCGCCGCTCCGTTGGCGTGCATCCCGCCTGCCACGCCCAGCACGACGCCAACGCGGACCGACGCATCGCCCGCCGATTCGCTGCGGAAACGCAAGGCAATCTGCCGTTTGCGCAATTCGTCGCGGACCGAGGGCGTAACCACAGCGCCGGCCGAAACCAGCACCTCTTTGACCCCCTGCAAGCGACCGTGAATCAATCCCAACGTGATCGTGCGCGGCTCCAGTCGCAGCTGCCCCGGCTCGCGGGCGGGCGGCGCCGCCAGAGCCTGCTTCTCCGTTCCGTTGCCATCGCGAGTCTCGTCGCCGACGGCCGGCCTGACGCCCAGCTGCTGCAGCCGGCGAAGCACCTCGCGCACGATCGTTTCGAGATCCAATTCCCGGCCGGCCATTCGTCGTTGATCCCTATTCGTCTTTGATCCCGACCGTCGTCCACCGCACCGGGGTGGCGTCGGTCTTGAGCCATTCCCGCGCGTAGCGTCCGTCGCTGGTAATCATCACCGTCTCTCCGCGTCCCGCCCCGACCGAATCGACGGCCAACAACGGATCGCCGTCCGGCGTCCGTCCGTCGGCCATGTACGGCTGGACGACCAGCAGCTTGGCGCCTCGCAGCGTCGGATGCTTGATCGTCGCCGTCACGGTGCCGATCACGCGGGCCAGTTGCATGGTTGATTCCTCAATCCGTCGTTGGTCGTGCCGCGAAGGCCTTACGATTTCCCCAGAATCCACAAATCGTCGATCATCGAGCATCGCCGCTCGCGGGTAAAGGTCAGCGGCGTCGTGACGCCTTCGCCCGTCGGACCGGCGATCGAGAACGAGATGTAGCCCTCGCCGCCTAGTCCCAACGACGCCATGCAGGGGCCGTTCTTGACGAACAAGGTCGTCTCGAGGGCCCGCCCCATTTTGGTCATGTTGCGGACGTTGTTCGAGTGAATGATGCTGGTGTGCCTGAATCCGTGCTCCGCTCTCTTGGCCCTGGCAATCGCCTCGTCCACGTCGCGGCAGCGGACAAAGGGTACGAAGGGCATCATCTGCTCGACGGGCACGAACGGGTTCGATTCGTCGGTCTCGCCGAACAGCAGTTCCACATCGTCCGAAACCGTGCGGCCCGCTCCTCGCGCCAGCACGGCCGCGTCCTGGCCCAGGAACTCCTTGGCCGGCACGTCGTGCTTGTGTTTCTCGTCGCCCACCTGGAGGATGGCGTTCTTGGTCAATGCGGCGACCTCCTTGCTGCACAACTTTACGGCGCCGGCTCGTTCCATCGCGGCCATCATCTGGTCAAACACCTGATCGACGACGAAGACTTCCTTTTCCGCGATGCACAGCAGGTTGTTGTCGTAGGACGCGCCCTGCACGATCGCGCGGGCCGCGCGGTCCAAGTCGGCGGTCTCGTCCACGACCACGGGAGGATTGCCGGGGCCGGCGACGATCGCCCGCTTGCCGCTGTTCAACGCAGCGCGAGCTACGGCCGCGCCGCCGGTCACGCAGATCAGCTTGACCTCGCGGTGCTTGAAAATCGTGTCCGCCGTCTCCAGCGTGGGCTCGGCGATCACGCAGATCAGATTGTCGATGCCGACGTCGCGATGAATGGCTTCGTTGTACCGCCGCACGCCTTCGACCGCTACGCGTTTGCCGCTGGGATGCGGGTTGACGACCAGCGTGTTGCCGGCGGCGATCATGCTGACCGCATTGCCGGTGATCGTCGGCAGCGAGTGGGTCACGGGGGTGATCGCGCCGATGACGCCGAACGGCGCGTGCTCGATGACCGCCAAGCCGTGATCGCCGCTGAACACCTCGCTGCGGAGGAACTCGACGCCCGGGCTGCGGTCGCCGAGGGTCTTCAGTTTCTCGATCTTGTGCTCCAAGCGGCCGATCTTGGTCTCGTTCATCTCCATCGTGCCGAGTTCGACGCACTGGTCGATGGCGATCCGGCGGATGTGGCCGATGATCCGCTTGCGGTCCTCCATGCTCCGCTCGCGAAGCCGTTGGTAAGCTTCGGCCGCCGCCTCGATGGCTTGGCGGGCGTCGGTAAAGATCCCGTGGCGGCCCTCGTAGCTGGCACTGCTGACGGGCGGAATCCGGCCCACTTCGGCCAGGACTTGCGCGACAACGTTGCGAATCAAGGCTTCGTCGATTTGCATGGTGTTCCTCGAGAATCAGGTTCGACCCTGATGGTTGTTTTGAATTTGCTCGGTTCGATCCGGCGGCATTCGTGGGACGGATTGGCAATCCGTCCGCCTGGCTATATCTCCACGTCGTTCGTCCCGTTGCTCTCGCGAGAATAAACGCACGCCGAATCCACATGCACCCTGTCCACGATCCCGACAATCACCGTATCCAAGGGCATGTTCTTGGTCTCCGGTGTCAGCCGAGCGGTAGAGCCTTGGGTGATCAGCACAAGATCTCCCTCGCCCGCCCCCAACAGATCCACGGCGACAAAGGTCCGGCCGGTGGTTATCAAGTTCTTGCGTTCGTTAGGTTCCAGCCGGTACGGCTCGACGATCATCAGCTTGTAGCCGACCAACGTAGCGACCTTTTGGGTCGACACCAACGATCCGGTTACTTTGGCGACGAACATGGCTCAGTCCTTTTGCTGTAACAGCTGTTTCGCCAACCGCGCCACGACCAACTCCTCGTTGGTCGGCACGATCCAAATCTGGGTGCGGCTGTGGGACGTACTGATTCGGCCCTCGCCCCGAGCTGCCGCGTTGGCCGCGTCGTCCAGGACGATGCCCAACTCCTCGAGTCCGGCACAGACCGCCTGCCGCGTCCGTACGCCGTTCTCGCCGATCCCGCCGGTAAACGCGATCACGTCGGCGCCCCCGAGTTCGACCAACAGCCCGCCCAAGTGCCTGCGGGTTTCTGTGTGGAATACGTCCAACGCCAGCTGCGCCCGCGCGTGGCCTGCATCCGCCGCCTGTTCCAAGTCCCGCACATCGCCGCTGACGCCGCTCAGCCCCAACAGCCCGCTGCGGCAGGCCAAGTCGTCCAGCACCTGATCCAACGTCTTGCCGGTCGCCTGCATGATCACGGGCAGCGCGAAGGGATCGAAATCGCCGACGCGATTGTTGTGCGGCAAGCCCGATTGCGGACTCATCCCCATCGACGTGGCCACACTCTGCCGGCCGCGGATCGCACACAAACTGCTGGAACCGCCCAGGTGACACGAGATCACCCGCAGGTCTTCCCGCCCCAGCAGTTCCGCCACGCGGCCTGCGATGTAGCGATGGCTGGCGCCGTGGAAGCCCCAACGCTTGACGTGCAACTGGTCGGCCCATTCATGCGGCGCCGGATAGTACCGCCAGCGATCGGCAAGCGTGGCATGAAAGCCTGTCTCGAAGGCGGCCACCAGCGGGATCTCCGGCAGTTTTTCCGCCAACAGCCGCATCGCGCAGATGTACGGTGGGTTATGCGCCGGCGCCACCTGGTTCATGTCTTCCATCGCCGCCAACACGTCGGCCGTCACCCGTTGCGTACCGCTGATCCGGCCGCCGTGAACGGCTTTGAAGCCGATGGCCGAGACGTCTCCGGCCGACTGCAAGCAGCCGGTTTCCGGATGCGTCAGCTGTTCCAGGCACTGCCGTACGGCCACCGCGTGGTCCGGCACGTGGGCCGTCAGTTCCTGCTTGCGACCGCCGATCTCGACGACGCAACGGCTTGCTTCCGCCGAACCGATCCGCTCCACGCCGCCGCGCGCCAGTTGGCGCTCGTCGGCCATGTCGAACAGCCGGTACTTGAAACTGGTCGAACCGAGGTTGGCAACAAGGATCTTCATGAACGCGCACTCCGTTACGACAGGAACACCTCCATCAGCCCGTCCGCGGGCCGGGGAATCACATGGCTGCCGACCAATTCGCCGACCTGGCTGGCCGCGTTCGCGCCGGCTTCGACCGCCGCCCGCACGCTGCCCACGTCGCCCTTGACGATCGTGGTCACCAAACCGCCGCCGATCCCGACGCGTTTGACAATCTCGACATTCGCCGCCTTGGCCATCGCATCCGTCGCTTCGACCAGGGCGATCAAGCCCTTCGTTTCCACCAATCCAATTGCTGTCTGCATCGCAAAAACCCTCATCTGTGAAAAACTCGACTACTTGGACACCGCCCGCTTGATCGCCGGAGGCAACACGATCCCCAGATCGTCGTGCGGCCGCGGAATGACCTGCACGCTGACTACCTCGCCGACTCGGCTGGCGGCATTCGCCCCCGCGTCGGTAGCGGCCTTGACCGCCGCCACATCGCCGGTCACAAACGCCGACACCATCCCGCTGCCGACCTTGTCCCAGCCGTGGAACGTCACGTCGGCGGCCTTCAACATCGCGTCGGTGGCCTCGATCAGACTGATGAATCCCTTGGTCTCGATCATGCCCAACGCTTCCATCGCCTTTGCCATGTTGCCAGTTCTCCCCATAAAAGGAATGAAACTCTCACCCAAATTATCCGTCGCTTACGGCTTCCAAAGTTCAATTTTCGTGGCCTGGTCCATGTTGCAGGCGTTGCCTTCGTCCGTGTCCAGGTGAACTTCCAGCTTGATGCCCTGTTCGGCTCGCACCTTCAACTCTTCCAAGACCACGGAACACTGCGGCGATTCGACGCGCAGATTCATCATCTCGCCCGTCTTGACGCCGTAATACTCGGCGTCGAGCGGGCTCATGTGAACATGCCGCGCCGCACGAATCACGCCTTCCTTCAACTCGACCACACCCTTGGGACCAACCAGGACACAACCCGGACTGTTCTTGATGTCGCCACTGTGCCGCACCGGCGCGTCGATGCCCAAGGAAATCGAATCGGTAAACGCCAACTCGACCTGACTGTGCGACCGCGTGGGCCCCAGCACCCGTACGGTCGGCAGCATTCGCCGCCGCGGACCGACGACCATCACCGTCTCTTCAGCCGCATAGTAGCCGTCCTGGTACAAGTCCTTCATGGGCGTCAGCCGATGTTTCGGACCAAACAGGATCTCGGTGTGCTCGTCCGTCAAATGCACGTGCCGAGCGGAAATGCTGACGACCAGGTTCGGAACGTAAGCACCTGCCGGCCGGCCGTTGCCGCCCGTGCGGGCCAGCACAATCTGCCGCACGATGTTTTCGATCAATCGTGGATCAATCGGAGCTGCCAAAGCCATGCTCGAAAACCCCCTAAGTCCGTATTGCCATTCGTCCAGCGGCCCTTCGTTCGCTCGAAGCGGAAGGAATTCCGCTCTACATCGTTGTCCCCGCGGGCGATTGGGCCACGACCAACCGCACGCCCGCCTCGCTCAACGCTTGCTGCCAGTGGGGACGGATGTCCCCGTCCGTCACCAGCACATGCGCCTTTCCCAACTCGCTCAAGTGCGACAGGCACGTGCGGCCGAATTTCGTGCTGTCCGCCACCACAATCACCTCGTCGGCCGCGTTCATCATCGCCCGTTCGGTCTCGACCAGCAGCAGATTACTGTTGAAATACCCTCGCTCGTTGATGCCTGCCACGCTCAATACGGCTCGCCGCACACTCAATTCGGCCAACATCTGGTTGGCATAAGGCCCCATCGAAACGCCCGTCCGCCGATGGACGTATCCACCCACCAGCACCAGATCCACCGTGTCGCTGGAGCTGAACAGCATGGCGACGGGCAGCGAGTTGGTGACAACCTGTAACGGTCGCCCTGCCAACGCTCGTGCCAACTCATACGTCGTGCTGCCCCCATCCAACAGGACCGTATCGCCGTCTTCGATCAACTTCGCCGCCTCGGTCGCAATCTGACGCTTCTTGTCCCACTCGACCGACTGCTTCAGATCGAAATGAGACAGCTTCGGCGACGGGCCGGTGTAGAACACCCCCCCATGCGTCCGCCGCGCGACACCACTGTCTTCCAGATAGTCTAGATCACGCCTAACGGTTGATTCGGAAACGTTGAGTTCTCCCGCCAAATCGGGCAAGGAAGCGAACCCCCGCACCCGCACCAGCTCCAAAACTCGACTTCGCCGATCCTCGGCATTCGTCTGCGAGGCCATCCTAACACCCTCCACCGGCTCACGTTTCGAGCTAAAGTTCCCAGATTATGCACGCAGTCGTGAATATATTCAATCACCCTTTGTTGAATTTTCTTTCACGGAATGAGAGATTCCAATCATAGAATGCCAGCATGTGATAGACATCGAGCAAACGTTGTTTATGCCGCACGCGGTTAAGAAGATGGCACATCTATTGCGATGAAGATCATCCCGATTCTTCGGATTCTTGAGAACTAATCGAACCGCAAATTCGTCAAACAGTACCCAGTCGGTGTTTTTAACGGCACATCAAGATATAGTGACGATGTCATCCGTAATTGCTTGAGCATGGTAACCGTCGAGCAATGCAGAGGGCTGGAGACAGTAGCATGAGCAGGATGCCATGCCACGTCGGCTGGTGAATAAATTGGATTCGGCAGACGGATAAGAATAGAATACGAACGAGGTCCGACTGGCAGCCAACTTCTGCGGCTTGCTGGGTGGGCTGCCCGACACGCTGAAGCCTGGCATGCCGTTTTGGCCGAGGAATCACCATGACCGCTTGGTGGCGAAGTTTCCCTGTTTTTTCCGTTCGAGGTCGTGACCGTCGCATCCGGTTGCGCCGAGTTCCAATTCTCGGAATCGAGCATTTGGAAGACCGCCGTCTGCTGGCCGGGTTATTCACGAATCCAGGATTCGGACTGAGCGCGTACGAGTTGACGGTAGCAGAGGGCGGCGCGGCGGAGGCGTTTGACGTCGTCTTGACGGGCCAGCCTTCCAGCGACGTGGTGTTGGACGTTTCCAGCAGCAATCCCGGCGAAGCGGAGGTCTGGCCCGTGCGGTTAACCTTTACGCCCGGCAACTGGGATTTGCCGCAATCGGTGCTGGTCACCGCCGTGGATGACAACTTGATTGACGGCCCCCAGATGACCGCAGTCACGGTTCGCATCGACCAAGATGCCTCGGACAGCAGCTTTTCCGGCGTTTCGGACCAGGTGGTTTACGTGAGCACCCTGGACGATGACATCGGCGGTTTTGTCCTCAGCAAGGCCGCACTGGAGGTTTCCGAGTCCGGCACGACGGATACCTTTACCGTGGTGTTGACGGCTCGGCCGAACGCCGATGTGACGCTGGTCGCGATCAGCGGGAACGAGGCCGAGGCGACGCTCCATCCGGCGGTGTTGACGTTCGCGCCGGCCGACTGGAACCAGCCGCAAACGGTAACGGTCACGGGCGTGGACGACCCTCGAATCGACGGCGATCAGACGACACTGGTGACGGTCGGCGTGGCAGCTGCAATCTCGGATGGTCACTTTGCCGAGCTGGGCGATCAGACGGTGAGCGTCATCACGATGGACGACGACGCGGCCGGGTTTGTGCTCAGCAAAACGGTCGCGGTTGTTTCCGAATCGGGCACCACGGACACGTTTACCGTGGTGCTGACGGCGCAGCCGGAGACGCACGTGACGCTGACCGTGTCCGGCAGCGATGCGAGCGAGGCGACGGCAAGCCCGGCCGTGCTGGTCTTCTGGCCGGCGGTCTGGAACTCGCCCCAGACGGTGACGATCACTGGCATCGACGATTCCGAGCGTGACGGCGCCCAGGAATCCCTGGTAACCATCGCCGTCGACGCGGATCAATCGGACGGCCGTTTCGCCGACGTAGCCGCTCAGGCCGTGTCGGTTACTACCCTCGACAACGATTACGGCTGGCACAACGTTGACAACCCGTTCGACACCGACGGGGACGGCTTCGTCACCGCGCAGGACGTGTTGATTTTGATCAATTACATCAACGGCAATTCGGGGAATACCACCTTGCCCTCGTCGCCGGTCTCGCCTCCGCCGTACTATGACGTCAACGACGACAACTTGTGTACCGCGCTGGATATTCTGATGGTAATCAACTGGATCAACACCCAGTCAGCCGCCTCGAGCAGCGGCGAAGGCGAAGGCATCTCGCGCGACGCATCTCCTGCGGCCACCGCGGTGCCGCTGGAGGCCCGCCGGAGCCCCGCGGTGCAGCCGGTTTTCGCCACCGCAGAACGTCTTTCCGATCCGATCGCGGCCCCCCGTCCCGCCTCAGCGCCCATTCCACCGCCCGCAACGCGACTCCAAGCATCGTTCAGCTCGGCCAAGCCCGGTCGCCCCCTCCATCGCATCTCACCAGATTGGACGGTGTCCGTGGATGCCGCGTTGGAGATCTGGGAGCCGGAATGGGACGAAGTTGCAGGATTGCCATCGGCGGCGTGAACGGCCGATCCTGCGCGCGACCGGAATAGGTTCCGGTACGTTCGGTCAACCCGGGGGCAATCCCTGAGGCCGCCCTTCTTTCAGTCTGCTCGTGAGAGATCGAACAGATTTGCAGTTGCTTGTCGCACGGCTCGTCGCTCTTCCTGGGCCTATTCTCGGTAGGTTCGTCACAGAGCTACCAGGCTACGTGTTTCCCACCTCAGCGTCTCGGCAACTTTGCGGTGAACCATCCACAACGGCCTCCGATCGATGAACGAGCGCCAAGAATGACGAATAATAGACAGTGGACGCAAGAAACCTCGTCCATGAACCTGACTGACGGAATTAACGACTTGCCTCGTCCTTATCAAGAGAGTTGAACGTGTTTTCCAGCTTATCGTTCTTCGGCCGTATTGCGAAGCGCCGGTCCACTCCGCGTAAGCAGAAGCGGCACGATCAGAACACCCATGCCACGCGGCGGCGATTGCTGTTAGAGCAACTGGAGGATCGCAGGCCGCTGGCGACGTTTGTGGAATCGGCGGCATCGACGACGATCTTGAACGTGGTTCTTGGCGCCGACGAGCATCTGGCCGTTCAATCCACTCCGTCCGACACCTATACATTCACCCTTGCCGGAGGCACTTGGAGCGGGACGGACAGTACCAACGTAACGGGGCATGGTTCCAACTTGCTGACCGTCACGTCAGCGGGACGAGCAACATTTGATATGATCGATATCACCGACTCGGCGGCCACGGCGGGCGTCGCATTCGCGGACAGCGGCGACACGGCATATTCGGCCAATTTCTCCATCGTGCTGACCAACGGCAGTCCTTGGGTAACATTCCAAGGCACGTCCCGCTTCGGGACGTCCAATCTGATCGTATCGACACCAGGCGGCATCGTTTTGTCGAGCGACTCGCCCGCCGCCAGTCTGGCCGTATCGGAGGGCAGTATCCAATTCTGGGCCAACCGTGCCGGCCTGGGCTCGAGCACCTTTACGGGGATCACGTTAGCCGCGGGCAGTTCGATCACGTCCACAGGCACGGGCCAGATTCACTTGTTTGGCAGAGGCTCGGGAACCGCTGCCGATACGTTGGGCATCGCGCTCGCCGCCGGCTCGGTGATTCAGTCCACATCGTCGGAACCGGGCGCCGGGACGATTACGCTCGACGGAACCGGCGGCTCAGGCGCCACCAGCAACGACGGCGTGCGTGTCAGCGGCGAAAATGCCGCCGTCAAGTCGGCCGCGGGGACGATCCAGATCGCGGGAACAGCGACGACGAGCGGCTTCGGAATCAACCTGCAGAGCACCAATGCGGTCCAAGCAACGGGTACGGCAAACATTCAGTTGATGGCCGACGGGATGAACTTGACAGGAACCGCGCCGGTCGTAGCGGCAGGCGTAAACCGCGTAACACTTCACCCGAGGACGGACGGAACCGCGATTGACCTCGGGGGAAACGACGCCTCCGGCATCCTCGGCCTGACCGACGCCGAACTCGATGGCGTTACCGCGGGGACGCTGCAGATTGGCGATGGCAACAGCGGCGCGATCACCGTCAGCGCGGCGATTACGCACTCCAACCCGCTGGCACTTACGACCGGCTCGGAGATCACGGTCCGCGATACCGTCACCATGGATTCCGGCAAGAGTTTCACCGTCACGGCGGATCAGGTTGATATCCAGCGAGTGATCACCGCCCACGGCGGGATCACCCTGCAACCGGCCACGGCGGCGCGAACCATTCGGTTGAACGATTCAACGGAGGACTTCAATTTAAGCGCTGAGGAGTTAGGCCGCCTTTCGTCCAGCGGCACCGTCACCATCGGTGCGGCGGATGGTACGGGAGCGATCGCGATTGGCGGATCCGGGCAGATCGGCGCGTTGAATTACGCACTTACTCTGCGAGGCGGCGAGGTCGCTTTCTCGAACACATTGCGCGTCTCCAGCGCGAGGACATTGACGCTCAACACCGGGGCGGTGACCAGCGCTGCTGGAGACGGTTTCGATATCACGGCCGGGACACTCGATCTGGATACGCACGGAGCTGTGGGCGCGCCCAACAATCCCCTGGTCACCACGATTGGTAATCTTCAGGGTACGGTCGACGGAAATCTGTTCCTCCGGGAAGCGACAAGTCTGACGATCAGCGGCGCCCTCAGTACCGGTTCGAATACGATCGAGCTGAACGGCGGGATATTTAACTTGGGGGCCTCCGAGCGAATCGACGCGAACTCGCGGCTCAACGTCAACGGCGGCACATTTGCCATGAGTTCCTACAGCCAAACCGTAGCGGGCGTCACACTGACGAGCGGCACGATTGGCGGGGCGAGCGTCCTGACCAGCATGACCGACTTTGAGGTCAAGAGCGGGACGATCTCTCCCAAATTGGCTGGTTCCGTGGGGCTGAACAAGACCACGTCCGGAACGGTGATCCTGAACAACAGTGTAAACACGTTTACCGGAGCGACAACGATTTCCGGGGGGACGCTGGCAATTAACGCGGACGCCGGATTGGGAACACCGCCGGCCGACGCCGTTCCCGGCCACCTGGTGATCGACGGCGGGACGTTGGGAACACAAGGTTTCGTCCTCGTCGCCAACCGCGGGATCAGGATCGGTAATGCGTCCGGCGACGGCACCGGAACCATCGACGTCTCGTCCGGCACACTGACTTACAACGGAATCATCACAGACGACGGAACGGGGGGCCATCGACTGGTCAAGACCGGCATGGGAACGTTGCGGCTAGGCGGCGTAAACGCGTACCGCGGCGGCACGGTCGTTCGTGAGGGGCTGATCAGCATCGCTGCTGACAGCGGCTTGGGAATCGCCCCGACCACGAAGACTCCTGGGCACTTGACGCTCGGCGGGGGGGGGCTGCGAGCGACGGAGAGTTTCGAGCTGGCGGCGAATCGCGGGATCAGCTTGGGACTGCCCTCCGGCTCGGGAACGGGCAACATCGCTGTTCTGCAGGACAAGACGTTAATGTACAACGGCTTGATCACGAACCATGACAGCGGCATAGGAACTTTGGCCAAGAAAGATGGGGGAACGTTGGTTCTGGGCGGTGAGAATACCTTTACCGGGGGCACGACCTATGCCGGGAAGACGTCGATTCTTGAATCGAACTCGGGGGTAATTCAAATCAATCATTCCGGAGCACTGGGGGCGAGCGGAGGGATTTTCTTTGGCGACTCAGGGGGACTCAGGTATGGTTCGGGCGTGTCGGTTGACATGTCTGGCCGAATCAACACCGGGACCTCGAAGGAGACGGTTCGGATTGATACCAACGGCAGTGATGTCACATTCGCCAACGCGCTGACGGGCAGCGGCAGGCTGGAAAAGCTCGGCGGCGGCAGGCTGACACTGGCAGCTGCCGGGACGACGACGGCGCCCACCCTGTACGTTCGCGGCGGCGAGTTGGCGGTGACGGCGGGGAGCTTGGAGTTGACGGACACCATCAAGGACGCTGCGCTCGACGAGCGCGCCAGTGCGTTCGTGCGGAATGCCGCGTTGCGGATCGCAGGCGGCACGGTTCGGACGGCGGGTTCCCTGGTGGTGGGTTACGCATCGGAGCCTGCCACGCTAGCCGTCAGCAGCGGGTGTCTCGAGGTCGGCGCCAATCCGGACGCTCCCGCTCGCGACCTCTTCGCGGGGGCCAGCATCGCTGCGACAGTGGACATCAGCGGCGGAACGACAGAGATCCACGGGGAATTCACCGTCGGCAGCAACAGCAGCGCCACCGTGAACGTCCGTGGAGGAATGCTCACCGCGAGCAGGCTCCGGCACTTCAAACAAAACCATGCGGTGGTTAACTTGACGGGTGGAAACGTCACCGTGGATGAAGTCGTGCTCGAGACGAACACCACGGCCGACGGCAGCCTGACCGTGAATCTCGACGCGGGCGGGACGTTGACGAGCGACCGGATATATCTGAATCGGACCGGCGGCACCTCTGGCACGCACAGCCTGTCCTTGCGGTTCAACGGGGGCACGCTAAAGAAAAAGTCCGACCGCGACGGCCCTCTGATCGACACCATCGTGGGTACGGGCGGGACGCTGGTTTGGGACGTGGTCATCGCAGGCGGCGGCGCGGCGATCGACACCAACGGCTTTGACACCCACGTCGTGCGACCGCTACTCCGCGACTCGACGCGGGCAGCCACTCAGGACGGTGGGCTGTTGAAGAAGGGCATCGGCACGCTGACGCTGGCCGCCGTCCACACCTTCACGGGCCCGACCACCGTCGAGTCGGGCACACTGGCTTTGGCCGACACGGCCTCGAACAACAGCATCGCAAGTTCTCCGGCCATCGACGTCCGGGCCGGCGCGACGCTAAATGTCATCGGCCTGGACGGCAGCGCCGCCAGCACGCTGATCTTGGCCAGCGGTCAGACGTTGACGGGCAAGGGCACCGTGCAGGGGAATCTGGCGGTGGCGGCAGGCGCGACGCTGGCTCCGGGCAGCACTCCCGGCATCCTGACCCAGGTGGGCAACCTGACGCTGGCGGGCGAGACGAAAATCGAGATCGCCGGCGCGGGGGCGGCCGGCGCAGCGGACGGGTACAGCCAGATTCAGGTCACGGGAAATGGCACGGTGACAATCCTGAGCGGAGCCACCCTCACCTTGGTCGAGACCTACACGGCCTTCCATCCGTCGGCCTCCCAGATGTTTACCCTGATCGACAACGACGGCGACGCATCCGATCCCGTGACCGGCACGTTCAGCGACCGGGCGGATGGCGCCACGGTAACCGTCAATGGCAAGACGCTCAAGCTGTTCTACAACGGCGAGGACGGGAACAACGTGGTGTTCATCGAGGCCGGCACGACGAATCCTCCGGATGATGGCGTCGCCGGGGTTGCGATCAGCAAAACGGTGGCGGTCGTTTCGGAATCGGGTACCACGGACACGTTTACCGTGGTGCTGACGGCGCAGCCGGAGACGCACGTGACGCTGACCGTGTCCGGCAGCGACGCGAGCGAGGCGACGGTGAGCCCGGCCGTGCTGGTTTTCTCGCCGGAGGACTGGGATTCGCCTCAGACCGTGACAATCACCGGCGTCGACGATTTCGAGCGTGACGGCGATCAGGAATCCGTGATCACCATCGCCGTGGACGCGGAACAATCCGACGGCGGTTTTGCCGGCGTAGCCGCTCAGACGGTCTCGCTTACCACCCTCGACAACGATTCCGGCTGGCAGAACGTGGATTATCCGTTTGACGTCAATGGGGACGGATTCGTCACCGCCAATGATGCACTGATCCTGATCGATCGCATCAACGGCAATGCGGGGAATTCGACCTTGCCATCGCCGCCACTCTCGCCGCCGCCGTACTACGACGTCAACAACGACAGCTTGTGTACGCCGCTGGATATTCTATTGGTAATCAATTGGATCAACACCCAGTCAGCCGCCTCGAGCAGCGGCGAAGGCGAAGGCATCTCGCGCGACGCATCTCCTGCGGCCACCGCGGTGCCGCTGGAGGCCCGCCGGAGCCCCGCGGTGCAGCCGGTTTTCGCCACCGCAGAACGTCTTTCCGATCCGATCGCGGCCACCCGTCCCGCTTCAGCGCCCATTCCACCGCCCGCAACGCGACCCCAAGCATCTTGTATCTCGGCCCAGCAGTTGCGAACCACCGAACGCGGCCAACGAAACTGGTCGGTGGCGGTAGATGCCGCGTTGAAGCTCTGGGAGCCGGAATGGGACGACTTGGCAGAATGACGAGGCGCCCAAATCTGCCATCGCTTTTGTTTTCCCTTTCATCCCTCTTAACCCGGATTTCCTCGCTTACGCTTTGGGTTATGAATAATCCGGGTTAACGCACAGCTTGGCCATGCATTGCAGCGCCCGCGATGCGCAAGCGAGGGCGGCACACGCGCCCTCGCCTGCGGTAGGGATACCCAGCAACAATCGTCCGCCGAACGACTAGTAGGGCTGGTAAATGCCCGGCATCGGGATCGGATAATCGCCGCTGTCGTTCTTGTTGACCGGGGCGGGAGCGTCCCAAGCGAGGCTCTCCGGGAACTCGCTGGTGCCCTTGGCCACGGCGTCATCCCACTTGACGATCTTACCCGAGTAGGTGGCCATCCGGCCCAGAACGGCCGTCATGCTGCTGGACGCGCCGTGCCAGCCTTCGTTGTACGGCGTGCCCGCGCGGACGGCCGCGATCAGGGCCTTGTGCTCCTCGACCATCGAATTGACGCGAGGGCCGTCGTAACGCCACTCCGTTTCACCCCGAATCCAGCCGGAGCAGTTCGATTCGCCCTTGACGCCGTGCGCGTGCTCGCTGACGCTGCTGAACGTGTTGGGGATATGCCGGCACTGGCTGAACATCTTGATGCCGTCAGCAAAGGTGAACTCGACGAAGTGCTCGTCGAAGATCTGGCCCGTGCCCTTGTTGCCGCCCAGGTAACGCTGCAAGCAACCGCCCATGCCGTTGGCTTCGACCGGGTGCGCCTTTTTGGGATCGCCGTCCTTGGCCCAGGCCCAATTGCAGACGTCCAGGTTGTGGATGTGCTGCTCGCAGATATTGTCGCCGCTGAGCCAGCAGAAGTGATACCAGTTGTCCACCTGGTACTGCATTTCCGTGGCCCCTTCCTTGCGCGGCCGGTTCCAAATGCCGCCGCCGTTCCAGTAGGCCCGCAGCAGCGTGATCGCGCCCATCGCCCCGTCGTGGATCCGCTTGATCGTCTCGACGTACTCGGGCTGGTGCCGGCGCTGGAAGCCGACGCCGACTTTCAATCCCTTGTCATCGGCCATCTGGTTCGCTTCCATCAGCAGCCGGTAACCCGGAGCGTCCACACAGCACGGCTTTTCCATGAAGACGTGCTTGCCGGCTTTGATCGCGGCGGCGTAGACCATCGGCCGGAACCCCGGGGGGGTCGCGGTGATGATCATGTCGGGGCCGGCGTCGATGGCTTTCTGATACGAATCCAGGCCCACGAAGACGCGATCATCCGGCAAGTCCACGCGGTCCTTGAATTCCTTGTGGTCGCGGAGTCGTTTGGCGGTGCCTTGAGCCCTGTCCTCGAACGAGTCCGCGACGGCGATCACGCGAATGCCCGGATCGGCGTTCAGACTGTCCTGGACGGCTCCGTTGCCGCGGCCGCCACAGCCGATCAAGGCCACCTTGATCACGTCGCTGCCGGCGGCGTGAGCCGTCCGGGCGATGTTCATCTGGCCGGCCAAGGCAACGCCTGCTGCAGCCGCGGTCGTTCCCTTGAGGAAGTCGCGTCGAGATGCGTTCTGCTTGTCGCTCATCATTAATGCTCCTAAAAAAACAAACCGAAGCGGCCAACCGGGAACATCCAGGCTGGCTTGTCTAAAATTGTGTCCTGTCCGGAACGGCAGGGCAAGTACGGATGGGGCCCGATGCGACCGTTCGATACCGTCAAGAGGGCCGCGCGTGAAACGCTCGTACGTTGTCCCGAAAGGTGCGACGGCGCTACATGTCGAAGCCGAACCCGGGGTCAGTGGTAGCCGTACGCCGGCAAGGCGACCAGCGGGGGGGCCGAGGATTGCCACTGGATGACGGTGGGTTGCATCGTGCCCGGCTCTTGCGGCCGGGTGAGGGAACTGGGAATCAGGGGCTGCACGGCGTCCGAAGCGGCAGGAGGCGACGAGCGCAAGTCCAGCGGCGCGTCAGCGCTCGAACCGGGGACACGCGAAGCATGCGCCATGTCCCGCTGGCGGGCGTACCAGCTGCCAGCGCCGCCACTAGCGACGGCGTTGCGAACCGGCACTGGTTCTGACGCGGTACCGCTCGCCGCAGCCAACTGGATTCCGGAGGCGGATTCTGGGACTTGGTTCTGTCTCGCCAACAGCGGCGATTGCGGATCCAGGTGCGGACTGCCTTGCCGCACCCAGTCCAGCCAGGTGACCTGCAGTTCGGACAGGCTTTGGTACCCATAATGCTGGTTGATTGCCGCCGTCCAGTTGTTCCAATTCATCCCATCGCCAACGAAGTCGACAAACTTCCGTTTCCCGCCCTGGGCGATCAGGAACCGGGCCAAAGAAAAGCCTTGCGAGTACAGCGGCAGAATGTCGTCCGGGTACTCCTTCATCGCGAACATCTGGTTGAAGGCAATCCCGCGGCCGGTTGTCAGAAAGTTGACCAGCAGATGGCTTTGTTTCGTCTTCTCGCTGGTGTGCTCGACGCTCGTCGCCGCGCCCTCGTCGGCCCATCGCGGCAGAGGTCGGCCGAAATGCGTGGCGAAGATCATGTGCAAGATCTCGTGCGGCAAAACGCTGTCCATCAGCCGCTCGTACGAGCCTTGAATCGTCATCTGCCAGCCGAACGGGCGACCTCGATCGAACATAAAGCTGGTGGCTCCCCCCGCGCCCAGATGCGCGCCGACATGCACCCGGATCGGACACGGGTCTTGCCAGGGAGGCAGTTCTCGCCCCAGCCACTCCAGCGCCAAGTCGCGGCGATACGTTTCGCCCGCCTCGCCGATGGCCCGCGCGACCTCGGGGGTGGGAGCCGAGACAATGAAATTCTGGGTGCGATGGCTGGCGCCCAGGGACAACAACGAGGCTGCGATCAACGCAGCGGAGAAAAAGCGAGCTTCCATGCTCTCTGGCCACTCCCTTGTTGAATCCGTTCGTGAAGCGGAGGCATCCTACCTCCGTTTCGACATGGCTCGATGGCCGGGCTTAACGCAAATGGCGAGCCAAATCGATTTCGCGTCGCGTACCGCGGGTGCCTGCCAGCCTCAAACTCCGTCGTCAGCGAGGTTTGAGAAAAAACCTTTCCAATCGGCTCGCCGTGGCCGAGTCCCTTGGCTGGTGCCCGCGTTTGCAGAATCTACACAAGGTAATGGAAATTGTACTTTCAAGGCCAGACCGGTTTTGTGATTTCGGGTGCTAGCAGCAAAGCTGCAGGCGCATAGCGACATGTTTGCAACCGGACATCGACCAGGGTGACCGAGCGGCGACAGAAAACGCCAACCAAACCGCTGGACCTAAACGCCGCTTCGGTCCAGCCTATTGTTCTGGCTCCGCTCCGATATTCGTGCTCGTGCTCGTGCTCGTGCTCAGCGAAGCGGTGCTCGTGCTCGTCATCGACCAACTCACGGTACTCGGCTTGCGATTCGCCCACGCCGTCGCCCGCAGCCATTGATCACGAGCATGACGATGAAGTCGCGACAAGCCCTTGGCGACGCGAAACGCCTCGGCCGGGTACTGGACTGCGAACCGGTAAACGTCCAGCCGATCATGATCGAAGATCGGTTCGGTCCTCGAAGGGGCCTCTCGATTACGAGCACGAGCACCGCCGCAAGCGGCTGAGCACGAGCACGACCAATTCTGGCTCCGCTCCGATATTCGTGCTCGTGCTCGTGCTCGTGCTCAGCGAAGCGGTGCTCGTGCTCGTCATCGACCAACTCACGGTACTCGGCTTGCGATTCGCCCACGCCGTCGCCCGCAGCCATTGATCACGAGCATGACGATGAAGTCGCGACAAGCCCTTGGCGACGCGAAACGCCTCGGCCGGGTACTGGACTGCGAGCCGGTAAACGTCGAGCCGATCATGATCGAAGATCGGTTCGGTCATCGAAGGGGCCTCTCGATTACGAGCACGAGCACCGCCGCAAGCGGCTGAGCACGAGCACGACCAATTCACTGCCAGAACGGTGAATCAACCGCCGAACAACGAGAACCTGGAATCTTCCGCAGGCATCTGCCGAAATCTCGGCGATTCGGCTATAACAGAGCCCGTTTGCCATTATGCTTTCCGGACACGCGATAAACTATGCATGGTGTAACTGTAGCTGAATTGGTGCCGATCCTTCAGACCGCGATCGGTCCCGCGCTGTTGATCTCCGGGGTCGGTCTGCTTCTGTTGACGATGACCAACCGATTGGGACGCGTCGTCGACCGCGCTCGCCTGCTGGTGGATCAAATGGAGGACACGCCGTCCGAGTTGCGGTCGCGCAAACTGGCCCAGTTGCCGATCCTTTGGCAGCGCGCCCGCCAAATCCGCTCGGCCATCGCCTTTGCGCTGGTGAGCGCCTTGCTCGCCGCCGTCCTGGTCGTGGTGCTGTTTCTGTCCGCCCTGCTGGGTATCGAGGACTCGCGGCTGATCAGCTTGCTGTTCGTGCTGTGCATGGGAACGTTGATCGCTTCGTTGGTGATGTTCTTGCGGGAGATCAACCAGTCGCTCAACGCATTGAAAGTCGAAATGGAAGAGGGACGCCACAAGGCTCTCTGAGACGGGTTGTTGGAAGGTACGCTGGATATGGGAGCCTGGTAAGGTAGGTGAGGAGCCCAGGCGAATGTTGCTGTGTGCTGTCCGAGCTGGGGAAACATACGCGATGTTGGGAAGCGGTAACGTTTGGGACGCGGCTCGGGACTGTGCACAGGCGCTGAATCAGCAGGGTGCGCCGTGACGGAGCGAACGACAAGGGCATTATCGAAACCAGAGGAGAGTTTTCCAATGAAATACCGCACGTTCGGCAGAATGGGTTGGGATGTCAGCGAGATCGGCTATGGCATGTGGGGCATGGCCGGCTGGACGGGCTCGGACGACGAGCAAACGCGGCAAGCCTTGCAGTGCGCGGTGGACTTGGGCTGCAACTTTTTCGATACGGCTTGGGCCTACGGTGCGGGACATAGCGAAATGCTGCTGGGCGAGTTGGTGCGAGCCAACCCGCAGCCAAAGTTGTACACCGCCACCAAGGTGCCGCCCAAGAACCGCCAGTGGCCGAGCCGGCGAGCGTTCACACTGGACGATTGCTACCCGCCCGACCACATCCAGGAGTACATCGAGCGGAGTCTGCAAAACGCCGGACTGCCGTCGTTCGATCTGATGCAGTTGCACACGTGGGAAGATGCCTGGCTGCAGGACGACCGCGGGATCGCCAAACTGGTCGAACTCAAATCGCAAGGGCTGATTCATGCGATCGGCCTGAGCCTGAACCGCTGGGAACCGTGGAATGGCGTCAAGGCGGTCGAAAGCGGACTGATCGACGCCGTGCAAGTCATCTACAACATCTTCGACCAGAATCCGCAGGACGAACTGTTCCCGGCCTGCCGCCGGCACAACGTTGCGGTCATCGCCCGCGTGCCGTTCGACGAAGGAACGTTGACCGGCCAGTTGACCAAGGACAGCCGCTGGCCCGAGGGCGATTGGCGGAACACGTATTTCGTACCGGAAAACCTGACGGCGAGCGTGGACCGTGCCGACCAGTTGAAACCGCTGGTCCCCGTCGGCATGACGATGCCTGACATGGCGCTCCGTTTCATTTTGGCCGAGCCCACCGTCAGCACGACCATCCCCGGCATGCGCAAACTGCGGCACGTCGAAGCCAATCTGGCGGCCAGTGATGCCGGACCGCTGGACGCCGGCCTGCAAGGCGAACTGGCCAAGCACCGTTGGGACCGGCAACCGACCGAATGGTCGCAATGAGCCATGTTCACATCCCTCTTGCCGTACCTGGCCTATTTGAGCGTCGGTGCGATCGCCGGCGTGCTGGCCGGCCTGCTGGGCGTCGGCGGCGGCTTGGTAATCGTCCCCATGCTGCTGTTCTGTTTTGCGGGATTGGGCCTGCCGGAAGAATCGATGATGCATCTGGCGTTGGGGACATCGCTGGCCAGCATTGCTTTTACCTCCGTATCCAGCTTTATGGCGCACCACCGCCGCGGAGCCGTGGTCTGGACCGCCGTGCGGCGGATCGTGCCCGGGATTCTCGTAGGCACCTTTGGCGGCACGTTCGTCGCTTCGCAGTTGTCGACGGCTTGGCTCAAGGGCTTCTTTAGCGTGTTCCTGGCGTACGTCGCCGTGCAAATACTGCTGGACCGAAAGCCCCCCCCGTCTCGCGAGTTGCCCGGAATGTGGGGCATGTTCGGCGTCGGAAGCGTGATCGGCTTGGTGTCGAGCCTGGTCGGGATCGGCGGCGGAACGCTGTCGGTCCCGTTCCTGCTGTGGTGCAATCTGACGGGGCACCGGGCGATCGGCACCTCGGCCGCCATCGGCTTTCCGATCGCGATCGGGGGCAGCCTGGGCTACCTTGTCAACGGCTGGCAGACCGCCGCACTGCCGCCAGGCGCGGTGGGCTATGTGTACTTGCCCGCACTGGCTTGCCTTGTGTCCGCCAGCGTGCTGACCGCACCGCTGGGCGTGCGACTGGCCCATCGGCTGCCAGTGACACGCCTAAAACGCATCTTCGCCATCCTGCTGATCGTGGTCGGCGTGCGGATGGTGCTGAGTCTGCTCTAGTCTCGACGATTTCTTCCGGTCGCCTTACCCATTCACGGCACGAGCCTGCGGCTTCCCGCCGTACAGCCACAGGACGAACGGTGTGGCAATATAGATCGAACTGTAGGTCCCGCTGAGAAAACCGACGAACAGCGTAAAGGCAAAGGCGTGGATCCCTTCGCCGCCAACCGCGAACAGCACCAGCGTGCTGATGAGCGTCGTGAGGCTCGTCAGGATGGTCCTGCTCAGGGTCTGGTTGATGCTCGAGTTGATCATGTCTGCCGTCAACACGGCACTCTTGCCGCGAACCTCGCGAATCCGGTCAAAGATCACGATCGTGTCGTTCACGGAGTAGCCGACGATGGTCAAGAAAGCCACAACCACCGTCAGGCTGATCTTGAACTCTTGAATACCCAAGAATCCAAAAACGCCGGCCAGCCAGTAACTGAGGGCGATCGCGCCAACGGCGACCAACACGTCGTGGATCAGAGCGACTACGGCGGCCAAGCCAAAAGCCACTTTTTGAAAACGAATCCAGATGAAAATCACGATTCCAACCCAACTGGTCACGAGGGCCACCAGGGCCAGCTTTCGCGTATCCCCGGCCACCTTGCCACCGATCTTGCTGGACGTCGACCAAACCGGCGAATCCTGCATTCGCTTGCTCAGCTGATGGAACACCTTTTCCGCTTCGGCTCGATCCTTGGCAAGCGTGACAATCCACTCCTTGTACCCCACCGAATCCCGAATGGTCCAGTCGGGATTGTCGGCCAAGTCCGTGGGATTCAAGTCGACGATGACGTCCTCTTCGGTCAGCAGAACGTCGACGACTTGCGAGGCTTCCATAATCTCGTGGATCACGGAATCGCCGTTGATGCGATAATCGAACGTGAGCGTAGCTTGTGTCGTTATCGCCTCCGCCGTTCTCGCCGCGGGCTTCGGTTCTTCGGCACCGCTCGGCTCAGCGCCGGTGGTTACGGTCTCTGTATCGGCATCTGCGGGCTTACGTTCCGGCTCGACATCCACGGATACTTGGGGTGTCTCAGGCTCAGGCGTCTCTGCCGAGGCCGGCATCTCGTCGCCTTCGCTGGCTAAAGCCAACATGGTAGCCGGCGGCAAGTCGCGGCGTGCTGCCCCGTCTTCCCCCTCCGGTTCCGGTGTGGGCTCGGGCGCCGGTTCCGGTGTGGGCGCGGGCGCCGGTTCTGGTGTGGGCGCGGGCGCCGGTTCTGGTGTGGGCGCGGGCGCCGGTTCTGGTGTGGGCTCGGGCGCCGGTTCTGGTGTGGGCTCGGGCGCCGGTTCCGGTTTGGGATCGGGCGCCGGTTCCGGTTTGGACTCGGGCGCCGGTTCCGGTGTGGACTCGGGCGCCGGTTCCGGTGTGGCCTCGGGCGCCGGTTCCGGTTTGGACTCGGGCGCCGGTTCCGGTGTGGCCTCGGGCGCCGGTTCCGGTTTGGCCTCGGGCGCCGGTTCCGGTTTGGGCTCGGGCGCCGGTTCCGGTGTGGGCTCGGGCGCCGGTTCCGGTGTGGGCTCGGGCGCCGGTTCCGGTTTGGGCTCGGGCGCCGGTTCCGGTTTGGACTCAGGCGCCGGTTCCGGTGTGGGCTCGGGCGCCGATTCCGGTTTGGACTCGGGCGCCGGTTCCGGTTTGGACTCGGCTGCTTGTGGTGCTGGTACCGTGTCCGTAGTCTGCGTTTCATCGGTTGCCGGTGGAGCCGGCGTTTGGGCTGGCGGACTGCCGGGCGGCAGCGAGACAGGCGTGCGTTTCTCTTGGATTTGGTTGACGATCACAGAGTGCGTGGCGACGGGAAACAGCTGTTGCAGGATGTCCTCCAACTGCTCGACTTCCTCCAGCGAGGAATCGATCTTCCAGACCGTACGCTCCTTCTGCCCTTCGACATCCACCCGGTTCACCGAGTACTGGACGGCGGAATTATTCACCCGGATCCCAGCGAACTCCTGATCCAGCTTGGTGCGGATTTCGCGTTCTTCCGCCGATTCTTGCAGGATCATCGTGACGGAAGTGCCGCCCAGAAAGTCGATATCGAAGATCTGCTTGCCGCGTACGCCGGTCGCAACCAAGCCGACCACGATGAACAGGATCGATGCGGTGATGGCGACGTATTTCTGGCCCAAGAAGTTGATATGGGTGACCCCCAGCAACTTCGTCATTCGCAAGTTGACGAGGAACCGTTTGCGTTCGCAGATCTCGAACATCACACGCCCACAGAACACCGCGGTGAACATGCTGATCAGGATGCCCAAGGTGAGCGTAATCGCAAAGCCGCGGACTTGGTCGGTGCCGATCACGTACATGACCACCGAGGTGATCAGCGTGGTGAGGTTCGAGTCGATGATCGTGACCATCGCCCGGTCAAACCCGTTGCGGATAGCCATCCGCAAGGCGGAGCCGCGTTCCAATTCTTCGCGGATGCGCTCGTAGATCAGCACGTTGGCGTCGACCGCCATGCCGACGCTCAGCACCAGACCGGCCAAACCGGGCAAAGTGAGCGGAGCACGCAGCGGAAATTTCATCATGGCCAAGATCAACAACAGGTTGGCCGCCAGGGCAAAGCAAGCGACCAGGCCGGCAAAGCGATACCAAGCCAACATGAACACAAAGGTGGTGCTCAAGGCCAGTACGGCGGCAATCTTGCCGCGGTAGATCGTTTCCTCTCCGAGGACGGCCCCAATCGTGTTTTGGGCGATCGGCACTTTCTTCAGCGAGGCCGGCAAACTGCCCGCCTGCAAGATGCCGACCAGAAAGTCGACTTCCTCTCGCGTAAACTGTCCCGTGATCCGTCCGCTGTCAGTAATGGTGCTCATGACTCGCGGCGCGGACAAGAGCGTTCCATCCAGCATGATCCCCAGCAGGCTGTAAAACCCTCGCTGCTCGTCCGGCAAGTTCTCGCCGGTCAACCCGCCCATCAATCCGGCCCCGGACGTCTTCATGTTGAACATGACGCAGGGACGAGCCACTTCATCGTAGCCGCTGCTGACCATGCCCAGGTTCTCGCCGCTCACGTTATGCTCGTCGCCGGTGTACATCAGCACGTCGACGTCCTGGATGCCCTGTTCTTTCAGCCATTGCTCCAGAGCGTACTCCTGATCCCATCGCAGCGTCGTCGGCAACTGGATGATTTCACCGGTCGACGAGTTGCGAATGGTGTAACTAGCAACCTGGACCTTCAGCGGGCGAAAGCCGCCTTTGACCTCGTTGGCCTCGCGTCCAACGCGAGCCCAATAGGCCTTCTGCTGGTTGTCCTGGACGATGTACTTCGAACGGCGTTTCACAGGGTCGTCCGCCTGCTGGACAGCCGCTTGGATCGCATCCCCATGTTGCACGGAATTGGCGACGATCCGAAATTCGAGCGAACCGGCCGTGCTGATCAACCGCTTGATCCGCTCGACCTCGTTGGTGTCCACGTCGGGAACGATGATTTCGACCTGCCAATCGCCGTATCGACGAACGACGATTTCCTTGGTTCCCGCCGGGTTGATGCGGTCGTTCAACCGCTGCAACAAGTGCCCCCAATTCATATCCCGCAACGACGCTCCCCCGGGATCCTCGGCCTCCCGGGCTTCGCGGTCGACTTCGTAAACCAAAATCACGCCGCCTTTGAGGTCCACGCCCAACCGCAACGGAAAGCTGACCAGCAACACTCCGCCGATGGCCAACACGCAGAAGATCAAGGACAATTTCCAGCCGTAATCCCGCAACCGAAGCTGTTTGGCCAGCCACGTCCCCAAGAAAATCGGCAGCGGAATGGCGATGATCAGCTTCAGCAGCGTGATCACTTCCGGAGACAGCAGCCACCCTTGCCCAAACAAGACCGACGAAATCAAATCAAACGACATAACAGGAACTTCCTGGTCCCGAGAGACTTTGTAAAACTATCCGATTGCCTAGAAAGACCGGGGACATGCATGACACAGTTACCCGGTCGTTTGTCAAGCGACCGCGCCGTCTCGCCACACGCAGGCCCAGACGCACGCAAACGCTGCGATCATCGCCCAGCGCGTCACGCCTCCCGCTCCTCGTCCGACGGCTTATCCGTCGACATCACGCGCAGAATCGAACTGCGAAGGACGCGGATCCTCGTGTTATCGTCCACGCGAAGCGTGATTTCCGACAGGCCCTGCGGCGCGTTCACCACCACGCCCAGAATGCCTCCCGCCGTCACCACGTGATCGTTCTTCTTCAGATTCGCCTGCATTTTTGCCACGTCCGACTGCTTGCGTTTCTCTGGCCGGACAATCAACAGATAGAACAAGACGCCGATCATCACGATTGGCATCATGAGGCTGAAAATATCGGGCCCCTGGTTGGCGGCGAGGACGATGCATTCGATGAATGGCAGACCGTTCGGCATGAAGGATTCCCGTTGGTAACGGCAGGGCACTGCGAAACACCCCGTCCGGCAGTAGCGATCGGCCCAACGATACGCAACATTCGCACCCGGCGCGGCGGTAGTTTAAGCCCAGTATGATAAGGGCTTGTGTCGTAAGGGGCAAGAGCAGCTAGCGAACGGATCACACGGTTGTTGCGGTTATTGTCAGCCGTCATCGCCGTGCCCAAGCCGCCAACGCTCGAGTTTCGCCTCGTAAAACTCAAGAAAAGTGCCCGCTTCGATGGCCCCTCGCGCCTCGGCCATCAGACGCTGGTAGTAGGTGACGTTGTGGGCGGATAACAGGATTGGGCCCAGCATTTCGCGGGCGGTAAACAAATGCCGCAGATAGCCTCGACTGTGTCTGCAGGCGGGACAATCGCAGGCGGGATCGATCGGACGGCCGTCGCGCCGATGCTTCAGATTGCGGAGCTTGAGTGGCCCAAAGTCCGTAAATGCCAAGGCGTTACGGCCATTACGTGTGGGCAGTACGCAATCGAACATGTCCACGCCGCGGCGGATGCCCTCGAGCAAATCCTGCGGAGTCCCTACCCCCATGAGGTAGCGAGGCCGGCCGGCCGGCAGTTCTGGGCATGTGATGTCCAGCACGCGATACATCTCTTCGGGAGCCTCGCCCACGCTCAGCCCTCCAATCGCATAACCGGGAAAGTCGCAGGCCACCAGCCGCCGGGCACAACTTGTGCGTAAATCCGCGTCCAGCCCGCCTTGGACGATGGCAAACAGGGCCTGATCGGCGCGTTTGGCAGCCGCTTGACAGCGCTGAGCCCAACGAACGGACCGATCACAAGCATCGCGGACAATCTCGTCTTCGCAGGGCAGCGAGACGACATGATCCAAAACCATCGCGATATCACTGCCCAAAGCCTCTTGAATCTCGACGGCTCGCTCCGGACTCAACTCCAGCAACCGACCGTCGATGTGCGAACGGAAGACGGCGCTCTGCTCGGTGACGCGGTTGATCTTGGCCAAGCTGAACAGCTGAAAACCGCCGCTGTCGGTCAGAATGGGGCCGTCCCAGCCCATGAAGCGATGCAATCCGCCAAGCTCGCGAATGACTTCCTCGCCGGGACGCAGCGCAAGATGATAGGTATTGGCCAACAGCATCTGCGTACCTGTGGCCCCAATGGCGCTGACAGACAATCCTTTGACCGTCGCCACCGTGCCCACCGGCATAAAGGCAGGCGTTTCCACCAAGCCGTGCGGCGTCAGCAAAGAACCGCGCCGCGCACCACAGCGCCGATCAACGGCCCGCAGCTCGAAGCTAAACATCTGACCGTCCAATCCACCCCCCCGGTTATTCGCCGCGGAGCTTCAGATTGTATTGCGTCAGTTTCTCCTTCACTTCGTTCAAGCTGGTCACCCCAAAGTTCTTGCACTCGAGAAGATCGTCGCCCGTCTTACGAACCAACTCGCCGATGGACGTCAAGCCCAATCGGACCATACACTTGCGAGCGCGAACCGAAAGATTCAGCTCCGAGATGGGACGCGTGAGCAGGGCCTGCTCCTCGGCCGACAAGTGCGATGTGTCCACCGGCGCCTCCGGTTCGGGACGCTCGTGGGCAAACTGGCCCAGTTGCAGGCCCTTGGAGACCAGCATCTCGCGGATCTCGACCAGCGAAGTCTCGCCAAAATTCTTGCTCGCCAGCAGTTCGGCCTCCGTCGTGCGCGCCAAATCGCCCAGCGTGCGAACCCCCATCCGCTGCAAACAGTTGCGGCTTCGTACCGACAACTCGAAGTCAGAGACCGGAACGCTGAGGATCTGCGACAGCCGGTCCTGCCTCTTCAGCGCCTCTTCGTCATAGAACATGTCTCGCGAGGCAGAGGCATCCTTGAGATACAGAGTCGCCCTGGGATGATCGGGAAAATGATCCAAAATCCGCTGATAGCACTGCTGGGCGCGATCGTAGTATTGAAAGTCCTCGTACAGGATGCCCAGATTCAACAAAGCCCCGACGTACGTCGGAAAGGACTCGGCAGCCCGCTGGTACAACTGCAGGGCTTCCTCGTCATTGCCCCGCCGATCGTTCTCCATCGCCAACCCGAACAAAGCCCCGGCATGACGCCGATCCGCGTCCACGGCCCGCTCATACAGCGCCACCACCTCCTGGGGATTGCCGCCGGTCGCAGCAACCGTCGCGGCCCGCTGGTAGAGATACTCGGCGGTCTGCTCGACCGGCCCAAACATCTGATCCAGAATCGACATCGCCTGCGCAGCGTCACCAGAAAGCCGGTGCGCCTCGGCAATCGCCAATGCGCATAGATCGGGATCGTACCCGGCCGTCCGCGCCGATTCGTAACATGCGATCGACTCGAGCTGCTTGCCCTGTTCCAGCTTGGACCGCCCCAAGTAGAAATGCGCCAGCGCTCCGCCATCAGCCCGCGCAAGAGTCTGTGCGGCCTGGTCGTAACGGCCCATCAAATAGTAACAAACCCCAAGTCGGACGGCACTTGCGGGCGTCTGTTCGCCACGAGCCGACAGCTCCGCGACAGCATCTCGCAAGACGCTATGGCGGGACGTATCCTCGCGAACGGCCCGGACGATGCCCTCAATTTCCTGCGGTCCGAATGAACTGTTGGACAACACTACTTCGCGAACGTCAACCATCGTCAGCTGCATACCTGCCGCCATATCGGCTCTCCGATAACCCCCCTGCGAGCACATCAAGAGCCAGCGGCGGGAGTCGAACCCGCAACCCCCGCATTACGAATGCGGTGCTCTGCCAATTGAAGCTACGCTGGCACTGAAAGCCTAAACTCAAGTTCAAAGTGTAAGGAATCCGTCGCTTCTTCGCAATAGGCCAGTTTGGTTCACGTCGTCATCGCACGTCTGTGCAGCGTCGTGGCAGCGAGCGCGGCCCATGAAATGGGGGAACATCGGCAGGCGGCCATCCTGCGGCTTGTCTCACGAATCGTGCTCGCAGGAAGGAAAACTCCGAGGCTCGTCTGCCGGCCCGACAGCGGACCAGAAAAAAACGCGAGCCCAAGTGCCCGCGTTTTCCTGTTGCCAAGATCGTCGATTCAGCGTTGGTAGGTATTCGGATAGGGGTAGTTGCTGTCGCTCCCCGTGGCGGTTCGCGTTGGCGGGTCTTCGCCATACTGGTAGTTGCTGTTCCCACCGACCGGGCTCGGAGCGGACAGCGAACTGCCACTTCCTCCCTGGCTGCTCCCCGCAAAAGAGGCGGGTTGCACGGATTCACCCGGTACATTCAGACGCTCGCTGGTCCCGAACTGCGTATTTCTGGCGGTACTTCCCGGGCGATAACCGCCGGAGGCAACCGCGGCCGGATACGGCTGCTGAGCCGAAGGCATCGGGGCGGCAGAGGCGTTGATGTCCCCGTATGTGCTGCCGCCATAAGCACCGCCGCCAGCCGCGTACCCGTCGTTGCCGCGGTGGTTGCCAGTCGGGTCGTAACTGCCGAGCGCTGGGGGAGCGGCTGGTTGACCGTATGCATTTGCGGTCGCATCATACGGAGCCGGTGCCCCGCCCTGGCTCCAACCCTGACCGGTCTGCGACGTGCCCGCATAACCGCTCTGGCCATATGCACCGTAGGCGTCCGCACCATGCGTCGCCGGAGGTCCGGCTGGGCCGGCTTGGCCAGCGTACGCGTTGGGCGCGCCAGCGGGCGCAGCAGCTCCACGATAGTCGTTCGAGTAGAAGCCTTGCGACGCGCCCGAGCCGCCGTAAGCATTCGCGGGTGGGGCACTTTGAGCTGCGCCAGGTGCCGCGCCATAAGCGGCGTTCGGATAAGTGTTTGCGCTGCCTGGCTGAGTCCCGTAACTCGCCGGTGTCGCAGGCGTTCCGCTCGCGGTGGGACTGCGATACGGGCTGGTTGCATACCCGCCGCTTGTTGCACCCGCGCCCTGAGCATAGCTTGGCACCGTATTGGGCGACGCCAGACTCGATGGCGGGGCGGGCAGGTTGGCTGTCGGCTTTGATGTCAACGCCGTGTTCGCCGGCTTCTTCTTGCCCCAGCTAAGCCAATCGCTGCTCGGCATCTTGAAAGCATTGCTGGTCGAGCATCCTGGTAACGAAACGGCAGAGATCGAGAAGATGACTGCCAAGACGAGCGTCGTTCGTCGAAGGCTTTTTCGCATGGCTAATGCGTCCTTATCAGTAGGCCCACAAGAGAATATAGTCGCACCGGGAGCCTGCTCGGTATCAATGCCAGCCGCTGTCCATCGCGGACCAAAGTGAGTTAAGCTCAAGACAAGTCTTGTCCGTTGACCGGCGACCGTCGCGATTGTCAGGCGACTCCATCAACCAGTCATTCGACCAAAATGCACGAGAAATATCACAAAAAAATCGGCAAATCCCCACTAATCAGTAAAATCGAACCTGCCGTTCGTCTAGACCTGAAGGAGCGAGATGTTAGATTTGCAGCACTGGCACGTCAATGTCAGAATCTCTACGTGTTTTTCCAAGACGCCTTGATTCGGACTCAGGAATTCGCTCCCTGACGCTGAAATCGTCCTCCAGAAATAACAGACAGAACCACGGAGTTCCGTGATGCCCCCAGAAAACCGAAACGAAACCGCCAGTGAATCAACCGAGTCGGACCGTTGGCCGGACTCGACAATCGAGCCGCGTCCGCCAACAAACGGTCGATGGATGGGCCGTTTGGTCATCCTGATCGTCGTTTTCTTGGCATTGGGCCCCGTGCTGTGCTTGGAAATGCCGGCCGAAGTTGCCCGCTGGTATCAGGCGGCAGCCATGGAACGTTGGATCGCTGGCGACAAAGTGGAAGCCTTGGAACATCTGGATGCCTCGCTTCGCTGGGCCCCCGCACGGGCGGATGCTTTCGTGTGCCGTGGCGACTGGCGGCTCGATGAACAGGAATTCTACCAGGCCATCGACGACTATAACGCAGCGCTCCAGCGCGAGCCGGGCCAGGGCATGGCTTTGATCAACCGCAGCCTGGCATATCAACACCTGGGGTTGCACGAGCAAGCGATTCAAGACTGGAAAACACTCGTGGACCTTCGCCGCTCGACCTCCGGCCCCCAGCGAGCCGTGCTCCTGAACGGCTTGGCTTACGCACAAGCCTTGGGGAACGTTGAGCTGAAAGATGCCTTGGAGAACGTGATCCAGGCGATCAATCTTGTCGGCGAAAACCCGGCGATGCTCGACACGCGGGGGTTCATTCACTTCCTAGGTGGCAATTTCGAGGCGGCGTGGCCCGATTTGAATTCAGCGGTGGCTGGCATGGAAAGGGAAGTCCGGCAATTGGAGCAGACGCGGCAATACATCAACCAAGCCGAATTCGAGGGAAAATTGACAGAGCATCGCAAGAGCCTCGCCGTCATCCGGTATCACCGGGCCCTGGTTCTCGACGCGCTGGACAAGCCGGAGGAAGCAGAATCCGACCGTCGCCGCGTCCGGGAACTCGGTTATACCCCCGGCCCGGACCTATTCTAATTGAAAAAGAATCTCGCCCTTGCGAAGGTTTGAAACGTGAGTATAATTCAGCCCAACAGTCAGCAATGAACTGGGGCCGTAGCTCAATTGGTTAGAGTACCGGACTGTCGATCCGGTGGTTGCGGGTTCGAGTCCCGTCGGCCTCGCTTGGCGAATACCCCAGAAAACCCGCGTTTTCCCTCAGAAAACGCGGGTTTTTCTCGTTTCTGGATTCCTGGGCGACTTCATCCGTGTCAAAACGGGCTTATCCGTCGCAAGCAATGCTGTAACCGCGACCATCGCGTTAAGATGGGGTATCTGGCTGGTTTCTTCCGCCCGCACCGGAAGTGTTGATTCTAGCTGTTATTCCGGGCCGATAGTGTGTGTCGAGAGCATACGTTTCTTCGGATCTTAGCGGCGAGGACTAGCGCCGCAGTCGCCGGATGGCGTGAGCTTGAGTGGCCTAGGTAGTTTTTGCCTGTCGCACAGCGGCCTTCCCATATTTCTCTGCCGCGGAGACACATCGATGAAGATTCAGTGGAGTTGGCGGATCAGCGTGCTTGCGGTCCTGGTATTGGTCGCTTTGGGGACCAATTCGCCCGGGCAGATGCCTTACGGACAACCTTACGGGGCTCCGCCGCAGATGGTTTACAGCCCAGCGGCAGCGAGTTTTGCCCACGATCCGGGTATGGTGGCCCAGGCGATGCCCTATGCGGTTCCCGCATCGCATTACTATGGTGGCCCGCAAACAATGTCGGCGATGCCCGCCGATGGTTACGAACAACCGACCTACGGTGGCGGGGCGGCAAGCGAGGACACGGGCGAATACCTGCTGCACGACGGTTATCGCCATGGCCCTTTGGGTAAGTATCTCGCCAGCGTGTTGGGCATGTTGGCGCCGTATAGCGAAACCGGATGTTGTGCTCCGCATTGGTTCGATATCCACGCCGAGGCCGTCTTCCTGCGCCGCGACGACGATGCACAGTTTCGGGAACTGGTTCGCCTCGGTCCCCTCGGCGATGCGGTGATCACAACCAGTGATTTGGCCTTTGATACGCTCGACCCCAGCCTGCGGATCACCGGTACGTGGCAGACCGGGCCCGGCAGCAATTTAGAGTTCACCTATTTCGGGCTGAATGACTACTCGGAAAAAGTCGAAGCCCGCTCCTCCGCCGACCTGCTGTACGCCGTGTTCGACAATTTCAGCCTGGATGCGAACGGCGTTCCGGTGGCGGCGAACGAGATCGAGCAGTTTCATCAGGCCGAATACCAGCGGGTCAAATTGGACAGTGATTTTGACAGTTTGGAACTGAACTATCGTCGTCGCTGGATGGGCCCGACCTGCCTGGTGCAAGGCTCGTGGCTGATCGGCGTGCGGTATTTCGATTTGCAGGATCGGCTGACGTTCTACTCCTTTGCCGATCGAGACGTGAATCTTCCTCCCGGAGAGGACAGCGGCGGCGACGCGCTGTACGACCTGCGGACGCGGAACTATATGACCGGAGCACAGCTGGGCGGCGACATGTGGCTGTGCTTGACGCCCGGGCTGCGATTGGGCATCGACGGCAAAGCGGGACTGTTTGGCAACAACGTCAAAGTCAATACGGCGCTCGACGGCCACGACCCTTATGACAACTTTGTGGCATTCATCGCGCCCGAGGCCTTGGGCAACGACAAGGTCACCTTCATCGGCGAAATGTCGCTCCTGCTGACCTACCAGATCAATCACAACTTCACTTTCCGCGGTGGCTACCAGATGATGTGGCTCGAAGGCGTGGCGACTGCCCTGGACAACTTTAACCCGGACATCACGCAACGGATTCCGATGATGGCCGACGGCGGCTCGCTGTTCTACAACGGTTTCACGGTGGGTGCCGAGTGGATGTGGTAAACGGAACGTAACCCAGATTCAACGACGTCTTCGTCCGCCGGGTGAGCATGCGGTTGCCCGGCGGTTTTTCTTTTTCTTGGGGGGGGTGCGTGCATGGCGATTCAAGGGCGGGTATAATCGCACCTGTCAGATCCTACTCAAGTGTTGCGGTCCCTGCTCTAGTCCCCGTTTCCTGTCAGGAGCATCAGCGATGACCCTGTTCCGCCAAGCCCTCGTTGCGGTCGCCTGGTTGTTCTGGCTCAGTGCGGTCGTCTTCGGCCAACCGGATGCGATGCCGGCGGCGCCAAGCATTGGGCCTTTCAGCAATCCTTACGGCCGCTCGCTCCAATGGCTGGCCAATTCGCAGGTTCAAGAAGAACTGCAGCTGACCGACGAGCAACGTGACAAGATTCGGCAGGCCCAGGACGAAATGACGCGGAAGGTTCGGGATCTGTACAAGTCCCAGGATGTGAACGAGAAGGATTTTCGCAAGCGGCAGCAGGCTTATCGCGAAAAAATCCAAGTCTTGAGCGACGAAGCCGAGCGCAAAGCGGAAACGATCCTCACCAAGGCCCAGACAGTGCGTTTGAAACAAATCATCCGCCAAACGCAGCTCAGTTGGCGCAGTGACGGGATTCTCGCCGTGTTGTTGGAAAAGGACGTCGGCGCGGATCTCCGCTTGACGGACCAGCAGCGGGACCAATTGCGTCAGAAGCAAACCGAACTGCAGCACGAGCGAGCCCGGAAAGCGCAAGAGTTCTATCGTCAGCTGCAGAAAGAGGCTCGCGAGAGACTGTTCGCCGTGCTTACCGCTGATCAGCGCCAGAAGTTGGAGACTTTGCTAGGCCCAAGATTTGAACTCAAACCTCCCGCCAGGGACGCACAGCCGCCGGAGCCGCCGCCTTTGGATGCTCAACTCAAGTAGGTTCGTCACCCGGTCTGTCGCGGCCCTGTGGCCGCGATCCTGAGTGACGCCCGCCGTCATACTATTTCTTCAATTCGACGGTAACCGCGTTCGGGCCTTCTTGGATGTCGATCTTGATATCGCTGGCTGCTTCGTTCCAGTACTTTTCCGGCACCGTCCGGTCCATGGTCACGGGAGACGGTTGATCGGTTTCGGCGACGGCCTTGGGCGCCAGGTAAACCGTATACGTGCCGACCGGCAAGGGATCGCTCAGGGAAAACGTGCCCCCGCTCTGGATATCCCCCGATGCCCCTTGGCCCGTCTCCATGCTCAGGAAGATCACCGCCGCGTCCGCGTACGGCGCGCCGTCCAGCGTGACGGTGCCTTGGACCGTTCCCATCGGTTTTGCGCTACCACAACCGGCCAACGCGACGGGAACCAGACAGAGCAATGCGGCCACGAGCAGGCTGGGAAAGCTGCGGATTTCAAGTGCGAACCTCGTCATCAAAATTCCTTTCGAGTAAAAAAGGCAGGGGATATCGTTGGTCTTCGACCGGGGTGGATGGCTGGCCGCGCGGTTTGCTCCGAGAGCAAACGCGCAGCCGAGGGGTTCAGGTCAGAGGTTTAGAAGTTGCCGACGGGCTCGCGGTCGTAGCGGCAGGCCAACCGCTTCAGGTTCCAGAAATCGATGTCATTCGAGATGAACCTTACCGCTCCGTCGGTCAGTACCACGTTGATGCCGCCGGGATGCATCGAATTGATGACCGTGTTATTGCGGTACATCGCTTCCGTGGCTCCCGTCTGGACGATATTCGAGTTGGGCGCGAACCGCACACAACTGGTTCCCGTCTGCCACAGATCCCCGCAGGCGCCGCTGAGCACGGTTCTCGGATGCCGCGCTCCGTGCCAGCCGCCGTAGTAGTTAGCCGTGCGGTTCACGTCGGCGACCAGGCCAGACTGCTCCGCCACGATCATGACGTTGGACGTACCGTCAACGGCCGCCTGCATGCCGAAGGCTTCGTTGGGCACCAGCAGGCCGTTGTTGCACGACCAGCCGTGGCCACAGTCCCACGTCCCGCGATCCGGCGAGTCGCCGGGAATCGGGCGTGCGGCGCCTTGGATTCCCACGTACTGAATGTTCAAGGCCGTCCCATTGTTGTTGGAGCCGGGAGCGATCTCGAACGGCTGGATCACACTGGACGGACAGCGATAGGCTTTGATATCCAAGTTGCGGAGCACTTCGTTGCCCGCCAGGGCAGCGGCCCCGGCCGCACCGCCTGCCATAAAATGGACCGCAGGATCGGAAGAAAAGCTTAGCTGATCAAAAACCGTGGACTGTTCCATGAACGGCAAAATCAGGGTTCGCCAATTGCTCCCGCTCGATGGCCAGACTTCACGCAAGTTGTACGATCCCAGCGGAAACGTCCTGTACGTATCGTGATAGTTGTGCAAGGCGATGCCGATTTGCTTCAGATTGTTCGTGCATTCGGTCCGCCGCGCCGCCTCGCGCGCCGCTTGGATCGCAGGCAAGAGCAGCGCCACGAGAATTCCGATGATCGCGATCACCACCAACAATTCCACCAACGTGAAACCCCGACGAGTTCCAGTAGCAGCCATAAAACACCTCCACAAAAAAAGATAACGAAAATCACATCACAAATCGAATCAATCCTGCGAAACAAGGACCGCCCAGATCTGGCCACGACCGCTGCCACGACCCAACAGGATGTCGCGTTTGGGCTTACCATCTCTCGCGTTCGCGCCGCATCTTGTGACTCGAACGTCATTCTATCATCGGCGTCGCTGGACAACAGTCTCATCGCACCTCGGAACGACCAAAAATTTCCGCCCAAAAAACCGAGAATCACCTGTTAAGGTCGGTATTGTGGCGAGCGAAAGCATGGGTTCTTTACCCACAGTCCCTCAAAACGGGGCGGGTTGGCAGCATGCATGGAGCCATGCCGAGGCGTCCGCATAGAGATCTCCGATCGGTCTCGAATGCCTGGTGGGACAGCGAGTCCAGATTACGAACGGTCCGCACAAAGGAACGGCGGAACTTCCGCTTGGGTTACGGAGGCAGTCATGTCTGACGTCGAGCCAGTTCGTCGCGAATCTTGGCCGCCAGTTCATATTGTTCGCGCGAAACCGCGTCCTGCAATTGCTCCTCGAGCGTCCGACCGACGCGATAGTGATCCCGCAACGATTCGCACAACTCGATCAGCCGTACGACCAATTCGTTGTCGTCGAACATGTCTTCGGCGTCGTGTTCGATGAACAGTTCCCGCAGCTGGTCGAGGCCCGTATTGATCGTCTGGACGGCCGCTTCCGCAGCGTTTTGCTCCAACTGCTCCAACGCGGCGGCTTGGATGCGATGGAACAGCACAAAGGGGCGATACTGCTCGTGGGTCATCGTCCACTCGTCGTCGGGGGAGTGGTCCAGGCAGAAATCCATGAGCGCCAAGGTATGGTCGGCGTCAGCCAATGCCTGTGCGTACTGGCGAAGCGTCAGCCAACAAACGCGGCGATGGTAGAATTGAACGAATTCGCGGTCAACCTCCTGGCATTGTGCGTCGCTCAGCTCGAAATCCTCATCCCGCAACGTTCGGCTGAGCAGATAGTCCAAATAGCTTTCGTGGCCGTTCGGGCGGTTGCCGTCGGGGCGTCCTACGGTTTCCATTTGCAACAGGCCCATATCGACCCGCATTTGGATGACGTCTCGGCCGTCGTCCCCGCGGACGATGCGGACATTCACGTTTCCTGGATCGTAGGTCCAATTCGACAAGATCCGATCGATGCTCTGATTTCGCGACATTCTCGCTCATGCATGCTAGAAGAAACGCAGTGGCGACCCCGGTACCCCCAAAGCTTGAATCATTATACTCACTCGGACAATCTTGGTTGACCCCTTTTGCGACAAAGCCGTCAAAACTCCGCCCCTCTTCAGCAGATTTCCGGTGGGGCAGTTGACATTGCCTCCGCGCCGAGTTTTACTAGTTCCAAATAGGTTTCCATCCCGCCCGCGTGGGGCGCGCCGGTTTGCATCCAGCGAGGATCGGCTTGTCCCCTGTTTGTTCCACCCCCGTGTTTTCTTGCCCGCAGGCTATAGGAGGTAATGATGAAGACGTTGAGATGGCTGCTCGTGAGCGCGTTTGTGGTTGCTTGCTTCGCTCAATCGGCGCAGGCTCGGCCCGGCTACAAGCCGATCTTGGATGCCGAGGTCAAAGGCACGAAGATCGAAGTCGTCGCGGGCGAATTGAAATGCAATTTCTGCCACGTGGATAAAGAGGAGAAAAAGGTCCGCAATACGTATGGCATGGCGTTGACCAAGTGCGGCCTCACCGCGACGAAGTTCGACGAGCTGAAAGGCGACAAGGCGAAGCTCGCGGATCATGTCAAGGAAGCCATGAAGAAGGCGGAGGCGGTGAAGTCGCCCAGTGGGGAGACTTTCGGCGATCTGATCAAGGCTGGCAAGGCGCCCGGCGCGCCGCCCAAGTCTTGATCGCGTTACGAAGCGAGGATCGCGACTCGTTCGAAAGCTGGCTCTTCGGAGCCGGCTTTTTTTCTTGACGGTGTCAAGTCCCGTCGAGGATGCATTATAATGCGGACGATTCGTAACGCGAGGTGTCAGCGAGAAATTCCTCAACCCTGTTCCCACAAGTTCATCGCCGTGGAGGATCGACCATGAGTCCGAACATCAATCGTCGCCGGTTTGTGCAGACTGCCGCCGGTGCGGGACTTGCTCTATGTGCGCCGGCCATTCTGGGCGCTGCCGACAATCCGAAATCCGGCAAAGTGTACCGGACGGCCCTGATCGGGACCGGGTGGTGGGGCATGAACATCTTACGCGAAGCCATCCAGGCCGGGCACAGCAAAGTCGTCGCCATGTGCGACGTCGACCAGAACCAATTGCAGCCTGCCGTGGCCGACGTGGCCAAACTGACCGGCGACGAACCGAAGCCGTACGAAGATTTTCGCGAAATGCTGGACGACGCCAAGCCGGAAATCGTCATCGTCGGCACGCCCGATCACTGGCACGCGTTGAATACGATCGCCGCCATCAAGGCCGGCGCGCACGTCTACGTGGAAAAGCCGATCAGCCATACGATCTACGAAGGCCGAGCGATGGTCCAGGCGGCTCGCGAGCACAACCGTGTCGTCCAGGTTGGGACGCATCGCCGCGTGTCGCCACATAACATGTCGGCCATGGAGTTTCTGAAGTCGGGAAAAGCCGGCAAAATCGGCATGGTGCGGGCCTTTGTGCATTACGCCGGCGGACCCGGCGAACCGACGCCCGACAGCGATCCGCCGCCCGGCTTGAACTGGGATTTGTGGTGCGGACCGGCGCCGTTGCGGCCGTTCAACAAAGCCATCCATCCGCGCGGCTTTCGCCGTTTCTTGGACTATGCCAATGGACAGCTGGGCGATTGGGGCATCCACTGGATGGATCAGATCCTGTTGTGGACCGAAGAAAAGTACCCCAAGATGGTCAGCTCCGGAGGCGGCCGCTTCATCAAACAAGACAACACGGATGTTCCCGACACCCAGTCCGTGATCTTTCAGTTCGACTCGTTCACTGCCGAATGGGAGCATCGCTGGTACGCGGCTAACAATGCCGAAAAGCATAACGTGGGCGTCTACTTCTACGGCACCAACGGAACGTTCCACCTGGGCTGGCAAGACGGCTGGACGTTCTATCCCAGCTCGCGAGGACAACCCGAAATCCACGAAGCACCGCAGTTGAACAAGCCCGACGACCAGAACATCCGGGAACTGTGGGCTGATTTTCTGGACGCCATTCACACCGGCCGCCGCCCCGTGTGCGATATCGAAATCGGCCACCGCTCGACCAACATGAGCTTACTGGGCATGTTATCGCTAAAGATCGGACGCAGCGTCCAGTGGGACGGGCAACGGGAAGTGATCGTCGGCGACGAAGCCGCCAACCAGTTGCTCCGCCGCGAGTACCGTTCGCCGTGGGTGTATCCGGAGCCGGTCTGAATGCCAAGTGGATGCACAGGGACCGCAATAGGCAATCTGTCGAAGACTCAATAAACGACGATCAATAGACCCGTTTGTCAAAAAGATAGTGGACGCCGTAAGGAAACGGCAATCGCTTTGGAAAACGGCTGGTTTCCCCACGAGGGCAGAGCTAGACTTGTTCTGAGGTTGCCATGGCTATCGAACCAATGACGAATGACAACGGATCACCAGAATCAGTCATCTGAAGAGTTTGCCATGTTTGTCTCCTGGATACTGTCGATGCTCGAAGCCGTCGCCTCCCTGGTGAGTCGGCTCAATCTGTCGGGCGTTTTGGGCGGTTTGAGATCCGGAGAACCACGTGCCTGGCTGATCGTGATCGGAGGTTTTCTCGGGCTGTGGTCAGTAATCTCCCTGTTAGGTTCCAATTCTCAGCACACGGCCTACAACGATCGGCGGTTTCGCCGGCAAAACTCGACGTGGGACCGACTCGACGGGGAATGACCTGGGATGCCCCAGTCGGTCGTCCTGCCCCCCTGGGAAGCCTGCGAATGGCCTGTGGCGTCCCGGGACAGTCTCTGGGCGAATCGTGAACGATTCGCGCTGCCCTACGAGACCGATACGGTTTCGACGACACTCGGCCGCGGTCCGAGAGGTGCGAAGGTGAACTCGTCCCCCTGACAGTCGACTTGCAATCCGCTGCCTTCGGTGATGTCCCCGCGGAGCAGTTCGGAGGCGAGCGAGTTTTGAATTCGCTGTTGGATCACCCGCCGTAGCGGCCGTGCGCCGTACATGGGATCGAAACCCAAGCTCGCGATCAGGTTGCGAGCGGCTTCGCTGACGCTCAGCGTGATGCCCTGATGCTGCAGCTTGCGGCGAAGCAGTTCCAGTTGCAAATCGACGATCCGGCGAATTTCGTGGCGGTTCAGCGGGTGGAAGATGATCGTCTCGTCGATCCGATTGAGGAACTCCGGCAGGAAATGGGCGCGGACCGCTTCCATCACCGCATCGCGGACGTCGTCCTCACCGCCGCCGTCCAGCGAAATCTGTTGGATCAGCTGACTGCCGACGTTGCTGGTCATGACCACGATCGTGTTCGTGAAATCGACGGTGTGGCCTTGGTTGTCGCTCAAGCGTCCGTCGTCCAAGACCTGTAGCAGGATATTGAACACATCCCGATGGGCCTTTTCCATTTCGTCCAGCAAGATCACACAGTAGGGTCGCCGGCGAACCGCTTCTGTCAGCCTGCCGCCCTCCTCGTACCCCACGTAACCCGGCGGGGCGCCGATCAAGCGGCTGACGGTATGCCGCTCCATGAACTCGCTCATGTCCAGTCGGACCATCGCGTTTTCGTCGTCGAACAGCACTTCGGCCAGCGCCTTGCACAGTTCGGTCTTGCCGACGCCGGTGGGTCCCAGGAAGAGAAACGAGCCGATGGGCCGCCCGGTGTCTTGCAGGCCGCTGCGGCTGCGGCGGACCGCGTTCGAGACGGCCGCCACCGCCTCGTCCTGGCCGACCAACCGCTGGTGCAATCGCTCTTCCATCACCAGCAGCTTGGCCCGTTCGGTCTCGATCATGCGGCTGACCGGCACGCCGGTCCAGGCGCTCACCACTTCGGCGATCTCCTCCTCCGTCACCTCCTGCCGCAGCAACCTCCGCTGCGTGGGCTGCTTTACGGCGTCTTTCTGTTCCGACGCCTCGTCTTCGGCGGCTTCGATCTGTTGGCGAAGCTGGCGGCGTTGGACATCCAGTTCGTACAGTTTCTGGTACTCCGCCTCGCCGACCGGGATGCCGCCCGCCTGTTTCTCTTTGATGGCCGTATCCAGTTGGCCGAAAGCCACGTCGATCCGAGCGGCGTCCTGGCGGATCTTCTGAATGTCGCCCAGGCCCAGTTTTTCGGCCTCCCATTGTTCCCGCAAGCTGGCTTCTTTGCCTTTGAGTTGTTGGATTTCCTCCTCGATTTCCGCCAATCGATCCTGAGCGGTCTCCTCCGTTTCCTCGGCCAACTGCCGGGCGGCCAACTGCAACTGGCGCAACCGCCGCTGGACTTCGTCGATCGCCGTGGGGACGCTCTCCAATTCCATCGCCAGCCGGCTGGCGGCTTCATCCATCAGGTCGATCGCCTTGTCGGGCAGGAAGCGGTCGGCGATGTAGCGGTGCGACAGTTCGGCGGCCGCGACCAGCGCCGAGTCCGTGATCTTGACCCCGTGGTGGGTTTCGTAACGCGGTTTCAAGCCGCGCAGGATGGCGATCGTGTCCTCGACCGTGGGTTCGCCGACGTAGACAGGCTGGAAGCGACGTTCCAGGGCGGCATCTTTTTCGATATGCTGGCGGTACTCGTCCAGCGTTGTGGCTCCGATGCACCGCAGTTCCCCGCGGGCCAGGGCCGGCTTGAGCAGATTGGCGGCGTCGGTGCCGCCTTCGGCCCGTCCTGCCCCCACGACGGTGTGCAGTTCGTCGATGAACAGGATCACGTTGCCGCCCGCGTCCTGCACTTCGCGGAGGACGGCCTTGAGCCGCTCTTCGAATTCCCCCCGGAATTTCGTGCCCGCGATGATGGCCCCCATGTCCAGGGCGATCACGCGTTTGTTTTTCAGGCTCTGCGGCACGTCCCCGGCCACCATGCGCAGCGCCAAGCCCTCGGCGATGGCCGTCTTGCCGACGCCCGGCTCGCCGATCAGCACCGGGTTGTTTTTGGTGCGGCGGGACAGGACCTGGATCACCCGGCGGATCTCGCCGTCGCGGCCGATCACCGGGTCCAGTTTGCCCTGCGCCGCTCGATCCACGAGGTCGATTCCGTAACGCTGCAGGGCTTGGAACTTGTCTTCCGGCGTCTGATCGGTGACCCGGCTGCTGCCGCGGATCGTCTGCAGCGCTGTCAGGATATCGGCCTCCCGAATGCCGTGAACTTGCAGCAAGTCCCGAGCTCTGCAGGCCGTCTTGGCCAGCCCCAGGAGCAGATGCTCCGTAGAAACGAAGTCGTCCTTCATGGCGTCGGCTTCCCGCGCCGAGGCCTGCAGGACTTGCTGCAACGCCGCATTGATTTGCGGCGCCGATCCGCCGCTGACCCGGGGCAGCCGCGACAATTCGGCGTCGAGCAGTCCGGTCAACTGGTTGGCGTTGACGCCGATCTTGTCCAGCATCGGCTTGACGATGCCGTCGCGCTGCGCCAGCAGCGCCGCCAGCAAATGCAGCGAGTCCAGTTCCGGGTGGCCGCGCTCCTGAGCGAATGCTTGAGCGGAGGCCACCGCTTCCTGAGCCTTGACGGTTAGTTTTTCGAATCGAAAGTTCATCGGAAACTAACTCTTCACTTCGTACTCCGCGTCGATCGTATCGTCCTGCCCGCCGCCGGGCTTGTCACCCTCGGCAGGTCCCGCTTGTCCCGCGGCTCCCGCCGCTTGCTTTTCGTACAGCATTTTGCTGAACGCGTGGGAAGCCTGTTCGAGGTCGTTGACCGCCGACTTGATCGCGGCGGCATCTTCGCTCTTGGCGACTTCGCGAACCTTCTCAACGGCCTTCTGCAAGGGCTCCTTGTCGGCGTCGCCCATCTTGTCGCCGTGCTCCTTCATCAGCTTCTCCAGCTGATAGCACATTTGGTCCGCCTGGTTGCGGGCTTCGACCAGCTCGAACTTGCGTCGGTCCTCGTCGGCGTGCTCCTCGGCCGTCTTCCGCATCCGCTCGATCTCCGCATCCGACAGGCCGGACGACTGCTCGATGCGGACCGAAGATTCCTTGGCGGTGCCCAAGTCCCGCGCGGTGACGTTCAGGATGCCGTTCTGGTCGATGTCAAACTTGACCTCGATCTGCGGCACGCCTCGCGGCGCGGGGGGCAGGCCCTCCAAGTTGAACTCGCCCAACAGCCGGTTGTCGCCCGCCATCTTGCGCTCGCCTTGATAGACCTTGACGGTCACGGCCCGCTGGTTGTCTGCTGCGGTACTAAAGACCTGCTTCTTCTCCGTGGGAATCGTCGTGTTGCGTTCGACCAGGGGCGTCATGATCCCGCCCTCGGTCTCGATGCCCAATGTCAGCGGCGTCACGTCCAGCAGCAGCACGTCGCGACGGTCGCCCGCCAGCACGCTGCCCTGGATCGCGGCCCCGACCGCCACGACTTCGTCCGGATTGACGCCCTTGTGCGGTTCCTTGCCAAAGATCTCGCGGACCATGGTCTGCACCTTGGGGACGCGCGTCGAGCCGCCGACCATGACCACTTCGTCGATGTCGCGCGGGCTGAACTTGGCGTCCTTCATGGCCTGCATCACCGGCCCCCGGCAACGCTCGATCAGATCATCGATCAACTCCTCGAACTTGGACCGCGTGATGGTGATCTGCAGGTGCTTGGGCCCCGAGGCATCGGCCGTAATGAAGGGCAGATTGATGTCGGTTTGCGGCAGGCTGCTGAGTTCTTTCTTGGCTTTCTCACAGGCCTCCTGCAGCCGTTGCAGCGCCATCATGTCCTTGCGCAAGTCGATGCCGTGATCGCGTTTGAACGAGTCGGCCACAAAGTTCATCAGCCGCTGATCGAAATCGTCGCCGCCCAGGTGGGTATCGCCACTGGTGCTGACCACCTCGAACACCTTGTGGCCCTCTTCCTCGTCCACCTTCAGCACGGACACGTCGAACGTGCCGCCGCCGAGGTCGAAAACGACGATCTTCTCGCTCACTTTTTTGTCCAAGCCGTAGGCCATCGCGGCCGCGGTCGGCTCGTTGATAATCCGCGCCACCTCTAATCCGGCGATCTGCCCCGCGTCTTTGGTCGCCTGGCGTTGTGAGTCGTTGAAATACGCCGGAACGGTGATGACCGCCTTGTTGACTTTGTGGCCCAGGTAGGATTCGGCCGCTTCCTTCAGCTTGCGCAGCGTCTTGGCGGAGATTTCCTGCGGCGTGTAATCCTTGCCGTCGATCTCGACCTGGACGTAATCCCCCGCGGCCCCGACCACCTTGTAGGGCACGATCTTCTCTTCGCTCTCCACCTCGTGGTGCCGCCGCCCCATGAACCGCTTGATCGACGAGACCGTCCGGTGCGGGTTGGTGACTGCCTGACGACGGGCGGGTTCACCGACCAACGTCTCGCCCCGATCCGTAAAGGCCACGACGCTGGGCGTCAACCGATTGCCTTCCGCGTTCGGGATTACCTTGACTTCGGTCCCCTCCATTACGGCGACCACCGAATTCGTGGTACCCAGGTCGATGCCAATGATTTTTTCGCCTTGAGCCATCTTCGATGCTCCTTTCCCCACAATCAAATTACCGTTTCACGTCGTGCCGCAATGCGCGCGGCATGTCGAGTTCTTTGTTCTCGATCGACCACTTGGACGATCTCGCCTCGATGTGCTGCCCTCGACATCCCCGTCGGACCGGGTTGAACGAAGACCATCCAACGAGTAAAACACTTGGATCCGCTCTCCATCAAGCAAAGAATGTGCCAGCGGACAAGGCATCAGCCGCAAGTCATTTCTGTGCAAGGGATTGCGGATTTTTCCGTCGTTCATGCAACGAGCGGCTAGCGCCTGATGTTGCGGGCGTCTGCCATTTTGGCACGGTGAAACGGGGATTCTGACTCGAGTGCGGCAAAGAAAACTTCACAACGGAAGGCTGCGCGATTACATTCCTATCTTGGTGACGCGTGATCCCACCTCCGATCCGAAAAAGGGCTGTTTGAAGATGCAGAAGCGCAAACCCGAGAAAAAGGCGGATTCCCCTGCGGCCGCGAACGCCTTGCGACGAAAGGCCGATCAACTGGGCCGCGATTTGGTCAAACTGCTGCACGAGTATGCCCAGTGCGGCGAAAAACTGAGCCGACTGCGGCATGCCCAGGGCGGACCGCTGTACGATCTCGACAGCGAGCATCGCGCCGCCCAGCAGGCCCTGGAATCCCGCAAGGGCCCGCTTTCGGAACATGCGGTGCGCGCGATCCTCCGCGAATTGCACAGCGGCGTGAGGGCACTGGCCAAGCCTCTGCGAGTCGCCTACCTCGGCCCCACCTACAGCTATAGCCACCTGGCGGCCATCGAACGCTTTGGCAGCACCACAGAATTGGTACCGGTCGCCACCATCGCGGCCGTGTTCGAAGAACTGAGCCGCAAGCACGTCGATTATGGGATCGTCCCGATTGAGAATTCGACCGATGGCCGTGTCGTCGATACCCTCGGCATGTTCACCCGCTTGCCGGCAAGGATCTGTGGCGAAGTCCAGTTGCGAATCCACCACTTCTTACTCGGCCGCTGCGAACGAGGAGACATCAAGGAGGTCTACAGCAAGCCGCAGGCCCTGTCGCAATGCCGCGACTGGCTGGCCAAGCACGTGCCCTTGGCGCGGTTGGTCGAGCTGACCAGCACGGCCGCCGCCGCTCAGTTGGCAGCGGAAAAACCGGGAGCCGCGGCCGTCGCCAGCCTGCAGGCGGCGACGAATTACGGATTGAACGTGATCGCCGAGAGGATCGAAGACAACAAGAACAACATCACCCGGTTCGCCATCATCAGCGATCACGATGGCCGCCGAACCGGCCGAGACAAAACGGCGTTGATGTTCGAGATCGCCCATGTGCCCGGCTCGTTGGCCGATACCATGGCGATCTTCAAACGCAACCGGCTGAATCTGACTTGGATCGAATCCTTTCCCATGCCCAATACGGAAAAAGAGTATCTGTTTTTCGTCGAGTTGGAGGGGCATTACGACGACGCGAAAGTCAAGCGGGCGATGGAGTCCCTGCGGCGCAAGGCCAAGCGGCTGGAAATTCTGGGGGCCTACAGCCGCACGGAACCGGTCGAGTCGCCTTGAGGCCGGCGAACGGGATTCCGCCGGGGAGCTTGACCAGCGTCATCGGGCGAGGCCTGAGAGGACGGATTCGAACGGATGCTCCGGCTCGACTCGCCGACAACGCCGAGGTGGGTCTCTATTTCCGCGGCGTTTGTCCTACCAGCTCGAAGGGAATTGCCGGCAGGATGCCGTACGAGCGGCGCTGCGGCGTCGGGATGGGCATCGCTTCCGTGGCCGCCGGGGTCCATTCGCGAACGATTTCGAAGATCAGGTTTCCTTGCAGGCCCGGCTCGACGGTCTTGGCGTCGGTCGCCAGCGTGACGACCAGGCCCTGAGGTTCGGGCGATACCTTCTCGACGGTGACCCCCTTGGGCGGCTGGCTCAACTCGACCCGCAGTTCCTTGGCCGGCGGGTACTTTTCCGTCAATCGAGCGCCCAGCGGCGTCGTGCCGCCAGGCTTCAGGGTGATCCGCTCGATGGGGAGAAACTCCACCGGGATCTTGGCGGCGGGCTGACCGTTGACCACCACGGCCCACTGCTCGGCGGGTACGACCTGCAACCACAGGAAAGCTTGCATCATGCTCTCCGCCGGCACGGCAGGACGCGAGAACCGCCGGTGCCTGCGGCTGCCCAGGGATTGGCCTTCCATTTCCAGCAGGAAGGGCGTCTTGGCAGCGACCGGCGGGACGGTCAAGGTCAGCTGTACGTTGTCCTTGTTGCCCGGCACCACGGCGCCGCTGAGTTTGAAGCCCTCAGGCGGAGCGACCAGCGAAAGGTGAATCGGGTCGTCGAAGCCGTCGCTGCGAAAGGCATGCACCGTAATCGGCACGGTGGTTCCCGGCCGAGCGATGATACAGGACGGCACGACGCGCAACTCGAAATCGGGGCGCGGCGGCCGGATGTTCAGCCGATAGATGAAATCGTCGCCGCCCTTGCGCTGCGCATCGCTCAGGTGGAGATAATAGGGGCCCTTGCCGGACATGACGGCCGTCAGCCGAGAATCGGCGTGGTGCGTGATCAACGCCTGGGAATCGTCTCGGAAATCATCATTGAACCCAATCTCGGCGCCGCTGGAATCGGTTATCGAGACCGCTGAATCGAGCGGGGAACCGGCGCGCCGCGCAAAGACATCGGCCACGACGATCCCGACCGCATCGAAACGAAACACGTCCGTGTCGTCCGGCCGATCGATCCGGCCGTTGATGATGATCGGCAGCTTGACCTCCTGGGCCGTTTCCGGCGTGTCGTTCGGCTCCTGATCCAGAACTTCGGCCGTCATGTCGATCCGCAATGGGAAGCGGACAGAAACGCTCTCGGTCTGGGGAATGGAATACCATCGCACAGGGTGGTTCCGATCCATTCGGGCTTTGACATTCAATTTGGTCTCGACGAGATTCCAGCCCTGCAGCTCGACCGTCAGATCTTGGTCGGCACGGGCGCCCAGCGGGAAAACGCCCGTCACAAAAGGCAGCTCGCCCAACGTGATGCGGTAGACGAAATCCTCGCGGCCACGGTAAATGGAATCGCGGATTTCGACGACGTACTCGCCGTCCGCGGGGACCTCGTAGTAGATCACCGGATCCTGCCGATGGTAATAGGCGCCCGCGTAAGCGACTTCGTTGCCACGGGTGTCGTAGAGCGCCAGCACGGCTTGGAACCAGCCGGGTACGGCGTCGGCGAGGTACGGCATCAACTCCCGCGCGTCGGCGGCGATGACCAAACGGGCGCCCTTGCGGGCGGTGAACGAGAAGAGGTCCACGTCGCCGGGCATGATCTGGCCGTTCACCACGACCGGCAGCTTGCTGCCGATGACCGGATCGGGAGTCACGTCGTTCGGTTCCGTCTCGCGGAGTTCCTGCCATTGGCCGACCTGAAACCAGATCGGATTGGACATCGCGCCGGCGGTCAGCAGCCGCAGCTCGCGCTTACCCAATGCGGCTTTGGCGTCGATCGTGATCTTCAGCGTGAGTTCTTCGGCGATCTGGTCGTTGGGCTGCCGTTTGGGGTCCGCGTCTCGCTGGCGATAGACCTCGATCTCCTTCAAGTCGTTTTCGGTAATGCCCGTCAGCTTGTAGATCATCTCGTCCGTGATCGGCTCGCTGGTTCCCTTCTTCTTCTGCTCCTCTTCCAATTCCTCGCGTTTGAAGCGGATTTTTTGAGTGAGCCCCACGTACTCGCCCTGCGTCAGCGGACGATACCACTTGACGATTTCCGCCTCGATCCCGCCGCCGGAAACGTAGATCTCGGTGGTCTCTTTGATGAACTGGCCGCCGACGATGACTTCGAACTCGGTCCCTTGCCGGCCACCACCCGGATAGGCATAGCCGATATGTGGGTCCTTCGGAGCCGTCTGGGCGGACAGATCGGAGGCGATTGCCAACAGGACCGCCACCGCCAGGATTGCGTGCCATCGAGGCCGGTTCATGGTGTGCTCCGCGATCACGTGATTTCCTTCAGCCGGCCGCCCATCTTCAAGCCTTCATCGGGGCCCGGAACCGCGCGAACGAACTCGCCCATCGGATGCGGCAGACCGGCCTCCGGGTCGATGCCGAGCAACTCGTACATGGTGGCGATCAGGTCACAGGGATAGACGGGCCGGTCCTTGACGTGCTCGCCCTTGGCGGTAGACTCGCCGACGACTTGGCCCCCTCGGAATCCGCCGCCCGCCACGACCGTCGAGAACACGTGGCCATAGTGATGGCGGCCGCCATTCCAAGGCGATTTCCAGTCGACGTCGGGCGTGCGGCCGAATTCGCCGACCCACCAGACGATGGTGCTGTCCAGCAACCCGCGATCCGACAGATCGGAAATCAGCGTGGCCATGCCCTTGTCCATTTCCGGAAGCTTCCGCCGCATCGTGGGAAAATGATCCTTGTGTGTGTCCCATCCGCCGTAATTGATCGTGACGTACTTCACCCCCCGTTCGACAAGACGGCGGGCAACCAGACAGGACTGGCCGAACGTGTTGCGGCCGTAGCGGATCCGGAGTTCTTCCGCTTCTTCGGAAAGGTCGAAGACCTTGCCGGCGTCGCCCAAGATCAGATCGTACGCCTGGTCCTTGGCCTGTTTGGCGGCCGCCAGCTGGGGATCGCCGTCGATGAATCGGCCGAGCGTGTTGATTCGTTCGAGCAAGTCGCGGCGCTGCAGCTGTTGGTCGTCGGAGATGCCCGGGGCGACGATCCCCTCGACGGCAAAGCGGTAGGCGTTCGGGTCGCCGCCCGTGGCAAAGGGCTTGTAGCGAATCCCCATGAAACCGGCTTCCGAAAACCGGCCCTGCGGCTCGGTCAGCACGACGTAAGGTGGAATCAGCCCCTTCGATCCCTCCTCGAACCCCTTGAAGGCCGTCACGACGGCGCCAACCGCGGGGTAGACGATTCGCCCGGGCATCCGGCCGGTCTGGGTCATGTAGGAAGCCGTCTCGTGAGCGAACACGCCGTGCGTCATGGAACGGATGATCGAGTACTTGTCAGCCACCTTGGCCAATTCGGGCAGCAAGGTTCCGATCCGGATTCCTTTGACATTGGTCTCGATCGCTCCGGTCAACGGGCCGGTGAAATCGCTGCCCGCATCCGGTTTGGGATCGAACGTGTCGGTGTGAGGCGGACCGCCCCACATCCAGATTTGAATCACCGCCTTGGCCTTGGCCTTGGCCGGCCGCGAGCCGACGGGGGCTGCCGCAGCGGCAGCCGCAACGGTGGGTTCGGCGGCGGCAGCCAGCTGGTTGGCCATCAAGAATCCGGCTGACCCGAGTACGCCCAGTTTGAGCGCCTGGCGGCGGGAAACCGGTTCGCCTGGCGAACCGGCGATGAATGAATTACGTTTCGTATGCATGTTGCCTCGTTGAATCATCCAGCCGCCGGGGCCCGGCGGGGCACTCTCTAGTGTCGAAACAGAAACTCCTCACTGTTGATCAGCGCCCACGTCAGATTCTCGGCTTCCCATTTCGAGCTGACGTTCCAGCTGAAATCGTCTCGCTCTCCGCCGGTCGGTAGGCGCGAGAGGATGGTCAGATACAAGGCGTCCACCAGGTGCTGCGAATCGGTGGTGGTCACCAGTTCTTGGATCTTAGGCCCCTTTCGGATCTTGTTCAGAACATGGCTGGAATTCAGCAGGTGCAGCGCTTGGGCAGCTGTGAAGCGATTGTTACGTTCCGACTCCAGGCCCGTATCCCGCGGCGGACGACCGAACATCTCCAACACGCTGCTGGTAATACTCCCGTCCGGAAGCGCGATCGAGCGATGGCTCTCGGGAATGAACGTAAAGGGCTCGGGAATCATGCTGGAATAGCTTTCGGTCGTTCCCGTGATCTGGCAGAGGGCGTCGATCAGCACCTCGGCGTCCAGTCGCCGGACGGGATAGTAGGCGAAATTCGCCGCCGCCTCGGGATCCTTGCTCTTGGGAATGCAGGAAAGCTGATAGGTTTTGGAATTGAGGATTACGCGGTAAATGTGCTTCAAATCGTAGTCGGCCTGGACCAATTCCGCCGCCAGCCAATCCAACAGTTCCCGATTCTGCGGCGGGTTGCCGGACCGAATGTCGTCCGCCTCGTGAACGATGCCGCGTCCCATCAGCCAGTACCACACGCGATTGACGATATGCCGAGCAAACCAGGGGTTCTTGGCGTCGATCAGCCAATCGGCGAATACCTCCCGCGGATCCCGCCCCGGGGGCAGTTCGATGATGGTCCCGTCAGGAAAGACGGCCGCGGGCGGCTTGCCGTCGACAGCCGGTTTGGCCTTGCGAGGGTCGAAGACGACGATCTCTTCCTTCCATTCGCGCGTGGGCTTGTATCCCACCTGGGAAAAGAACACGGCCATACCCGCCCAACGCTCTTTCGGCCAGCTCTCCGCCCGCACGCCCATGAACGCCAACGCAACTGCCTGGGCGATGGACGACGGTTCCTTGCTCTGCAGAGCCCGGAAGAAGTTGACCTGCGGCGTCCGGAAATTGCTGCCACAGGCGGTGAGCAACTCGCGGACAAACCGGTCGTAGGACATGTTTTCCTTGAGCGAGGTCCGAATCCAGCGATGGTACGCCTGGGCGCCGTTGGGCCAGAGGTTGATCGGGAATTCGGCCTTGACCCGCAGCAGGTCGCTCCACTTCATCGCCCAATAGTCGGCGAACTCCGGCCGCTCGAGCAAGTGGTCGATCAGCACGGAACGTTTGTCGGGCGACTTGTCGTCCAGATAACGCTTCGCCTCGTCGGCTGTGGGCAGGGTGCCGATCACATCGAGATACGCTCGCCGAAGGAAAACCGCGTCAGAACATGGGTTGGACGGCTCGATTTTCAACTGCTGCAATTTGGCGAACACGAACTCGTCGATCTTGCCATGACCGGTCCGTTCCGCCTCGATTTCAAAGGGGTTCATCGAATCCAGCGGATCCCGGAACGATCCCATGGTGGGCAAGACGAACTCGTCCTCTTGCTTGAGCGGGGCAGGCCGCGGAGGCCGCTTGTCCAGCCGCACGGCAAAGGTCTGTTGATCGCTCAGAGGCTGCCGCCCGGCGGCACTTACCTTGACGTTCACCTGGTACGTGCCGGGCGCGTGCGTCTCGCGAGTGGGCCAGAAAAAGTCGCCCGTCTTGGCATCGATCGTGGCATCGGGTGGGGCTTTGCCAAGGCTGTACGTCAGGGCCCCCTGCTCGGACCCCGCACGACGCACCGCCACCACCACCCGCAGCAAACTGCCCTGCGTGATCGTCTGCTCCGGTATCGGCAGGATCGTCACGGAACTCGGATCCTCCGGGGCAAGTCGCCAACCGAGCCCTGCCAAGGCCGCGGCGATCCCGGCAATCGCGCAGACCGACACCCACACAACCCAGGCCGATTTCTTCCGCTTGCGATTGCCAGAGCGCGAAGCCGGATGTCCGATGTCGAGTTGAAAACCGTCGTTCTTTGTCTCTGTCGAGTCAGGGGGCATCCGAAACTTCGCTCTACGATCAGACCATGAGCCAATCCCAATCTTCGCCACAGAGGCCATTCTATCAGCGATCCGCCCAGCATGTCCATAGTTCTGCCGCGTGGCAAGCGTTTGACTGGCGTGTTGCGCAAGTGTCCCTACGCGTATTCGCTGCGGCAGAACGCCCACCAGCCGATGGCAAACAACAGGCCGGAGCCACAGGCCAGCACCAGCCGTGACGTATCCCCCGAGATGGGCAGGAACAGGGCCGGGTCTCGGCCGCCTGCGGGGCCCAGTCCCACCCCCTGTCCAGCATCGAACACCAGGCACTGGGTATAGTACGAGATGGCGACGCGTTTGATGATCCCGGGCATGTTGCCAAGCAACGTCTCCAGGATCAGCGCATAGCCCAGACTGACAATCGTCGCTCGCTGCAGCAGCACGCTGAATAGGTGAAACAGGCAGGTGTATGCCAGACTGGACCAGGCGACCGCCGGCCAGAATCGCTGAAAGCTCTCCCAACCTGCCGGTCCGGCCAGTCGCCCCAGCGCCGCAAAGCCCGCCAGGTTCCAGACGGAAACCAGCAGAAACGCCGCCGCAAATTTGGCCAGATAGATCACGGGCCGAGGCAGCGGCGTGGCCAGCAAGTAGACCAGCGTCTGCTCTTGACGTTCTCCGGCGACGCCTCCCGATGCATAGCACAGAGAAAAGATCGGCAAGAAAAACGATACGTACAACGGCAAGAAGACCTCTTGGACAAACTGGACCACGGTCCGCTCGTGCCGCATCGACCAGGCCGCTGCGGCCAGCAGGGCAAACGCCATCAGCAGCGCATTCACCAGCGTCTGGCGCGAACGCAGCATCCGCCACGCGGACAGCGCCGCAAGCTGAAGCCCTCCACGCAGAATCATCAAGACACGAGACCGATGCATCCGTTCCATCCCCAAGGCCCTCCCGACGTCGCTGGAACCCAGCGATTATACGCGAGCCGCGGCTCTTCGTCACCGTGGGGGCACCCGGACATGGTGAGCCGCAAGGCGCTAGCCGCGGGTTTTGGGCGAGAAAACGCGGCTCGGCTTCACCGGCGGCTAGCGCCTTGCCGCTCAAAGAAAGGGGCGTGGGGCGCTGGCCAGAACCGCCCGCGGGGCTCTCTAGTCCCGCCGTCCGCGGAGCGCATCCCGTTCGCGGCGTGTGGCTTCCAAGTCGAACATCAGGTACTTCATGTCCAGACGTAATTGGCCGAGCGACTCTTGGATCGTCGTCAAGATCTGCCGCCGTCGCCAACTGGTCTGGACGAGTCGGTTCAGGATGGGTTCCAGCGTGTGCCGATGCTCGGGGGGCACCATTTCGATCGCTTTCACCAATTCGAGAACCTCTCGCGGCAGTTGGTTCCGCAGGTCAACGTTAGACGGCATTTCTGGCATCGTGCTAGCTTTCGGCAAAATAGGCATGTTTGGAAAAGGTGGCAGCAGACGGCGTGCCCATTTGAAAGCCGTTGCTGCCGAATGCCATAACTGCTTGTGCTATCATGTGTTAGTGATAATGGACGAACCGGCGGTGCTGTGCGGGCGTTGAAAAAAAACGACATGTTGATCTACCCCTGGTTCGCAAATCTCGATACAAGCACGATTTACGTCGTCAAAGTCTTTCGTTCCTCCGACGCCATGCTGCCGAAAGCCACTCGGCGTTGGTCTACGTACCCGTTCCACGACACGTTTCCGTCAAACGCCGTCGGTGACCACCTTGCCCTACGATCTGCCGACGAACCGATCTCCATGGTTGAGCCTGATCGCCCTGGCGATGGGGTTGGTCGCGCCCGCCGCGGCCGACCACCGGGATTCGTTCGAATCCGCGCAGCCGACCTGGCGACTGGCCGACGCGGACTGCGGGGCTCGGGTCGTTGCCCAGCGCCGCGATTTCCAGGAGTATCGCATCGGCCAAGCCAGCGAGCACCTGTCGCTGGTAGCCCACCAGGGCACCTACGCCTATCTGGTCCACCCCATCCCCCAAGCTCGCGTGCTGGCGGAATGGACGGCGGCCCTCTGGGTCAAGGCGGACCGAGCGGGGCTTCAGCTGTTAGCTCGCGTCGTGTTGCCGCGCACTCGCGATCCTCAAACGGGCAATGCCTTGAGCGTGTTGCTGCGTGGGGATGTCTACGATCGCCCCGGACTGTGGCAACAACTGACGATCCGGCAGGCAGATCAAATCCTGGATCGGCAAGTCCGCGTATTGCGATCGCAATTCGGGCCGGATGTCGACGCGCGCGAAGCGTATGCCGATCTGCTGGTGGTCAACGCCTATGGCGGCAGCGGAGTCACGAACCTCTGGATCGACGACCTGCAATCGCTCGGCCACATCGCTCCCACCCGGCTTGCAACGCGCAGCACCGAGGCATCCGATCGGCAGGCAGCCGATCCGGTGTGGCTGGAACAGGCCTGGCCGCGATCTCCCGCGGGCGGTGACATCGCCCAATTGAACGGCGCCATCCTGCTGGTCGAAGGCCGCCCTTTCTTTCCGCGCGCGATCGAATACAACGGGGAATCGTTCGAGGGGCTCCAGTCGCTGGGGTTCAATGCCGTTCGGCTGCCGACTGCTCCGACGGTCGTCCAGCTGCGCGAGGCGAACCGTTTGGGATTGTGGTTGATCGCGCCGCCACCCAACGATGGTCACATCACGCCTGGTCACGACCGCGTCATCGCCTGGGACTTGGGGTACCGCTTGGGAAGCGAGCGGCTGGAATTGACGCGTCAGCGGGTGGCCCAGTTGCGTCGATCGGATCCTCGGCCAAATCGGCCCTTGGTCGGCGAGCCGTCGGAACGTTTGTGGAGCTACAGCCGTTTGCTGAGCATCCTCGTCCTCCGCCGTGCGCCGCTGGGCACTTCCTGTTCGCTGCCGGAATACGGCCGTTGGCTGCAGACTCGACCGGCCATCGCGCGGGCCGGGACGCCGTTCTGGGCGACGATCCAGACCGAGCCGGTGCTGGAACTGGTCGATCAATGGTCTGCCCTGGGACTCGGCCCGCCGCAGGCGATTAGCGTCGAGCCCGAGCAGATCCGGTTGCTGGCCTTTCAAGCCATTGCATCGGGCGTCCGCGGGCTGGTGTTCAGTTCCCGCTCGCCGCTGGACCGTCAGGACGACGAGACGCAGACGCGGGCCCGCTTGCTTCAGCGTTTGAATGTCGAACTCACCTTGATCGAACCCTGGGTGGCCGGCGGCACGCGCGCCGACGATGCGGAGAGTCCGGCGCCGGGGGTTCGCATCGGCACGTTGCAGACGGAACGTTCGCAGTTGTTTCTGGTGCTCGAGCAATCGGCTACCCAGCAGTTCACGATGGGGCCGGTGTCGTCTCCTGCCCTGTCGGTGGTGCTGCCCAGCACGGCGACGGCGCCGCAAGTCTACTGCCTGACGCCGGCCGGTCTGCAGACGCTGTCGCATCGCCGGGTGCCGGGTGGGATTCGCGTGAGCTTCGAGCGTTACGGTCCGGTGAGCCTGGTGGCCATGACCCAGGACCCGCTGGTCGTGAATCATCTGGCTCGGACCTGGGCGGAGAACCGGACGTCGGCCGCCAAGCTGCAATACGAACTGGCGGCCGGTCAGTTGCAGATGGTCGAAACGCTGCATTCCCAACTGGCGGGCCAGACGCCGGGCGGCTCGGCGGCGGATCAATGGCTGGCTCAAGCTCGGGACCATTTGCGGCATTGCCAGGTGTTGCTGGGCGGCAGCGATTATCCGGCCGCTCAGGTGCTGGCAGAAAAGACCTTGGATCGCCTGGCCCAGGTGCGCCGTAGCGACTGGGAGCAAGCCGTCCGCGACTTTGCTTCGCCCGGCGCCAGTCCTTTTTGCGCGGCGTTTTCGGCGTTGCCGTTGCATTGGGAAATGGCCCGCCGTCTGCAGGCGGCCCCGGCCTGGTCGGCCAACTCGCTGGCCGCCGGCGATTTCGAGAATTTGGAGCATCTTCGCGCCACCGGCTGGCAGAACATCTCGCACGCCGGCGACGCGGTGCGGACCTGGGTCGAATTGTCGCCCCAATCGCCTGGGGGAACGGGAACCTCGCTCCGGCTGCAGGCCACCGCAACCGATCCGAAATCGCCCCCCGCCGTGATCGAGAACCCGCCCCTGCAAATCATCTCGCCGCCGATCCCCGTTCGCCGCGGGCAACTGGTGCGCGTCGGCGGCTGGGTCCGCGTTCCGGAACAGATCACGGCCAGTCCGGACGGACTGCTGATCTACGACTCGCTGGGCGGAGCCATGCTGGGCCAGCGATTCCAGCGGACCGAGGGCTGGCAAGAGTTCAGCTTCTATCGCGTGGCGGCGACCAACGGAGGCCTGTCACTGACCTTTGCGCTGACGGGCTTGGGCGAGGTGGCGATCGACGACGTTTCCGTTTCGCTGCACGAGCCGATCGGGCCACAAGGCAGCCTGGACGAGGCCCGCCGTCTGCCGCCCACGGGCGAGTCGTGGCGATAGCCCGGATCTCCAGGTGCGTTAACCCCCGGATCAGACGCCGAACAGCATGGTCCCGGACGGGATTCGTGGCGCGACTTGCGTGAACGACCCGCTGGTGCCGTGCGTTGGTGCTTACCCGGCGTGGAACAACCGGTGACCGTCGAGGGGATGGTCACGTGGGACGGCAGCCCCGTCGAAACGGGCACCATCAGTTTCATGCCGGCCGACGGCAAGGGGCCGACCGTTGGCGGCGAACTCAAGGACGGCAGCTATCGCATCAAAGTCCAAAAGGAAGCCGCCCTGGGAACGAAAACGGTCTCCATCACGGGCATCCGCAAGACCGGCAAGATGATCGAAGCGGGGCCGCCGGCGCCGGCGGGAACGATGGTCGACGACCTGCAGCGCATCACCAGCACCGAAAGCTGCGAGATCGTCGACGGAGAAAACAAGCATCGCTTCGATCTCAAGTCCGCTGGAAAATAAGCCGGCGGAGCATACCAACTGGGACCGTACCCAAGAAGACAATCGGGAACCCTCTCGGCCCACGGTGCCCGGAATAATCCCGGTCACTCCGGGATGAAATTGGACACCACCGACACCTGGCGGACTTGCCGCGAATCGGGATCCCAGACGCGAATCTTTACCTGAATGCCACGCAGAGCGACGGGATAGGGAGGCGAGGTCGACCGTTCGCCCACGTCGTCAACGCCGTTCAGACCGTCATTATCAAAGCCGTCGTTGGCGTTTCCTCCCCGCTCGTAAGATGTGGCCCAGGTGCAGTATTCATAGACGCCCGCTTTGGTCGTCGTATTGTGCGCCAACCCCGACTTGCTGGTCGGTCGGTCCGAGAAATCGGACCAGTTGTAACACACACCAGGGAACGACGAACGAATCCCGTACCCAAGATCGACGAAAGCACCACGACCGATGAAATGGGTGCTGGTTGACAGATGGAGTGCATCCGGCGGCGGACTGCTGCTGGTAAACCCTCCCAAATAGCCCGGATCACCGGGCACGAGCGATTCGCCCGCGTTTCCGGCGCGAAGGGGCGCGGAGGGGTCGAAGACTCGGACGTCAAAGCTCAGCGCGTTCGAGATCATCACGTCCTGGCCGTGGTTCGCGCTGGCGTAGGGCACCGTGTAGGTCGGAGGATTGGCATACAGCATTCGGGGCCGAGCCAAACGGTACAGCGAGGTAACGCTGCGGCGGTTGACGTCGAACGAGTGCGCACGGTACTGTCCGTAATCGAGGCTGTCGTAGGGCGCATCGGATGGCACGGCGATCGAGGTTCCGTCATTGGCGATGTTCGGTCGACTAAAGTGCGGATTGACGCCGACAGACGGCGAGCGGTCGGACAGGACGGGCCAGTGCGCGAAGCGGTTTTCGCGGCGCGTTAGGTCGGTCAACGAATTGGCGGTGGCGGTGACGACAAGGTTGCCGCCACTAAGGGTCGAGCGGAGCCGGACGGAAACATCGTTGGTACTGAAGAAATTCGTCAGTTCCATCCGCAACTGTCGATAGCCCGGTGCGTTCGCCTGGACGTTTGTCGCCGGCGAATCGTCGCTGACCGTCCACTGCTTGAAGTGGCCGGAAGCGTTGTTCAGATCCGGCCGAATCAGCAGCACGCGGCGATAGATCACGAAGCCTTCGTCCGCGTCTTGCGCGCCGTTCGCTTGGTCCGGGTCCGATACGTATCGGTCGTCGTATTGGATCCACCAGACGACCTCGGCCAACGACGACAGGATCGCTTGCGCGGTCCCGCTGCTGTCCACATACTGGCCGATGAACGGCGTTTTCGCGTTCCGGGTGGTAAAGGCGAGGATATCGTCGAGATCGCCGAACACGGTGTTGGTGACCGTCGGGTCGGTGTTGAACGTGCCATCGGCGTCCCAATCCCCATCCGTGCTGGGCAACCGTGTCCGCTCGGGGCCTTCGACGATTTGGAGGTATCCGGGGGCCGAAGCATCGTCGGCCCAGGGCCGGGCCGGGACGGTCAGGCCCTGTAGATCCTCCTGCAACTGGGCGGCGACGCTCCGCAGGCCGCCCGCCAGTTCAAGCGTTGCTCGACCCTGCGACACGCTCTCGCCCACGATGGCAAAGGCCTGGGACAGGGCGAAGATCAGGATCAGCGTCACCGCCATGGCGACCAGCATCTCGACGAGCGTAAAGCCCGACGCCCGGCGCCGGCCTCGGCGTCCTGCGCCGGTGCGAACCCAAGGATCTGAAAACCGCATATTCATGACGTCTCTCCTGTTACCGGTAATGTCTCGTGCAAATCGAACGCGAAAGGCTCCGCGATGCGCCAATTCTGTCAGCGTTTCAAGTTCCTGCAGGCTCCCTATGTATGCCTGCCTTGGCCAATGCTAAGTCTCTCGCCTATTCTGTCACCTAATCTTTCACTTAATCTCTTCCTACTGCCTTCGAGCTGAGGGAGATTAAGTGAAAGATTATGACGCTGTTTATCCCAACCATCCCGGAGTCGCTACGATTACAAAACGTCTATCGGCTCAAGTTGATCGCCCATCGACACCGGCCATCAGCCCGGCGATGGAAAGATCTTCGTCCAGCTCCGGCCAATGCAGACTGATTCCGCCGCCACCGATTTCGTACTGCTGCCGCTGCTCGTGCGAGGCTCGGCGGAGTATCGGAAACCATTGAATCGGCACGCGCAGCACGCGGCCATCGGTGAACGAGACGCTCATCATCTCGTCATCGAACTCGACCGATTTGGCCAGCGCCGTCTGGGGAACATACGACCGCCGCAATCGGCTAGGTGCCGCCGCCAAGATGCTCATGCCACGCCTCCAAAAGACGTTCTTGATGCTCTTCAACAATCCGTTCGATTTCGGTGAGTTCCCGGGCATTGAATCCGTAATCTGCCGCCAATTCAACGGGGTCCAGCCAGTACTTGGCCTCGTCGCCCGCGCCCTTGACATGAATGTGCGGAGGCTCTTGACCCTCGTTACTGAAAAAGAAGAACCGATACCGACCGACACGCAAAACCGTGGGCACGCTCCGACTCCTCCCGCTCAAATTCTACGCAGCAATGTCTTGCTTAATGCGCGTCGGATCCGAGACGTACTGCTCCCGTTAAGGTGCCGGCCTTGGCAAAAGCCCAATCTTTCACCTAATCTTTCACTTAATCTCTTCCTTCGGATTCACGCCATCCGCCGACGGGCATCCAGTACCCGCCGCACTTTGGCATGCAGGATGTCCAGCAGGCAGCCCATCTGTTCAAAGGCATCCATCTCCACGGCCTCCGTTTCTGTCAGGTCGCCGCGCCGGGCCTTTGCCGCCAGGGTTTGCATTCGTGCCACATCTTGTGGCGGAAATCGCAACTTCAGCAAAGCTCGAGCGGCAGTCGCGGAAATGGACTCCTCAAGATGAATGACGCGGTCCCACATGGCCACCACCGCCTTCGCATCAGCGGTCTTGTTATTCATATTCCTCAAAGCTCCTCGCTTTCTTTGAGAAGACGCCACCTCCACCTCGACCCGCCCCGCGCCTTCAGCCACTGACAACTGACAATAGACCACTGACCACTGACGATAGACCACTGACCACTGACGCCAAGCGAGATCATCCAGAGCTGCAGGATCAAACTCCAAGTTGCGCACGGGCGGCCTCCAGAGAAATGCCTTCTGTCCGGTTTTTGGCCTCCAGGAGGCGCTGTCTCATGGCATCACTCTTCAGCAGGTAAGCCGTCTCGCGCTCGGAGGCAATCTCGCGCCACAAGTCGATGGGCACAAGAACGCCGACGGGCTTTCCCTCCGCGTCCGAGACGTACTGAATTTCTGCAGGCATGTTGGCCCCCCTCCTCACGATCGTTCACGAAAAACCTTATCGTTGCTGTCCATGTCAAGTACCACTGACAAATGACAAATGACCACTGACCCTCACTCAATAAACCTCCGCACCAGCACACACTTGTCGACGTTGTGGTTCTGGCCGGGTACAAACGCTACGGGAATCGTGCGGTCGACCAGGAAAAACGCCCGATGCCGCCGGACCTGGGCGGTGTCCAATCCCAGCTCCTGCGCGACACGTAGGCCATCGGGATGGAAGGCGTCGTACGACAGAGTATAGGTACCGCTGCCGGCCGAAGTCTCCACGAGATTCGGCTCGACCTCGAAATACCCCACCGTAATCCAAATCGCATACACGTTCGAGCGCGTCGTCACCATGTTGCCCAGCCGATTCAACAGCTCGTAGCGGAAGAACGAGTTGCGAGGATCGGTGGCGAGGTTGCCAAAACCGGAAGATTCCATCAGGGGTTGCGTACCGTTCGAAGCGGAACGTAACAGCGTCACATCGATGTCCCGCGTCTGTTTCATCGTCGTCAGCGGCACGTGCGAATTACTGCCCGACGGGCGGAATGGATTGGCGAACGAGGTCGGAATGGTATCTCCCGTGGTACCTTGCCGCGACAGGGCCATCGCAGCATACGTGGGACCTCGTCCCCCGGTGATCGCATTCCAGACCGTCTCGCTGGCAATCGTGTTGATGTTCACCCGCCCGGGATCGCGATATCGCGAGATGCGGTTGAATGGCGGCAGCAATCCGAAGGACGTCAGGTTGGGCTGGGCGAAATGTGTTGTCTTGCCGAAGTAATTCGGGTTGAGGATCATTTCGGTTCCCAGGAACCGCGAGGGAACGTGCAGATAGTCGAACAGGCGATGGGCGTTTAAGGCCCCGGTCTCCGAGTACAAGAAGTTGACAAGATAAGGGTAATGTCCTTGCATCCCATCGGCGCCTTCGTAGGGCGACGAACCGACGGGCATTTCCGTGGGAAGCCAGTAGCTGGAACGGAGGCTGATATCGGTCGCGTCAACCCGCAACAGATTCCACGACTTGTGCCGCGGTACTTGCAGCAGTTCATAGGCGCTGACGTAAGGCCGATTGTTCCAGACCAGCCAGGGGAACGTGGCGTCGTTGATGTTGCGATACGCGGTGTTAAGCTCCCCCAAAGTCTGCCTGATGGCGTACGGGAAGAAAGAAGCGTCGTTCAGATCCGCGGCTTGATTTGCCACGGCCGTCCGCGCCGGCTCCTGGGGCCACAGGCGCCGCAACGCCGAAGCCTGATCGGCATCGCCTCGCTGGAGACAGCTGAAATCCACATTCACGGTCGTCAGTCTCGGATCATCGTTGGTGAATGGCACCGTCCCGTTCAGCGACGTCAGGTCCATGGTGATGGAATCGATCGTCCGATACGGATTCGACGTTGCGTGAAATGCTCGCGTGGGATCCGCAAGACGCTGCAGATAGACTCGGCAAAACGAAGGAACCGTTCCATTGGTCAGGGCTACATCCTGCTGGAATTGAGCGAATGCGGGATCCTGGTTTTCTAATTCGTCCAACGGGGTCCCGATCGGCAGCGGCTGACCTGCGCCGTCCTCGTACATCCGCGTTCCGGCGGTGTAGATTTCTCCGGACGGGCCGGTTAAGGGATAGCCGTTGATCGGTTCCGATACGCTGAACGCTTGAGGTAGGACGCGCGTGTTGTCGCCAAGGTCCGATTCGGTAATCGCGATGCCAATGGCGGCGCTCGAGGGCGCCAGCGCGGCGGCATTGTTTCCGGCGAAGTACTCGACTTGGTTCACGTCCGGATCCATGCTCGGCTCCAACTCGATCCGTTTCGCATCGGCATTCGGCTGAACATTTGGATTGTTGGGATCAATCTCGCTGATCGGCGAAACCCAGCGGTTCCCTACGGCATAGCCTCCGCCCACGACGGCATATCTTCCGGGCGGAATCGGACAACAGGCTTGGTTCTGGTTTCGGAAGAACTTTCGTCGCCCGTGCGCCGTTACGTTGCCCGCAAACGTTGGCGGGACGAAATACACCGCGCGATCGATGGTCAGCGGCGCACTCCCATCGTCCGGATCGGGAGCCGAGGGCGCAATCACCTCGTCCTGCTTGTTCACAATCAGCATCCGCCACACCGGCGTGTTGTCGGGCGCAGGCGCCGTCTTCGTCAGGTCCACGCCGTAATACGTATTCCCCGTACTCCCACTGTTGACCTGACTGTACAGTTCGGTCGGCGGCGTCTTCAACGTGTCGGTGCCAACCCACGGATTGTACAGTTCGATAAACGCGCCCCCAAACGGCAAGTACTGCTGGTCGAAATCGAGATCTTGATCCGGGGGATCCGTCGTGGTCTTCTGCGTGTCAACGTCCAATGCCGTGTCGCTCGTGCGCCGCGTGTGATAGGCGAGCGATTCCGTCAACAGCAACTCGGGCCGCTCACAGCCCCACACGACGTTGCTGCCGTCTGGCTGCCAACCGTCAAATGGATCCGGGTCGTACTCGAAAGGCGTCATGATTGAATCGGCATCGCGGAAGTCGACCACGTTGATCGCCCATTGAGCAATCTCGCGGGCGAGGTTTGCATCGACAGGCGACGAGTCGATGTCACAGAGCGTCAGGACCATGACGTACAAGTGCCGAGCCAACAGCTGGCGCGCCAACAGACCGTCCCTCCAATCTCGTGTCCCGTCGTCGTTGAGATCGGCGCCATTGACATGCCACAGGGTGGTGTTGTTGAACTGATTCTGCAGTTCGGTCAAGCTCGCCGCCCCGGCGGCCGTCGCCACGTCGGCGTAGATCGTCTCGCCGTTCTGCTCACCGACCTCGTCGACAACCCCGTTGCTATTGTTGTCGCGGCCGTTGCCTAGGGGACGATTGATGTCCAGCCGCCGCCCCATGGTGACGTCCGTCCATAACATCTTGCTGAGTTCGCCTTGAACGTCCGTCACGCCACGCTTGCGGAGCCGGATGCTGAACAGGTCGGCGAACGAGTGGATGCTGGTCAGAGAGATCCCCACGTCGTTTGCCTCTTGCGCCAACTTGTCCGAAATCCCGTGTGCCGGGACGGGCGGATCGAAGCTGGCCGTGGTGACGATGCGGCCGTTGGGACTGGTCAACGAATTCCAGTTCGTAATGAACTCCGACAACCGCTGGGGAAGCAGGTCCACGTCGTAGTCAAAGCGGCGCAGCACACGCTCTAATTCCGCCGGGGTAAACGGGGTATCCGCACCGCTGCCATCGACCAGATTCATTTCGTAGGGCGAATCCGCGCGAGCTTCGGTAACGGTGTTGGTCAACTCCTCGAAACTCGGCTGTCCGTAGTCGTTCACTCCGAACGCCAATTCCGCCCGCAAGTCGGCGGGGGAAGAATAGGACGATCGGAGGTGCATCCCAGGGAACGTCCCAGGGAAGAAGTAGTTCTGCGGTTCCTCGAAGAATTTGAGCCTCGCTCGCAAGTCGTAGCCGGACGCGCCTGGATAGCCGTCGCCGTAGCGGTCGTTGAGCAAACCCGGCAGGTTGCCCGTGATCCCGGCTGCGTCCAACAGAATCTCCGGCGGTCCGTAACCCAACCCGCGCGGCGTCGTGACCGTGTTGGTGTCCCCACCCGCCACCGTGGCGAATTGCGCCGGCGTGAAAAACCGCTTCCGATCGTGCGCGTTGACGTTCAAACGCCCGTCAAGATCCGTGCACAGGATGGCAAACAGCGGCTTGTAACGCCGCCCGTCCGGCGCGGTTTGCACGGGGAATCCTAAGTCCACCCAAATGCTGTCGGGGATCCCGTCGCCGTCGTTGTCGACGTCAAAGTTACGGTCCCATGGACCAGTCAGCTCTTGGTAGTTCGGATTGCTGCCGTCGAAGTTTGGCTCAATCGGGCGGAGGGAAACTCGACGACGGAAGTCAGGGTCCGCCCATAGTGTGGGATGCGTCTTTTCAAAATAGTTCATCAGCGCCGGCCTGTGGAACGACGGAATGATCGTGCTGGCGTCCGGCGTCATGATCGCCAGAAACATGTTCTGGAAATCGGCCGCGTCGTAGCCCTCGTCGGCATCACCGGACAGGACCCTTCCCACATCGGTGGGGAAATGCGTATCGAGGGGGGGGCCGTATTGCTGGAAGGTCGCATTCAGCGGTGCAGGCCCCGGCTCCGTGACGGTCGTCCCGCGATCAACCATCTGAGGGACCACGGACAGCGGCGCGTAGTTGGGGACCAGCGAGGCGGGCTGGGATGTTGTCACGTCTTGTGCTGTGAGCGAGTTGGAAGACGTGTCCAACCCGAACCCCGCGCCACTGAAGGGCCGGCCGTTCACGACGAACGCGGCACCACCCAAATCGCTCGGGCCGAGCGTCTGTCCGCTGTCGGTCCGGGGTGCCACGACGCGAAAATAGGGATATCGAACGCCGTTCAACGTGACGAAATCGTAGCCGACAATCCGCGTGCTAACGCCCTTTGCCGTGCCCGATGCGAGGGTCAAGACGCATCCCTTGTAGTACCCAACGACGTCCCTCAGTCCGCGATAGTAACCCGCCGTACTGCGATGCGTGGCCGTCAAGTCGATGCCGTCGGTGCTGACGACCACGGCGCCGCTGGCCGGATCGAGATTCACCACCAGATCCATCAACTGCTTGCCCGAAAGGTTGTAGGCGTTCGTCGTCGCCGCGGACGGCGCCGTGGTATTCACGGTGTTCAGTTCCGTCCCCGACCTCAAAACTCCGCGAAAGCCGTCGCCTCCGTAGTAATCCCGCAGCAGCGAATGGAAACGAAGCGAGGATGAACGGAATGTGCTGTCGCGCAGCACTTCGTAGAACGCGCGATCCAAGTCCTTCTGCGGTTCGAGGCCCAGCACTTCCTGCCGCGCGTAAGCCATCGCCGTCCGTCGGTACTGGCCGGCGATGATGGCATAAGTCACCACCAGCAGGACGAACAGCACCAGCAGACTGAGCACGACCAGGATCACCACGCCGCGCCGAGATTGGGGTTTTCGAATCATGACTGTTTCTCCGAATCAAAGCGGCCGCTTGCCCCACGGCCGATGCCTCTTTCGTTGCGTCCCATCAATACGCCTGGGTGAATAGGGCCTTCGGCTAACGTTGGCCTAGGCGGCGACGAGAATCCTATAGCCCGGTCCACAATGACGAGGTTTCCAGGTGAATTGTCTTTTCGTACACGGCCACGACGCCGTTGAGCAGCGTGGCCTGGGTCGGCGTTGCCCTGGCGGGCGTCAACTGGCTCAGTTCAAGCACGTCGTTCCAATCGAAGCCCTGTAGCGTGACGTTTCGGGTGTACGGGCTGGTCCCGATCACGGCATCGGTCGTCATGACCCGATACCAACGGAACACGGGGACGACAATCGGGGAGGCGGAGGCCTGCGCGATGTTGACCATCGCCGACAGCATCACCCACTCGCCTTCCTTGACCGCCAAATCCGACGCCGGACGGTTCCCTCGCGTCTGCAACTGAACCTCGCCACCTCCGTACCCTTCGCTGTGAAATTGCGGTACGGCTACCAGGCGTTCGTTGTCCGGTTCACTGCTCGAACCACCCGACGATGTCAACGACAAATCCCGCCGATGAAATACCACGATCGACAAGACATAGCGATCGGGCAGCATGTTCGTGGCGTCTCGAAGTGTTGCGTAGGCCGGCACCAGTGTGGCCAGCCACGAAAACGTGCCTTCAAATTGCCGCTTGGCATCGGACGAATCAAACTTCTGTTCCGGAGGCAGCGAGCGATCTTGCGGAAGATTGAACACCAAATCGTCTTCGCCCATGAACACCGAAACGGCTTGCTCTATACTCATTGCCGTCGAGCCATTGGGCATGGTCCGCAAGCTGATCCTGTCCAATCGCGCGTCAAGACTGGCGTTGAGGAAGCTCAGATGGCCCGGCTGGTAGTAAGGAAAGTACTGCGTTTCCGCCAACACGTTCGTGCTATTGGTCGTCGCCAATGCCTTCTCGTTTGCGATGAATAGGGGATCGATGCAAAACGCTCGGGCCTGCAAACGCGTGCTTGCGTCCGGCTGCCACAAGTAGGTGTATCGGTCGGTCCCGCTGTGCTGCACGCCGTACGCTTGGTACTGCTGGCCGGTGGTATTGAACCGCGTCCACATGTTCGGCTGTCGCATGTGATGAATATCGAACAGCCGGATCGCGTTGCGGCCCAACCGGTCGGCCCCATCGGCGATCATGCCTTGAGCCGAACGGCTGCCGGCCAACGGGACGATGATCAGCACGCCCAGCAACCCCACGGCGACGATGCCAATCGAGAACAATACCTCCAACAGGCTCACGCCGCGCGCGGCACGGCGGGGAATCACGACCTGGACACGCGGCCGCCGGAAAACAAGAAGCTGGTCGAGTAATCTGCACATGGTTATCGTCCTCCCATCCCCGCCCCGGATTGCGCGAACTCGCGCGCCGTCGCCAGGGTGTAATCGGACGGCGTTCCGCCGTTCTCCGCCGTGGTCACCCTGCCCGAGTGATGGCCGATCGAAACCCACAGCGTATTGGGGTCCGACAAGTTCAACGTGCCGATGTTTTCCAGGTTGCCCACCAGGAAATGGACGGTGGATGTCGGCGAAAAATCTGGCAATAGAGGCAGCGCGGTGCGGGCGTACTTGATGCGAATGAGCCTGCCATTGGAAGCGAACACCAGGCGGATCGGTCGGCTGTTGGCCGCGTGCGTGAAATCGTTGTCGATGCCCAGTCCCGAAGCGGACAAGTCGATCACCACGCCTTTGGGCAATTCCAACGGCGCCGCGCCGGTCTTCTGCGGCTGGCGAAAGATCTGGTACGGATAGGAATTGTTCGGAATCGACGGCGACCCGGAGATGGACAGGGCAAAGGCGGGAGTGGTGATCACCGAGTCGATCTTGTAGTACGGTCCCTTGTAGTCGAACCGAATGAAATCGCCGCTTTCGATGCCCAACGTGAGAAGGCTGGCGCTTTGAATGTCGAACGTGACGTTGCTGCCATTCACGGTCGCCTTGGCGGTCACCGTGTCGCCCGAATACGGCAACGGCGTCTCCGCCAGGTACAGTTTGACCGCGAACGGCTCGTTGATGCCAGGCAGAAACTCCGGTTCGATCAACACGGCGGACGGCAGTCCCGTCTCGACGGCGATGCCTTTGGCCAACTGGACGCAGACGTTCACCTGGCGAGCCGCCTCGCGCAGCTTGCGACCTTCGATGCCCGTCTTCATCACCGGCAAGGCGATGCCCATCAGGATCACCATCACGGCGACGACGATCAGCAGCTCGATCATCGTCATCGCGCGCGGCGGCCTGCCTCGCCAACGGAATCGTGTTCTGGCCTGCGCGCAAATCACGGCTTAGTCTCCGAGATTGTGATTGGTGATGTTGTCTTTGTAGCCGACCGAATCGATAAACGGCTCGCCCAACCGCCGCTTGCTGGTCGGCATCACGGAGTACGGGTCGTTCATCCAGCCACCATTCGGATTCGTACCGGTGCGATAGAAATCAAAGGAAACAAGCGTGCTCGGGTTGTTCGGATCAAAATCAAACCGGACAATGTCCAGCAGCTCGTCCGGCCCGGCGGAAAACACCAAGGGGTACATGAAGAAGTTGAAGTAGTACTGAGAGGTGGACGTCGACGGTTGTGTAAACATCGACACCGACGCCCGGTTGTCCACTCGCATCGGATCGAACGGGTCGCGCACGTCCGCCGCGACTCGACTGAGATCGTTTGGGTCCAACCGAATTTGCTGCAGATTCGAATAGTTGGGAATGTCGTCCGTACCCCACCATCCGGCCTCTGCGAAATCGTCGACGGTTCCATTCGCATCGTCGTCCAGGCCGTCGACACCCCATTCCAGGTTCTTCCCGGGATGAACGACGAACCCCGCAGGCCAACGAAGAAAGGCGATTGGATTTCCCCAGGCGTCCAGAATCTCGGGCATGCCGTCGTCGTCCGTGTCGCCGATCTCGCCTTCCTGCAGAAAATCCAAGCCGTTGGTGGTCAAGTCCCGCATGGCGGCGATGATCATGTACAGGCACTCGGCATCCTGGTGATTGACCTTGTTTGGACCTAGCCAAGTACTTGCCGACGCGACCCGCTCGTACTGGCGCGAAAGGGCGGGCCGGGCGATGTGGACGAGCACCGTATACGACGTGCCTTGGGCATCAACGAAACTGTAGGGAATCTTCACCGGCGCGTCCACGATATCCGCCGCGCGATCGGGCATCTCCATTCGCATCAAATCACGCAGCAAGGTCAGCCGAATGATGGACGTCGCCCGTGCGTCGCGCCGCAAGGCCGCGCGTGCCAATTGCTGAACCTGCGAATTCGTCGCGTCGATCTGGAACCGCAACGGGCGGGTGCGGTAGCTGTCCCACCGCGACGCCAGCAATTCATGCAACCTGGCGATCTGCGCCCGCGTCCGCGACTCTTTGGCCTGCTGGACGGCGCCGTACATGGCGAACAGCATCGAACTGGCCAGGATGCTGATGACCATGATGACCACCAGCAGTTCGGTCAGCGTAAAGCTGCGGCGAATTGTCCTGCCTCGGTGCGTGCTCATTCCATGTGGTCCTCGAAAATCTTCCCATCGCTGAAGTTGGCGATATTGTCCATGTCGCCGATCGCGAAGTTGGTGCCAAACGGGAAGACCTTGTACGTGGTGGGGTCGCCCGCCGTGACGCCGGAGACGTCGCCGTATTCCCCATCGAGTCCGGCGGAGATCAATTGATAGGTGGTTCGGTTTGCCATGGTCAGCGGCGCGGTGGCGTTGACCTTGGTCGCGTAGGGATACAATACCGGGTTTCCCGACGAGTCCTTGTAGACGCTCAGACTGGCCACCGGGGTCGCAGGCGAGACGCCTGGAATGTTCGAGTCGTCGGTGTAGATCCGGCTGTCGAGGTACACATACGGCGCGTCTTTGCCTTGCGGGGGAACATACACGTAAAGCTTCTGTTGGGCATTGGGCTTGTTCGGATCGCCGATCGTCCTTGTGTATACCAACCGCTTCTCGTCAAAGGGAAAGAAGGAAACAAAAGTACTTGGCGAGGCGCTCAACGGCTGCCGCGGGTCTTCCCTCAATTGCGCCAGCCAAAACACCAAAGCTTCCGCCGGAGTCGGTTTCTGCAACCCGTTGCTGCCGTCCGTGAACACGTCGACGAGGTTTTCCTGGTGCCGCGGAAAGCCTTTGCGCAGATGCCGGACCACCAGTTGGTTCGCGGTGGTCAGATCACTGACCAGCCGAACGGAGGTGAAATCCGGCGGATAGTCGCCGAACTTCTGTTTGTAGGACTCAATGGCCTGATGCAGCAGATTCAGCTCTTGGGCGATCACGTTTTGCCTCGCCTTGACCACCGCGCGGTACAGGACGGGAGTGAGCATCGCGGCCAGCACGCCGATGATGGCGATCACGACCAGCATTTCGACCAGGGTAAAACTGCGCCGGCAGTATGGATTAGCAGTTGTCATAGCAGCATGTCCGCGAAAAAGGTTTCTCTCGATTGGCCGAAGGCCATGTTCATCGCCCGTTTGGCCGAAGGCCATGTTCATCGTAGCCTGGGGCATCGCCCCAGGAAAACAGATCCGTCATTTCCGCTTTGGCCGAAGGCCATGTTCATCGTAGCCCGGGGGCATCGCCCCAGGAAAACAGATCCGTCATTTCCGCTTTGGCCGAAGGCCATGTTCATCGTAGCCTGGGGCATCGCCCCAGGAAAACAGATCCGTCATTTCCGCTTTGGCCGAAGGCCATGTTCATCGTAGCC